>Ga0209377_1001615_pt1 | contig 15144 bp, 15 predicted proteins | sample GraSoiAngelo_141_FD_185898 | JGI IMG/M metagenome (GOLD analysis project Ga0209377, IMG submission 185898) | Grasslands soil microbial communities from the Angelo Coastal Reserve, California, USA - 14_0929_12_40cm (SPAdes) (version 2) | ecosystem: Environmental > Terrestrial > Soil > Grasslands ...
GGGGACGAAACCCGCAAGTGCCACTGGCCGCGAGGCCGGGAAGGCGCGGGGAGTAGGACGATCCGAGAGCCAGGAGACCTGCCCGGGCGCGATCCGTTCACCGGTCTTCGAGGGAGGATCCGGGTCGATGGGTCCATCACTGTTGATCGTGGGAGGCGCGCGCAGCGGCAAGAGCCGCTTCGCGGTTGAACGGCTCTCACCCGACGCGCGAGTCGTCTTCGTCGCCACCGCCGAGGCGCGCGACGAGGATATGGCCAAGCGCATCGCCCGCCATCGTGCCGAGCGCCCGCAGCGCTGGTCGACGGTGGAGGCGCCGTGCGATCTGGTCTCGCGTCTGCGCGCTCTCGAGGGCGTGTACGACTGGATCCTCGTCGACTGCCTCACGCTCTGGGTCTCGAACCTCCTGCTCCGCGGCGACCGCGACGACGCGATCCTCGATAAAGCGGAAGCGCTCGCCGGGCTCATCGGTCGCCGCCGCTCGAGCTTCACCCTGGTGTCGAACGAGGTCGGTCAGGGCGTGCACCCGGAAACGGCGATGGGGCTCAGATTTCGTGACCTGCTGGGCAGCGTGAACCAGCGCGTCGCCGCCGTGTGCGACACCGTCGTGCTGATGGTGGCCGGCATCCCCCTCACGGTCAAGGCGCCGGCGGTGGGCGCGTGACCGAGCTCTCCAGGCTTCTCCACTCGATCGCGCCGCCCTCTCGCGACGGCGAGAGCGCCGCGCGGCGCCACCTCGATAGCCTGACCAAGCCGCCCGGAAGTCTCGGTCGGCTCGAGGAGATCGCGCTGCGCCTCGCCGTTCTGCGCGGGCGGGCTCCGGAAGTCGCGCGACCCGTCATCTTCACGTTCGCCGCCGACCACGGCGTCGTCGCCGAGGGTGTCAGCGCCTACCCCCAGGTCGTGACCGCCCAGATGGTCGAGAACTTCGCGCGCGGCGGCGCTGCGGTGAACGTGCTCGCGCGACAGGCGGGAGCGCGCGTGGTCGTCGCGAATTTCGGCGTCGCGACTCCTCTTGGACGCTCGCCGCAGCTGGTCGAGTGCCCGATCGGACCGGGGACGGCGAACATCGCTGCAGGCCCTGCGATGACGCGCGAGCACGCGATCCGGGCGATCGAGACCGGCGCGCGGCTCGCGGACGAGGCGATGGACGCGGGCGCCGATCTCCTGGCGACGGGTGAGATGGGGATTGGCAACACGACGGCGGCGAGCGCGATCACCGCGGCGATCACCGGCGTTCCGGCTGAGCAGGTGACCGGGCGCGGGACCGGCGTCGACGAGGCGACCTTGACGCGCAAGGTGGCGGCCGTACGCCGAGCACTCGCGGTCAACCGACCCGACCCGCGCGACGGCCTCGACGTGCTGGCGAAGGTCGGCGGTTTCGAGATCGGCGGCCTGACAGGCGTGATCCTCGCGGGCGCCGCACGGCGCGTTCCAGTAGCGCTCGACGGGTTCATCGCGGGGTCGGCGGCCCTGCTCGCGGTCACGCTCGCGCCGGACTCGCGCCACGCGCTGTTCGCCTCGCATCGGTCGGCCGAGCCCGGCCACGCGCACGCGCTCGAGCACCTGGGGCTCGAGCCGTACCTCGACCTCGGGCTTCGCCTGGGCGAGGGAACGGGCGCCGCGCTGTTCATCCATCTCGCTCGGGCGGCCGCCCTCGTCTGGAGCGAGATGGCGACCTTCAAGGCCGCCGGTGTGAGTGAATCGCCGAGGGCGGGCGGGCAGCCGCGATGACGAAGCGTGTCGTGGTCGTCATCGTCGCCGCGATGGCCATGGCGGTATCGGGTCTCGTCGCCTCGTCGTCGGCCGGCGCGTTCACGACACGTGACATGCTCGGCCGCGACGTCTCGCTCGCGGCGCCTCCCAGGCGCATCGTCTCGCTCGTCCCGAGCGTCACCGAGATCCTCTACGCGCTGAACGCCGAGCACCTGCTGGTCGGCGTGACGGACTTCTGCGACTTTCCGCCGGAGGCCAAGCGACAGCCGAAGGTCGGCGGGATGGTCGCGCCGAGTCTCGAAGCGATCATCGCCCTCAAACCCGATCTCGTGATCGCCACCACGGAGGGAACTCGAGAAGACACCTTCACCCAGCTCTCGCGCGTCGGAGTTCCCGTGTATCTCGTCGCCGCCCATCACGTCGCCGACGCGACGTCGCTCATGCGACGGCTCGGCGAGCTGACGGGCCGCGAAGGGGCGGCCGGGCCGCTCGTGGCGCGGCTCGAGCAGCGGATCGAGGCGGTGAAGACGGCGGTGTTTCCGCTCGTGCGCCCGCGCGTGCTCTACGTGCTGTGGCCCGAGCCGCTCATCGTGCCCGGGCGCGGCTCGATCGTGACCGAGCTGATCCAGCTCGCCGGCGGCCAGTCGCTCACCGCCGACGATCCCGACGCGTGGCCGCGCTACAGCCTGGAGGCCGCGGTGGCCAAGAGTCCCGAGGTGATCCTGCTCGCCAATCACGGTGCCGGCACCGGCGCGGTCTCGATGGACAAGTGGCGGCGCCTCGCCTCGCTCCCGGCCGTCAAGTCGGGCCGGCTCCTCTCCGTCGACGGCGACCTCATGCATCGCTACGGGCCGCGCTTCGTCGACGGGCTCGAGCAGCTGGCGCGCGCGATTCACCCCGAGGCCTTCCGGTGAGCCCGACCCGCCGGCTGATCCTGGTGCTCGGCGTCCTCTCGACGGCGCTGTTCGTCGCCGCCGCCGTCGCGCTGTTTCTCGGGAGCGCTCGGCTCTCGGCGAGCGCGGTGCTGTCGGCGGTGTCAGGGCGAGCCGCGCCGGAATCGGTCGAGCGGGTCGTGACCTTGTCCATCCGCTTGCCGCGGATCGCCGCCGCCGTGCTGGCGGGCGGCGCCCTCGCGGTCGCGGGCGTCGCCTTCCAGGCGCTCACGCGCAACCCGCTCGCCGAGCCCTCCGTGCTCGGCATCTCGGCCGGCGCCGCGTTCGGGGTCGTGATCGGGCAAAGCTTCGGTCTCGGCCTGTCGTTTCGCGAGGCGCTGGGCCTCACCGCCTTCGCGTTTGCCGGCGCGCTCATCGCCGCGGGCGCAGTCTATCTGATCGCGGCGATCGGCCGTGGGCTCTCGATCCAGACGCTGCTGCTCGCCGGAGTCATCGTCGGCATCTTTTTCTCGTCGGCGATCACCGTGGTGATCTCGTTGCTCGACTTCAACCGGCTCGGCGGTGTCGTCCACTGGCTGCTCGGCAACCTGGCCCCGATACCGCCGGGCGCCCTCGGGCTGTTCGCGCTCCTGGCGGCCGTCGGATTCGCGCTCGTCGTGACTCACGCGCGAGAGCTGAATCTGATGGCGCTCGGGGAGGAAGCGCTGCAACAGCTGGGCGTCGCCGCGGACCGACTCAAGCTGACGATCTTCCTCGCCGCAGCGCTCCTCACCGCGAGCGTCGTGGCCTTCGTCGGGCCGATCGGATTCGTCGGGCTCATCGTGCCGCATATCCTACGAATTCTGCTGGGGTCGGACAACCGCCTGCTCGTGCCGGCCTCTCTCGTCGGCGGCGGCATCTTTCTCCTGTTCGCCGACACCATCGCGCGCAACATCGTCGCCCCCGCCGAGCTGTCGGTCGGCGTCATCACCGCCTTCTTCGGCGCTCCGTTCTTCATCTACCTCCTCCGCACCCGCTACCGCGCCAACCTCTGATGAGTAACCGCTATGCCCACGACAGATCGAACGGGCTCGCCGAACTCAGCTCGTCGATCTCGAGCCTAGGAGTGATGATCGTGATCTCCGCCAGCATCACGATGCCTGATTGCGTGACCGCGGCCCCTCGCGCCCGCGCCTCAAGCGTCGAGGCCGAATGATGCTGGCAGAGTTCCGCGGAGTGAGCTTCGCGTATCCAGCGTCGGCGGAGCGGCGAACGCGACCGTTTGCGATCGAGGAGCTTTCGTTCGACATCGCGGCGGGCGAGATCGTCGGGGTGATCGGGCCCAACAGTTCGGGCAAGACGACGGTGATTCGACTGCTGACGCGCGTGCTCGAGCCCGGCTCCGGCGAGATCCGCCTCGAGGGCGTGTCGGTCCGGCGACTGTCCCGCGTGGACCTGGGCCGCCGGGTCGCCGTCGTGCCGCAGGGGACCTTGCCGCAGTTTCCGTTCACCGTCGGCGAGCTCGTGCTGATGGGCCGCTATCCGCACGATCCCGGCCGCTATTTCGAGAGCCCGCGCGATCGGACGGCGGCCCGCGAGGCGATGGAGGCGACCGGCGTGCTCGATCTCGCGGACTTGCCGCTCGACAATCTGAGCGGCGGCGAGCGTCAGCGCGCGGTCATCGCGCGCGCGCTCGCCCAGGAGCCGCGGCTCCTGGTCCTCGACGAGCCGACCGCGCATCTGGATCTTCGCTATCAGGTCGAGGCAGCCACGCTCCTGCGGCGTCTGAACCGCGAGCGGGGCATGTCGATCCTGCTCGTCTCCCACGATCTCAACCTGGCTGCCGAGGTCTGCGACCGGCTCCTGGTGTTGAACGCCGGCCGCGCGGCGGCGATCGGCTCACCCGAGACGGTGCTGGACGGCGCGCTGCTCGCCTCGGTCTTCGGCTGCGAGGTGCTCGTCGACAAGAGCGAGACGACGCGGCGGCCGATCGTGCGGCTGACCTGGCGATCTGATCCGCCGATCGCCGGGGGCGCCCCGGCGCGGGGTGTACGCGCTGTCAGAAAGGAGGCGGGAGAAACGCGGTAGCTCGTCGAGAACTTCGCTCCGGATCAAGGGAAGCCGGTGAGGTCGGACGAGACCGAGGCCGGCACGGACCCGCCACTGTGAGTGGGGAGCAAGCGCCCGAGGTCGCCACTATCCGCATCGATGCGGACGGGAAGGCTGGGCGCGAGCGGCGATCCACCGAGTCAGGAGACCTGTTCCGGACGACAGCTTCCAACCCTTTCGTGGAAGAAGGAGTGAAGCGCATGCGCTGGATCGTTCGATTGCTGTTGCTACTCGTCATGCTGCTCCCCGCGGGGATGCTGGCGGCACAGGAGCAGCCGCGAGACCTCGACCCCGTGGTGTTGACGGCCACCAAGCTCGAGACGCGAGCCGAGCAGCTCGGCGCCTCCGTGACGGTCGTGCCCGGCGATGACGTGCAGAAGTACCATTTCGAGACGGTCGAAGACATCCTGCGGTCCGTGCCCGGCGTCGAGATCCGACGCTCGGGAAGCCTCGGCAAGCTCTCCAACATCAGCATCCGGGGCGCCAACTCCAACCAGGTCCAGGTCCTCGTCGACGGCGTCCGGGTCAAGAGCCCGACGACCGGACAGGCCGACCTGTCCGACATCTCGCCCGACCTGATCGAGCGCATCGAGGTGATCCGCGGGCCCCAGTCGACGCTCTACGGCGCCGACGCGATCGGCGGCGTCGTCAACATCATCACGAAGAAGGGCAAGGGCCCGTTCTCGGCGACGGTCGAGGGCGGAGCCGGCAACTACGACACGTACACCGGCCGCGGCTGGTTCAGCGGCACCTATTCGTTCCTGGACTACTCGGGCTCGATCTCCCATCTGGAGTCGAACGGCCAGTTCCGGAACGACAGCTCGGACAAGAACGCGGTCAACCTGCGTCTCGGGGTCTCGCTCCCGTGGGACAGCTCGATCGCGTTCAGCCTGCGCTGGGTCCGGAACGAGACGGGGTTGCCGGTAAAGTTCATCTCCACGAGCCCGCCGCCGCTGCCGAAGGACCCGATCATCGACGTCAACAACCGTCAGATCAGCGAGACCTGGGTCATGGCGCTGAACGGCCGGACGAAGCCCGTCGAGTGGTGGGAGGCCGAGCTACGGCTCGGGCGCTATCAGAACAAGACCACGTTCGTCGATCTCCCCGATCCGGCGGACGAGTGCCCGTTTCCTCCGTGCGAGTTCCCTGGGCGCTTCAACGTCCACCGCTGGGAGGCGGAGCTGCTGAACCACTTCCACATCGGCCCCTGGTCCACCAGCTCGATCGGGCTCGAATACCGCACTGAAGACGGCGAGGCCCAGGGCAGCACGCCCTTCGAGTCGAGCAGCCACACGAAATCGGCCTTCTTCCAGCAAACGTTTCGATTCTGGGACCGCCTGTTCATGTCGGCGGGCTTTCGCGTCGAGGACAACAGCGTGTTCGGCACGCACTGGACCGAGCGCGGCTCGCTCGCGTACGTGATCCGCGAGTGGGGCACGAAGATCCACGGCGGCGCCGGCTCGGGCTTCCGGGCGCCGACCTTCAACGATCTCTTCTTCCCGGGGTTCTCCGATCCCACCCTGCAGCCCGAGACCAGCTTCTCGTGGGACGTCGGCGTGGACCAGAAGCTCTGGAAGGACCGGATCCGCCTGGGGCTGACCTACTTCCACAATGACTTCAGGAACCTGATCGGGTTCACGTTCATCGCCACGCCGCCGTTCGTGAAAGGCGTGAACATCGGCAAGGCGCGCGCGGAGGGCATCGAGTTCGTCGGCGAGGTGGACGTGCTCGACAACCTCACCGCGTCGCTGAACTACACCTACACGGAATCGGAGAACCTCCAGACTCACCGGCTCCTGGCGCGTGAGCCGCGCGATCGCTTGAACCTCAGGCTGACCTGGCGCCCGATCCCGCACCTGGAGCTCTTCGGTGAGGGCCAGTGGGTGAGTAAGCAGTTCGAGCCGACCGGGGCGAGCGGCACCTTCGTGTGGAACAGCGGCTACACGACGGTGAACGCGGGCGCCACGTATCGGCTCTTCCAGCGCTACGCGTTCATCCAGTCGGTCGATCTGTGGACCCGCATCCAGAACCTGACCAACGAGGATTACTCGGAGGTACGCGGCTTTCCGGCGCTCGGCATCAACGCGCTGGTCGGGGCGCGCATGACGTTCTAGACTTCCCCGGGCTGCCGGATGACGGTCTCCGTTGGGCCGTCATCCGGCTCGCTCGTGACGCGGACGGAGTGAAAGTGATCGAGGGGATCGAGATCGCGGTTGACCGCGAGGCGGTCGTCGTCACGGCGCGCGAGCCGCTGACGGTTCTTTCCTCGGCATTCGTGCGAGGTGGATTCACCACGGCGCACGCGATCGTGAACCTCCATGTCCGGAAGAACATCCCGGAGGTGGAAACGGACGGCCTTCTGCCTCGATTCGCCGCTCGGCGCGAGATCCGTGGACCGTGGGTCGGCCTGCTCACGTCGGCGTGGACGGAAAAGGCCGTGGTCGCCGAGGCCAGCGGGTTCGGGCTGACGGCGCTCGCGGTTGTCACGGTCGGCCTGTCGAACCGGATCGCAGCGGGTCAGACGCCGGTCGCCGAGTGGGCGCCGTCGACGATCAACTCGATCGTGGTCGTCGATGGCGCGCCGGAGGCGGCGGCCCTCGTCAACGCGGCGATGACGATCACCGAGGTCAAGACGGCGCTGCTGGCGACCGTCGACCTCCGATGTGACGACGGCCGGCTCGCGAGCGGCACGTCGACCGACGCGGTGGTCATGGCGGCGACCGGGCGCGGCCCGCAGTGCCGCTTCGGTGGCCCCATCAGCGACTTCGGATGGGTGGTCGCGCGTGCGGCCCGGGAAGCGCTCGACACCGGCATCCGCCGCTGGATCGCGGAGCACTCGTGATTCAGCGACCACCGCTCGCGACGTTGCTCGGCTCGCTCGTCGCGCACGGCGGCGTGCTCGCGATTCTGTTTTTCCTGGTCTCGGGAGAAACGCATCCCGGCGTGCTTCTCATCGACCTCGAGGCGGTCTCGGAACGCGACGCGCCCGGCGCGGCGGCGGAACGCCCGCCCGAGGCCGCCGGTGGAGGCGCAAAGAGCGCGACGGCGGGTTCGGCACGGCAGACCCGGCGAAACTCGGCCCAGCCCAGCGCGGCACCGAACGCCTCCTGGCAGCCCGCGGCGCCTCCGGCGCCTGTCGCGCCGGCGCCGTCGTCGGAGCCGGAGCCCGTGCGAGAGCGCACCACGTCGCCGTCGCCTGCTGAAGAGCCTCGCCAGCCCGAGCCTGCGCTTGCCGTCGTGCCGGCGCGCGAGACCGCCCCCGACGTCGTCGCTCGCAGCGAAACGAGCACGTCGCCCGCGGAGACCCGCACGAATTCCGGCGGGGCCAGCGGCGAACGCATCGTCTCCGGGGCGGAGCAGGGCGGCGGCGGTCGAGCGACGCCGGGCACCGGTACGACCGGCCAGGGCCCAGGCGGAGCCGGCGGCCCCGGAGTGGCGCCGAGCGGGCCAGGGGGCGGCGCGCCGGGAGCCGAGTACGGTGGCTATCTGGCCACCGTGAGACGGCGCTTCCTGGAGGCGCTCCGGTACCCGCCGCCTGCGCGCAGTCGAGGTCTCACGGGCACCGTCCTGCTCGAGGTCTTCATCAAGCCCGATGGCGCGATCGGCAGCGTCTCGGTCGCGAGCTCGTCGTCGCATCCCCTGCTCGACGAAGCCGCGCTGGAGGCCATGCGCAGTCTCGCGCCCCAGCCATTCCCCAAGGGGCTTGCACCCCGACCGTTGAGGGTCCGGCTGCCGGTGGTCTTCGACCTGCAGTAGTATGCTCACCGATCCGACGACGGGGAGGCGAGCATGCGCGGACGCACGGCGCCCACGATCGAGCATAGCCTCGGCGGGACGACGACCGAGTATTACGATATGGCCGTCGCAGGCGACGAGGTCGAGCAACTGCTCGTCGAGCTCTTCACCGAGCATTGGGCCGAGCTCACCGCGGGTCCGCTGATCGAGGGCGCGGTCTATGAGATCCAGTTCGCAACGCCGCCCAAGGTCACGAAGCTCGACGGATACCTCACGGTCGATACCGGCGCCTGGCACTTCCACCTCTGCGTCAACGATCATCGCGGCTCGCGCAGCGAGGAGCTCGCACGGATCCGCCGTGTGGCCCGGGCCGCCTTCTTCAAGACCGAAGGGGGATCCTGTGCGCCCGCGACGTGGGGGCTCAGGCTCTGGAACGGGCGCGGCGAGCAAATGATCACGATCCTGTTTCCGAACCCGCACTTCGACGAGAAGTGGCAGCGGCTCCGTGAGCCCCGATGGGAGAAGACGGCGCTCTGGCAGGAGCTCCGGCGGCGCTACGCGAGCCGTTGACCCGTGAGGACCGCGGCGCGCGGGCTCGTCGCCGTCTGCGCGGCCGTGGCCATCACGGCGTCCGGCGCGGCCGCGGAGGAGTCGGTGCGAATCCAAACCGACCGGCCGAGCGTTTCGAGCAGCGCGAATACCGTCCCGCCGGGCGCCTTTCAGATCGAGAGCGGCGCGGAGTACTCGCGGACGAGCGTCGGCGGTAGCCCCGCAGATCGAATGTTCACGCTCGACGTGACCTTGCGGGCGGGGCTGACCGAGCGGATCGAGATCGGGCTCGAGGGCGAGCCGCTCGTCGTGACGCGCGGCCGCCAGGACGACATCGGGAACGGCGACGTCACGCTCCAGGCCAAGTACCGCTTCGTCGACGCGCGCGAAGGACACTGGTGGCCCTCGCTGGGCGTCCTTCCGTTCATCAAGTTCCCGATCGCCCACGCGCCGCACGGGACCAACAGTCCGGACTTCGGGCTGATCGGTCTAGCGAGCTTCACGCTGCCGTGGAAGCTGAGCCTCGACGCGAACGCGGGTGTGGGAGGTGTCGCGCAGCGCCCGGGCGGCTACCTCGCCCAGGGCGTTGTCTCAGCGGCGCTCAGCCGGGATATCGGACTGCGGTGGTCGAGCTATGCCGAGGTCTTCTTCGCCTCGCCGGCCGAGCGCGGCGCCCACGACTCCGTCGGCTTCGACGCGGGCGTGCAATTCTTCGTGACGCCGCGTCTCGCCCTGGACGCGGCCGGCCAGACCTCACTCGCCGGACCCGGCCCGGACTATGCTTTTCGTGCCGGGCTGAGCGTCCGATTCGGACGATGAGCCAGCCGGCGCCGTGCCTCATGGTGCAAGGCACCGCATCGGGTGTCGGCAAGAGCCTGCTCGCCGCGGCCTTCTGTCGCATCTTCGCGCGGGCCGGCTATCGAGTCGCGCCGTTCAAGTCCCAGAACATGGCCCTCAACGCGGCGGTCACGCTCGAGGGCGGCGAGATCGGTCGCGCGCAGGCCGCGCAGGCCGCCGCCGCGGGGATCGAGGCGACCGTCGACATGAACCCGATCCTCCTGAAGCCCGAGCCGGGTGACCGGTCGCAGGTGGTGGTGCGCGGGCGGGCGATCACGAGCGTCACCTGGCGCGAGTACCAGCGGATGCAGGCGGAGCTTCTCCCGATCGTGGCCGAAAGTCTCGCGAGTCTCCGCCGCGCCTGGGATCTCGTGATCATCGAGGGCGCGGGGAGCCCGGCCGAGATCAACCTGCGCGACAGCGACATTGTCAACATGCGCGTGGCCCGCATGGCCGAGGCGCCGGTGCTGCTCGTGGGCGACATCGATCGCGGCGGCGTGTTCGCCGCGCTCCTGGGAACGCTTGCGCTGCTCGACCCGCCCGACCGCGCCCGGGTCGGCGGCCTCATCGTCAATCGATTCCGTGGCGACGAGACCGTGCTCGCCCCGGGGCTCGCCGAGCTGAGCGCGCGCTCGGGCGTGCCGGTGCTCGGCGTCGTCCCGTGCCTCGAATCTCGGCTCGTGCCCTCCGAGGACTCGCTGGACCTGGACGACCGATCCCGTTGGGGTGTGCCCGGCGCGATCGACGTCGCCGTCGTGCGATTGCCGCTGATCTCGAACTTCGACGACTTCGAGCCGTTGGCCGCCGAGCCCGGCGTGCACGTGCGCTTCGTCCGCGGCGCCGACGAGATCCATGGCGCCGATGTCATCGTGCTGCCCGGTAGCAAGAGCACCGTCTCCGACCTTCGCTGGCTCTTCGCCTCGGGCCTCGCGCACGCCATCCAGCGGGCGGCCGCCGCGGGGCGACCGGTCATCGGCATCTGCGGTGGCTACCAGATGCTCGGCGAGGCCGTGCACGATCCCGATCGAGTCGAGTCCGACGCTGTCACGACCAAGGCTCTGGGGCTGCTCCCGGTCGCCACGACCTTCGCGCCGAGCAAGACGACCGTCCGTGTGCGCGCCCGGGTCGGCCAGGCTTCCGGACCTTTCTCCAGGGCCGCGGGTCGTGAGCTGGCCGCCTACGAGATCCACTCCGGTCGGACGAGCCCAAGCTCGCCGACGCCGTTTACGATCGTGGAGCGTAGCGGCGGCCCGGTGCACGACGCGGACGGAGCCGTGGGCGCGACCGGTGCTGTGGTCGGCACGTACCTTCATGGGCTCTTCGCGAACGACTCGGTGCGCCGCGCGCTGCTGGAATCCCTCGCGGAGCGGAAGGGGATCACAGCCGACCCGCGATGGGGCACCCCGGCCGGCGACAAGTACGAGCACCTCGCCGACGCGGTGGCGCGCGCCGTCGACGTCGCGGCCGTCGCCAAGCTCGCGGGGCTGCCATTTCTCAGGCTCTGAGTCCCGACGTCGCGAAGCCTCTCGTTCTGCTGCTGGCCCTGGCGATCGACCTGGCCCTCGGCGATCCGCCGAACCGCTATCACCCCGTCGCGTGGCTCGGCCGGCTCCTCGAGGTCGGACGGCGCTGCCTCTGCCGTGGCTCGCCCGCATTCCTGCTGGCCGGCGGCGCCGCGCTGGCCATTGGTGTCGCGGGGCTGGCCGGCGCCGGCGGAGCGCTCGTGTCAGCCCTCGGCGATCGACTCGGATTCGTCGGCCTTCTCATCGAAGCAGTTGTCCTCACGTGCCTGCTCTCGCTCCGGGGCCTCGTGTCAGCCGCTCGCGAGGTGGCGGGCCATCTGAGCCGCGGAGATCTCGCGGCGGCTCGGCGGTCCGTCGGGTATCACCTGGTGAGTCGCCCGACGGCCGAGCTCGACACCGGCCGCGTGGCGTCGGCAACGGTCGAGTCCGCCGCGGAGAACCTGACCGACAGTCTGGTCGCGCCGGCGTTCTTCTTTCTCGCGGGAGGTCTCGCCGGCGCGGCGGTCTACCGCGTCGTCAATACCGCGGACGCGATGTTCGGCTATCGCATCGGGCCGCTCGAGTACTTCGGGAAGATCGCGGCGCGGCTCGACGATCTCTTGAACTTGATCCCCGCGCGCCTCGCGGGTCTGAGTCTCGTCGCCGGCGCCGCGCTGGTGGCGGGGAGAGGGCAAGGGGCCCTGGCCTGTCTGAGTCGCGATCGGCGTCGCACCGCGAGCCCGAACGCGGGCTGGACGATGTCCGCGATGGCGGGTGCCCTCGGCGTGACGCTCGAGAAGCCCGGAGCCTATCGGCTCGGGGCCGGCGACTTACCGATCGCGGCAGACATCGAGCGGTCCCTGAGAGTCCTGGGTGCGGCGGCCGTCGTGAGCCTCGTGGTGCTCATCGCCGCGTACCTGGGAGGGCGGCTGCTGGGGCTCTCTGTCTAAGACAGGACGTGCCGCCGAGCGCCTGGCCGAGAGCTCGCGCACCGAGTCGATTTTTCTTCGTCACGACGCGGCGGTACGCGGGTACCCTGATGCGCAGGTGCAACTGACCGATCGGTTGACGAGTGGGGTGCGGTCGGCCCTCGTGAAGGCGGGTCTGCCCGAGCCCGAGGACTGTGCGTGGGAAGTTCCGCGTCAGGCGGAGCACGGCGACTACGCGACCAACGCTCCCATGGTCCTGGCGCGAGCCGCCAAGCGCGCGCCCAAGCAGATCGCCGACCTCATCGTGAAGAACTTCCCGCCCATGCCCGAGGTCGAGCGGCTCGAGGTCGCGGGCCCCGGATTCATCAACGTGTTCCTGACGCCGGCCTGGTGCGCCGGCGCGCTGCGGGAGATTCTCGCCGCAGGCGCCGAGTACGGACGTGGTGAGAGTCAGGCCGGCCAGCGCATCCGCCTCGAGTTCGTCTCGGCCAATCCGACCGGCCCGCTCGTCATCGTCAACGCGCGCGCGGCCGCGATCGGTGACGCGCTCGCGCGGCTGCTGCGCGCGCAGGGCGCACGCGTCACGACCGAGTTCTATGTCAACGACGCCGGCAACCAGTTCGAGGCGCTCGCGCGCTCGTTCGAGGCGCGCGTGAAGCAGGAGTTCGGCGAGTCGGCGACCTTGCCCGAGAACGGCTACCCCGGCGAGTACCTGGTCGATCTGGCGAAGACCTATCGCGACGAGGGTGGGCGCCTCCCGAGCTCGGCGCCGGAGCGCGAGCGGATCGAGCACTTCGGGCGCTACGCGGTCGCGCGTATGGTCGAAGCGCAGCGTCGCGTTCTGCACGACTACGGCGTCGAGTTCGACGTCTGGTCGTCCGAGCAGCGCGACGTGCGCGACAAGCGATTGCCGGAGAAGGTGCTCGACGAGCTCGCGTCACGCGGGCTCAGCTACGAGCAGGACGGCGCGCTCTGGTTCCGGTCGTCCGAGCGAGAAGAGGCAGGTGACGACAAGGATCGCGTGCTCCGACGGTCGAACGGGGAGCCGACCTATTTCGCGGTCGACGTCGCCTATCACCACCACGTGAAGTTCGCCGCGGCCGATCGGTTGATCAACCTGCTCGGCCCCGACCACCACGGCTACGTGGCGCGGATGAAGGCGGCGATGCAGGCCCTCGGCCACCCGCCCGAGACGTTCGAGGTCCTGATCGTCCAGCTCGTCACCTTGCTGCGCGACGGCCAGCCCGTGCGCATGTCGAAGCGGCGGGGCGAGTTCGTGCTGATGGAGGAGCTGCTCGAAGAGGTCGGCCGCGACGCCGCGCGATTCACCTTCCTCACGCGCCGGCACGACAGCCCGCTCGAGTTCGACCTGGCGGTCGCGACGCGCCAGTCGAGTGACAATCCGGTCTACTACGTCCAGTACGCGCACGCGCGCATTCGGTCGATCTTCCGTCAGGCGGCGGAGCAGGGGATCGCCGTCCCTCGGCTGACCGACATCGACACGAGCCCGCTCGTCGAGCCCGCGGACCTGGCCCTCATCAAGCGGCTCTTGCAATTCCCCGAGCTCGCCAAGGGCGCCACCCGCGCGCTCGAGCCGCACCGGGTCGCCTACTGGCTGCAGCAGCTCGCCTCCGAGTTTCACGCCTGGTACAAGAACCACCGGGTCATCCAGGACGACGCGCGCCTGATGCACGCGCGGCTCGCCCTCTGCGCGACCGTGGGCACAGTGATCAAGAACGGCCTCGACCTCCTCGGCGTGAGCGCGCCGGAGAGCATGTGACGGTCGTGGGAACCGGCTTGACGAAATGATGCGAGGCGGACGGGGCAGGCGTGCGCCGAGCCGACTCGCCTCCGCGCTCTTCGTGGTTGGCTGCTTCGGAGTGCTCGGTGTCACGTTCATGCTCGGGGTCATGGCCGGCCGCTTCTGGCCGCGCGGCCCGTCGGCGCCGAGCACCACGGCGACGAAGGACACGCCTGCGGCGCGAGGGGCGGACCGGACGGCGCGTTCCACGGAGCCCGCTCCAGCGCTGACGTTCTATCAGGATCTGACGGCGCCGCTCACGGCCCCGCCGCCCATCAAGGCTGCCCAGCCGGGACGGGTCGAGAGGAGCGAGAAGAACGAGGCCGCGCCGAAGCCCCAGCCCGCCACCCCCGAGGCTCCCGGACCGGCGCCGACTCCGGGCGCGTTCACGATCCAGGTCGGCGCCTACAAGGCGCGAGAGCCCGCCGAGGCGCTGCGTGCGCGGCTCACCGCCGCCGGCCACGACGCGTACGTCGCCGAGCTCGACGCGGCCGGGAGCGTTCGGTACCGTGTCCGCGTCGGGTCCTTCGCCACGCGCCAGGCGGCCCAGCGGGCCGCCGACAAGATCGTCGCCGGCGAGCGCACGCTCTCGGCGTTCGTCACCGCGCGGTGAGATGCCGGCTCCCACGCCGGGCCACGTCCTCGTCGCCGAGAAGGAGATCGCGGCCCGCGTCGCGGAGTTGGGTCGGGCGATCACGCGCGACTACGGCGAGACGAACCTCGTGCTGGTCGGCGTCCTCCAGGGCGCGATTCCTTTCGTCGCCGACCTCATGCGCGCCCTGCCGATCGACCTCACCGTCGACTTCCTCCGCGCCTCGAGCTACGGCTCGGGGACGACGTCGTCCGGCACCGTGCATCTCGCCGCCGACCTCAGCGTCGACATCGCGGACCGGCACGTGCTCATCGTCGACGACATCGTCGACACGGGCCACACCCTGGCCGCACTCAAGCGGGAGCTCGAGGCGCGGCGCCCGCGAAGCGTGCGTACGTGCGTGCTGCTCGACAAGACCGGCCGGCGGGAGATCGAGGTGACCATCGATTACGTCGGGTTCACGATCCCGAACGTGTTCGTGGTCGGCTACGGTCTCGACTACGAC
>Ga0209377_1001617_pt1 | contig 15136 bp, 19 predicted proteins | sample GraSoiAngelo_141_FD_185898 | JGI IMG/M metagenome (GOLD analysis project Ga0209377, IMG submission 185898) | Grasslands soil microbial communities from the Angelo Coastal Reserve, California, USA - 14_0929_12_40cm (SPAdes) (version 2) | ecosystem: Environmental > Terrestrial > Soil > Grasslands ...
TTCCGTCTGCTCGACGTTGTCCAGCACCTCGCCGATGCCGAACAGACCCATGGCGACCAGGACGAAGTCGAAGCCCTCGCTGAGCTTGAAAATGCCGTAGGTGAAGCGCGGCGTGCCCTGGATCGGATCGAGGCCGACGCTGCCGAGGAGCAGCCCGACGACGGCCATCATCAAGCCCTTCGTCATCGAGGCGCCACCGAGGTAACCGACCATCAGGAGGCCGAGAATCAGCAGGGCCGCGTTCTCGGGCGCGCCGAACTTCAGCGCGAAGCTGGCCAGTGGCGGCGCCAGCAGCATGAGCCCGACGACGCCGATCGTGCCCGCGATGAACGAGCCGACGGCGGCGACGGCCAGCGCGGCGCCCGCCCGTCCCTGGCGCGCCATCTGGTAGCCGTCGAGACACGTCACCACCGAGGCCGCCTCGCCGGGAATGTTGAGCAGGATCGACGTCGTCGAGCCGCCGTACATCGCGCCATAGAAGATGCCGGCGAGCAGGATCACCGCCGACGTCGCCGGAATGCCGTAGGTCACGGGCAGTAGCAGCGCGATCGTGGCCGGTGGCCCGAGGCCGGGCAACACGCCGATGGCGGTGCCGACCAGCGAGCCGACGAAGCAGTAGAAGAGATTCGCCGGCGTCAGCGCGATGGCGAATCCGGACCCGAGGAGGCTCAGGATCTCCATGAGCCCGGCGGCAGCGGCACCTTCAGCCACACGGCGAAGAGCAGATACGAGCCGCCGGCGGCGAGCAGCGAGACCGCGAGCGCGAGCAGCCAGCGCTGCGGGTGCGTGACCTTCACCATGTAGAGCACGAGGAGGAACGTGGCGATCGGATAGCCGACCCATTCGAGCATCGCCGTGTAGACGGCGAGCGCGGCCACCAGGCCGATCACCTGTCCGATGCGGGTGTCGCCCCGCGCGCCGGCCGCAGCGCGAGCGCGCAGCGCGTGGCCGAGAAGGAGGAGCGAGAGGGCGACGAGGAGGACGGCGAGCCAGAGCGGGAAGAATCCCTCGCCGGGATTCCTCACGGTTCCGATCGGTAACCCCAACGCCTCCCGCAGCGCCAGCGCCGCCACCGCCAGCCCGAGGACGACGGCGCCGATCTCCCGCGTCATCGTCAGGTTGCTACTTCGCGGCGGTGACGACGCGGCCGAAGGCGTCCCACTCCTGCCGCCAGGTCGCCTCGAACTCCTTGCCCGTCTGGAACTGGACGTCGTCGCCGAGCTGTCGGATCTGCTCCAGGAACTGCTTGTCCTCGGCGATCTTCCGGAGGGCGCCCTCGAGCTTGGCCGCGACGGCCGGCGGCAGCCCCTTCGGCCCGACGACGGCGCGCCACATCGTGAAGACCACGTCGACGCCTTCTTCCTTGAGCGTCGGCGTCTGGGGCAGCTCGCGGATGCGCGAGGGGCCGGTCACCGCCAGCGGCCGCAGCTTGCCCGCCGTCACCTGCGGCATGAGCTGCGCCGTGAACGAGAACGTGGCGTCGGCGTGGCCACCGAGGACCGCCAGCGTGGCCGGCCCGCCGCCGTCGAACGGGATGTTGTTGTACTCGACGCCGGCGGCCTTGGCCATCATCCGCATGGGAAAGTCGGCAGCGCCCCACGTCCCCGAGTTGGCGAAGTTGAACTTCCCGGGGTTCTTCTTCATGTAGTCGAGCGCCTCGCGCATCGTCTTCCAGGGCGCCTCGTTCCGCACGGCGAAGACGGGGGGGCTGTAGTTGATGCGGGCGATCGGCGTGAACTGGTCGGGGCCGATGGGCGCCTTCTGCACGAGGGCGAAGATCGTGTTCGGGCCGGTGCCGCCCAGCATGATCGTGTAGCCGTCGGGCTTGGCGCGGATCACGTACTGCGAGCCGACGGCGCCGCCGCCCCCGGGCTTGAGCACGACGAGCAGCGGCTGGCCGAGGTACTGCTGGGCGACGCTGGCGATGGCCCGCGCCGTGAGGTCGTGCGAGCCGCCCGGTCCGTACGGGATCACCAGCTCGATTGGCTTCGTGGGGAAATCCTGGGCTGAGGCCGGCCACGGGCCAGTCAACAGCGCGACGACGACGAGAATGATTCGGATTGCGTACAATGGCATGCCGTTCCTCCGGATTCGCAGAACATTAGAACGCGCGACGCCAGATTTGCAATGCCGGACCGCGTCCCGCGAAGTCGCGACGTGGATCGGGTGAAATGTCGATCGCAGCAGATGATCGCGGCGGGGCACGCCGGGGGAGGCCGAGGGGGGCGTAGCCCCCTTCGCTTGACTGATAGCGACAGCCCGGGTGCCCGTGCCCTGTTCAAAGGAGGCAGCGTGACGATGAAGCCGATCGAGATGGGAATCGTCGGAGTGGGCTGGATCGGGGAGATCCGCGCCAAGGTCTGCGCGGGCCACCCGCTGATCAAGGGCCTGCATCTCTGCGAGATCGACAAGGCCCGGCTCGAGCGTGTGGCCAAGGAGACGGGGGCCCGGACCGCGACCACCGATTATCGTGAGCTGCTGGCCCGCTCCGACATCGACGCCATCATCGTCTCGACCACGCCGGAAACGACCCACTATCCGTTCACGCGCGACTGCCTGATGGCGCGCAAGCACGTGCTGCTCGAGAAGCCCATCGGCCTCGAGCTCAAGCACGCCGACGAGCTGATGCAGCTGGCGCGGGCCCACCGGCTCAAGCTCACCATCGGCTACACCCAGCGGTTCAATCCCCGCTACGCCTACGTCAAGCAGTGCGTGGTGGACGGCACCATCGGCCAGCCGGTGACCGCCCTGGTCAGCCGCAACGTCTCGCGCTCCATCGGTAACAAGATCGGCGGCCGCGTGCACCTCTCGCCCGCGGTCATGGAAGCCACGCACGACATCGACTTCATCCTCTGGTGCATGCAGCCGCGCAAGCCGATCCGCGTGTACTCGCAGAACGCCTACGGCGTGATGAAGAAGGAGCACGGCCTGCCCGACACGCAGTGGATCATGGTCACGATGGACGACGGCACCGCGTTCACCATCGGCGCCGGCTGGGCGCTACCGCCCGGCTATCCGCACTTCTCCTCGGCCACCATCGAGTTCATCGCGACCGAAGGCGCCGTGCTGGTGGACGACTCGCACCGCGACGTCATCCTCAACACGATGAAGAATCGGATGGTGCTGCCGCTCAGCACGATGCCCGGCGAGCAGGTGGGCCACGTCTACCAGGGGCCGATGGCGGCCGAGACCATCCACTTCATCGAAGCGGTGGCCGGCGACCGCCCGGTCCTGGTCACGCCCGAGGAGGCGCGGCTGGTCATGGAAGTCACGCTGGCCGCCGACCTCTCGGCCGAGCGCAACGCGCCGGTGAGCCTGCCGCTGGACTGAGCGCGGCTACTTCGCCGCCGGGTCGTACACCTCGTTGACGTTGACGCCCTCGTGGGGGCCGCCACCGCCGGCGACGTTCGATCCGCTGATCGCGTACATCTTGCCGCCGATTTCGCCGACGGCCAGGCCGTGCCGCGGCGTCGGCATCGGCGGCAGCCGCTCCCACGCGTTGGTCTTCGGGTCGTACGCTTCGTGCGTCTTGTACGTGCCGACCAGGTCGTTGAGGTACGCCTCGCCGCCGAGCACGTGCATGCGGCCGTTCAGCACGGCCACGCCCACGCCGCTGCGCGGTGTCGGCATGCCGAGCACGGACGCCCAGGTGTCCTTGGCGATGTCGTAGACCTCGTTGGTGCTCACGTTGTTGCTGAGCCCGATGATGAAGGTCGAGCCGATGCGGCCGCCCACGACGTAGATCTTCCCGTCGATCAGCGCGGCGCCGTGGTGGTTGCGCGCGGTCAACATCGGGCGGGCCAGCGTCCACGTGTTCGTCTCGGTGTCGTAGACCTCGTTCGTGGCCACGTTCTCAACGGGGACCGACGGGCGCAGCTCGGGCGTCGAGTAGCTCGGATTCCGGGCGCCGCCGATCGCGTAGATCTTGGTCCCGATCGCCGTGGCCGATAGTGCGCCGCGAGGTGTCGGGACGGGCGTGCCCTTCGACCACGCGTTGGCCGCGGTGTCGTAGATCCACACCGAATTCGAGGGCACCCAGGCCGGCAGCCCGCCGCCCGCCGGCCGCGCGATCGTGAAGCCGCCGATCGAGTAGAGCTTGCCGCCGACGGCCGCGAAGCCCGGATGGTGGATGCCTTCCGGGATCGAGGCGAGTCGCTTCCACTCGCTGGTCGCGGGATCGAAGCTCCACAGCATCATCTTCGGTTCCCAGCTCGGGAACGCGCCGAGACCGCCGAGCACGTACATCTTGCCGCCGGCGGCCGTGCCGTAGACTTCCTCTTCGCCCTGCGGGATCGGCTTGAGCTGACTCCATTTGCCCTGGGCCAGCGCCGGCCCGGCCACGAGCAGCATCGTCATCACGAGAACGAGGCCCACCGTGACTCGAACGCCCATATGAGTCCCCCTCCGCTTCATGCGGCTCAGTCGCCGGTCGGCATCACGCCGGCGCCTTCGATCATGAGAATGACGGTGCGCTCCGGGGCGCGCGTGCGATGCATGACGCCCTTCGGCACCGTGAAACCTTGCCGCGGCCCGAGCTCGACCGTCCGCCCCTCGAGATCGATGACCCATCGTCCCTCGATCACGTAGAAGAACTCGTCCTCGTGGTCGTGCTTGTGCCAGTGGAATTCACCCTGCATCACGCCGAGGCGCACGACGCAGTCGTTCACGCGACAGAGCGTCTGGTTGTACCAGCCGTCCTGGCAGCCATCGACGAGCTTCTGGATGTCGACGAGCTGGAGCGAAGCGAACAACGTGTCGAGATGGATGGCGTAGGGTTGCGAAGCCATCGCGGTCCTCCGTCAGACGCTAGAGCTTGATCTCCAGGACGTAGAGTCCGCCGATCATGCGGTCGACGGCGTACGTGATGCCGCGCTCGTCGATCATGACGTCGTTGATCTGGATGGCCTTCGTCGGCGATTTCCGCGGTGCCGGCGGGACGAACCAGGCGGCCTCGCGGGGATGGAACGGATCGGCGAGGTCGAAGGCGCGCACGCCACCGTTGAAGAACGTCCCCACGACGAAGCGCTCCGAGGACCACATCCCGGGATCGTTCTCGTGCAGGTTGTGAGCGCCGAAGCGTCCGCCGCGCTTGGCGAAGAGCTTGACCGGCGGCAGCGGGCACGTGCTGATGGGCACCAGCTTGCCGTCCGTATGCGCGTCCACGATCCACACGAGCTTGGGCCAGTCCTTGCCGGCGTCCTTGGTCGCCTCGTCGCTGACGACCAGCAGGCCGCGCTCGAACAGCGGCACCACGGTGTGGCAGAAGCCGGGGAACGGCGGATGGTAATCCCAGCGGCTCACCATCTTCGGATGCGTCTTGTCCGAGATGTCGAGGACGATCGCGCCGCCGTCGAGATAGCCGAGATAGGCTCGGTCGGGGCGCTGAGGATAGACGTTCGTGTTGTGGGCGCGATAGCCCGTGTCGAACGTGGGATGCCGGGGCAGCGGTGGCTCGGCGTCGCCCTCGCGCGTGCCCGGCAGCCACCAGCGGCCGACCTCGACCGGCCGCGACGGCCGGCGCACGTCGACGATGCGGTAGAACTGATCGTCGCGCCGGTTGCGCGGCGTGAAGTCGGCCGCGCCCGAGCTGCAGTGGACGTACTCGCCGTCCACCCACCACAGGTGATGCACGCCGCGCGAGGTCGCGCCCGACGCGTCGAAGAGCGACACGCTGCGGGGCTTGGCCGGATCAGCGACGTCGAAGATCTCGAATCCCGCGGGTTTGAGATCTGGCGCGCTCGTCTGGTACGCCACCACGAGCAGGTCGCCGACCAGATCCAGCGAGTTGGAGCGCATCCGGTTGTGAGGAAGGTCGGTCTGCGTGATCAGCGCCGGCTTCTTGGGATTGGTGACGTCGACGGCCGTGACGTTCTTCGGCGCCGACTCGTGGGCGATCCACAGGACGCGCCGGCCGTCGCGGCAGCGCTGGATGGCCATGCCCTCGCCGCAATTGCCGAAGCCGTCGAGGGGATGGTGGGCGAGGAGGCGGACGTTGCGCGAGCTTTGAGCTGTCATGGCGGGCGCATGCTACGGCAAAACACGATGGGGGGGTAGAGGCGTGCCAAACCACGACCAATGAGCCAACAGCCGTCCTTGCCCCGACCTTGACGTTCGCGAGCGCTTCGGGCGGTCTCCCGACGTCGATGATCCCTTCTGCGGTCCATCCCCAAGACTTGTCCCGTGACCTCTTGACAGAGCGTTCCTGGGGTACCTCGAGGGAAGGTGGGATCACGGATGACATCAAGGCCGAGACAGAGCCAGGACCGCGAGCTTTCCCCAGCGCACACTCAACGCTCTCGCCCGCGGGCTTCCTCGGCGACGCTTGCGCTCCCAATCGCGGAGGCCGGGTGAGATCTGATGCTTCGGGAACCCATGTCTGTCTCCGGCGGCAGTCGATACATCCCGCACGATGGCGATCACGAGGGCGAACACGTCCTTGGGGCATTCGGACATGTGTCGTCGCCTTTCTCTCGTCACGGGAAACCTACGAACACGTCACGGTTCTGCATCTAGTCGGCGTCATCCACAGCCTGCCTGTCGGCACCCTCAGCGGCAACCTCCGACCCATCGCATCAAACGGCGCAGCGGTAAGACTCCGCCTTCCCACAGCTGCACAGTGGCTTCGAACTCACGGAGGGGCCCCACCAGCGCCTCTACTTGAGATAAATCCGCCCCAGTTCATGAAGGGGAACTGCCCGCTGCGGCTCGCAGCCGTCTCACCTGCTTGGCTTTCTGCAGCCAGGGGAGCGCCTCGTCGAGCCTCTCCCGCTCCATCAGGTAGACTCCGATGTCGTTATACGGCGTGCCGAACTCCGGGTTGATCTCCTCTTGCCATAGCTTCGTCGCTTGCCTCAAAGGCTCTCGTCCGTCCATTTTCAGCGTCCCCCCGTCACCTGCACCGGGACCCTCCGGGGCCGTGCCGGTCGACACCGGCACGGCCCCGGTCCCGACCGGCCTCGATCATGCGGCCTTGACTTCGATCGTCCTCGGCGTCGCGGCTCGCGGCGCGGGGACCCTCACCTCGAGCATGCCGTTCGCGGACTTCGCCTCCACTTGGGCGACGTCGACGCCCTCGGGGAGCGCGAAGCTCCTCTGGAACGCACCGTACGCGACCTCGCGGACGAAGTAGTCCTTGCCCGTGGAGTCGTGGTCGGCCTTGCGCTCACCCTTGACGGTGAGGACGTTGTCCATCAAGGACACCGCGACATCCTTCGGATCCACGCCCGCCAGGGAGAACTGCATGACGTAGGTGCCGTCCTCGATCCGCCCCTCCACGGCGGGGAGCAACGGGGCACGCTGAGCGGCTTCATCCCTGGTGCCGTAGAAGAACCTCTCGAATAGGTCGTCGGCCTCGTGGTGGAGGTGGAACTGCCGGGTCGGGGACCAGTGAAGCATGGTGTTCATGGTGCTCTCCTTCCGAATATCTTAGCGTATCCCACTAAGATAATCTTACGTTATATATGTAATAACATATTATATAATTAATGTCAATTACGAGTAGTAGGCCTGTGCCATTTGGGGCCCGGGCTACGACTTGCTGCGGAGGTAGCGGCAGCTTACACGGCCCCAGCTAGGATCGCCGTCACCAAAAGAGCGCCTAAGGAGCCTTGCAGGGTAGGATCACCATTCATACGTCATCCGGGGCTCGGAGTGACCGGCGAACGTCAGCGTGAACAGGGCCGGCGGCCCAACGGGCCGCATTGCTGAGGCGTCGCCAGCCGTGACGGTGCCACACGGCCCCGTCGACGCGCTGCTTGCGGAGCTCCACGCCTCACGCCGAGGCTTGACCGCCGACGAGGCGCGCCGGAGGCTCGGCGAGGTCGGGCCGAACGAGCCTGCGCGAGCGCCGCGCACGGCCGGCCTCGTCCAGATCCTCCTGCTTCTGGCGAATCCGTTAGTCATCATCCTCCTGATCGCGAGCCTCGCCTCCGCCGTGCTCGGCGAGCGGGTCAACGCCTCCATCATCGTCCTCATGGTGGCGCTGAGTGTGGCGCTCAACTTCGTTCAGACCTATCGCTCCCATCGCGTGGCGGAGCGGCTGCGTGACGCCGTGGCGCCGACGGCAACCGCCCTCCGCGACGGAACCTGGAGCGAGATTCGACGGCGCGAGCTGGTCCCCGGGGACATCGTCCGACTGGCGGCCGGCGATCGCGTTCCTGCCGACGCCCGTCTGCTCGAGGCCCGTGACCTCCACGTCCAGCAGGCCGCACTCACGGGCGAGTCGATGCCGGCCGAGAAGGACGCGGGCGACATCGAGGTCGCCCCGCGTCAGCCGGCGGATGCACGCAACGTCGTCTTCCTCGGCACATCGGTCGTGAGCGGGACGGCGACGGCGCTGGTCGTCGCGACGGGGCCCGCGACCGCGTTTGGCGACATTGCCGCGCGCCTGTCGATGCGTCCGCCCGAGACGGAGTTCGAGCGCGGCACCCGCCAGTTCGCGCTCCTCATCATGCGCACGGTGTTCTTCCTCGTTCTCTTCGTGCTTCTGGCCGGCGCGCTCCTGCATCACGCGTTTCTCGAATCGCTGCTCTTCGCGGTGGCGCTCGCGGTGGGCCTGACGCCCGAGTTCCTGCCCATGATCAGCGCCGTCACCCTCTCTCGCGGAGCCGCGCACATGGCGCGCCAGAAGGTGATCGTCAAGCATCTCGAGGCGATCGAGAACTTCGGCAGCATGGACGTTCTCTGCAGTGACAAGACCGGCACGCTCACGAGCGGAGACATGATGCTCGACCGGCACCTTGACCCGTTCGGCCAGGTATCGGAGCGGCCGTTTACCCTCGCCTATGTCAACAGCTCCCACCAAACTGGCATCAAGAGTCCCCTCGACGAGGCGATTCTCAAGCGCGGCGGGGCCGGCATCAGCGGATACCGAAAGATCGACGAGATCCCGTTCGACTTCGAGCGCCGGCGCCTCTCCGTCGTCGTCGAGAACAGCGGCGGGCGCCTGCTGATCACGAAGGGGGCTCCGGAGGGCGTCATCGCCTGCTGCACGACATACGAGGTCGACGATCGCCGGGCCGCGCTCGATGAGGCGACGCGGGCGCGCTGCGAAGCGACCTACCGCGAGTTGAGCGCTCAAGGATCTCGGGTCTTGGCCGTCGCCTACGCGGTGGCGCCGCTCCAGGCCATGTATTCTGCCCGCGACGAGTGTGAGCTCGTGCTCGCCGGCTTCGTAACCTTCTTCGATCCGCCGATGGAAGGCGTCGCCGAGACGCTCCGCGCGCTCCGCCGCGACGGCGTCGTGGTGAAGATCCTCACCGGCGACAACGAGCTTGTCGCCCAGCACGTCTGCGGTCAGGTCGGCCTCGACAGTGCCCGCATCGTCGGTGGCGACGAGATCGAGCGCATGACCGACAGTGCTCTCGCTGCGGTGGCTGAGCACACGACCGTCTTCGCCCGCGTCTCACCCGCGCAGAAAAACCGGATCATCCTCGCGCTCAAGAGTCGCAATCACGTCGTCGGCTTCCTGGGCGACGGCATCAACGACGCGCCCTCCATCCACACGGCGGACGTCGGCGTGTCCGTCGCGACCGCCGTCGACGTCGCCAAGGACGCGGCCGACATCATCCTGCTTGAACGCGACCTGGACGTCCTCCACGCCGGAATTCTCGAGGGCCGGCGGGCCTTCGGCAACGTGATGAAGTACCTGCTGATGGGGACGAGCTCGAACTTCGGCAACATGTTCAGCATGGCGGGCGCGTTCCTCTTCCTGCCGTTCCTGCCGATGCTGCCCACGCAAATATTACTGAACAATTTCCTCTACGATCTCGCCCAGATCACGATCCCCTCCGACAATGTCGACGATGCCTTCATCCGGACCCCCCAGCGGTGGAACATCGGAATCATCCAGAGGTTCATGGTGGTGATCGGGCCTATCAGCTCGATCTACGACTTCCTCACGTTTGGAGTGCTGCTGTGGGTCTTCCGCGCCTCCGAGGCGCTGTTCCAGACGGGCTGGTTCGTCGAGTCGCTCGCGACGCAGACGCTCGTCCTCTTCGTCATCCGGACCGCCGGCAGTCCCTTGCGCAGTCGGCCGAGCCTCCCGCTGGCGGTGACCACGGTGCTCGTGGTGCTGATCGGCGTGATCTTGCCCTTCACGCCGCTGGCCGCTACGCTCGGCCTCGTGCCACTCCCGGGCGCGTACTTCGTGTTTCTCGGCGGAGTCACCATGACCTATCTCGTCCTTGTCGAGGTGGTCAAACGCCGACTGATGCGCAAACTGCTCGGCATGGGCCCCGCAACACCTGCGACGGAATCAGTCACGCCAGCAACGTAGGTCCCCCCCCTCATCCAGGAAGGCACCATCGTGGAGGACAGGAAATGGCCACGGACGCCGAGATTCAGAAGTTCGTGCAGCATCACCACGGCTTCATCCCGAAAACGGGGTGGATCGCTCATGTCAAGGAGGTTCATGGCGTACCGACGCTGCGTGGGGCGAACCGGGCCCGTCGTGATCGTGACATCGAGCCGTGCCCGTCCGAAAAGCGTGAGGCGATCGAAGAGGCGCTTCGGCATTTCCGCATGATTTGACGGCGGCCGGCGTCTGGTTCAAAAGCTTGGTCCTTTCGCGCCCCCCGGCGTAGTCGCGCCTGGCGCGCTCGAGTTCCTCGACGAGCTCGCGGCGCTCCGCGAGGAGGCGCCTCGCTTCCTGAGCGCGCGTGAGGAGGAGCGCGCCGAACCTGAGCTGGTGGCGCAAGCGCCCTGTGCCCACCAGATACCGATACGCGATCAGACCCCCGAGCGGGAGTGAAAGGAAGAAGGCGAGCGCCCAGCGGAGACCGCCCGCCCACCCGACGAGCGACGTCTCGAGCGACCAGAAGAGCGGGAACGCGGCGACACTCGCGAGGAGCCGGATGGTCGCGTAGTCCGTCTGCCTGCGTGACATCCGCCGCGCGAGCCACCCGGGTAGGTAGTACGGCAGAAAGTTCACCGCCGCACCGTAGGCGAAGAGCGGGAGGCTCACGATCGTCTGCCATGACCGTGCAACCCGCTGCCGCTCCGCCGTGCGCTCGAGGCGAGTCCGCACCGCCTCGTCACGGAGCCGGTGGGCGGCAAGTCCGGCGTGATAACCAAGAATCCGCTGCCAGAGCCGCTCGATGCGTTCCGGATCCCGTTCGCGAAGGTGCTCGACCGCGTCCGCGAACGACCCGGAGAGCTGGAACGGGTCGATCTGCCGATCCGAGAGCCTGCGCTCCTCCCACAGCTCATGCTCGAGCTCGCCGCGATAGATCGCCTCCACGGCGCGAGCGAGCGCCGCCGTGTCGATGCGCTCGACGTGGACGACCTCGCGCTCCATCGCCCGCTGGATCGCCGTCGTGAGCGTATGCAGCGCCTTCGCCGGCTCCTCGCGGTAGAGGGCGAGGTACGACGAGAGGTCGACCGGCTCGCCGAAAGAGACGAGGACGCGCCCGCGGAACCTCTTACGGGCCTCGAAACTGAGCCCTACCGCCACGACCGTGAGGCGCTCCGGAGCGTGCGCTTCATAACCGAGCGCGATCCGCGCCGCGCCCGTCTTGATCCGCTGCACGTGCGCCTCCGCGCGGGTGGCGCCTTCGGGATAGATGGCGATGAGCCTCCCGCGGCCGAATGCCTCGTCGCACGCCGCGAACATCTCCATGTTGCGATCCATCTTGTCCGGGTCGTCCGCCTTCCGGTAGACGGGAATCACCCCCAACGCGACGAGGAACCGCGCGATGAGCGGGTTCCGGAAGAGCGCGGCGGTGGCGAGGTAGTGCACCTTCCGCGGGAGGACTGACCCCACGAGCAGCGAGTCGATCAGGTTGTTCGGATGGTTGATGCAGAGCAGCACCGGACCCATCGACGGTACCCGCTCGGGGTGCCGGACCTCGACGCGCTCGAAGAAAAACCAGATCCAGAACCGCGCGATCACCCTCACGACGGCGTAGAAGGGGTCCACTATTCGCTCGTCCTTCGACCCGGCGATACGTCGCCGTCCCGAGCGCTCAGGGCGGCGGCGAATGGCCGGTTCCTGTCCAGACGCTCCTTCCCGACGCGACGATGCCATCGCCACACCCCGACGACCAGCATCGCCGCTAGCGCCAGGAGGCCTGCGAGACCGAGCCAACGCTCTGCCCGGTGCACATCGGCCATGATGGCTTTGATCTGATCCGTGAAGAAGTAAGCCAACCCGAACGCCAACGGGACGCCGAGTACGGCGGCGCCCGCGTCCGCCACCACGAACTTCCAGAACGGGACGCTCGCACTGCCCGCGGTCAGAAACGCGGCGGCGCGGAGTCCCATGACGTGCCGCGCCGTGACGACGGTCTTCAGTGCATGCCGTCGATACGCTGCCTTCAGCCACTGCGACCGCGCGGGCGACAGTACGAGCCGGACCAGTCGCCAGTTGAGGACCTGCTCACCCCAGTGCCGGCCGACCCAGTAGAGCACCATGTCGCCGGATAGCACCCCCAGCAGGCAGACGGGCAGCGCAAGCCACCACCGGACGATACCCTCGTGGCTCAACACGGCGGCCGCGATGATCGGCATTTCCTCTGGGATTGGCACTCCCAGGCTCCCGAGCAGGAGCACGGCGAAAATGCCCAGGTACGTAGAGTTGTCGACGAACTCTTGAAGTGCCTCCACGGCGTCCTCGGGTCCAACGAGATACGAACGCATGTTCGCAGACCAGCACCATGATCGACCGCCCTAAGAGCCGAAATCTAATCCAGACCGCGCGCCTCCAGCACCGAGACCACGGACACTTCGACGACGTCCGCGGAGGGCTCGCGATAGCTCCCGGTGTAGCCGATCGAGCCGGCCGGCGGAGTCGTCCGCGCCCGCCAGCCGGACTCGTCTCCTTCTGACCGCGAACGGCTCGCGGTTCGCTGGGCGAACTGCTCGGCCTCCGCGGCCGCGTTGAGCGACTCGAGAAGCCGTTCGATGGCGAGACTGTTGAGCGCGGCGTACTCCTCGAGCGTCAGCCCGGGATAGGTCGCGTAGAGCTGCCCCGGGCGGGCGACGTAGAGAGGTCCCCCCTGGAGGAAGATTGGGCCCGTGCTCGGATAGCGGGTGATCGTCTCGTCCACCCCGGACCTTGGCTTCAGCATCCAAGTCCTCTCACCGCTCAGCCTCCGTGGACTTCAGGAGCGCGGCGAGATCCGCGTGCTCCCGCGATTCGGCGACCAGCGCATGGCCAGCTTCATGGTAGGCGACGCTCGTCTTGCCCCCGCCGTGACGTTCTCCTTCGTCGGTGCTCACTGGCGCCGCCAGCGACGTCGGCGGCACCGGTGTCGTCAGGGCTGGCGCGGGCTGCGCGCAGCCCACGACCACCGCCGCGACCGTCGCCCACGCCGTCGCTGCAACCCACTTGACCACTGCGTCACTCCGGCCGCGTTCCCACGTCCGGGCGGTCGGCTGCTCGCGGCGGCTCGGCTGGGGCGCCCGGCTGGTGTTCAATCGGCGCGGCTCCGCCGCTTATGAACCGCCGTGGCCTCACTCGCGACGCTGGCGAGCAGCGCCTGGTCGCCGCCCCGCTTCAGCCCGTGTTCGATGAGGGCCCGGAAGACGATCTGCAGGCTGACGGGCAGCTTGAGCGCGATCATCGCCTTACCGGCAAACACCCGGGCCCGATCAACGATCTCCTGGGGCAGGATGAGGAGGACTCGGCTCTTGCTTTTCATATATAACTCCCATTTGTTATATAGCATATGTAGTGATATAGTTCAACGCGCAGAACAAGGCGACGCACGATGAATGCTGTGATGTTCTCGACGTGGATCGCGATGGGCCTGCTCACGGGGTGGCTGGCCAACATCGTGATGAAGGACGGAGGCCACGGGTTGGTCCGGACCTCGTTCTCGGCGTGATCGGGAGCATCTGGTACACGCATGCCTGAGAGCGTCAAGGGAGCACGCACAACACCGACGGACAATGGGCCACCGCGGCTCAGTGAGTGAGGATCCCCATGAAGCGCACGCGCGAGATCATCATCAAGCTCGCTGGGCTCACCCGTCGGGCCGGAAACCCCGTGGCGGCCGAAAGGACGTCGCGCGATGGATGAGCACCGTTGCGGACACGACGAGGCGCAGCAGGTCAATTCGTCCCGGTCGTACGAGCCCTCCGTCGATCATCGTGACGCGATGGCGGCCAGCCCTGCCTGCGCCGGCATGTTCGTCTCTCGCGTCTACCTGCGTCCGGGGATCGGCTGGGCATGGACAATCTGCCCCGCATGCGCCCACACGACGAAAGAAGTGAAGGTAGCCGCCTGATGGCGGCCGGCCGCTATTGGACGTTGGTCCAGTAGGCACGTCACCCTCACTGCGGTAGTTCTTCAGGAGTGCCCCCTCGGGTAGCATCCTGACAACGGACCGTTCGAGGAGGAGAGAGGACGCATGGACAAAACACGGATCAATCTCGCCAATCCTCAGGAGTTGCTCGAGCTCCCAGGACTTCATGAAGCGGCTGGTGACGCGATAGTTCGTCATCGCGGCCAACATGGCCCCATCGGAGACGCGATCGAACTGACGCAGATCCTGGGACCCGAGATCGTCACGCCGGCGTTCCTGGCTCACGTCGATTTCCAGCCGGCGGAAGGGACCGCGGCCGAGGCGCCGGGCGCCTAACCGCGCGAACCCGCCCCATCGGCCGCTCACTTGCCCGCCCGCGCGCTGGAGCGCTCTCCGTTGTTCTCTTACCGAGAGAAGCCCTTGATCGTGAGAAGCGGATCGACCACTCCAGCGACGACTCCGGCAATCCGCGCCGCCACGTCGTGCCCAGCCCTCCTCCACGCTCGCACCTGACTAAGGTGCAATACCGCCCTGGCGCACGGCCGCCTAGCGTGAGGTGAAATGCTGTCCGTCAACGAGAACAGAAAGATCGACGAGCATTATCGCGAGGCCTTCGCGAGCTACCATGCGGTCGCGAGGCGATGGGAGCTGAGCGCATGACATCACGGGCACGGGGGAAAGCACGGAGCTCATGGTCACCGTTCTGGATCGTCCTGGGTCTCACCGCCATCCTGATGGTGTTCGAGACGGCCCTTTCGCGACGCCTCGCGGCGCACGCGGATGAATCGAAGGTGAACGCCGCCACCGGGCACGGTAAGACGGGCGCGGGCAAGATCGGCGAGGGTGGCGAAGAGACGGCGACAGGCATCGGCCACATCGTGGTCGAGAAA
>Ga0209377_1001618_pt1 | contig 15124 bp, 14 predicted proteins | sample GraSoiAngelo_141_FD_185898 | JGI IMG/M metagenome (GOLD analysis project Ga0209377, IMG submission 185898) | Grasslands soil microbial communities from the Angelo Coastal Reserve, California, USA - 14_0929_12_40cm (SPAdes) (version 2) | ecosystem: Environmental > Terrestrial > Soil > Grasslands ...
TACTCAAAGCCGACCCCAATCGGGAGCAGCCAGGAGGTATCGGACTGGCGAAAGTCCGCATGGACAAAGCCGAGCCCCGCCTGCAAGACCAGCTTGCCGCGATCCCCGGTACCCGGCACATTGAGCCAGCATTTGGCCTGCCCCGAAAGTCCGGTCAAGGTCAAGTCTCCGGTGAACCCCAACTGGAGCAACGGACCCACCGAAAGCTCATGGTTCAGACGGTAGTTGAAGTCCAGGTTGAGCGCGAAGGCAGTGTTATCGGGTGTGTTGGCCAACAAGCCCAATGCGCCGCCGCCCGTCCAAGCTCCGGCTTGCGAATTTGCAGCCTGTGCGGGCGCGGGGCCGGGGGCGCCGATCACTGCGACAGCGACCCCGACCGTGAAGACCCACGCTAGGCCCGTCATGTCTCTTGACTTCGCCGTTGTTAGTGTCCCGATTCTTTCGCCTCGAGGTGCGTCATCAGATACCGCGCCTTTTGCACCGCAGGCGAGCCGACCGTCAGCGGCGTCTCAAATTCCAACCCTGTGTTGTCGCCGCACTGCCAGATCTCCTTGGCGATCAGCTCTTCGATGACTTCACTGCCATCAAGACTCTGGAAATGGAAGCGGATGGTGACTCTCTCGTTGCGCATCAAATTGTGCTTTAGGACGACCGCGACGCCGGTCCGGCTCAGGTTGCGCACGCTCCCCCAGTAGAAGTCACCACCGCCGGCCACCGCAATGTCCACGCGCGTCAGGAGGTGGAACCGCGGCATGAGCCGCTGTTCTCCGGCCATCGTCCTTTCAGATCTTGGTGTTGGTACCATCTTGTGGGCCTCCTATCTATTCCGCTGGCGATCACTCACCGTGTCGAGCAGTAATCCTGAGGTGCCGGCCCGTGAGGTGGACGAAGCGGGCCGGCGTTCTGGGTCCCGTGCGGCTCCTTCGTTCCCTACCGGTGCTCAATCGGAGGACGAGACCGATGAAAATCGAAAGGAGCAGGATTACGACAACGTACTCCATACGATGCCTCCTGCTGAACGCGCTCAGGACTGCGCTTCAGCCGGAATATTTTCGGGCTTGCGTCCGGGCTCGTGAGAAGACGACCTCTTCTTGAAGATCACGATCTTCCGGTCGGTCATGTACAAGAAGACCGTGATCCCGATGGCGACCGCCACCAGCGACGCCAAGACCATGGCCGTCACCACCAAAAAGCCCACAAGCTGGAGCCCGTCACCCAACGGTTCCATGCTTCCCCCATCGCTGAGATGGCCGGTTAGTATCCTTTTTGGCGCATGCATGAACGGTAGACACCCAGGTATTGCGCATCGTGTCCCGCCGCTTCCTTGCCGGCGTCGATGCCCCCGCCAGCGATGGCACCGCCCGCAGCGCCCACGCCGGCGTCACCGGCACCGCCGCTTGCGACATCCTTGCTCACGGGCATCGTCTTGTCCTCAGTTCGCTGTTGGGCATAGGCTCGGCACGCCGCCACCTCGAGTTGGCTCGGCACCGAGGCCTTCCGCGCCGACGCGTTGGCACGCGACGCGGCCCCTGTCTGCTTGAGGTCGTCGTGATCAGCCCGGTAACTCATGACGAGCGTCGTGACCAGAGCCGTCGCGCCGACCAACAGGAGACCGAATGTCGTCATCTTCCATGCGTTCCAGATTGTTTCCGACACCGCTCGCTCCTCTGACGTACCTTATTGGCCCCGTACCGCGGAAAGTTGTTGGCTGCTTGAGCAAGCAAGGTGCCACACCAGATTTCACTACGATTTGAACAAGATGGGGCTGAATGACCAGTCAAACCGAGGAGGAGAGGGAGCAAACTGCATGACCTTGCATTCGGTAGTTGTACTGGGATCAATGTGATTTTGTTGATATCTCAATGTGATAGGGATGTACGGGTTCTCCTACAGGCTGATGAGCGAAACCCTCACGCTTCCCCTGTCTCAGGGAAAAACCCTCAACACACTTTTTAACGAGCAAGCGTGGCACCGACTGGTCCAGCGCTTGCCGAACAGTTCTTTTCCCAGAACTTTAAAGGAGTTGCACGTCGATCACTGCCCAGGGCAAAGAGTTAGGATGAGAGCTATAGCATCCAGTAGTTGTACGTAGCGCACACTGATCCGATTGATTTCCATTGATTTACGCTGATTCACAATGTATTAGACGTGTATGGATTCCCCTGCAGTAGAGAAAACTAACCGTTCACCCCTCAACGCACAGCTCCTTAGTTTTGCGGGACGCTCAGAAAGGGCTTTGAGGAAACTCTCGATCTTCTGGCGATTGGCATTGAGTTCGCTGGCCATCATCATCGTGGTGGCGGGAGTCAACTTCTACGCCCTGAGCCAGCTCCGGCAGCTCACCACCTTGAGCACGCAACTGGTCTCCTATCACTATCCATCCATCGACACGGCCAAGCGGCTCCTTGCCAAGCTCTTCGCCCAACTGCGGAGCGAAAAGAAGTACCTAGTCGTCCGTGACAAGGCGTTCGCACAGGACTTCAATGAGGAAGCCGATGAGTTCCGCCAGATCCTGACGACGCTGCAGCAGCAGGAATCCATGCCCCAGGGCCAGAAGTTGCTGAAGGAAGTGGATCGGCTGCACCAGGAATACCTGGACCTCTTCCGCGGCGCGGCGGGTCGCAAGGCCCGGTCGACGGCCGGGTATGAAACTCGGCGTGACGGTCTCATTGCCCGGATAACGGACGCCCTGGACGCGTACGTCACCCTGCACGAGACCAGGGCGAACGCGCTCGTCATCGACTCCCGGGCGCGGTCGGCCCGCGCCGAGGTCATTACCCAGCACCTCATCATCGCCGTCGTCCTCCTCGGAATGGGCTTGGCCGGGCTCGCGACCTACAGCATACTGTATCCGTTGCGACAGGTGCAGCAGCACATCCGGCAGATCGGCCAAGGGACATTCGGACAATCCGTGAACGTCGAAGCCCCCAGCGACCTGCGCGAACTGGTCGACACGGTGAACTGGATGGGCAAGAAGCTCCAGGAACTGGACGATATGAAGGCCGAGTTCCTGGCCCACGTCTCCCACGAGCTGCGCACCCCGCTGGCTTCCATCCACATGGGCACGCAACTGCTGCTGGACGAGATTCCCGGCGCCTTGAGCCAGGAGCAGAGCGAGACCCTGCGGATCATCAAGGACAGCAGCGAGCGGCTGATCCGCCTGATCTCCACGCTGCTCGATCTCTCGAAGATGGAGGCCGGGATGATGGTCTATCAGATCGCACCCACCGACCTCCTGCGCCTGGCGGGAACGTCGGTGTCCAAAGTTCGGCTTCTGGCCGAAGGCAAACACATTCAGATCCTGACCGAGGCACCGTCCGACCGGGTGTGGGTGTCGGCTGACGGCGCCCGGATCGAACAGGTCCTGGACAACCTATTTTCGAATGCCCTCAAGTTCAGTCCGGAAGGCGCGACCGTAAAGCTCCGCCTGCACCCGGATGTCAAAGCCGGAGTGATCCACGTGTCAGTGGCGGACACGGGGCCCGGTATTCGACCCGAAGACTTGCCGCATATTTTTGAACGCTTCTACCAGGGACGGGCGTACGCGAAGAACACCTTGGCCGGCAGCGGTCTGGGGCTCGCGCTGGCCAAGAAAGTCGTCGAGGCGCATGGAGGGCGGATCTGGGTCGAAAGCGACTTGGGCAAAGGGACGACGGTCCACTTCACCCTGCCACTGGCCCGGAAAGAAGGTCCCGCATGAACCCGACCACGCGAGTCTACCGCGGACTGGTGCTGGTGTTGCTGCTCACCGTGCACGCCTGCGCTTTCCTGCGAGGCGGTCCTTACTCTTCTTCACCCCTTTTCTTCCTTGATGCTCCGGAAGCCGCACGCAATCAGGCCCTCGCCCATGAGCAGGACCAGCTCCTCGACACCTGTCAGGAGACCCACACCTGCGACCGCGCGCACTACACCCGTGCGCTGCTGGCCCTCTACGAAAGCCAGGAAGTCGCCGCCCAACATTTCCAGGACGTCATCGAGGCGGCCCCGAAAAGTCACCTGGCCGAGTCGAGCCAGTTCTGGCTCGAGTTCCTGCACGATGCTCCAACCGCTCTCCTGCCGCGAGGCTCATTCGCCGAGGCCACCGATCGCCTGGTCCGCGACCTGCTGGAGTTGGAGACTTCGGCGTCGCAGGTCATGCAACGTGAGGTCAAAGTACGGGACAAGAAGGTGGAAGAGTTAACGAAGCGACTCCAAGCCCTGAAGCAGATCGACAAGGAAATGAAGGAGATGACGCGACCCGGAAAGCCGCCTCTCAAGACCCCCCCGCCGGCCGACAAAGGCAATCACCCCTAAGGGCCCGATGGTGCAAGAACGCATCCTAGTCGTGGACGATGACGAGGCCCTGCTCCGGCTCCTCTCGATGCGGCTGTCGGCCAATGGCTTCGCCGTGACCACGTGCGCGACCGGCGAGGAGGCCCTCGCCCTCGCCAAGCGCGAGATGTTCGACTTGGCCCTCACCGACCTGCGCTTGCCGGACCGGGACGGGCTGTCGGTCCTGGAAGGGCTGAAGCTCATCCACCCGGATCTGCCAGTCCTGCTCCTCACCGCGCACGGCAGCATCCCCAACGCCGTCGAGGCCATGCAGAAGGGCGCCTTCGGTTACCTCACGAAGCCGTTCGACAATAAAGAGCTCGAGGCCACGCTTGAGAAGGCCCTCGCGCAGCAGCGGATGAGCCGCGAGATCCAGCGGCTCAAGCTGCTGGTCAAAGAGCTCTACGGCTTGGAGAACGTCGTCGCCCGAAGTCCCAAGATGCAGGTCCTGTTGGATCAAGTCGCCCGTGTCGCCGAGACCGACGCCACGATCTGCCTTCTGGGCGAGACCGGCACGGGCAAGGAAGTCATCGCCCGCGTCATCCACTGTAACAGCCGCCGGGCGCGGGGCCCCTTCATCGGGGTCAACTGCGGCGCGATCCCGGAAAGCCTCTTCGAGAGCGAACTCTTCGGCCACGTCAAGGGGGCCTTCACCGGCGCCCAGCACGCCAAGCGCGGGCTCGTCCAGAGCGCCCAGGGGGGGACGCTTTTCCTCGACGAGATCGCCGAGATGCCGCTGACCCTGCAGGTCAAGCTCCTGCGCGCCATCCAGGAGCGCGAAGTGCTGGAGGTGGGCGCCGAGCGCCCCAGCAAGGTGGACGTTCGCTTCATCACCTCGACCAACAAAGATCTGAGCGCAGCCGTCCGCGCCGGGACATTCCGCGAGGACCTCTTCTACCGAATTCAAGTCTTCCCGATCACGATGCCCCCGCTCCGCGAACGGCGGGACGACATCCCCTTCCTGGCCCAGCACTTCCTGCAACAAAGCGCCCGGCGGATGCAGAAAGAGATCCGGGGGTTTCTCCCCGAAGCCATGCAGAAACTGATGCTCCACTCCTGGCCCGGCAACATCCGCGAACTGGAAAATGTGGTCGAAAAGGCGGTCGTCCTCTCCAGCCAAGACATGATCACACCCGACCTGCTCCCGAGCGTCACCCAGGAGCCCACCGGGCAAGTCAAACCGCTGACGGCGGCCAGGGACGAGTTCGAGCAGAACTACCTGAAGGCGGTATTGCAGCTCACGGGCGGCAACATTTCACGCGCCGCCCAGATCGCGGGTCGCTACCGCGCCGACTTCTACAAGCTCCTCAAGAAGCACGGGCTCCACCCTGGAGACGCCAAGGAGGAGAAAGACACAGACTCGGCTGAATCGGCGTAAGGACCCGGCCTACCGCGTGAGCTTTCGATAGCGAATCCGGTGCGGACGATCCGCTTCCTTGCCGAGCCGCTTCCTCCGGTCGGCCTCGTACTCGCTGTAATTGCCTTCGAACCACACGACCTTGCTGTCCCCTTCAAACGCCAGGATATGGGTCGCGATGCGGTCCAGGAACCAGCGGTCGTGGCTGCTCGCCATACAGCAACCGCCGAACCGCTCGAGCCCTTCCTCCAGGGCCCGCAGGGTATTCACGTCCAGGTCGTTGGTCGGTTCGTCGAGCAGCAACAAATTGGCCCCTTCCTTGAGCATGCGTGCGAGGTGCACGCGGTTGCGCTCGCCGCCAGAGAGATCCTTCACCTTCTTCTGCTGATCGGGACCGGGAAAATTAAAGCGCCCGACATAGGCCCGAGAATTGACTTCAATTTTGCCGAGCGTGACGGTGTCTTTGCCGTCCGCGATCACTGCCCAGACCGTCTTGTTGCCATCCAGCACGCGGTCTTGGTCCACGTAGCCGATCTTGACCGACTCGCCGATCCTGATAGAGCCGGCGTCCGGCTGCTCCTTGCCGACGATCAGCTTGAACAGGGTGGTCTTGCCCGCGCCGTTCGGCCCGATCAGGCCGACGATCCCGCCCCGCGGCAGGTTGAAGCTCAGGTTCTCGAACAGCAGCTTGTCGCCGTAGGATTTGCCCAGATGCTTGCCTTCCACCACGAGGTCGCCGAGACGCGGACCGGGCGGGATGTAGATCTCCAGGTCTTCGGCCAGCTTGTCCTGCTGCTCGCCGAGCAGTTGCTCGTAGCGCGTGAGGCGGGCTTTGCCCTTGGCGTGCCGGCCCTTCGGCGACATGCGGATCCATTCCAGCTCGCGCTCCAGTGTCATGCGCCGCTTGGCGTCCGCCTTCTCCTCCTTCTCCAGACGCGCCTGTTTCTGCTCCAGCCACGAGGAGTAGTTCCCTTCGAAGGGCATGCCGTGCCCTCGGTCGAGCTCCAGGATCCAGCCGGCCACGTTGTCCAGGAAGTAGCGGTCATGGGTCACGGCGATGACGGTGCCCTTGTACTGCCGGAGGTGCTGCTCCAGCCATTGGACCGACTCCGCATCGAGATGGTTGGTCGGCTCATCCAGCAACAGGATGTCGGGCTCCTGGATCAGCAGCCGGCAGAGCGCGACGCGGCGCTTCTCCCCACCCGACAGCACGTCCACCTGGGTATCAGGCGGCGGGCACCGGAGGGCGTCCATGGCGATCTCGAGCTGGTTCTCGAGCTCCCAGCCGTTAACCGCCTCGATCTGTTCCTGCAGGCGGCTCTGCTTCTCCAGCAGCTTCTCCATCTCATCCGGCGAAAGCTCCTCGCCGAGCCGGTTGCTGACCGCCTCATACTCGCGTAACAGGTCGATGACGTCCCGCCGCCCCTCCTCGACGATGTCCTTGACGGTCTTCCCCGTGGCGAGCAGGGGCTCCTGCTCCAGCAGCCCGACGCTATAGCCTTTTGCGAACGTGACCTCTCCGAGGTAGTCCTTGTCCACGCCCGCGATGATGCGCAGCAGCGTGCTCTTCCCCGATCCATTCAACCCGAGGACGCCGATCTTGGCCCCGTAATAGAAGGACAGGTAGATATCCTTGAGCACCTGCTTCTTGGGCGGGTGCACACGGCCCACGCCGATGAGGGAAAAGATGATTTGCTTGTCAGACGGGCTCATAGTTTGAGGAGAAGCAGCCTTTGTGGGACACTGAGTAGCATTTAACACCCCATCACTGATTTATTCCAGCCTCTTCCGTCAAATCTTACCAGTGCCCGGTTTTGTAGATAATGCTTTATGGTACTTTAAGGTGCGGCGGCGGCTTGAAGCAGGGGAGACGAGAATGATCCTTCGAATTGTCGGGATGATGGCGCTAGCCAGCGTGCTCGCAGGATGTGCCTCGTTGGTCCAGACGGCCATAAGCAACGGCATCAATGTCGGCCGGACGCTCCCCGCCGACCGCTCTTTGTACAACGTTCTGGATGATTTGAGCATCAAGAACACAATCAACAACGCCTTACTCGACGAAGCGCTCCTACTGGACATCAACACCGATGTCTATCAAGGCATGGTGATGCTGACGGGGTCCGTCAGGGACGCGGCGACCCGGCAGAAGGCAGAAGATCTGACCCGCAAGGTCGACGGCGTCCGGGAGCTTTACAATGAGATCAAGGTCACGGATAAGAGTTGGTTGAAGTCACTCCCCAAGGACACGTGGATCGAGAACACGCTGGGGGCCCGAATGGTGTTAGCGCCGGGTGTGCGTGCGGTCAACTACCAACTGCGAGTGGCGAACGGTGTCGTCTACATCTTGGGCATAGCCAAAAGCCGGGCCGAACTCGATCGGGTGATCGCACTCGCCCGCACGAGCGGCGCGCACCAGATCGTTAGCCACGTGTTCCTCTCGGAAGCCATCGTTCTGGACGTGGACGGGATGAAAGCCCAGCCCAATGGGAAGAGGGCTAAGAAAAAACCGGTTCCCCCCTGAGCATATCCCCAGACTGTTGCTCCCTGAATATCCTCACGGTTCGCCTTCGACTGTCAACGGCATTTTGATGCCCGGTTGCAGACCCGTCGGCCTGTGCCATGCGTGGTGAGCAAGGGGTTATTCGGGCGGCCCAGGCCCTACATAGGATTGGACCGGTTTCCAGAGGGCAGGTCCCTAGAAGTCACGCCACGATACGATCCGGCTCCAGGCCGAGTGCGCGGGCGTGCCACACACCTGAACCAACACACCAATGCTGGTTTGGTAGAAGCCGGTGACCCGACTGACGCACCCTGAACTGCTGGACGTTCCGGCCGCTCCGGTTCCCTGCGCGCCGATCTGGACAGACAACTGGGAAGGTAAGCCCTTGCCAAGCGAGATGGATTTGCTCGCAAGAGCGTTACTACCGGGCAGCGCAGTCCCGAAAGTCGATGTGGGATAGGGTCCGCCGGTCAGATAATACACCGCATAGAGCTGCGCTGTCCCCGAGGCTATTCCCGAGGCCTGACTGGTAACAGTAGTTGGGACGAAGGTCGTGAAGAACACGGTCCCGCCGAGCAGCGTGGCCGAGGCGAGGTTCCGTTCCCCTGCGGTCAAGGCGCTTCGCCGCGGCGTTTGAAGCGGAGCGGTCGGGTCGTTGAAGGTTGTGAACCAGCCGTCCCCATTCTGGACGTTGTTGACGAGGCTTCCGCCGCCGGCACTAAACCCGATGGTAAAGCTGGACGTGCTGCCTGTCGTGCTCACGTTCGTGTCCGTCGCGCAACTGGAACAGGTCACGACGTTGGAAGCATTGAAGAGGTTGTTGCGTTCAACGCTCTGGTCTGTACATGCGCTGGAGACAATGCAATCCTTCACCCCGAAGAAGTGCTGGATGTCCACGTTGCATTTGTCGATGGTGGCCTGGATTGGCACGGTGCATTTGTCGGTGGTGGTATAGTACCGGCCGGTCCCAAAGAAGAGCCAGACATTGTTGGTATCATCCTGCGTCAGAACAGGCGCTGCTGTGATTGGCCCGACCTTGCACGGTGACGCGGTGGTACAGGTCGTGGCCGGTGGCGAGGTATAGGCGAACGCGCTGAGCACCTTGGTGGGAGCTCGACTTGTGGAGAAGATTCCCCAGTTATCCGGATTGGTGTCGCCTCCGTTCGTGGTCAGGCGCCACATCGCGCCTCTCCACACCACGCCAGGACTTGGGTCTGGCCCTGTACAGGGACCAAAGGTGTTAGGACTGACGAGCGGCGTGCGAACATTGCAGATGACGCTCCCGGCGTAGATCACATCCACCCGGAAATCGAGGTCGACATCCAGCGTGACCGCATCGGCCATGAAGGCCCCGGCCTGGCCGGTCGAAAAGGCTCGGACAGCGCCGCTCCCACCGCTTGTGTTGGCCGCAATACAGGGTGGTGAAGGGGTCGAACACGTAAAGTCTCCTGCTTTGCCGCTTGTTTTATTAATAGCACTGTAGGCCGGCCCCAGCTTCAGGTCCACTACGAAGAACTGCGCGGTCTGGGTGCTGAAGGCATCATAGTGGGTGGGGCCTGTGCCGAAGACCACGAACCATCGCTCGTTCGTGCCGGACGTCTTAGCGTCGGTCGAGGGGTTGACCCGCACGATTCCCGGATCGGCCGTGGTCAGCCCCAGATTCTGATCCCGGAAGACCCACAGCAGCCTCGGCTCCTTTTCCGGGTTCGTGATGTCCAGCACGAAATACGAGGAGAGGAACACCCGGTCCGTGATGGTCTCATTATTATTGAAATCCGCGTGCACCACCCGAGGCGTGCCCTTGCCAGAGGTGCAGTTGGTGCAACTCCCGCCGAGCCGGAAGCCCCCGATGAGGATCGTGCCCCAGCCGCCGGGGTGATCGGCGTCCGCCGGAAAGATCCGCACGTCCGTCACCTTCGGCGTCAGGTCCACGTAATACACATGGCCATAGTCGGTCGCCGTCAACCAACGGAGTTGGGGCAAGAGGTCCTGCGGAATGAAGCTCCAGAGCTCCGCACCCAGCGGTGGGGCATCGGAGCGGAAACTGTAGGTCGTGACACTGCTGTCGCAGGGCAAGGCCGCACAATCGGTAGACGTGCCGAGCTTCTTCGGGGTGGACGTGAACCGTGCCTGCACGATGGGGCCGGTGCCATCAATCTGCCTGTCGTCATTACTGAAGAAGCCCCCGTTGAACGCGTGGAGCATGCCGTCGTTGGCACCCACGTAGGCCACTTGCCGGCGGTCCTTGTACCGCTGGAAGAATGAGGCGTAGGTCTGATCGCCGTAGATGACATCATAACGCGTACTCGGCGCTCCGACGACCACCGGGGTGGCATTGACCATGTCCCCCAGCCTCCACTGAGCCTGCACAACGCCGCCGCTGTCGTTCAGCACATTAATCTTGCGGTCTCGCAGACCGGTACCATTACAGGTCGTTCCCGGGCAACCACGGATCCAGTTGATGATGTTGGTTGCCTCGTTCTGCGCGCAGGTCTTCCGGGTGAGGCCGAGACAGCCAGTCAGATTGGGATCGGCAGTAATATCATCGGGAGTGATGGCATCTGCATTTGTGCTGTTGCAGTACAGAACGGCATTGCCGCCCAGATAGGGGCACAGCCTAGATAAAACGAAAGGAGTGGAGCGGAACTCGATCCTCTCGCTACTGCCGACGAGGCCGTCGTTGTCGAAGTCCGCCCAGGTCAGAATGCGCCGGCAGGTGGTTCCTCCTTGTGACATATTGCCTGAGATAGGCCATGTTGAAGAACCCTCACAGGTGGCCTCGGGGCTAAGCAGGGCCAGCCGCCGCCCGCCTTCCCAAATAGGCTGCACATTGCTCACGCCGGGCGCACTCAAGGCCACGGTCTGGAAGGGGGTCGTCGTGTCGGCGATGCCGTCACCAGCCACGCTTCCAGGAGCCGACCCGTCATCCTTGAAGCGATCCACCACGACTTTATTAAAATTGGGACTAGCGGGGTTCGTTTCGAGGCGGAATTTAACGATGCAGTCATGAGTGAGCACTAGCTTGCCGTCAGGAGGACCCGTGCAGCCCGAGGCGGAATAGTCTTCGCGGAGGTTCCCGAACTGGTCAATGAACAGCCCCTGCATGAGCCCTGTCCAACACACCTCATTTGGGTTGTTGGGTCCGCAATTCACGGACGGAGGCGCGAAGAAAAACGCCTGGAAGATCGCGCCCTCTCCCGTGAACGACGACGCGAGCACCGAGGGCGAATTGGTGGCGGAGGGCGGGGAGGAGGTGTAATCCGTCATGGAGACGGCGGCCACAGGAGAGGGCAGCATCAAGGCCATTCCGGTCAGCCCGACGAACGCCATCGCCGGGAGGAAGACCCCCGTTGCCGCTTTGCCCGTTGTCATCCATGTCCGCTTCATGATCGTATCCTCCCCTGTTCCGGTTCTCATTGCAGTGGGTTACAAACTTTGGCCCGTCATCCTTTCATAGGCTTCCTTAATCGTCGGCACCTCGATCACCCTCACGTTGAGGCCTTCGGCCAGAGAGCGTAGATCCCAGTCTGGGGTGCGAGTTTGCCCTGGCGGGATCAAGATGATGGAGAAACCTGCCGACGCCGCCAAGAGAATTTTTTCAGGGAGCCTTCCAACGGCTGATATTCGGCCATCAGGATCGACGTTCCCGGTGAGGACAACGCCAGGTAAGAGCGCGTCACCCCGTCTGGCAACCACCATCGCGATAGCTAAAGCGGCACTGGCACTCGGTCCATTCATTGTGGAGCCGGGACTGACCCCTTTGAGCGTCACTTGCCAAGTCCGTGGATCCTCCCCGACGGCCCTAGAGGCAGCCAGGGCCGCCTTTTGCGCCGCCTCCTTCCAATCCGCACTGAACACTCTCCCCTTGAATGCTCCCAAACCTCTGGCCCCCTCATTAAAGAGGACCTCTGGTCCTGCTGGTTGCCACAGGTGAACGACTTGGATGACCACGTACGAAGGGACTCTGATCGGCTTGTCCTCGGGGCTGGCGACTAAAAGTATGGGAATCGTAGTGAGGTAGAATGAGTCGGATGCCACGACGACAGGTCCGCTGCTGAGCAACGCTATAGCTAACGACGGAAGGATACGGGCAACGAACGGTTTAATCCTCATTCTACCTACTACTTCAGGGCATAAGTGCTTACAAGTCGACCTGCCCCTTAAACTGATCCAGATTGAATGTCAAGAAAATTCATCGGAAAGGTTGACTGTTGCCATCTTTTCAGCCACTTTGCTCGTTAGGGTATTTTCCTTCCCTAGGTTCCGGTGTTTACCAGTTTGCGCCCCGGTGTCCGTCAACTTAGCCTGAGAACTGTCGTGCACCACACGAAGGCTTTTTCCGGAAGTAATCAGGATGAAAATCCTAAGCACGGAGGCGTCGTTATCAGATGTATGACATGGGAGTAGTGGATTTGGTCCTGTTCATTATCGGAGGCGTCTTGGTTTTCGTACCAGTGACTCTGGCTGTAAGCGTCTTGTGGGGTGCACCAAAAAGCAGCCCGTGAAAGACCTGAAACGTGCATACCGAACCGTTGATACGCCATTAAAGCGGCCTACTTCTGGCGACACGGCACCGCAACCACTGGTTGCTCCGGCGACCTTCGTGGTTCCTATCCATTCCCTGGCTTCATCCTGACCGATAACTCCCCCTATTCCCATACCTCGTTAGAGGTATTTCTCCCTCGCAACTCAGGTTTCTCCTGACTTGGCTATCGACCCAACCTATGTAACGCTAGCGTTAGGCCAACAGACGACAAATACCGTTATGTTTTGCCAACGATGTCATGGACTGCCGGCAGTGGACCACTTCATTGATATGCAGGACGGTGGCAAGCATCACTGGCTCCGCGTTTGGCGATGCGTGAACTGCGGGGTGGTGGTGGAACTTTGATCGGATGCTTGCAGGTGCCGATGATGTGGCTTTCAGCACTGTTGCTTGCCGAAACCCTGTCAGGGACTCCCGCCGTGGCAGTCCAGAGCAGCACGCCTCAGGCCTGCTTCATCTTCGGGGAGGTCTTCTGGTCCACCACGCAGATCAGCGCCATGCTCTCGTCGAACTGCGCGATCCGCATCGAACGAAAGGAGCGCCGGATCATCATGACGGGACCGAACAAGATCATCGAGGTCCTGATCCCGGAAGACCCCGGCTTGCACGAGTTCATCTACCGTTGGGGCCACCGCACCGCGCACTTCGACGATGAAACGGTGGAGATCGTGAGAATCTCCGGCGGCGCGTAGCTGAGACTAGGGGGGACCCTCATGGAACAGAGCTGCACGGGTCGTCAGGTCGTAGGGCTGCTCTGGATGCTCTCCCTGCTGATTTTGGGGTGGCCTGTTGGAATCGCCTGGGCGGATGACACAAGACTCAAGCCGTCCACAGGGGTTTCGCAGCCCACCCCGCAGGCCTCACACTCTGTAACACCCAAACAGGCTGCCGTTGCTCCCGCAGAGGCGGGAGCAAATCCCCTACAGTCGGCCACGAAACCCACAGATCGCCAGGCGAACAAGACCAAGCTCTTCATCATCCTGCTGAAGCTGTTCGAAGGACAACACCGTGTGGCCCCTTAATCCAGATGCGACCTGCTTTCGCAGCACGCACGCGAACCGGCTCGCGCCGCCGACGTTCGTAGGCCATCAGAAGGATGATGGTCCAGGATTACAAGAGCCGCTCGCTGTAGAAGGTCGTGTGATGACGAGGGCTAGTGTCGCTCGACAGCACTCCTATGTACTCCGAGAGTCTGTCTTTAGTGTGACATCCGGTTCGTATGATATTTACTCACATCCAGACGGTCGCACCCTCTATATTTACTACATCATTCCTCAAGATCAGCAGTACTGGTGGATTTTGAATGGGCCTCGTAGTCTTTCCATGACAGGCAACACTATCGATGAACTTGCGAAGCTTCTGGAAAGCCTCTCCTATGAGGCTGGCCTGCCCCCGGTTCTTGAACCATCCTCCGTGTTAGTCACCTCTTGACGACCACGAACGCCGCGTCCGCCTCACTGTGACTCGTCCGCGGACCATTCAATCAGCACGATTTCTGGTGGGCAATTCCAGCGGACAGGCAGAAAGGACCATCCCAGCCCCCGATTGACGTACATCCAGTGACCGTTCTGGCTGTAGGGACCCTCCGCCCGCCCCTTGCACCCGTACGGCAACCAAAACGGACGCATGGACGGGAATTGCCATTGCCCTCCGTGGCTATGGCCGCAAAGCACCAAGTCCACAGCGTGGCTCGGCTCGAGCAAGTTGAGCACGTTGGGGGCATGGGCGAGCAGAACTGTGAAACGACCCTCGACCCGAGGCGGAATGCAGCGGACATCGGCACGGTGTGTCGACGGGTCATCGAGGCCGATGATCCCCAACTCACCACTAACCATGGGGATGTAGATTGCTTGGTTGATGAGCAAATGCAACTTGTGCCGGTCGGCGAGTTCCGCAAACTGACCGATTGGCACGCCACTGAAATGATCGTGGTTGCCGAGAGTCAGAAAGACTGGCGCTATTTGTCGAAGGTTTGAGAGAAACCGAAAGAGAGCAGGGATTCCCCGAGGAGTTTCCAGCAAGTCACCCGTGATAAAAATCCACTCCGGGTGCAGATCCGAAATCTGACTGATGATGGCGTCATGCCGAGGCAGATATCGCTCGATGTGGAGGTCACTGAGCTGGACTGCTCGACGGCCAGCTAAGGGTGTATGGCAGCACCGAATGGGGGTGACAGCCGCTACATCAAGCCCATACTCCCAAGTTACAAGTCTGCTAAAAAATCGCTGGAGGGGAAGCGAGAGCTGGTGCACTAGCGCAAGTTGAACACGCCGATACCAGGGCAACCCGCGACCGTTCATGGCAACGTCACTCCGGTCAGGACTCTAAGTCCCGTACAGCCTCTCTCAGACGGCCGCACTGGCTACACTGCGCCAGCAGCCCAACGGACTTCGTGCTGAGCTCGGCCCGC
>Ga0209377_1001619_pt1 | contig 15121 bp, 9 predicted proteins | sample GraSoiAngelo_141_FD_185898 | JGI IMG/M metagenome (GOLD analysis project Ga0209377, IMG submission 185898) | Grasslands soil microbial communities from the Angelo Coastal Reserve, California, USA - 14_0929_12_40cm (SPAdes) (version 2) | ecosystem: Environmental > Terrestrial > Soil > Grasslands ...
GTCCATCTGCTCGGTGGTCGTCACGATCGCGACCCATCCCGAGGGGAGGCAGCCGGCGACGTACCAGCAAGGCAAAGTCTTCGTCAAGATGACCGACACCGCGCGCATCCGGAATCCCGGCTGTGAGCCCAAGAGCGGAGCATGATGGCCACGCGCGCACATGGACTCGACGAGCGCGGGATGGCCGCGGTCATGGCGCTGATCGTCGTGCTCGCCCTCAGCTTGCTGGTCGCCGCCTTCCTGGCCGTGAGCGCCTTCGAGCCGCAAATCTCACAGAACCTCGCCGAGGCCATACAGGCTCAGTACGCTGCGGACGCCGGCATCGAGTGGGCGTTCGACAAGCTCGTCGACACGAACTCCTGGAACACCCTGCTGACCGGCGCGGCCGACTGCGCGACGCCGGTGACGCCGGCCGGCTGGAGCAACGTGTCGGTGCCGAACCTCATCGGGGTCTTCACCGTGAGCCTTCGCAACGACTGCCTGGCCGGCGACGACCAGATCACCGGCGTTGCCGTCGACAACGTCACCGGCACGGCGATCAACGACGGCAACGGCGTCGTCATCCTCACGGCGACCGGCTCCTTTCACGGCGCCCAGAAGAAGATCCAGGTGGTGATGCGCCGGCATCTGCCGCCCGGGCTGAGCTTTCCCGCGGCCGTCAACGAGCCGGGCCTTCAGTCCGATACGAACGTCGTGTGCGCGGAAAAAGAAGGTCCGTGCGCCAACTTCCAGATCGATGGGCGTGACTATGCGTGCAGCACCTGCACGCCGGAGACCGATGCTCCCTGGTACAAGAGCGGGAACTGGTCGGCGTCCGGCTCGGCCTCCAAGCTGGGAATCGCGACGCAGCCCGGAAACCAGGCGAATCTCGGCGAGCCGCCGACGACGTACGTGCAGAACGTCGAGAATGCCTTTACGAGCGGCTCTCAAAACCAGGCAGCGCAGAAGCAGACCTCGGTCACTGGCAAGGACCAGACGAGCGGCCTCGCCGCGATGGGAGCGACGAATACCCTCACTCCGGACTCCCTGCAGAATCTTCTCTCGACGCTGAGCAGCAACCCGAAGACGCAAATCCTTCAATCCACGCTCGCCTGCCCGATGCAGATCACCGGGGACGTGGGCGGCCCGACGTCGACGCCGACCGTCACCAACGGATGCGGCAAGAGCCAGACCATCGATCTCGGAACGCCCAGCAATCCTCAGCTCGTCTATTTCCGGGGCGACCTCGACCCGACCTCGAATTTCACCGGCCTCGGCATCAACAACCAGGTGCAGGGCGCGGGCATCCTGGTCGTCGAGGACGGCGATCTCAAGGTGTTCGGCAACTTGACCTGGCACGGGGTCATCATCGTCACGGGGCGGAACGTCGGCGCGGGATTCATGGATGGGAGCACGACCATGATCAACGGCGCCCTGGTCAGCAACGAGACCGTCTGGAACGAGCAACCGGGCTTTGCCGAGCTGCACCTCGGCACCATGCTGGGATCCGCGACGTTCCACTACAGCCAGCAGGCGCTCGATCTCATGAACCGGATCCGGAAGAACCATACGCTCTACGGGTGGCGGACGGTCTCGAACTAAGAGCCGGGACCGTCGCCTTGCCGTACCCCCGCCACTTTTCGTCCAGTTGCCGCTTTCCGTCACCCCGCTGACAAATTATGGCCGTTTCGAGGGCGTCGTCACGACAGCCGTCCGCTCAACTCAGCGATTTCTCTGGGACGCCGCGACCGCCGAGGGCTTGGCACCGTCGCTGCAGCGTGCTGACGTCGCGGGGGAGCCATGAGATCGATGCGATGGAACGCGCGAGGCTTCACCCTGATCGAGCTGATGATCGTCGTGGCGATTATCGGCGTCCTGGTTTCGATCGCTGTCCCGCTCTACGCCAACGTCACGGCGCGATCCCGTATCGCGAAGGCCCAGGCCGACATCCGCTCGCTGGTCACCGCCGTGTCGATGTACCAGTCGCACATGAGCACGTACCCCATCGCGCTCGGGAATCTCACGGCAGTCGCCACCAACCCGGCTGGAATCACGGCGGGCCCGTTCATGGGCTCCATCCCGACGCCGCCGTCAACGTCGTGGGGCCCCGCGTACGCCTACGCCACCAACGCCAACGGGACCTTCCTGATCTCGGCGGCCGGTGACGGCGTGACCGTCACGGCGCCCTGAGCGCTCGTCTCAGCTGAAGCGCCGGAGGTAGGTCGCGAGGGCGTCTCCCTCGCGCTCTCGCAGGGCGACAGCCACTCGGAGCTGCTCGAGATACTGCTCGAGCGTCTTGCCGCCGAAGTCGATCTTGCGGGCGGCGAAAAATGCGTGGACGTCCCGCTCGAGCTCCGGGGTGGCGAGCCCGATCACGCCCTCGCACATGCGGCGCAGGCCGTGCTTGGGGTAGAGCCGGTCCATCTGGTCCCAGTGCCGCTTGACGAAGTCCCAGGCCAGCTCCCGCGCGTAGACGCTCATGAGCAACGTGCGCACGACGAAGGGCGCGTCCTGGGTCCGGATCTCGCCGCTCACCGCTCGCTCGAGCGTCTGCGCGAGCAACTCGGGCCGCTGGAAGCCGGCGAGGGCGTAGAGGTAGCGTTGCTCCTCCTGCGGTGTCGTGGCCGCGCGGAAGCGGCGGAGGAACTCTTCGTAGCGGTCAGCGTCGCCGACGTGGGCGAGGATGGCGATCAGGGCGGGCAGCACGTTGGGATCGACCGCGCCGGAATCGACCAGGGACGCCCGATAGCGCCGAGCGGCCTCGGCCTGGACGGTGGGATCGTTGCCCAGCGTGCCGAGGGCGCGGAGCAGGTCGCCGCGCAACTGCCGCGTCAGCTCATCCTCTCCGGGGCGGGGATCCCAGCCGAGGTCGGCCACTGCCGGCGCGACCAGCCGCCGGGTGAATCCTTCCAGGCCCGGGCGGTCGGCCGGCGTGATCACCCGATTCAGCGCGGCCAATGCCACGAGAAGACTCGTCCACACGTTGCGGTCCCGCTCGGCCTTGAAGCGCGCGGTCAGGTCGAGGTGCTCGGTCACAGGCGTGAGGCCGGCGAGCACGGTGGCCCACGCGTCGCTGACGAGGTTGAAGCGCTCGATCGGCATCAGGCCGTCGGGCAGACGGCGCAGGAGCGAGTCGAGCAGATCGGCGACGTAGCGGACGCGGTAGAACCCGTGGCCGCCTTCGTTGACCAGGGCGTAATCGCTGCCGGCGGGCACGCTCACCCGGGCCTCGGCGCCGTCGAGGACGAGGCGCACGACGCGCTCGCCCGAGGGCGTGCCGAACCGCACCTGGATCGGGATCTGCCAGCGCTGATCGCGGCTCCCGCTCGGCGTCACGAACGACGGTGGGTCGGGCCGGTACGTGAAACGTTGCTGGGTCAGGACCAAGTCGCCGCCGTCGCGGCGTGCCGAGACCAGCGGGAAACCGGGCTTCAAGATCCACCCGTCCATCATGGCGTTGATCGGCGTGTGGGCGGCGTTGCCGAGCGCGGCCCACAGGTCAGCGGTGTCGGCGTTGGCGTAGGCATGCTCGCGGAGGTAGCCGCGCACGCCGGCGCGGAAGACGTCGGGGCCGAGATATTGCTCGAGCATGCGCAGCACCGAGGCGCCCTTCTCGTAGGTCAAGACGTCGAACATCGCGTCGGCGTCACGCGGCGCGCGAACCTCGAATTCGATCGGGCGCGTCGACCAGAGTCCGTCCACGGCGAAGGCGGCGGCGCGAGAGACGCCGAACGTCGTCCACCTGCGCCACTCCGGCTTCCACGCATCCACCGCGAGCATTTCCATGAACGTGGCGAACGCCTCGTTGAGCCAGATGCCGTTCCACCACGACATGGTGACGAGGTCGCCGAACCACATGTGAGCGTTCTCGTGAGCGACGACGTCGGCCACGCGCTCCTGCTCGGCGTGCGTCGCCTGGCGCTCGTCGACGAGGAGCGCCGTCTCTCGAAACGTGATGGCGCCGAGGTTCTCCATGGCGCCGGCGGCGAAGTCCGGAATGGCGAGCAGGTCGAGCTTGTCGCCGGGATAGGGCAGGCCGTAGTACTCCTCGAAGAAGCGCAGCGAGGCCGCGCCGACCTCCTGGCCGAAGGCCGCCAGCTTGACCTTGCTGGGCACGCACCAGACGCGGAGCGGCGTGCGGCCCACGGACACGGGGTTGGTGGATTCCAGCTCCCCGACCACGAAGGCCACCAGGTAGGTGGACATCTTGATCGTGTCGGCGAACGTGATGACCTTCCGCTTTCCCTCGCGCCGCTCGGAGGCGATGCGCGTGTTCGAGACCGCAGTCAGCGCCGGGTCGATGACGAGGGTGCCGGCGAAGACGGCTTTGAACCCCGGTTCGTCCCAGCAGGGAAACGCGCGACGGGCGTCGGTGGCCTCGAACTGCGTGGCCGCGAGGGTCCGGCTGACGCCGGCGGCATCCTTATACGTGCTGCGATAGAAGCCGCGCAGCTTGTCGTTGAGGATGCCGGTGAACGCGAGGCGGAGCCGCCACTGGCCGGGCGCGATCGGCGAAGGGAACGTCAGCCGGCAGCGCTCGAGACTTTCCTCCAGCGCCACCGTGGCCCGCGCGCGATCGCCGCGGTCGCTCTCGAGCCACGCGTCCGTGACCGAGAGCTCGGCGGCATTGAGGACGATCTCCGTGGTCGGCTCGCTCACGGTGAGGGCGATCGTCTCGACGCCGGTGAACGACGCCGTCACCAGATCCGGCTCGAGCCGGATCTCGTAACGTGTTGGGACGACGTGACGCGGAAGCCGGTAGAGATCCACGGATTGGTCGCCTCCTGGACAGTGGATGGGACAATCCGTACTCTACCTCATGCCGCCGGTCACGTCGTCACGTTGCTCAGAAGCTCACGGCATCGGCAAGGGCACCGCGTTCCATCGAGGTCTTGAACGAGGCGAGATCGTCGTCGATCGTCTGGCGCGCGTCGTGACCGAAGAGCGCGGCCATGGCGTGGCCGAGCTCACCGCCCGGCGGATCGTACTGCAAGGTGACGCGGACGATGCAGGCGCCGCCGGCGGTCGGCTCGAAGCGCACCGACCCGGCGTGGGTGACGTCGGCGCTCGCCACCGAGCGCCATGCGATCAGCTCGGTCGGCATGTCGTTGATGATCTCGGCGTCCCACTCGAGACGGACTCCCGCCGGCGCCTTGACGATCCAGTGTGAACGCGTCGGTGCGGTCACGCGCACGGAGTCGAGGTGTGACATGACGTGGGGCAGGTTCTCGAAGTTTCGCCAGAATCGGTAGAGCCGTTCCGGTGATTCCTTGATCGTGATCGAGGTCTCGACGTTGATCCTGAGATTGCCACGACGACTGACGAAGCGTCGTCGCAGGGCGCGATAGAGCCATGACACACTCGCCACGGCCAGACCGAGGCCTGCAATCGTGCCGATCGGTTTCAACATGAATCCTCCTGACGGGTCATGGAAAAAAGTTGCGCGGCGCCGATGCTCGGCGCCGTCAGAGAGGACTGCACCCTGTGTGCCAGTACCTCGGCGGGACGAGCGCAGCGAGGAACCCCGCGAGCATGTCCCAGCCGGATGAGTGCCCGATTCGAACGAGACGGCGCGCAGCGTCGAGCAGCGTGATTGGCGACGCAGCGAGGGCAAAGCCACGAGCGAGATCGTGGAGGGGAGCGTGGCCGCGGCCGGCGACGAGATCGGCGAGAAGCACCGCGCTGATCGGATGAGTCGACTGACGCGCGCGGGCGCAGACGATCTCGCCAGCAGCGCGCCAGCGCTCACGGGAATCGGGCAGCCCGAGCCTTGCGCGAGCGAAGAAGACACCGCCGACGAAATCGTCGCCCGCCGGCGTGAGCCCGGGCCCGAGGCCGATCAGCTCGTCGGCGGCGCGCGTCGCAGCGTCGGTGTCCTCGTCGTGACTCGCGGCCGCGAGCGCACGGCCCGCCGGCGCGGCGCGGTCGAAGGGAAAGCCGAGCACGCCTCCTGTCAGCAGCGTGGCGAACCCATCAGGCGTTCCGGCCTCGCCGAGCCGGGTCAGCAACGAGCGCGCGGCCTCGGCGACGGTGGCCGCATCGATCGCGGTTGGGTCATCGTCGGGTCTCCACACCACCGCGTCGGTGACGTCGAGCATCATCGCGTCAGGGAGCGACGGCGGCAGCGGCCGGCCGGCGACGATGGCGCGGCCGTGGAGGGGCGATCCCGCAGCGCCGATCCAGATGAGCGTGACGCCGGCCTCGAGATAGGCGGAGCGCGCGAGGGCCGCCACGACACGCGCGCGACCTCGCGTCTCGATGAGCGCGTCGCGCGCCAGCCAGCCGAGCTCGGCCACCTGGATCGATTCGTCGGCCACGCGGCCACCCTATCACGCGGATGATGGGCCAGGGCGCCGGCGGTTCCTGCTAAGGTGAGGCGCATGTCATCGCGCGCGGCGCGGCTGCTCGCGACGAGTCTCATTCTGGCCGTCGTCGCGACAGCCTCGGGCGGAACCGAAAGCGTCGAGGAGTTCGTGCGACGACACTGGCGCGGCCCACTGGCCCCGCAAGGCCCGGCGCCCGCCCGCTTCTCGCCGCTCGAGGCGTCGCTCCGCCCGGAATCGTGCGGCACCTGCCATCCCGCGCAGTACGCCGACTGGCGAACGAGCTGGCACGCCGCTGCGACGGGGCCCGGGGTCATGGGGCAGCTCGTCGAGATGTTCGAGAGCGATCCGACGTCGGCGCTCGGATGTCTCGGCTGTCACGCACCGCTTTCCGAGCAGTCGCCTCTCATTCGAAGCACGGGCCGCCTCGCCGCCAATCCCGCCTTCGACCCTGCGCTGCACCGGGAGGGATTGCCCTGTGCCGGCTGTCACGTGCGTGGCCACCAGCGCTTCGGGCCGCCACGACGCGATGGCTCACTCGCGAGCGCCGGGCCCCCGGAGGCGCTTCCGCACGGCGGCGTGACCCGCACACCGGCGTTTCTGTCTGCGGCGTTCTGTCGCGGCTGCCACCAGTTTGCCGAGGATGCGCCCACGTTGAACGGCAAGCCCCTGGAGAACACTTACCGAGAGTGGGAGGCGAGCCGCTTCGCCCGTGAAGGCGTGCAATGCCAGGACTGCCACATGCCCGACCGCCGTCACCTCTGGCGCGGAATTCACGACGTCGACATGGTGCGCTCGGGGCTGTCGATCGAGGTGGCCGCGCCCAGGAGCCGCGCCGGCGCCGGTGACAACGTCGACGTCGGCCTGACGGTGCGTAGCGTTCGGGTGGGGCACGCGTTCCCGACGTACGTCACACCGAAGGTCGTGCTGAGAGCCGAGCTCGTCGACGCCACCGGCGCGGTCATCGAGGGCAGCCGCGAGGAGCGCGTGATCGCGCGCGAGATCGCGCTCGATCTCTCGCGGGAGATCTCCGACACGCGACTCCTGCCTGGCCAGTCCGCGACGCTGCGCTATCGCCGCAAGCTGCCCGCGGCCGGCATCTCTGCGCGCCTGAGCGTGGTCGTCTATCCCGACGCGTTCTACACGGGCTTCTACGAAGTGCTGCTCCGTCAGGGCGCCGGACGAGGCGCCGCCCAGATCCGCGAGGCACTCGAGGCGACGCGGCGCTCGCCCTTCGAGGTCTTCCGCCGCGTCGTGCCGCTATCCTAGGGATGGTTTCGCGAGGGCCATCGTGATCACCTGATCACTCGGCTGTCGCCCAACTCGGGTCGCCAGTCCGACCGCGTGAGACGCGCCACGAGGCGGGTGACGCGGATGGCCCGGCGAGCCTTGTCCGTCGGCACGTAACTGGCGAACGCTCGTCGTCGGCCCGCCGTCATGCGGACGAGCAGCCGAGTGCGGCGCCGTCGGCGCGTGGGTCGGAGCCGCCGACCAGGGCGCCGTCGGCCAGTGCGATGCACTGGGCGTGGCCCATGAGGTCGCTCCACGGCTCGACGACGCGGACGTCGTGGCCGCGCTGACCGAGCGCGGTCGCCACGGTGTCGCCGAAGCGCGATTCGAGTCGCAAGGCCTTCGACGGCTCGCCCCACGTCCGGCCGTAGAGCCAGCGCGGCGCTTCGACGGCGGCCTGCGGTCCCAGGCCACGATCGACCAGCCGCGTCACCAGCGCGGCCTGGGTCTGGGGCTGGCCTTCACCCCCCATCGTCCCGTACACGAACCGGGGCCGGCCGCCGACCATATATATGGATGGGATCAGGGTGTGGGCCGTGCGCTTGCGAGGGGCCAGCGCATTGGGGTGGCCGGGGTCGAGCGAGAAGAAAGCCCCTCGATTCTGTAACAACACGCCGGTGCCGCCAGCCACGACCGCGGCACCGAACTCGTGATAGGTGCTCTGGATCACGGAGACCGCATTGCCTTGCGCGTCGGCCGTCACGATGGCGATCGTGTCGCCGTCGGCGGGCGGCCCCCCGACGGCTATCGCCGCCCGCCGCGAGATGCGAGAGCGTCGGCGGGCCAGCCGAGCGGCGTCGAGGCAGCGTTCGACGGGCACGGTCACCATCGTCGGATCCGCGAGGTACCGATCACGGTCCTCGAACGCGAGCTTGGTGGCCTCGACGATGACGTGGACGTAGTCGGCATCATCGAGGTTGGCGACGTCGAAACCGTCGAGCAGCGCGAGGATGGCGAGGGCGGCGAAGCCCTGGGTCGGGGGCGGGAAGCTCGTCGCCTCGCCGTCGCGGTAGCGCACGCGCAGGGGCTCGACCCAGTCGGCGCGATGCTCGGCGAGATCCCCCAGCGTCAGCGGGCTGCCGACGGCGTGAGCGCCGGCCACGATGCGGCGGGCGAGATCGCCACGATAGAACTCCTCGTCGCCGCCTTCGGACACCGCGGCCAGCGTAGCGGCGAGGTCGGCCTGGACGAAGCGACCGTCAGCGAACCGATCAGGGTGGTAGACGGGCCAGAACGAGCTCCGGACTTCGGCCGGAGCGCTGGCGGCAAAGAGCGCGTCAGCGCCGGCAGTGACGCGGCGCTGGCCCGGCGACACGGCGAAGCCATCGCGTGCATGTCGCACGGCGTCCTCGAGGAGCCTCTTCCACGGAATCGGTGAGCCGAGCGCGTCGCGGCTCGTCCGGTGCGCCTCCCACCAGCCGGAGACGACACCGGGCACCATGATGGCGGCGGCGCCGCCGCGGACCGGCATGGCCGTGCCGTAGCGGGCGCGATAGGCGTCGGCATCGACGGCCGCCGCCGACCGGCCACACGCGTTGAGCGCTCGCAGCCGTCCCGCGCGCGCATCGTAGATCAGCCAGAAATTGTCGCCGCCGATCGAGTTCATGTGCGGATAGACGACGGCGATCGTCGCCGCGGCCGCGATGGCGGCGTCGAGCGCGTTGCCGCCGGCGGTGAACATCGCGCGGCCGGCCTCGGCGGCCAGCACGTGAGGCGCGGCGACCATGCCGCGCGTCGCGCGCGCTTCGGGCCAACGAGTGGGCGCCGTCACGCGCGTCATCATAGCAGCCGACGCGAGGGCACCGGCTCGAGCTCCGGCTGCGGCAGGGGCGTTCCGATCACAGAGGTGGAGGAACCTCCATGACCGGTGGACCGGACGCTGACGGACGGGCTTCGCTCATCGCGGCCGCGGTGGCCGTGGTGCTCTGCCTCCTGATCCGCGCCATCTTCTCCACGATCGGGTGACGCCCGCTCCGCTCCGGCGCCCTGATTCCGGGCGAACGCCCGGAACCTGACCTCTCCTTCTTCCCGACGATCTGGCCGATCCCTTCCCGTAGGGGAAAGAACTCGTGACGCACTTGCGCCTCCAGCACGATCCGGCCAGCAGACTCATCGTCGCGTTCTGTCTGTTCGCGGCTGCGCTCGCGCTGGCCTCGCCCGCCGGCGCCATCACCGTCACGCTCCAGCCGTCCACGGGCGACAGCCAGCTCTCGCAAGGCGCCGCCACGACGAACTTCGGAACGGCCACGACGATCCAGGTCGCGAGCCAGAGCGGGAGCCAGAACAAGCGCATCCTCGTGAAGTTCGATCTCTCGTCCATTCCGGCCAACGCCACGATCAATTCCGCCAACCTCACGCTGTTCATGACGACCGCGCCGAGCAACAACCGGACGTACAACGCGCACCGCATGACCCGTGACTGGACGGAAAGCCAGGTCACCTGGAACATCGCCCAGACGGGGACCAACTGGACGACGGCGGGCGGCGACTACAACGGCACGGCGACAACCTCCACCACGACCGGGACGACGAACAACGTCTCGCTGACCTGGAACATCCAGGCCGACGTGCAGGCGTGGGTCAACGGCACGTCAAATTACGGGACGCTGATCAAGGACGGCACCGAGAGCTCGGCGACGGCCCGGACGGCGACCTTCGCTTCCGAAGAGAACGCCACGAGCGCCAACCGGCCGCAGCTCGTGATCGACTACACGGCGCCGTTCACCGCGACGCTGCCCGGCGGCAGCGCGGTCACGATGAACGAGCCCTCGACGCTCAACTTCACGGTCACCAACGGCAATCTCACGACGACGCAGTCGATCTCGAACGTCACCTTCGCGCTGCCCTACACGGTCGCCGATGGCACGCCGCCACCCGGCTGGAAGGTGACCTACATCGTCAACAACTTCATCCGCTTCGATACCGTCGATCCCAACCCCTCGTGCTCGACCCAGGCCATCGGCAACGGCGTGAGCGCCGTCTTCGGCATCGCGGTCGCTACGCTGACGCTTGCGAGTGGGCCGACCCCCGCCTCGCTGGCCTCGCTGGCGGCCGGCGCGAGCACCAGCTTCAGCTGGACGTACACCGTGACCGGCTCCGCCGGCGGGACCTTCAGCTTCTCCGGATCAGCGTCGGCATCCGGCGGGACGACGTCGAACACCGCGACCTCGAACACGGGCAGCCTGGCCGACGTCAGCGCCGCGATCACGCCGAGCTCGATCCCGGTGAGCAGTGCGGCGACGCTGACGTTCGCCGTGAGCAGCATGACAGGAAACGCGAGCAGCTACTCCTCGATCGCGATCACCATTCCCTCCGGCTTCACCTACGGCAGTGCGCCGACCCTGCCGTCGGGCTGGACGGTGTCGGCCAACGCGACGACGGTGACGCTGTCCTCGGGAAGCGCTGGCACCGACCTGGCCGCCGGCAGCACGTTGAACTTCGGCATTACGTGGAGCGCGGTCCCGTCAACTGCGGGCGACTCCGCCTTTGCCCTGAACTTCACACCGCGCGGCAGCGTCCTCTACACCTCCACCAGCGCGACCGTGTCGGTGAACCAGTACGCGATGGCGATCACGGCGTCGCCGACGAGCATCGCGGGCGACGGTCAATCGACGACCACGATCACGGCGACGCTCACGAGCGCCGGGTCGCCGGTGAGTGGCGCGACCATCAGCTTCACCAAGACGATCGGCACGCTGTCCACGGCGACGGCGACGACGAACGCGAGCGGCCAGGCCACGGTGACCCTTACGTCCAACCCGACGAGCACCGACCAGACGGCGACGGTCACGGCGACGTACGGGGCGGGGACGAGCGCCCAGACGAACGTGACGTTCCAGGGCATCACGCTGACCCTGACTCCGGCGACGGCCACGGTGGACGCCGATGGCCAGAGCACGGTGGCCCTGACGCTGACCTTCCGGTACACGGCCGGCGGCGCGGCGATCAGCGGCGCCAACGCGACGGTCAGCGTGTCGGGCAGCGGCGCGGTGTCGCCGACGTCACCGGCCTCCTCGGCCAGCACCATCGCGGTGACGTACACGGCACCGGCGTCCAGCAGCGACGGGACGGCGACGGTGACAGCGAGCTACCGGGGGTTGACCGCGGCGGCGTCGACGATTTCCTACAAGGGCATCACGCTGTCGCTGACTCCGGCGACCGCGACGGTCGACGCCGACGGCCAGAGCACGGTCGGGCTCACGCTGACGTTCCGCTACACGACGGGAAGCACCGCGATCGCGTCCGCCACCGCGACGATCACGAAGACGGGCAGTGGCTCGGTGTCTCCAGCCTCGGCGGCCAGCTCGGCGAGCACGATTGCGGCGACGTTCACGGCTCCGGCCGCCAGCGCCGACGGCACCACGACCGTCACCGCGGCGTACAAGGGCCTCAGCGCGACGTCGACGATCACGTACAAGGGCATCACGTTCACGCTCAGCCCGAGCACGGCGACGGTCGACGCTGATGGCCAGAGCACGGCGGCGCTCACGTTGACGTTCCGCTACGCGTCGGGCGGTGCCATCAGCAGCGCCAACGCGACGGTGGCGTTGACGGGCAGCGGCTCGGTGTCGCCGACGTCGGCGGCCAGCTCGGCGAGCGGCATCGCGGTGACGTACACGGCACCGGCTTGGACGACGGACGGTACGGCGACGGTCACGGCGACCTACAAGAGCCTGACGGCGGTGTCGTCGACGATCACGTACAAGGGCATCACGCTGACGCTGAGCCCGGCCTCGGCCAACGTGGACGCCGACGGCCAGAGCACCTCCGCGCTCACGCTGACCTTCCGCTACACGACGGGCGGCACCGCGATTGCGTCAGCCAGCGCGACGATGAGCGTCAGCAGCGGCCCGGGCTCCGTGTCCCCGGCCTCACCGGCCAGCTCGGCGAGCACGATCGCCATCACCTACACAGCGGGCGCCTCGAGCACGGACACGACGGCGACCGTGAGGGCGACGTACAAGGGCCTCACCGTCACGTCGACGATGAACCTCAAGGGCATCACGTTCACGCTGAGCCCGGCGTCGGCCAACGTGGATGCCGATGGCCAGAGCACCTCGGCGCTCACGCTGACGTTCCGCTACACGACGGGCGGCACGGCGATCGCTTCGGCCAACGCGGCCGTGGCCGTGAGCGGCCTGGGCTCCGTGTCGCCGACCTCGGCGGCCAGCTCGGCCAGCACGATCGCCGTCACGTACACCGCGGGAAGTTCCAGCAGCGACACGACGGCGACCGTCACCGCGACGTACAAGGGCCTGACGGCGTCGTCGACGATGAACCTGAAGGGCATCACGTTCAGCCTGAGCCCGTCGACGGCCACAGTGGACGCCGACGGCCAGAGCACGGCGGCCCTGACCCTGACGTTCCGCTATGCGTCGGGTGGCGCGATCAGCAGCGCCATCGCCACGATCACGAAGACCGGCGGGGGATCGGTGTCGCCCGGCTCGGCGGCCAGCTCGGCCAGCGGCATCGCGGTGACGTACACGGCACCGGCGTCGTCCACCGACGGAAGCTCGACGGTGACCGCGACGTACAAGGGCTTCACGGCATCGTCCACGATCACCACGAAGGGCATCACGTTCACGCTGAGCCCGGCGTCGGCCACCGTGGATGCCGACGGCCAGAGCACGGTGGGTCTCACGCTGACCTTCCGCTACACGACGGGCGGCACCGCGATCAGTAGCGCCAATGCGACCGTCGGTGTGACGGGGAGCGGCTCGGTGGCGCCGACGTCGCCGGCCAGCTCGGCGAGCGGTATCGCGGTGACGTACACGGCGCCGGCCTCGACGACGGACGGTACGGCGACGGTCACGGCGAGCTACAAGGGCCTCACCGCCGTGTCGTCGACGATCACGTACAAGGGCATCACGCTCACGTTGAGCCCGTCGACGGCCACAGTGGACGCCGACGGCCAGAGCACGTCGAGCCTCACGCTGACCGCGAAGTACACGACGGCGGGCACGGCGCTGCCGTCGAGCACCGCGGTCGCGGTGAGCCCGGTGAGCGTGGGCAGCGTCTCGCCGACGTCGGCCTCGGCCGTGACCACCACCGTGACCTTCACGGCAGCGGCCCAGACGGCGAACACCTCCGGCACCGTGACCGCGACCTACAAGGGCCTCACGGCGAGCACGACGCTCACGCTGCGGACGGTCTCGTTGTCGCTCTCGCCCAGCCCGAGCTCCATCCCGGCTGACGGCGTCGGCACGAGCGCGATCAGCCCGCCTCCGCGACGACGAACGGGTCGGGGCAGACGTCGAGCACGCTGACGTCGGTGTCGAGCGGCTCCACCGTGACCGCCACCGTGACCGCGACGTACAAGGGCGTGACGCAAACCACGACGGTGACGTTCCTCGCGCTGGCCGTGTCACTGACGGCGTCGCCGGCATCGATCCCGGCCGATGGGCGCGACCACGACGACGATGACGGCGACCGTGACCGACGGCGGCAGCCCGCTGAGCGTTATCACCGTCAGCTTCAGCACCTCGGGAGCGACGCTCTCGGCGGCCTCCGCCGTCAGCAACGCCAGTGGCCAGGCGACGGTCACGCTGCGCGCGACGACGGCGAGCAAGTCGACGACCACGCCGAGCGTGACGGCGAGCTACGGCGGACAGAGCGCGCTGCGCTCGGTCACGCTGACTGGCATCACCATCGCCGAGCCGACCGAGCTGAACACGGTCTCGGGCAGCGGCACCAACCGCGTGTACTGGACCCCGCCGTCCGCCGGGTACAGCAACGGCGTGCTCGTGCTGCGACGCAGCGGCGGCACGCCGCAGGTGCCGAGTGACGGGACGGCGTTGAACGTCGGCGACAGCCTGGCCGACGGGTCGCGGGTGGTCGCCAAGCTGGCCGCGGGCGGCGGCACCAGCGTGACGGACAGCGGGCTCACCGCGGGCGCGACCTACTACTACCGCGCCTTCAGCTACTTCACGTCGGGGTCGCTCTATTCCGCTGCGGGGGCGAGCGTCGACGCGCCCGGCACCGGCACCGGAGCCGACCAGCCGCGCTGGGTCTACACCTCGAGCACGGCCGGGATGGCTGATCCGACCGTCGATGGGATGGGCGGCGTGCTGTGGGGCGGCATGGGCGGCGGTGTGGTCGATACCACCACGACCGACGGCACGCGGGTCTGGACTCCGCCTCTGAACACGAAGACGGTGACCGGTGGGGCGGTGCTGACGGACATCAACGGTGCCGGCTTGTACGCGATCGTGGGGACGAGCTCGGGCACGGTCGCGGCCATCGATCTGAACAGCGGAGCTGTGACGTGGGAGTCGCCGGTGCTGGGCGACGTCATCGGGTCACGGGTGACGGTGCAGTACCGAAGCGCGTCGGACACGACGTTCCAGACGCAGTTCACGGGCGACCTCGTGATCGTGGGGACGAAGAACGCGAGCGCCACGAACAACAAGGTGTATGGCCTGGACGCGGCGACGGGCACGGTGCAGTGGACGTTCAACAACAGTGGCGCCACCGCGGTGGACGTGGTCACGGGGTGGCCACAGGTCGTGTACGAGACGAACCGGGTGATC
>Ga0209377_1001622_pt1 | contig 15105 bp, 10 predicted proteins | sample GraSoiAngelo_141_FD_185898 | JGI IMG/M metagenome (GOLD analysis project Ga0209377, IMG submission 185898) | Grasslands soil microbial communities from the Angelo Coastal Reserve, California, USA - 14_0929_12_40cm (SPAdes) (version 2) | ecosystem: Environmental > Terrestrial > Soil > Grasslands ...
CTGACGACGGCCGTGCCGCAGGGGCGCACTCGCTCACCAGAAACTTGACGAGCCTGTTGCAGCCCTGGCGGGCGAGAGCCATCGCCGTCGTCCTGTTCGTGATCGCCGCCGCGTCCTTCGAGCTCGCTCCACCGTTCATCGTTCGGGCGATCGTCGACGACCATCTGCTCGTCGGCCGGTCGGCTGGCCTACTCCTGCTCGCGATCCTCTATCTAGGAGCCAGCGCCGCCGTCCAGGCGATGACGTTCCTCTACAGCTACCTCGCCGCGACGATCGCTCAGGGGGTGCTCAGCCGTCTACGGGTTCGCCTCTTCGCGCACATTCAGCGGCTCTCCATCAGCCGCCTCGACCGGACGCCGGTGGGCGACCTCATCAGTCGCTGCACGTCGGACGTCGAAGCTCTGGACACCGTGTTCTCGTCGGGTGTCGCGGTCCTGGTCGCCAACCTGGTGCGACTCCTGACCCTCACGGTCGGGATGCTCATCCTCAGTCCCGCGCTCACGCTCGTCGCCGGGTTGGTCGCGCCTCCGCTGGTGATCACACTTCGCTACCTGCAGGTACGCGTCCGTCAGTCCGAACGCGCGACCCGCATCGCGATCGGGGCGCTCACGGCTCGTCTCCAGGAGAGCCTGAGGGGCATCGAGGTCATTCGCGCATTCGGCCGAGAGCGCGAAGCGGTCGGAGGATTCCGGCAGGTGCTCAGCGGTGCGCTGGCGGCATCGAACCGCGCCACGCGCTTCTCCGCCCTCTACACACCCGTGACCGCCATCCTGGCATCGTTGGCGGTGGCCGCCCTCCTGTGGGCCGGGACGCGACCGACGTTCGAAGCCTTCGGCATCTCACTCGGCACGTTGGCAGCGTTCCTGATTCTCCTGCAACGCGTCTTCCAGCCGATCACGGCTCTCGGCGAAGAGTGGCAAACGGTCCAAGGAGCCCTGGCCGGTGCCGAGCGCATCTTCGCGACCCTGGCCCTGGCCCCCGAGAGCGCAGGGCCGAGCACGATTCATCCGAACAGCGGGGAGCCTCCGATTCAGCTGGTCGATGTCGTCTTCGGCTACGCCGAAGACCAGCCGGTGCTGCATCGCACCTCGCTCGTGGTCAACGCGAGCGAACACGTGGCGCTGGTTGGGCGCACGGGAGCCGGGAAGACGAGCGCGCTCCAGCTCCTGGCGGGACTCTACACTCCGTGGGACGGCATGGTGCGGATCGCAGGTCGCGATCCTGCCTCGCTGGAGGAACCGGAACGCAGAAAGGTCCTGGGCGTCGTGCCTCAGGTGGTGCAGCTTTTCTCCGGGACGGTCTTCGAGAACCTCACCCTCGGCGATGCCTCGGTGCCCGAGGCGGCCGTGCTCGAAGCAGCCAGGATCGCGGGTGCCGACGTGTTTGTTCGTGCGCTCCCGATGGGCTATCAGACCCTGCTCAGCAGCAGTAGCGGCGGCCGGGGGACGCAGCTCTCCGCCGGCCAGCAGCAGCTGGTCGCCCTGGCGCGTGCGCTCGTGCACAGGCCGGCGGTGCTCTTGCTGGACGAGGCGACCGCCGCGATCGACGGTGTCAGCGACGCCGCGTTTCGCGCGGCGCTGCGACAGTGGGTCTTGCCGGCAGGATGCGCCGTTCTGACGGTCGCGCATCGGTTATCGACCGCCATGGAAGCCGACAGGGTCGTCGTCCTGGAAAGGGGCTCCATCGTCGAGGAAGGCTCTCCTGGTGCGCTCGCCGGTCGCGCCGGCCGCTTTGCCGCCCTGCTGGAGCTGGAGGCGGCCGGCTGGGATTGGCGATCGGGCCCTTGAAGCGCGATAATGCCCGACACTCGAACCAGAATTAAATAGCCGCGCCTCGGCGGACCGGGGAGCCGCGACCGCCTGTAGCGCGAACCACACGGGAGGACCGCATGGCCAAGAAGATCCTGTTCGTCGGAGCCGGAGCCATTGGGAGCTACATCGGGGCATTCCTGTCGCGGGCCGGCCACGACGTGACGCTCGTCGATCCCTGGGCGGAGCAGGTCGAGACCATCCGCAAGAAGGGCATTTCGGTCACGGGGCCACACGATCCGTTCGAGGCCCATCCGAAAGCCTTTCACCTCGGAGAGTCGCAGCGCATGCCCCGTGACTTCGACCTGGCGTTCGTTGCGATGAAGGTCTACGACACCGCGTGGGCCGCGCAGCTGGCCCTGCGTCACCTGAAGCCCGAGGGCTACATCGTCGCGTCCGAGAACTGCTGGCCCGATCCAGTCGTGGCCTCGGTGGCCGGCGCCTCGCGATCGCTCGGGCTGGTCATGTCGAAGATCGGTGTCGCGGTGTGGAAGCCGGGCCAGGTCGAGCGCGGAGCCGAGAAAGGTCAGGGCACCGGACACGACGTATTCCGGGTCGGCGAGCACGACGGCAAAGTCACGCCTCGCGCCACTGAAGTGGCCGAGATGCTCAAGGTGGTCGACGGATCCCAGGTGACCGAGAACCTCTGGGGCGAGCGCTGGGCCAAGCTCTGCGCGAACGCCACGGGCAATCCCGTGCAGGCCATGTCGGGGCTCGGGTCGGCCGAGATCGCCTCCAGCGAGGTGGGCCGAGCGATCACGATCCACCTTGGCGCCGAGTCCGCGCGGGTTGGGTTGGCGCTCGGGCATCGCGTGCCGAAATTCGGCGGCACCACGGCCGAGCAGTGGGCCGCTGCCGACCGCCGCGAGGTCTACGACGCCCTGGACCGGATGCTCACGCCGACCTCGGCCGGAGGACGCAACTGGCGTTCTTCGATGGGGCAGGACGTGACCAAGGGGCGCCCGACCGAGATCGACTACATGAACGGCTACGTGGTGGCGCAGGGCCGCGAGCGCGGCGTGCCCACGCCGGTCTCCAATGCGACGGTCGACATCGTCCGTGAGGTCGACGCCGGCACGCGCAAGCCGGAGGCTCAGAACATCGGCCTCGTCCTGAAGCGCGCGGGGGTCTAGCTCGCGCGTAAGTTTTCGCGCCGTCGCTTGGCGCGACGAACATCGATTGCAGGCGCGCCTCGGCCGGCGGGGCCCCAGCCCCGCGACGGCCTGCAGCGCGCACAACCATCGCGGGCGGGCTCTGGACGTCCGTGTGTTCCAACGGGGAGGCTCGTGGTGAGTCGGTGGCTTCGATCGTTCGCGGCCACGGGGCCGCTTGTCGTGTCCTGTGCGCTCGTCACGTCCGTCACGACACTCGTCGCGCCGCTCGCGACGCTCGAGGCGGCACCGGAAGGCCAGGTCACCTACGCCTTCCACGTCACCCTGGCGCCGCGCTGGCTCGATCCCGGCGAGACCGAATCGGCCATCACGCCGTTCAAGGTGCTCTACGCGATCCACGACGCGCTGGTGAAGCCGATGCCCACCGGACAGACCACGCCGAGCCTCGCCGAATCGTGGTCGGCGTCGCCGGACGGCACCAGCTACACCTTCGTGCTGCGTCAGAACACCAAGTTCCACAACGGCGACCCCGTCACCGCGGAGGACGTCAAGTTCTCGTTCGACCGCTACAAGGGCGGCGCGGCGAAGCTCCTCAAGGAGAAGGTCAAGGACGTCCAGGTCGTCGACCCGCGGCGGGTCAAGTTCGTGCTGCGGGAACCCTGGCCCGACTTCATGACGTTCTACGGCACGACGGCAACCGGCGCGGGCTGGATCGTGCCGAAGAAGTACGTCGAGAAAGTCGGCGACGAGGGCTTCAAGAAAGCGCCGATCGGCGCGGGGCCCTACAAGTTCGTCAGCTCCACGCCGGGTGTCGAGATAGTCGTCGAGGCCTTCGAGGGCTACTGGCGGAAGACGCCGAGCGTCAAGCGGTTGATCTTCAAGAGCGTGCCGGACGAGACGACGCGCGCGGCAGCCCTCAAGCGCGGTGAGGCCGACATCGTGTACTTCCTTGGCGGCCCCGTGGCGGAAGACATCCAGCGGACACCCGGGCTCAAGCTCAGCGCTGTTCGGTCCAACGCCGTTTTCTTTCTCGACTTCACCGAGCAGTGGGACCCGAAGTCTCCATGGCAGGACCGGCGGGTTCGGCTCGCGGCCAGCCTTGCGATCGACCGCAAGACCTTGAACGAGGCCGAGCAGCTCGGATTCGCGGGCATCACCGGCAACATCGTCCCGCGACACATGGAGTTCGCGCTGCCGATCGACCCGCATCCCTACGATCCCAAGCGCGCCAAGCAGCTCATGGTCGAGGCCGGCTACCCGAACGGCTTCGACGCCGGCGATCTCACACCCAACCCGCCCTACTTCTCGATGGCGGAGGCGGTCGCCGGCAACCTGGGCGCCGTCGGGATCAGGACACGCGTCAGGACGATGGAGCGCGCGGCCTTCCTGGCGACCTGGGCCGAGAAGAAGCTCCGCGGCATCGTGCTGGGCGTGCAGGGCGCGGGCGGCAACGCGGCTACGCGCATCGAAGGCCTCGCCACGAAGGAAGGCCGGTACGCGTATGGCGTCCTGCCGGAGGTCGAGGACCTCTTCCAGCACCAGGCGAAAGAGATCGACCGGAAGAAGCGCGAGGAGATGCTCCACCAGATCCAGCGGATCCTGCACGACCGCGTGGTGTTCGCCCCGATCTGGGAGAATGGATTCATTCGAGGCGTTGGCCCACGGGTGGAGGAACCGGCCCTCACCCTGATCCCCGCCTTCCCGTATTCGGCGCCGTACGAAGACGTCCGGCTCAAGAAGCAATAACGTGGTGCGCGCTGCAGGCCGTCGCGGGGCCGGGGCCCCCGCCGGCCGAGGCGCGCCTACAAAGAGTGAGGGACACCATGAAATACACACGAATCTCGGCCTACTGCCACATCGACCTGCCCTGGATTCCGCCCGATCTCTTCACCGCGAACGCGTCGGCGGCGATGAAAGAGCGAATGCCCTACGTCACGGACGGACCGGATGGGCCGTACTGGACCTGCCGGAACGGCCAGTCGTTCGGCCTCATGAACGGCGTCGGCCCGGCCGGGCAGAAGTTCGTCCCAGGCTCGCACTACCGCGTCGACGTCATGGCTGCGACCGGGCTCTACGAGGACGGCAAGAAGGGCATCCGGCGGCCGACCGATCCGGCGCTGCGCGTGAAGGACATGGATCGCGATGGCGTGCAGGCCGAGGTCATCTACGGCATCCTCGGCGCCGCCACGCGGCTCAACGATGCCGAGGCCGCGAACGAGATGTTCCGGATCTACAACGACTGGCTGAAGAATTTCTGCAATCACTATCCCGATCGCTACATCGGCCTGGCGTGCCTGCCCTACGGCGATATCGATTCCGCCGTGAAGGAGATCTACCGCGTGGCCAAGCTCGGTCTGCGCGGGATGGAGCTCTCCTGCTCGTGGGACATGGAGCCGATGTGGCATCCGGTCTGGGAGCCGCTCTGGAAGGCCGTGAACGACGTGAACCTGCCGCTCCACTTCCACACGTTCCCGGCGCTGCCGCCCGGCAAGCTCGACGTGCAGAAGGGGCTCACGCGCCGCGCGGCGTTCTTCACGGTGGTCTCCGGATTCCAGATGAACCTCGTCAACATTCTGGCGGCCGTGATCGGTGCCGCCGTGCTCGAGCGCTACCCGAACGTCCGCATCTCGTTCGGCGAGAGCGGGATCGGCTGGATCCCCTACGCGCTCGATCGCATGGACTTCGAGTGGGAAGACCGCTTCCGCGATCTCGGCCTCGCGATGAAGCCGAGCGATTACTGGCGCCGCCAGTGCAAGGGCACGTTCCAGTTCGACCGCATCGGCACCAAGCTCATCGAGGACATGGGCGTCGAGACGCTCATGTGGGGCTCCGACTATCCGCACGGCGACGGCGTGTGGCCGGAGTCGTCGAAGTACATCGAGGAGCAGTTCGGCCACCTGCCGGCCGACGTCACGCAGAAGATCACCTGCGAGAACGCGGGCAAGTTCTACGGGCTCATGTGAGGCGAGGATGGGCCTGACGAAGCTATTCTGCGCCCTCCTGCTGGGCGTCGCGGCATGGGTCGGGGCGCAACGCGCCGAAGCGGCCGAGCTCCAGGTGATCAGCGCCGGCGCCATGCGCTCGATCGTCACCGAGCTTGCCGCGGCGTTCGAGAAGGAAACGGGCCACACGGTGAAGCTCACCTTCGGCACGGTCGGCGTGATCAAGGCGAAGCTGGCGGAGGCGACGCCAGTGGACGTCGTGATCATGACGGACGAGGCGATGAGGGACATGACCCGGCAAGGCGCCGTGGTCGAGGGGTCGTGGACCCCGATCGGCCGCACCGGCATCGGCGTGGCGGTGCGCGACGGCGCGCCCAAGCCCGACATCGGCAGCCCGGAAGCCCTGAAGCAGACACTCCTGTCGACGAAGTCGCTCGTCTACGTCGATCCCGCGCAGGGCGGGACCAGCGGCATTCACTTCGCGGGCGTGCTGCAGAAGCTCGGCATCGCCGACGCGGTGAAGCCGAAGACCACGCTCGTGCCGGGTGGCTACCCGGCCGAGCTCGTCGCCAGGGGCGACGTGGAGCTGGTCGTCCATCAGATCAGCGAGATCATCCCGGTGAAGGGCGTGACGCTCGTCGGCCCACTGCCGAAGGAGCTGCAGAAGACCACGGTCTACGCTGCGGGGGTCACGGTCGGCAGCGCGTCGCGGACGACGGCGGGCGCGTTCGTCGCCTTCCTCGCGCGGCCCGACTTCAAGCCGAAGCTCGCGGCGGCGGGCCTGGACTACAAGGAGTAGTCGTTGTCAGCGACCCACCCCCCGCTGCGGGTCGAGCCAGTCGCGCAGGCCGTCGGCGAGCATGTTGAACCCGAGCACCGCGACCAGGATGGCGAGGCCCGGGAACACGACCACCCACGGCGCCTGCAGCATGAAGCCGCGCCCGTCCGAGAGCATCAACCCCAGCGACGGCGTCGGCGGCCGCACCCCGACACCCAGGAACGATAGCGCCGCCTCGACCAGGATCGCGATCGCCATCAGCACCGACGCCTGCACCAGGAGCGGCGTGACGCAGTTGGGCACGATGTGACGCAGCACCAGGCGCCGCGCCGTCGCGCCGACGGCCCGCGCGCCTTCCACGTACACCTCCGCCTTCGTCGCCAGCACCGCCGCCCGCACGACGCGGGCCACGATCGGCACGTAGACGATCGCGAGCGCCAGCGAGACGAGCAGCACGCCGGTGCCGAAGACGCTGGTGAGGGCGATGGCCAGCAGGATCGCCGGGAATGCCATCAGGATGTCGAGTGGCCGCATGATGACCTGGTCGAGCACGCCTTCGGCGTAGCCGGCCAGGAGCCCGAGCGGCAGGCCGAGCAGCACGGCCATCGCGACCGAGGCGAGCGCGACGCCGAGCGAGACGCGATAGCCGTGGATCACACGGCTCAGCACGCTCCGGCCGAGATCGTCCATGCCGAAGGGCTCGACGACGGTCGGAGCCCGCAGGGCTGCGCCGCTGGCGATCTCGGTCGGGCTCCCCGGCAGCACCAGCGGCGCCGCCAGGGCCAGCAAGGTCAGCGCGACCACGATGGCGAGTCCCGTCACCGCGACGGTCGAGGTCCCTCGGATCATCGCCGCCGGAGCCTTGGATCGATCAGGCCGTAGAGGACGTCGGTCACGAGGTTCACCACCATGAACATCGCGCCGACCACGAGAAGCCCGCTCTGCACGACCGGGTAGTTCCGCTCGAGCACCGCGTCGAGCGTCATCCGGCCGAGCCCCGGCAACGTGAAGATGGTCTCGACGACGATGGCGCCGCCGAGCATGTAGCCCACCTGGAGCCCGATCACGGTCACGATCGGAATCGCCGCGTTCGGGAGCACGTGCCGCACGAGGATCGCGCCCTCGCTGAGGCCCTTGGCGCGCGCGAACTGCACGAACGGGCGATGCACCACGTCGAGGACCGCCGCGCGCGTGAGGCGCCCCAGCGCGGCCGCCCGGCTCGAGGCCAGCGTGAGCGTGGGCAGCACCAGATACCAGAGGTTCTCGATTGGTGCCTCGGCGAACGGCACGAAGCCGCTCGACGGCAACACGCCGGCCGCCAACGACAGGACGAGGATGAGCATGATGCCGAGCCAGAAATCGGGCAGCGAGATGCCGAGGAGCCCGAGCGCCAGGGACGCGCGATCGGCCGCGCCGCCCCGGCGTGAGCCCGCGAGAAGCCCGAGAGGAACACCGATCAGTGCCGCGGCCAGCGCGGCCAGCAAGGTCAGCTCGATCGTGACCGGCAGGCGATCGACGATCATCCGACCGATGGGCTCGTTCTGGCGGAAATCGATGCCGAAATCTCCGCGCAGGATGCCCCCGAGCCAGCGCGCGTACTGGGTCGGGAGAGGCTCGTCGAGGTGGAAGCTCTCGCGCATCGCCCGAATGCTCTCGGGTGTGGCCTTGTAGCCGAGCACGACGACCGCGGGATCGCCGGGGATCACGCGCATGAGCCCGAAGACGAGCAGGCTCATGCCGAGCAACAGGGGCGCCGCCAGGGCAAGCCGCCGTACCACGTAGGTCAGCGACGCCATGGAGTGTCGAGATCAGGCGAGCCAGACGTCCTCGAACCTGAGCTCCAGTGACGACAGCGGGACCATGCCGTTCACATTGGGTTTCATCCAGTACCGCTGGATCTCGTTGCTGAAGATGACCAGCGAGCCTTCCTCCTGGAACCAGCGCACCAGCTCCGGGTACATCTTCTTGCGGGCGGCCGGGCTCGCGGTATAGCGGAAGGCGTCCAGGCGCCGGTCGGCCTCTTCCGACTTGAAGCCGGTGAAGTTCCAGGGTGACGTCGAGTGCTGCATCGGGTTGTAGAACATGTCGGGATCGACGGTGACGCTCCACCACGCCCCGGCGATGTCGAACTTCTTGCCGACGAGCGCCTCGAAGTACTGGCCGGACTCGAGCGGCTGGACCTCGAGCGTGATGCCGATCTTCTTGAGCTGTTCGCGCAAAATCTCGCCCGTCTTGACCAGCACCGGCACCTGCGACTTGACGAGATAGGTCAGGGAGAGTCCTCCGCCGACGCCCGCCTCGTTCATGAGCTGCTTGGCCTTCGCGAGATCGGGCCCGCCCTTGTGAGCGTTGACCCCGGTCGTCCAGGGACTCGGCTCCGGGGTCGGCTCGGCGGTCACGACGTGGCTGCCGTAGTAGACGAGCTTCACGATCTCGGAGCGGTCCAGCGCCCAGGCGATCGCCTGCCGGAGGCGCTTGTCGGCGAGCGGCGGTTTGCTCGCGTTGAGCATGAAATAGAACGGGAAGTACGGCCGACCGGGCGACGACTTCATGTCGCGCGCTTTCTCGAGCTCTCCGATCCGCTGCGGCGGGACCGTCTGGATCCAGTTGAAGCGCCCGGTCTGCAGCCCGGTGAGCCGCACCGTGTCGTCGGGCGGCGCGTAGAAGATGATCTTGTCGAGATACGGACGCCCCGGGCGGTGGTACTTCTCCCAGCGCTCGAGCGTGATGTGATCGTCCTTCACCCACTCGACGAATCGATACGGCCCGGTGCCGATCGGGAAAAGCTTCGGGTCCTTTTCCTTGAGCGCCTTCTCGTTCACGACTTCGGTGGCCTGCGCGAGCATGGCCAGGAGCGGGCCACACGAACGACTCAGATGAAAGCGGGCCTGGTACTGGCCGACCGCCTCCACGCCCTCGATCGGCGTGAAGAAGATGCGCATCGGGAGCTTGTTCTTCGTGTCGAGGATGCGCGCGAAGGTGAAGGCGACGTCCTTGGCCGTGAACGGCTCGCCGTTGTGGAACACGGCGTTGTCGACCAGATCGAAGAGCCAGGTCTTGTCGTCCTCCTGCTTCCACGACTTCGCGAGGCCTGGGACGAACTGACCGGACTCGTCCACGTAGACGAGCTTGTTGTAGACGTTCTGGTAGACCTGGAGCGACGAGTAGAGCTGGGCGTAGCCCGGATCCATGTTCACGGGCTTGTCGACGGTGGCGACGCGAAGAGTGCCACCGCGCTTGGGCTGCCCTTGAGCGCCTGCCGGCCTGGTCCCCGATTCGCCGACCAGCGAGCCGAGCCCGGCGCCGACCGCGAGCCCGCCCGTCCGGTGGAGCCACTGCCGCCTCGTGATCGCTTCGCTCATCGCCCGTTCCTCCCGACGACTCCCTCGTAGGGCACTCCATCTTTCATGACCAGGCTCACGCATCGCAAAGCTTGGATGTCCTTGAGCGGATCGCCGTCGATCGCGATCAGGTCGGCGCGTTTTCCCGGCGCCAGGGTCCCGACCTGGTCCTCGACCCGACAGGCTTGGGCGCCCCAGCGCGTCCCGGCCAGCAGGGCATCGTGCGTCGAGACACCGAAGCGGACGAGCGTCTCGAGCTCGACCGGCATCAGCCCGTGCATGCTGTCGGTGCCGCACGCGAACCGAACGCCCGACGCGAGATGGCGGGGAAAGCTCTCGTCCACGACCCGGCGGGCCCAGCGCACCTTGTCCATGATGGCCGGGCGCTGGCCGTCGCCCTGCTCGATGCCGGTCGGGTGCATGAAGATCGAGAACGTGCAGATGAGCCACACGCGACGCTCGACCATCAGCGCGACGTCCTCGTCACCGGCCAGCAGGCCGTGCTCGATCGTCCCCACGCCCTCCTCGACGGCCAGTCGCAGGCCGGCCCCGCCGTGGGCGTGGGCGGCAGCGTAAGTGCCGGCCCGATGCGCCTCTTCGACGGCGGCGCGGATCTCCTCGCGCGTGTAGGCGCTCGAGGTCGACATGGCGCCGGGCGAGCTGACGCCGCCGGTGACGAAGATCTTCACGTGGTTGGCACCGCGACGGAGGTTCTCGCGCGCGCCGCGGCGGACCTCGTCGACGCCATCGTAGCTGGCGAGCGCCCGGCCGTGGCCGTTGTTGGCGGCGAGACCGCGGCCCGCCACCAGGAGACGCGGCCCGGCGATCACGCCCGCCTCGATGGCATCGCGCACGTCGATGTCGAGGAAGTGTTCCTCGCCCATCACTCGCATCGTCGTCGTCCCGGCGGCGAGGTCAGCACGCAGGTTGACCGTGGCGGCGAGCGCCTGAGGCACGGGCCCGCGGCAGAGCTGGCCGAGCTGATCGCCGAGGCCCGGGACGATCGAGGCGTGGCTGTGGCAGTCGATGAGCCCGGGCATCACGAAGCGATTCGTGAGATCGAGTGGCTCGGCGCCGGGCGGCGCGGGCGTGCGGTCGACTGGTCCAACGGCCGTGATCCGATTCCCGTCGACGACGACCATCGCGTCGCGAATCGGCATCGGGGCGATGCCGTCGAAGAGGGTTCCGCAGCGGATCGCGCGGATGCTCACGCTCGTCAGGGCTTGTCGCCGGTCTTCTTCAACGTCATCTTGCGGACGACCCAGCTCCCCGTCCCGTCGCTGACCTTGAGCCATCCCCGAAGCTCTCGCTCCGAGATCAGCTGGAGCTCGACCTTGTTCGTGGTGGACGACGCGAACATCAGGGTCGGCGCACCGCCTTGCCGCTCGATCAGCGCCTGCATGGCATTCACGCTCTTGCCGGTCGTCCCGTAGTCGATGTTGGCGATCCACTGACCGCCCTCGAGGGCAACGGATTTGATGACGAGCGTCCGCTCGGGCTCGTCACGAACGTCCACCTTACCCTTCCAGCTCCCGACCATCTTCTGGATGGTCTCGTCCTGCGCGTGGCCCACGCCGAGCATCAACAGGATTGAGACTCCGACGGCGATCGCGCGCGCGCGGAGGCTCATCGGCCGTCCCGCGACTCGGCCACGTCGATGCCGTAGTCACCTCGCGCCGCTTCGCGAGAGACGTATCCCTCGCGAACGTCGCGCCGGACGGCGTCGGGCTCGCGCTCGGACGGCGGGCCATAGCCCCCGCCGCCGCCCGTCAGGATGCGAACGATCTCGCCCGCCGCGATCGGATGCTGCGTGGCCTTGCGCACGTGCCGCACGGCGCCGTCAGGCGAAGTGATCTCGACGCCGTTGACGGCGCCCTCCTTCCCGCCCCACAGCCCCCACGGCGGCGTCGCCTTACGCTCCAGGCTGAAGGTGATGAACGCCGGCTGCATGAAGTGATAGTCGCGCTCGATACCGAGACCGCCGCGGTGGCGTCCGGCGCCGCCTGAGTCTCGGCGCAGCGCATAGCGCATGATCCGGATCGTCGGCAGCCGCGACTCGACGACCTCCACCGGATTGTTCCGCGCCGTCGAGCCGGCGAAGATGATCATCGCCGACTCGCCGTCGAAGGTCGGGCGGGCGCCGGTGCCCCCGGCGTTGAGATCGCCCTGGATGAAAAGCTTGCCCGTCTCGGGATGCGTGCCGAACGCGATCGTCGGCATCTGATCGCCGTAGGAGCCGGCGGGGACGTCGGCGGGCATCGCGGGGGCCAGCGCCCGGAGCCCCAGGTCGAGCAGGAGGTTGACCGGAACGTAGTAACGCGCCGTCGGCGCCGGTTCCTCGGCGGCCAGCACCGAGCGCGGCGGAATCACGACCGTGAGTGGACGGAAGCAGCCCTCGTCCACGGGGTCGAGCGGCGTCGTCAGGCACTTGATCAGCATCCGGCAGGCGCTGATCGTGATCGCGTCCCCGCAGTTGAACGGCCCCCTGACCTGCGCGTCGGAGCCCGCGAAGTCGACCGTCATGCCGCCATCGCCGACGGTGATCGCCATCTCGATGCGCACGGGCCGGTCGAGGGTGATTCCATCGTTATCGAAGTGGCCGACCGCGCGATAGACCCCAGCCGGAATTTTCGCGAGCGCGGCGCGCGTCCGCCGCTCCGACTGCGCCATGTACACGCGCGTCGCCTCGAGCACCGCCTCGCGCCCGTACCTGGCGAGCACCTCGCGGAAGAACTGGTCGCCAGCACGGCACACCGCGAGCATCGCCTGGATGTCCTTGAGGGTCCCGCTCTCGGTGCGGATGTTGCCGGCGATGATCCGCATGACTTCGTCGTTGAGCTCGCCCCGGTTTACGATGCGCACGGAGCGGAAGCGAAGGCCTTCCTGGCGAAAATCGGTCGAGCCCACCTGCATCGAGCTCGGCACCGGACCGCCGACATCGGTCCAATGGGCCTTCACCGCCACGAAGCCCGCGAGCCGCCCCTCCCAGAACACCGGAGCGGTCATCGCGACATCGTTCAGGTGGTTGCCGTTACCCGTGTACGGATCGTTGTGGATGAAGACGTCGCCCTCGCGGAACGCCTCGAGCCCGCGATCGGCGATGGTGGCCTGAATGGGAAATCCGAGGTGGCCCTGGAATACCGGCAGGCCGATGCCCTGGGCGATCATCTGCACGTCGGGATCGAAGATCGCGCAGCCGAAATCGAGGCTCTCGCTGATGATATGGTTGTAGGCCGTCTTGATCAGAGTGATCCGCATGCGATCGGCCGCCGCATTCAGCGCTGCGCGGATGATCTCAACCGTTATCGCGTCTGGCATGCCTGTTTGATTGTCATCAGGGGGAGCGATGCTCGCTCCCCCCGATACCCCCCATCGCTCCGGCTGCGTTCACGTGGATGACCAGGCAGCCGTGGTTTTCGATCGAAAGTGTGTCGGCGGCGTCGATGATCGTTGTGGTTCCGGGCTCCTCGATGGCGGCGGGACCATTGAGCTGGTCGCCGGGGCGAAGTGCCTCGCGCTGATAGACCCGGTATTCGATCGAATCGCCCGCGAGGCTGGAGTAGATTTTACGGGTCTCGAACGCGGGCGTGCCTGAGGTGCGGCGCTCCAGCGTGGCGAGGCGCGGCTGGTCGAGGGGGAAGACGACGGCGAGGCGGAGGTTCAGGAGCTGGACGTCGACTTCCGGGGCGGCGTAGCCGTAGGCACGCTCGTGGGCCGCGTCGAATCGAGCGCGAAGTGTCGTCCAATCACCGAGCGTTTCCACCGCGATCGTCACGGTGTGCTCCTGGCCGAGGTAGCGGAGGTCGGCGGCGCGGTGCAGGACCGAAGCGCCTGCGCCGGGGAGGATCGTCGCGATCTCACGCCGCATCTCTTCGTATCTCGCATCCGCCCAGGCGGCGTCGGCTCGCTCGAGCGGGACGAGAACCGTGCGGACCAGATCGTGTCGGAGATCGGTCGCCAGCATCCCCCAGGCCGAGAAGGTCGACGGCGACGGCGGCACCACGACGCGCGGGATGCCGAGCTCGCGCGCGATGGCGACCGCGTGGAGCGGCCCGCCCCCGCCGTAGGTCAGCAGGGTGTAGTCGCGCGGATCGAGGCCGCGCTCGGTCGTGATGCTTCGCACCGCGAGCGCCATCTTCACGTCGGCCAGCCTGACGATGCCGGCGGCGGCCGCGGCGCGGGTGAGCCCCAGCGCCGCGCCGATCCTCCCGTCGATGGCGCGCACGGCGCTCGCGAGATCGAGCGGCATCGCGCCCCCGAGGAAGCGTCCGGCGTCGATCCGACCGAGCACCAGGTTCGCATCGGTGACGGTCGGCTCCTGACCGCCGCGCGCGTAGCACACGGGTCCCGGGTCCGCGCCGGCGCTGTGCGGGCCGAGTGTCAGGGCGCCGCCCGCGTCGATCCACGCGATCGTGCCGCCGCCGGCGCTCACCTCCTTGATGTCGATCACCGGAATCCGGAGCGGCCGGCCGTCGACGTGGTACTCGTCGGTGGTCTGGACGAGCCCGCGCTCGACGATCGCGCACTTCGCGGTCGTGCCGCCCATGTCGAACGAGATCAGCCGGTCGGCGCCGAGGATCCGCGAGAGGCTCGCGCTGCCGGTGACACCGGCGGCGGGGCCCGACTCGATCGTGTGCACGGGCTTCGAGCGCGCGGCCTCGAGCGAGAATGCGCCGCCGTTGGACTGGGTCACCAGGAGCTCTCCCCTGAAGCCGCGCCCGCCCAGGTCGCGACCGAACTCGCCGAGGTAGCGGTCCATGATCGGCTGAACGTAAGCGTTCACGACGGTCGTGCTGGTCCGCTCGTACTCGCGCCACTCCTGCGTGATGCGATGCGAGGCCGACACCGACACTCCCGGCATCTCGGCTGCCACGATCTGCGCGGCGCGCTGCTCGTGGGCGGGGTCGCGATACGAGAACAGGAAGACGACCGCCACCGACTCGACGCCGGCGGCCAGGAGCTGGCGGGCGGCCGCCCGCACGGCCTCTTCGTCGAGCGGCACCAGCACCTCGCCCGTCGCGCTCAGGCGCTCCGGCACCTCGCGAGAGCGGCCGCGCGGCACCAGTGGCTCGGGACGCCGATAGAGCACGTCGTACATCTTCAGGAAGTTGCCGCGGCCGATCT
>Ga0209377_1001625_pt1 | contig 15099 bp, 12 predicted proteins | sample GraSoiAngelo_141_FD_185898 | JGI IMG/M metagenome (GOLD analysis project Ga0209377, IMG submission 185898) | Grasslands soil microbial communities from the Angelo Coastal Reserve, California, USA - 14_0929_12_40cm (SPAdes) (version 2) | ecosystem: Environmental > Terrestrial > Soil > Grasslands ...
TATCGCCGGCCCCGATAGACCCCCCGTCGGGCTCCCGATCCTAGAGTGACCCGTGCGGTTATCCAGCGCCATTGCCGGGTAGGTATTAGCCACAGTCAGGGCATCCGCCCCGGCGTGTTCCGCCGCCTGGGCAATCAGTCCAATATCTGTAACCAAGGGGGAGAGCTTGACCCAGAGGGGGCGCCGGGAAGCTACTTTCCGGGTCGAGCCTACCACCTCGGCCAGAAGAGAGGGGTCGTTGCCGAACTGCATGCCACCTCTCTTTACATTGGGGCAGGAGACATTGAGTTCATAGGCGGCCAAACCCTCCGCGTCTTCCAGGACGCGAATGACCTCGCAGTAGTCTGTAACGCTGTATCCAAAGACGTTGGCGACTACCGCCGTGTCAAATCTTCGCAACTCCGGGAGTTTTTCCGCGACAAATGCCCGCACCCCGACGTTTTGCAGTCCCACGGCATTTAACATCCCAGAGGGGGTCGGCCACAGCCGAGGAGGGGGCGACCCCTCGATGGGCTCCCGGGAAAGCCCTTTGACGACGAAGCCGCCAAGCCAGTTCAGGTCAACGAGATGGGCAAATTCAAGGCCGTAACCGAAGGTCCCACTAGCGGAGAGAATAGGATTCCGGAGGCGCAGCGCGCCGACTTGCACGCTCAGGTCTGCCGCACCCGGAACGCTCACTTTGAGCAGTGTAACACGCGGAGCGAAGCCGGGAGGGCCGAATCCTTGGCGATTCTCTCAGCGTTGAGCGGCTGGCGCCGATGGCCTTGATTTCGGCCCGGAAGTCCGGGAGCCTTTCAGGGCCTCGCTGAGAACACGACCGTCGCGGGGAGCGAGCGTGATGCCGCAAAGCGACCCGAGCGTTGGCGCGATATCCGCAGGCGTAGCCGCCGAGAAGTATTCGCCCGGCTGAATGCCCCAGCCCATCAGCAGAATTGGCACTCGCTGATCGTATGCGTACGGCGTACCGTGGGTCGTGCCGTGCGTTCGCTGTCCCGGTGGAAAGAAGTCATACGGCCAGTAAGGCGTCGGAACGAACAGCAGATCGCCACTTCGGCCCGCGTAGTAACCCGCCGCTTCAGCGTTGCGCATCGGACTTTGTGTGGCCGGACGGTCCTGCAGTTCTTCTGCCCGGTAAACGTTCGCAATCCCCGGGACGCCGCGGATGGCATCGAGCACGGCGCGCATCGCCACAGGCTCTTGTTGCAGTCGTTCATAGACACCCGGCGCGAAATAAATCTCACCGCCGGTCACGCTCGCGACGCTCGGCTTTGGATAATGAAACGCCTCGAACGCTTTCTCCATCCGGGCTCGCAACTCGGGAATTCTGAGCCAGCCTGCATCGGCTCCGGTTTTCTGCATGTCCTCGGGTATGGGCACAACGCCGTGATCGGCGCTGAGCGCAACGACATAGTTGCCGCGTCCGACTTTCTGATCCAGACGCGCGAAGAGCTCCCCGAGGTCCCCGTCGAGCCGCACGAGAATATCCTGAATTTCATGGCTGCGCGGCCCAAAGGCGTGGCCCACAAGGTCGGGCGAGGAATAGCTGATGTCGAGAAAATCCGTACCGCTGCCTTGACCAAGATGCAGCGAGTCCACGGCCTTCTCAGCAAGCCGCGTCAGGGCAGTATCCGCAAAGGGACTCGCCGCCCATTCGTCGTAGTACGCGCTGTCCGGCTCGGCCCCTTCCGCCTTCCCACGCAGTGCGTGCGGAAAAGTAAGCCCCCAGCCCGGGGGCGCGATAGCGCCTGTAGTCGCCGCCTCGTAAAAATACGCGGACGGGGGAAGCGCGAGCGACCATGTTTTGCCGTAGTCCTCTCTCGCGGGATGCGCTTTGGCGTATTCCTCCACAAACGGGCTCCGCCCATAGACACTGGAAGTGACCCACGCTCCGTTGCTGCCGTCGAACCACGTGACCACGTCCGCGCGATGCCCAGCCAGCATGATGGCTGCCCTCGCCTTCAGGGAAATACTCACCACTCTTGCCGCTCCGCCGCCGTTCTGAAAACGCAACTCATCCGCGAAGGTGGGCAATCGCAGCCGGGCCGCGCTGTCGCCTCCCTTCACAGACAGCCCGGCGTACCCGAGATCCTGGGCGTTCGCGTCCGCCGTGCAAGTAACCATCGCTTGTTGTTCACGATCCCACCAGGCATTGCCAATGATGCCGTGTGTCGCCGGCAGCGCGCCGGTGGAGATCGTCGCGTGGCCCACGCAGGTTTCCGTGGCTGCGTAGGGGTACGCGGCATTGCGGAACCATGCGCCTTCCTCCACCAACCGCCTTAAGCCGGCGCTCCATTGTCCGCGGAATTTGTCCACGTAGTCCGCACGCATCTGGTCCACGACGAGAACGGCGACGAGCTTCGGCCGCGCCGGGGGCCTTGGGGCTCGCGCAGGGGTTCCGGCTGAGGACTTGTTCTGCGCGAGGGCCAGCCAATCGCCTGCGGAGAGCAAAGTCAGCACGATCACCGCGCCCGGCAAGATCCGTTTCCTCATTGGGCTGCGGCGAAACATTTCCACCTCGTCCTGCGTGCGCGGCAGTCTATCACGAACGTGTGAATGCTCCGCTTTTGCGCCTTATGCGTTGACCGCTCGGCGGTCACACTCGAATTGACCGCCCGGCGGTCACACTTGAATTGACCGCTTCGCGGTCACCAATGATACGATTACGCAAATATGCCCATCGTCGAGAAAGCGCAGTTGATGTCTGCGCCGGAGATTGACCGCACGCTCCACCGCCTGGCTCACGAGATCGTCGAAAAGACCGGCGGAACAAAACATTTGGCGCTCATCGGCATCCGGCGCCGGGGGGTGCCCATCGCCCAGCGCATTGCCCAAGCCATGCGCGGAATTGACGGCGTCGAAGTGCCTGTCGGCATCCTTGATATTACGCTGTACCGTGACGACCTCTCCAAGGTCGCGCCGCAAGCCGTGCTGCAGTCCTCGGACATTCCGTTTGGCGTGGACGACATGGACCTGGTCTTGATGGACGACGTGCTCTACACCGGCCGGACGATCCGGGCGGCGATGAACGGCCTGTTCGACCTGGGCCGGCCGCGGCGCATCCGCCTCTGCGTTTTGATCGACCGCGGCCACCGCGAGATGCCCATCGAGGCTCAGTTTATCGGGCGCACGGTCCAGACCTCGGACACGGAGATCATTGAAGTGCGACTACACGAGGTGGATAGCGAGGAGCGCGTGATGCTTGTGGACCGCGTTGCCGGGAAATAGATGGCGAGGAGGACGTGACCTACCGCTTCCGCGACCTGCTGGCACTCGAACCGCTCAGCGCGGAAGAATTGAGCTTTTTGCTGGACCAGAGCAAGCCCTTCCAGGAAATTCAAAAACATCCGCTGAAGAAGCTGGCCACGCTGCGCGGCAAGACTGTTGCGCTGGCCTTTTTCGAAAACTCCACCCGCACACGGATCAGCTTCGGCGCGGCGGCTGCGCGCCTCGGCGCGGACACCATGAATCTGCAAGCCGAAGCCTCAAGCCTGAAAAAGGGCGAGTCGCTTTTGGACACGGTCCAGGCGTTGAACGCGATGAAGCCCGACGCGCTCGTGATGCGGCACGAAGCCTCGGGCGCGCCGGAATTCGTTGCCCGCCATCTGGACATTCCCGTCGTCAACGCAGGCGACGGCACGCACGAGCACCCCTCGCAGGGCCTGCTCGACGCCCTGACGATTCGCGATCGCAAGGGCACCATCGAAAATCTGAACGTGACTATTCTCGGCGACATCCTGCACAGCCGCGTGGCCCGCTCGAATATCCACCTGCTCGGCAAATTCGGCTGCCGCTTCACGCTGTGTGGCCCTCCGATGTGGGTGCCGAAGGAGCTCGAAAAAATCGGCCCGCCGGGCGCAAACATCCGGCGCGTAACTCGCATCGAGGAAGCCCTGGAAAACGCCGACGTGATTCTTCTTCTTCGCGTGCAGACCGAACGGCTCCATGAGCCGGCCATCTCAGCCGATGATTACATTCTGCTCTATCAATTGAACGCCGCGCGACTGCGGCTCGCCAAGCCGGGTGCCATCGTGTTGCATCCCGGGCCGATGAATCGCGGCATCGAGATATCTCCCGAGGTAGCCGATGGGCCGCAATCCTGCGTGCTCGAACAGGTGACCAACGGCGTGGCCGTGCGCATGGCAATCCTGTATCTGCTCATTGGCGGCGCGGCGGACGACGTCCCTCATCCGGCGATAGAGGCGCAACCCAGGGAATCCACGCATGCTGCTGATTAAGAACGGCCGAGTCCTCGATCCAGCCAGCAAGACGGACGCCCAAAAAGATGTATTTCTCGACGGTGAGCGCATTGCCGAAGTCGCACCACATGGAAAAGTAGGCGCGCCGCCAAGGTGCGAATTTTTCGACGCGAGCGGGCTGATTGTCGCCCCGGGCTTCGTCGATCTGCACGCGCACCTGCGCGAGCCCGGTCAGGAATCGTCCGAAACCATCGAGACGGGCACGCGGGCGGCGGCTCGCGGCGGCTTTACCGCCGTTTGCTGCATGCCGAACACGAAGCCCGTGAACGACAACGCTTCCGTGACGCGCTTCATTCTCGACCGCGCTCGCGCGGCGGCCAGCGCCCGCGTCTGGCCAATCGGCGCAGCATCCACCGGCAGCAAAGGCGAGGCAATCGCCGAAATCGGAGCGATGAAAGAGGCGGGAATCGTCGCCGTGAGCGACGACGGCAAACCGATCGCCACGGCGAAGCTCGCTCGCCAGGTGATGGAGTATTGCAGCGCGCTGGAACTGTCAGTCATCGAACACGCGGAAGATGCATCGCTAGCCGCTGGCGCCGTGATGCGCGAGGGCGTGACGTCCACGCGGCTTGGCCTTCGCGGCATGCCCGCCGCGGCCGAGTCGGTCTGCGTGGCGCGCGATATTCAGCTTGCCGAACTCACGGGTGCGCATCTCCACATCGCGCATCTTTCGGCGAAGGCATCGCTCGACGAAGTTCGCCGCGCGAAGCAGCGCGGAGTGCGCATCACATGCGAAGTGACGCCGCACCATTTCACATTGATCGATGAAGACGTGAAATATGATTCGCGCTACAAAATGAATCCTCCGCTCGCCGCGCGTGAAGACCGTGAGGCGCTACTCGCAGGACTAGCGGACGGGACGGTGGACGCCATCGCCACCGATCACGCGCCGCACGAGCCGGCATTGAAGGACGTGGAGTTCGACAAGGCGCCGTTTGGGATTACGGGCTTCGAGACGGCTTTATCGCTCGCTCTCGAACAGCTTGTGTGCGCAAAGCTCCTTCCGCTCATGCGCATGGTGGAACTGTTCACGACGGGTCCGGCCAACGTGCTCGGGATCGAGAGAAAAATCGCCGCTGGCCAGCCCGCCGACCTGACAATTTTCTCGACGGATCATCCCTGGACGTTTCACGCCGCGGAATCCGCCAGCAAGTCCCGCAACACGCCCTTCGACGGCCGCGGCTTCCGCGGCGCGCCGATGGCCACCATCGTCGCCGGTCAAATCGTCTTCCGCCATTAGCCCTTGTTATTCAACGGCGCTTGGCAAGAGCGACCCACGCGCCGAGGGCCGCGAGCTTCTCTTCCGCGCGCCACGGCCCGTCGTGCGATTCGCCCAATTCCGCGACCAGCCGCTTTACTTCCTTTTCGGAACGTCCCAGAGCAGTTGCTGCGGAACCATAGGCGGTCTTCTCGACAAACACGGCGCATGGAATCCCTTTCGACCGCAGCGCGTCTTCCAAAGACGTGCGGAAGAGCTGGCCCTCGAGCGCGTGGGCGCGGATGTGATCGTTGTGCAGCGAAGCGGGATCCACCATGCTGCCCACGACCAGCCCCGCGGCGCGAACGGCACGCCCCGCGTCCTTTGACTGCTGCAAAAGTTCGGTCACAGAACGCGCCGCGGCGCGTTCGACTACCTTCCGCAACCTTTCCACCACTGTCTTGCCCTCTTTTTCAGGAAGCTCGAGCGCCGCGTGATACGGCTGCTTCGATTCGGGAACTGCCGGATCGGATAAGAGGACAGTGCCGCATTCGAGCAGGGTTGGCGAAGAGCCGCCACCGAGGATCACGGCGGTGGCCCAGCCCGACTTCACTCGGAAGCCGATTGCGGCGGTCACGGGCGTCGCGTCAGGGGCCATTCCTTCCTTCTATGCCGCGGGTGCCGAGAGCGGCCGCCTCTTCTGCAGCATACGCAAGATCCAGTATCCGGAGACGCCAGCGGCCAAGTGTTTGAGCGTGTGTCCGCTGACAAGCTGCCCTAGCGAGAAAATCTGGTGGTCAGCCGTTTCGCAGATCTTGGCGACGACGTAAAGACCAGCCACGACGAGCAGGTCCGATCCTCGCGTATAGCGTGCGGGCAATAGCAACGTGGCGAAGAGCGCCAGCACGGCGTAGACCTGCACCGCCGCATAGAGCCGCAGATCGCCCGCGCCGTGCTGTGCGCTTAAATGCCACTGAATCACGCTGCCCACGCCGACGGCGATAAGAACCGGCAGCGACCAGAGGCCAAGCTGCACAGTGACGCGTTCCGCGATCATCGCCGCCACCAGCGGCATGAAAGCGAGCGTCATCGGCAGCCGGTCCCAGACAAGTCGCGCGTTATCCGGGGCCAGGTGATAGTAGACCGAGCCAAAACCCGTCAGCACCAAGCCGAGAAAAACAAGAATATATGGCCACCGCTCGCGCGCGTCGAGGAATTGCACCGCGCTCGACTTCCGAGCTAAAAATGCTAAACCCCACAGTCCGGCCACGAAAAATGCGACATTGGATGAAACGTCGCCGAAGTTCGGGATGCCAAGCCAACTGCGGTGATCGGCGAAGTGATGATAGGAAGGCGGCAGATCGGTCCGCGGAGCAAGCAGCGCTGCGCTTCCGATCAGCACCGCGAGCGCCAGGAAGGGCCAGATGCCCGCGCGCCGCGAAAGCATCAGGCGCATTGCCTTCAATGCGCGGCGGGTTCCGCCGCGGGGTGCAAGCCGTGCTGCGGCACTTCGTGAATTCCGCGTGCGGGCGGCTCGATGCGCTGGCGATAAAAATGGTCCAGCGGCAAGCGTCCCTTGCCGATCGCGTAGCTCTTTTCGATGGCCTTCATCACGTAGGCCTTGGCAAGAGTTGCGGCTTCGCTGAGCGAGCGGCCCAAAGCGAGCTGGGCAGCCAGCGCCGAAGCGAACGCGCAGCCCGTGCCATGCGTGTTTTCGGTCTTCACGCGATCGCCGCCAAGCATAACCACTTCGTTCCCGTCGAAGAGCACGTCCACGGCTCGCTCCAAATGCCCGCCCTTGACGATTACAGCCCGGGCTCCCATCTCCACGAGCTTCCTCGCTGCCGCTTCCATTTCCGCCGCGTCCTTGACGCTTGCGCCGGTGAGCGCCTCCGCTTCGTCAATGTTCGGCGTAATCACGCTCGCGCGCTTCATTAGTTCGGCGGTCAGGTATTTCACTCCTGCGCCATCCAGGAGTTCCGCGCCGCTCGACGATTTCAGGACTGGATCGAGCACGACGTGCGTAATCGTGTGCGCATCGAGAAACTCCGCCACGGCCGCGGCGTTCGCGCGATTGCCGAGCATGCCGATCTTGACCGCGGCAATCTCCACGTCCTTTACCAGAACGTCCAGCTGCGCGCGCAGCGTGGCGGCGGGCGTGAGGTGCAGATCCTGCACGCCCTGCGTGGATTGCACTGTCAGCGCGGTGATGGCCCCGACGCCGTAGCAGCCGTGCGCCGCGAACGTCTTCAGGTCCGCCGCGGTCCCGGCGCCGCAGGATGGATCAAAGCCAGCGATGGTCAGCAAAATCGGCGGGGCGGCGTTCGCATGGCTATTGTGATTGCTCATTACGCTCGCGTTCGGTCCTTCTTGGCTTACCTTTTCTGGCTTCCGCGTTCTTCGGCGCGCGTGAAGCGAAAATTGCCGGCGACACTCTGCGCCTCGACACACAGAGCGAGCCGGCAAACTCGAATGTACGCAGATTTTTTCTTGCAACGCAAGAAAAAGTTTTGGGAAAAAGTGGGCGCCGACCGCGTCAGATCGGCTCGAAAGTTAGAAAGCGGCGATGGGTGAGGAATCCCCAGCAGGACTGCGGCGCAACGGGCGCATCAGGGGAACAGCCCGCGGACCAGGGTGGCTTCGGCGACCCGGCTCACGGCTAGAATCATCGCCGCATGGCGCGGCGGCACGTGGTGCCGGCGCATCGTATCGACCACGTCGCTGAACGCGCGCACCATGATCTTCTGCAGCCGCGCGCGAATTTCGTCGATGTCCCAGCCGAGCCCTTCCTGGTTCTGCACCCATTCGAAGTAGCTGACCGTGACGCCGCCCGCGTTCGTAAGAATGTCCGGCAGCACGGTGATGCCGCGCCGCGCCAGAATTTCATCGGCGTGGGGCGTCGTCGGGCCGTTGGCGGCTTCGGCGATGATCCGCGCCTTGATGGCGTCCGCATTGTGCAGCGTGATGACGTTTTCTAGCGCCGCTGGAATCAGGATGTCGCACTTCATGGTAAGCAGGTCGTCGTTGGTGATGCGTGACGCGCCCGGCATCCCCACCACGGTACCGGAGCGTTCCTTGTAACGCAGGGCCTTGAACGGATCGATGCCGCGGGAATTCGTCACGCCGCCGCGCGTGTCGCTGAGCGCGATGATCTTCGCCTTCTTCTCCGCAAAAAGCCGCGCCGCAGTTGCGCCCGCGTTGCCGAAACCCTGGATGGCTACACTCGCGCCCCGCAGCGAAATCTTCTTCAGCTTGCAAGCCTCTTCGACGACGTACAGCAACCCGCGCGCAGTGGCTTCATCGCGTCCCGCCGAGCCGCCCACGGACACCGGCTTGCCCGTGACGACTCCTTGCACCTCATGGCCGACGATCATCGAGTAGGTATCCATGATCCAGGCCATGGTCTGCGCGTCGGTGTAGACATCCGGCGCGGGGATATCGGTGCTCGGCCCGATGATGGGCAGGATTTCGCTGGCATAGCGGCGCGTCATGCGCTCGAGTTCGGTCTTGGACATGCGCTTCGGATCGCAGATGACCCCGCCCTTCGCGCCGCCGTAGGGAATGTTCACCGTGGCAGTCTTCCACGTCATCCACATCGCCAGGGCCTTCACTTCGTCGAGCGTGACGTTGGGATGGAAGCGGATGCCGCCCTTGCCTGGCCCGCGCGCCAGGTTGTGCTGCACGCGGAAGCCGGTCAGCACTTTCACTTGGCCGTTGTCCATCTTCGTGGGGATGGAAACTTCCAGCACGCGTTTCGGCGTGCGCAGAATCTGGCGCAACCCCGGATCGAGCTTCAGGAATTCCGCCGCCATGTCGAACTGGATCTGCGCGATGCGGAAGGGGTTCAGTTCCTCGCGCGGGGCAATGCGCGGCATTACCGGTGGGGTTGCGGGTTTCATGACCGTGGCCATCAGCATCGGTCCTTTCCTCAAAAGGTTTTCTTGTACGGTCTATGCGTTGGCCGCGAAGCGCTGACCGCGAGCGTACTGGCTTCGGCACTCCGTCGAGCAGAAATAGAGCGTGGCCTCAGCCTCGCGCAACGGGACGGCGATCTCTTCGGCGATGTGTGTGCCGCAGACGGGATCGCGGTGTAGCCGGCCGGCGGAACCCGTTTGCGCTTCCGCTCTTGGCGCGGCGCCCGATTGTGCGGACGCGTCGCGCAGCATCCAGACAAGCAGCCGCCGCAGGAGCGCAACACTCCACGACACGACTAACAGCCAGAACAGGAATCGCGCCACGCGCGCCAGGAAGGTCATTCGGATGTCGTCTACCCACGGCCGCCTCAACCGTCCCCTAATCCCCATCTTCGTGCGGCGGCAGCACTAAGCGCAGTCTATGCAAGGGGAAAAACGAGTGTCAAACGAAATCGTGAGAATTCAATAGTTTGCGCGGCGAGAGGGATACGCCCTCGGAAGCCTTTGTGTTGTTTAAGTGTCTTATATTCAATGACTTACATTGGGAGTATGCAATCGAGGGCGGGCGGCGCGGAAGGGCGGCTACCCGGCTGCCGGAATCCGCTCGATGCCCATATATGGCCGCAGGACTTCGGGAATCAGAATGGAACCATCCGCCTGCTGATCATTCTCCACCAGCGCAATCCAGGTGCGACCGACGGCCAGCCCTGAGCCATTCAACGTATGCACGAACTCGCTTTTCCCGCCGCCCTTCGGTTTGAACCGAATCCCCGCGCGGCGCGCCTGAAATGCCTCGCAATTTGAGCAAGACGAAATCTCCCGAAACTCATTGCTCGACGGCAGCCACACTTCGATGTCGTAAGTTTTCGCCGAAGCAAAGCCCATGTCGCCCGTGCAGAGCAGGACCACGCGGTAATGCAAACCCAGCTTCTGCAGAATCGACTCTGCATCCCGCACGAGAGATTCGAGTTCGTCGTAGCTCTTCTGCGGATGGGTAAACTTGAACAGCTCGACCTTCTGAAACTGGTGCTGGCGGAGAATGCCGCGCGTGTCCTTTCCCGCCGCCCCGGCTTCGGAGCGGAAGCACGGCGTCCAAGCCGTGACGCGTATCGGCAATTTCTCCTCTTCGAGCGTCTCGTCGCGATGGAGGTTGTGGAGCTCCACCTCCGAAGTCGGCGTGAGCCAGAAATCCGTATCCTGCACGCGAAACAGGTCCGCCGCGAATTTCGGCAGTTGGCCCGCGCCGGTGAGCGAGGCCGTGTTCACCAGAAACGGCGGCAGAATTTCCGTGTAACCGTGTTCGCGCGTGTGCACGTCGAGAAAATAGTTCGCCAGCGCCCGCTCGAGCCGTGCCCCCCAGCTTTTGTAGAGCGCAAAGCGCGCCCCCGCGATTTTCGCGGCTGCGGGAAGGTCGAGAATGCCGCAGCGTTCGCCCACTTCCCAGTGCGGCCGCGGCGTGAACTCGAATTTCGGCGGCTGGCCCCACCGGCGGACTTCCTGATTGTCCGCGCTGCTTTGCCCGACCGGCACGGTCGAATGAGGTACGTTTGGAATGGTGAGGAGAAGGTCCCGCTGATGGGCGTCCAGTTGGGCGATTCGCTCGTCGGCCTGCTTGATGCGCTCGGAAACTTGCTTCATCTCCGCGATCAGCGCATCGGCACCTTTCTTATCCTTCTTTAACCGCGCGATTTCGTCGCTCGCCTTGTTCCGCTGCGCCTTGAGCTGCTCGGTGGCCGTGATCAGCTCACGCCGCTCGCGGTCGAACGCGCGGAAGTCATCGAGATCGAGCATTGTACCGCGCTTCTTCGCCATCTCGGCGAAAGCATCCAGGTGCTCACGGAAGTAGCTGAGATCGTGCATAAGCCGTTCAGCATACCCCAAACGTGAAGTACGAAGGTACCGGGTGAAAGTACGCAGGGAGCAATCGCGAGTACCGTAACGAATGAGCCGCCGGGACTATGGCCGCTGGCGGGCCCGCCCGGCAGAATCACACTCGAGATCGGGAGTATGGGCGGCCTGAACATCCGCACAGAAACTGGTTTCGAATCGGATACCCTCCATTACCCCACGCCCCGAGCGGTCGGAACCCCCACCGGCCGCTCTTCTCTTTTTCACACCAAACGGCACCACCAGCCCAGATGGGAACTAACACATTGGAGGGAGAGACGGCGGGGGACATTGCCGTCCACTCGGAAATGGTCCATCGCTATGCGGTCGCGCAAGATGTCGATCGCTATGCGATCGCGCACGATGTCGACCGCTACGCGGTCGCACAAGATAATCAGCAAGCCACTCGCGGGAATTTCTAACCACCCGTCTCGGAAATGAAAAAGGGGGCCGGTGCGTGCCCCCTTTCTCAGTCTTGGTCCCCAGAACCGTGATCCTGTCGAGGTAGGATCCCCGGCCACCCCGGGAAGCCAATCTTGTGATTGACGCGACTTGATTGCACGCCGCATGCCAGCGGCTCCGCCGATTTAGTATCCTCGCAACCTATTGTATTCAAAGGGCTTCCCCTATCGTCTGGCATCCAGTCGGGAAAAACTGGCTCCTCGTTCTACAGAAACCCACAGATACGACCCTGTGCTTATCCAATCTTTGGGAGAAGCAACATAGCTGAATCGGGCTTGGGGAACTTCTCAAGCAGCAAGCTGGAAAGGACTCAAGCCCCGATGGACGAGCGCAGGGCGGCAGCGAGGGATTCTGAGAAGCGCGTAACATCAGCCTCGCGCTCGGCTTCTACCATGACGCGGGCGAGGGGCTCGGTCCCGGAATAGCGCAGCACGATGCGGCCGTTCTCTCCCAGCGCCGACCGCGCTTCCGCAAGCGCCCGCGAAACCTCCGGCAGCGTTTCGAGTGGCGGCTTCGACCGCACCTTCACGTTGAGGATCTTTTGTGGAAAATCCTTGAGCCCCTCGACAAGCGCTTCAAGCGAGCCGTTCATCGAAACCAGCGAAGCCATTTTCAACGCCGTAAGCAGGCCGTCGCCGGCGGGGCAATCGTCCAGGAAAATCACGTGGCCCGATTGTTCGCCCCCGAGCACGTTGCCGCTGCGCAGCATTTCTTCCAGGACGTAGCGGTCGCCCACCGCCGTACGCGCCAGCGCGATGCCATCGTGGGCGAGCGCGCGCTCCAGCCCCAGATTGGACATTGAGGTGGCCACGATGCGATTGCCCTTGAGCTGGCCCTTCGATTTCAGATACCGCGCCGCCGCGAGCAACACGGCATCGCCGTTGACCAGCCGGCCTGTCCCGCTGACGAACAGCGCGCGGTCGGCGTCGCCGTCAAACGCCACGCCGAGCTGCGCCCGTTCCGCCACCACGCGCTTTTCCAGGCTCGCCGTGTGCAGCGAACCGCAGCCCGCGTTGATGTTCTTCCCGTCGGGCTGCACGTGCGTGGCGATCACATCCGCGCCCAGCGAGCGGAATAATTCCGGCCCGAGTTTGTACGCCGCGCCGTTCGCGCAGTCCAGCACAACGCGCATCCCCGCCAGCTTTGCGCCCGGCAGGACGCGCCCGCGTAGAAACTTCAGATAATCGGCGTCGAGCGTCTCATCGGTGGCGAGCGCCGGCGTCCTTTTTGGCGGCGCTTCCGCGCGCAGCCGGAAGATGTCGGCCTCAATCTCTTCCTCCACCGCATCCGGCAGTTTCATTCCCGCGCCCGAGAACACCTTCACGCCGTTGTCGTGATAAGGATTGTGCGACGCAGAGATGACCACGCCGGCTTGAAACTTGTCTTGCCGCACCACGCAGGCGACTCCGGGCGTGGTGATCACGCCGGCGAAAGCAACCTTCACTCCCGATGTGGCCAGCCCCGCCGCGATCATCGCCGCAAGGTGCGGCCCGGATTCGCGGGTGTCCATCCCGATAAGGACGCGCGGGGCGGCGTGCTCGCGCCGCAAATAAAGCCCCAGCGCGCGGCCCGTGGCGTACAGCGTGGCGTCATCGAGCGGCTCTGTGCCGGGGATGCCGCGAATTCCGTCCGTGCCAAAAAGTTCCTTGCCCATGAGGACGAAAACTCAGTCTAACACACGCTCCTGGCGCGCCCGGCTCGCTCCTCCCGCAAGTGTCGAGTCTTGCAGGTTAGGCAGCAGGCCGTAGCGCCCGCGCGCAAATGTGCTACCTTGTTGCTCCGGGAGTTCCCGTGTCGGCCGCCGCCTCGTCCACCGAAAGCGTTCGCGTGGTCGTTTCCAGCACCAGCGCGCGCATCATCGTCGCCGCGCTGGGACTGCTCTTCTGCTATTACGCCGCCGGCGTCGTCATCACCATTCTGCTCTCGGTCTTGCTGGCGTATTTCCTCGATCCCGTTGTCGAGCTGATCGAGCGCGTGCGCATCTCCCGCAGCCTCGCTTCGCTCCTCGTGGTCATCCTTTTCGTGTCCATGCTCGTCGGCGTCGGCTACTCGCTTTGGGGCCGCGCGCTCAGTTTTGCGGATGACTGGCCGCGCTACAGCGCCGTCCTGAAGAAGGGCGCGACGGCCGTCGAGACCAGGATCGAGCGTATCGCCGGCCGCGTCTCCGAGCTTGCTCCCGGGCCTCCCTCGCGTTCCGCGCCCCCCGACCTGCGGCCGGATCCCGGCACGCTGCGCACGCTCATTGTTCGCGCCGTTGGCTCGCTTTACGCCCTCTTCCTCGAAGTGACCTTCATGCCATTCCTGGTTTTCTTCATGCTCGCCTCCAAGCGCGACGTCTGGCACGGCACTTTGCAGCTCTTTCCCGTCGCCAAACGCACGCAGGTGAAGGAAACCCTCGAGGACGTGCGCGGCGTTCTGCGCAGCTATCTGGTCGGCATGTGCTTCGTCACCCTGGTCGTTGCGGCGGCCAGCTCCTTGTTCTTTTGGCTCATCGGGCTCGAGTATCCCGTGCTCGCCGGAATCGTTTCCGGCATTTTCAACATGGTGCCCTATATTGGCGCCGTGCTCGCCTGGCTGCCGCCCATGATCATCGGGCTCGCCACCTGGAAAACGATAGCGCCCTACCTCCTGATTGCCATCGTGCTCACCGCCATTCATCTGCTCGCGCTGAACCTTCTTGCGCCGCAGCTCGTCGGCCGCCGCGTGCGCTTGAACGCCGTCGCCATCACCCTCTCACTGCTCTTCTGGGGATGGATCTGGGGAGCCATGGGCCTGATTCTGGCGATTCCCATCACCGCCACGCTGCGCGTCATCTGCGACCATACCGACTCCTGGAAACCCATCGGCCGCTGGCTCAGCGCATGACCATCCGGCGAAGGATGGTCATCCTGAGGAGTGCAACGACGAAGGATGTCTCTTTGAAGTAGCACAGGCACTCCTGCCTGTGCGTTGCTCTGCCGCGCAGGCCAAACCTGTCCTCACCCTGTCGGGGACCATTGTTAAGACGGCGGCATCTTCCTGTAGCGGCCACCGGAATTTATCCCGATAAAATCGGGAGGTGGCCATCTTTCTTCCGTCGTCCCTGTAGCGGCCGCGGAATTTACCCCGACCTGTCCCGGCTCGGTCGGGATAAATCGGGGGCGCCAGCCGGAGCGGGTATTCCTCGCTCCTGTCCGATTTGTCCCATGTAGGGGCGGACTTCAGTCCGCCCGCGCTCCGTGTAGCGCCGGGCGGAACCTGTCCCGATTCTATCGGGAGCCCGGCATCTTCCCTGCGTTCCGAACGGTCTCGACCGTCTTTGTCTGTCTATGTAGCGCCGGGCTTCAGCCCGGCATCTTCCTCGGGTCGTAGATTCCCACCCGGTCGGAAGGAACCCTGGTTA
>Ga0209377_1001626_pt1 | contig 15089 bp, 13 predicted proteins | sample GraSoiAngelo_141_FD_185898 | JGI IMG/M metagenome (GOLD analysis project Ga0209377, IMG submission 185898) | Grasslands soil microbial communities from the Angelo Coastal Reserve, California, USA - 14_0929_12_40cm (SPAdes) (version 2) | ecosystem: Environmental > Terrestrial > Soil > Grasslands ...
ACGCGGCATTTGTCAATCCGAATGGGTTACACAAGGCGAGGATAGGTGTTGCACGCGAGTTCGAGGGATTCAGCCCGAAGCTGGACGCTGTCTTCGAAAAGGGATTGACAGCAATGTCGAACGCTGGTGCGACCCTGGTCGACGTCTCATTCCAACACTTCTCGGACATTTTCAGTGGTGGCAACGAGTTCACAGTACTGCTCTTCGACTTCAAGATTGACATACAGAACTATCTCGCAACAAGAACTGGAGTGCCCACGGCCAGCGGGACACTTGCTGACTTGATTGCCTTCAATAACGCTCACGCGGCACAGGAGATGCCTTTCTTCGGACAAGAAATCTTTGAGCTGGCAGCGAGTTTCAGCTCAGACCCGAACGCCATCCAACCGACTGGCATGTCGTACAATCAGGCGATTGCAGCAGACAAGCTGTTCGGCGCGACCGAGGGCATCGATGCACTGCTGAGCCAGTTCAACCTTGACGCGATCGTAGCACCAACGGATAACCCAGCCTGGCCCACAGACTTGATCAACGCAGACCACTTTGTTGTTGGTAGCTCGTCACCACCAGCAATAGTCGGCTACCCGAACATCAACGTTCCAATGGGAATGACATTCGGCGTCCCAGTGGGAATGTCTTTCTTCAGCACAGCATTCAGCGAACCGACACTCATCAAGCTAGCCTCAGGCTTCGAGGCGGTAACGCATGCGAGACAGAAACCAGAGTTCCTAACAACTCTACCCTTCACCGAACCGAGTCCAGCCACGACTGTTGCGACCGTAAGGACCAAGAGCATCCCGACTCCACTGATAAGACACCTCTAGAGACGATCGGACGGATTCCTCAGTAGAGGTGTTCGTCCCTCCCCCATGTTTTTCTGCGATTCTCGTTCAAAATACCCAAAAGTTCTTAGAAAGGAAAAAGCTGAAGAAGTTACCACAAGTTTCTACTGACGCAGCTTCTTCTCAAGACGTTGCCCCGCAGTGAAGTTGAGCAAGGGACCGTTCACGAGATAGTTGTTGCTTATTATCGCGATGTCGCCGCTGTCCGTCTTGACCCAGGTCGCCCTCAAGCCTATCTTCACGACTTTCCCCTTCACTCCACCGTACTCGACCGAGTCGTGAAGTCGCAGAACTCCATCCGACAGTAATAGGATTCCTGAGATTATGTTACTAAGAGTATTCTGTAACGCGAGGGAGATCGCTAATCCTACTATTCCAGAGAGAGTCAGGAAAGAAAATATTGACCCCAGTCCCGTGACGATGACAAGCCACCCAACAACAAAGACAAGCCAGAGAAGGCTCAGCCCTTCGCGAACATTCCTGATCAGTTCTGCGGATGCGCCTGCTCTCTTGGCGCCCCTTATGATGAGTCTGATGAATAGTTCTGAAACTAGCCAAGACACGGCGATGACCGCGCCTAATTCGGCAATGAAAATTACTGTTCCAGTATCCAAGACAGGTGCTCGCCTGGCCGCGGTCCGAGGCCGCTCATGTTCAAAAGTCTTCGACTCTCTCGAAATTATTATTTTAAGATTCGATAAACCCTAATTAGAGCCCGAAATAGAGTCGTGCTGGTCTTGTCTTCGGAGAAGAAGCTGAGATTCAGAATCCGAAAAGGGGATTTTGAAGTCGAGCTTGAAGGAGATCACGATTACGTAAGAGAGAGGTTTGAGGATCTGGAAAAATCCCTGGGACCGACAGGTAGCTTCATCCTCGCGCCACAGCCCTCCGCCAGTCTAACTCCTACTCCGGAACAATCGGTTGGAATCGCCGGGATCGTCGAGTTCACTTCCGAAGGGAAACCCCATCTCACGGTTCCAGTGGATACCCTCTCGGCGAAAGAAGCCATATCGCTAGTGATGTTCTCTCTGCATCCCAAGCCCTTGGGAGACGATGATCTCAGCTCTCTGTTAAGTTCCTCTTGGAAGACTACGGGCGAGAGTATCGTTAGGGCCCGAATCAGCGAGTTGCGACGGGAAGGCAAGGTCATAACAGAACGAGGAAACTACGTTCTTTCAGGCGCTGGAGTCCAGTGGATCCAGAACGACATCCTCCCCCGCCTTCAGAAGATTACCTAGTCTTGGATAGCCAGATTCTGCGGGCCAGTCCTTTGTCAGTCATTCTGTAATGGAATCTCCCAGACCGCCGCGTCCTGGCGAGTAGACCCTGTCTCGAATATCGCAAAAGAGCCATCTCTACAGCCTTGTCAGACAGCTCGACCTTCATGCCCAATAGTAGACTACGGACCCTCTGGCTATCCAACTCCTTCGAGGCTTCGAAGAGGCTCAGGACCCGTATTTTCAGCTCATTGTAGTCCATGCTAGTGCGGTTCGAAGAAATCTATGAGAGATAGATGAAGGTTCGGTCCCGGAATTGCCCAGTCATCTTAGCAGATTCCATGTTCGGCTACGAGTAACACCTTGTCGTTCAGCCTGACTTCTATCGTGAGCCGAAATACTTTCACTTTCATTCCCAAGTCTGAGAGTAACACCTTGTCGGACTATCCTCGGGACAGAAAAGCGTTATATCTCAACTCTGTGAACATCGTGGGCAAGAAGCATAATGTCTGGTTTAGAGGTCCTTGAACGAAAGGCGAGCCCCCAGGATGCCGTTGCCGCCATTGAAGTCATTCTAAAACACTCAGGGGTCGAGAATCGAATCATCGGCAGTCCGGAAACGGTCCTAAGAGAACTACTTACCTACTTCTCCAAAATCTACCCTTCGATCGAGCTAGTCTCCAAACTTGTACTATCCGTCGATGCGGCGGAGTTCCTTCAGAGCTGCACTGGAGTGCTTGGAGTTTCACCAGAAGGCCTGGTCGTTCTGAAAGACTTGAGGGAACTCAAGGACAAGGAACTCATGATGATTCATCTTGCGGGATCACGCCTACAGCATCAAATGGGCAAGAAAGATACTGACACTCTGTCACTGGACGAGATAACCAAGACCACGGGACGCTCAACCGGCACCGTAGCTGGTAGGTTAAGCGAACTCTGCAACGAACAACTAGTCGAACGCGTCGGCAAGGGCTCCTACCGGCTCACAACCATGGGTACCAGAGTCGTCATCAAGAGCCTCATGCCCCGAGTCGCTCAACTGCCTGAGAGGTAAGAAAAATGACAGACCAGCCCAAGATCAAAGTTCAGATCGAATGGGGTGACATCAAACACACGGCCGAAGGAGATCTGGAGACCGTTGTTCGCGAGGTCATGCAGTTCGCAGCAAAGGTCCTACCGAACTACTCGCTAGCTTCCAAACTAACGTTCTCACCAGACTACTCATCCATGGTTGACGATCTCTCCAGCGCCGTCCAGCTGACCCCAGAGGGGGAAGCTGTGCTGTTGAAGCCCGAAATGTCGGCCGAGAATTCCATCGCCATGGTTCTCTTGGCGGCTCGAGTCGCTCACGCCGTCGGGACCCGCTCCAATGTGGAGATGGACCCGGAGGCCATCAGCCGAGCAATTGGAAAGGCCGTCAAGACGGTCCGGAACACGCTCGCTATGATGACGAAAACAGGACTCATTGACAGAACAAGCGACGGGTCCTACAAGCTCAGCATGCAAGGAATACGGAAAGCCCACGAGATCGCAAAGGGCCTCACTGCAAGAGCCGCCTCAACACCAACCGAGAAACCGGTGACCGCTTCAGGATGATACGTAAACGGGTGCGGGGACAGACGGGAAAGGGGGGTTTCCCGTCTGAAACTGGGGGAATCTAACCTTGCTCCACCGCACCCAAGAGACTACTGAGCCTCTTCAGCAAATAAAAAGCATACCGGAGGTCATCGGACTCCCATCAATCCCCGAGTCTCTTGTTGAACTGTCGACGCGTTCGATGCAATCGCTCCAGGGTTCAAAGTTCAACCCACGACCAGTTTCCCTTGTCGAAATGGGCGTTGACGACGCGGACCTAGAAGAGAGACTCGAAATCGGAGGCTCCATAACCTCATCCGGTCTCAAGCGCTGCGCAATCAATCCCGCGAAAGAATTCGTCCCAGTTGTCGCTTGCGATGCATCGAGCGTCAAGATCGGCGAGACAGAGACCGGCATGATCTTCGCAATCCGAGCAGTCGGAGTGTGGAGACAGCAGAGCAAGATTCTCTATACCCGATGGGGCCCCCTACTCTTTCACGTCCCAAACTCCGAAGACGTAAGCCAGTATCGCGAAGACGAGTCCCGCGCCTTCGGCGGATTATCACTGAAAACCCTCAGGGTCCTCACGCGACTCCGGAACCATGTCGAACGCTGGGTTCAGGAGGTCTTGTCAGAATCACTGCACGACGGAATCTTATTGATCGACGGATCGCTCACCGCAGGTACTCCGGATAACCCAGTGGCCCGCGTCAACAAAATTCTGGCGACAGCCCGTCAAAATAATTCCATCGTCATCGGGATTTCCAAAGCCACTCAGCTGACTGTCGGGGGAAGAAATATCCTCGGACTCACAAACGACAAGGACACACCGCACCAGATCGACATCAGCTCCCTAGTCGAAAGCGAATATCCACCATACCCCGTTAGGTTCCTTGGCAGAGTGTATGTAGCAAAACTATCCAGTGACGGATTCCTCTTCAGAACAGACATTGATCGAGAGTCGAGCCAGGAAGAAGCCCAACAAGCGCTCGAACGACTAGCTGGCACCGATGTTGTTTTCCACGGTTATCCAGAGACTCTCAGAATCGCCCACATATTCAGCACCTTCACGGCTAACGAGATTCTTGCTGTCCAACGATTCGTGGTATCCAACCACCACATAACGCTGCAGTCCCGTCCCAGCCTACGACGGTCGCTCTTCGGACCCTTCGGCACAAGCAGGTACGTGGCCTAACCATGCGAATCTACCGAAAAGAGGGTGACCAGGTCCAGCTAATCGCCTTCCCCGACGAGCACGTCCAGCGAGGAGACTACTTGCTGATTGAAGATCCTGGGTTAGCTAAGGGACTGCTCGTCCAAGTCATAGATCTGCAGTACGCCAACGTACCAGGAATCCTTGAGGACATACTCCGAGACGTCATGACTGACGGCGAGCTGTCCGGCGAGGATATGGACCCTCTCAACATTTCTAGCGAAGTAGACGCTTTGAAAGATACGCGTCTTGCAGTCTGCAAGATCCGAGGAACAATCACGGGAGAAAAGGATCTCTCACCAACCACATCATGGCTTCCCTCTCGAACCTCCTCGCGCATACGAGCCTATCCAATCAACCGGCTAATTATGAACGGCGGAAATAGGCCGCTAACAGTTGGCCATAACGACGGCGAGCCTGTCCAAATCGATGCAGGGGGACTTGACGGGGGCCTAAACATCATCACGGGCCGCAAAGGAACTGGCAAGTCCCACCTCGCCAAACTACTACTCCTCTCCATGAGCGGACTCGGAGCACCCTGCATCGTTCTCGATGTCAACGGTGAATACGTGAATCTCCACAAATCCAAGGATGGACGCTTGTCCACATCGAGACTCACCGTGCTTGCTCCCCGTAGCGGGATCAACTTCGCTCTCGCCAAGCTTGGGTTCCGAACAATGGCAGGAGTCCTAAGCAACGCTCTCGACCTACCCGCAACCTCCTCGAAAGTATTCAGCACGATCTGGCGGGACCTAGAGTCAAAAGGAGACCTGACTCTACCCAACCTAATTCAGACAGTCCAGTCATGGAGCTGTCACGAGAGCGTTAGAGAAGCACTCACCTCAAGACTCCAAGTGTTGCTGGAATCCGGACTCTTCTACGACGAGTCGAACCCTCTGACTGAGGAAAAGATTCTTCACGCCATCGACGGGGGAGGCATCCTCGTCGTGAACCTGAAGAACCAGAGCCACATAGTCCGACGAATACTGGTTGAGATCTTCTTGGGCGAACTGACGAAGATTCTCTCGTCCAACTGGCTACGAGCAGCCTTCCTCTTCGCCGAAGAAGCCCACCTCTACCTCAAAGACACATACTGGGACGACATCATAACCCGAATGCGCCACATCGGCCTCTTCACGACCTTCATCACCAACCAGCCCGACACGGTCCAAGAAACGATCTACCGCCAAGCCGACAACGTGTTCATCTTCAACTTCACCAACGAACACGATATCGAAACAATAGGCAAAGTAGCAAAATCAGACAGCGAGACCATCCGCTCACTAATCAGAGGAACACCAGCGAGAAGATGCTTGCTTCTCGGAAACGTTGTCCACGACCTTCCCCTGATGGTCGACATAGAAGCTTTAGATGTCCGGACGATGGGAGAGACCAGGCTGTTCTTCTCCTAACATGCGATCCTTATCGAATACTGAACACCTTCTACGGACGATTCTCTGAAACAAACATTAGTTTAGGAGAACTAGCACGGTTCTCGACTTCTTCCTTTTATGCTTGCCAGAGGCAATGCGATTGGAGAGAAGCCGTCACGGGTGTTACTGGATTCTTCCGAAAATTCTGGTTCGAAGTTATACTAGTCGTCGTGCTTGCTTTCTGGTCATCGATCCTCGTTCTCGTTGTCTTGATGTCTTTCGGGCTTGAAAGCCAAACTATCCCATCACTCACGTTCATTCTAGGGAAACTTCCAACTCTCGCCGAAACGTCCAAGATTGCCTTCGGGATCTGATCTGACCGGGATCACGTGTCTCGACTTTGCCTAGAAGAAAATGGTTGAGGATAATCTTGGCGGCACTGATTGTAGTGGAAATGGTAACCATTGCGGGTTTCGTCGCACAGAGCTACGTGCAGACTTACATCACTGGGCGAATAGTCTACGGTTGCTCAACCCTTCAGGCCTCTACAGCCTATGAAGACTCGTCAGCTCGATGGATTGTGCTGACATGCCCAAATGGTCCCGCCGTGAGCGTTTCCATGACAATGAGCTACGTCCACGAGGGCGTCCACACGATTATGTATCCAACCTTCTCTCCCCCGCGCGGGCTCCTAGGTCTGTTCGTCTTATCGCATGACGACGTGCAAATCCTACAGCGGGATTGCCGTCCGGGCCCGGATCCTTACGGACCTCTCTATCCCGGTGTTCAGAGTTCACTTCTGGTTAGCGGCGTATCGGCTCAGTATAATGGGGGAGGCCCGTTGTGGGATTCTCTAGATTATTGCGCCGTTGTGAAGAGCTCCGTCCAAGTTGACCCGTTCAACATTAGATGGGCGGTCGGGTATACTCCATTCTACGAGCCTCCAGGGGTCGGCCTCTCGGTATCCAACGCAACTGTGGCATCTGCACCGAACCAAGCGACTCTCTACGCGACCGTTAGAGTCGTCCTGACGAGCATCCGTGGACTCGACGCAACTCTAACTCTTGCATCAGGTTACCCGCCGACTTTTTACGTGGTGCCCGCCAAAATGTCCTTGAAAGCCGGCGGTACAAACTCCACTCTCCTCACAATTGAGATCTATGGCGGAGAAGCACCCGGACTCTACGCGTTCAGGTTGATCGCTTACCCTCTCTACGGCCTCCGTTTCTATGGCGACTATTCTGAGACCCCCTCGTATTCGCAGAATTTCACCATTATTCACATCAGAATAACCTAACCGAGGGCGATTTTCAAGTCGACCGACTACAGGCTACTCGCCTATCGACACGTTCCATGTGACTTGGGCCGAATAGGATGGTTTCGCCATGATCGCGCTAAGCTCTCTTGCCAGTGATTTCAAGTGTCCATACCCTACCACAGCAACTACCTGACCAGCGCTGGAATACATGATATCTCGAATTCTAGCCACCATGAACTCCTCCCGGACATCGAGCAGAATCTTACTCAATTCAGGATACCGAAGTCGAAACAGTCGGAGCTGCTCCTCCAGATTCTCCGTCAGCTTCGACAAGTTGAACCCTCCAAACGGCAAGAGCGCGATACTAACCAAGGAATCAACTCCGAGCCTCACCTTCTCTCGTAAAGGAAGCTTCCGGAGAGATCCAACAGTCATTCCGATTGGAAGATCAACAAAAGCCACCCTCGCCCCAACCGCCCTAGCAGCCTCAACCGCTCGGAGCATCTCCTGCCCCGGCGGCGAACCAGTCATCTCTCCCGCAAACCTCTCCAACAACATCATCGCCAAGAAAGACCCGCCACCACCCCTGCCTGAGGATTTACCTGGATTCTCAAGTGCCAAGAGCCTTCCCTCATCCAGCTCCAACGCCACCACCTCCGGCTTCAGTCGTAGAATCGTCTCGCGGGCAAAGCTGGCGCTCCTAGGGTCCACGTGAATCGTCCCAATCAGGCTGAGACGATCACCCACCTTCTCAATGGCCGACGAGTCTGCAACCGTCCCCGATTTTTTCTTCTTTCAATCCCTATAAGGCGGTCAATCTACCTTTCCATCACTCCAGTCATCCAGGCGCGGCGAGGTCCCAAGAAGTGAGCGAGATCGACAAGCTCGACGACGAACGACAACAACTGAGAATCAAGCAATCAAAGAGCCTAGACCAGCTCAATGAGACGAAGATCAAGTTACAGAAGGTCCGGGAAGAACTACAGGATCTCCGAAAGACCCGGGACGGCCTGAACGACACTGTTCGAGCTCTCAAGCAGACCCGGGACCGGCTCCGAGACACATCCCGCGAGAAAGTCGCGACGCTTCGAGAACTTCTCAAGAAGATGAGCGACCGGCCCCACGCTTCAATCGCCGAGAAGGAGCTAGCAGAGTTGGAATGGCAGGTCCAGACATCACCGCTTGAGAAGGACGACGAGAAACGCTTGATGACGAAGATTAGGAGCTTGGAAATCCGCGTCACAGGCTACCACAAAGTCCTGAAGCTGAGAGAAGACATAACGAAACAACGAGAAGAAGCCGACCAGATACACGCGAGAATTCAAGAAGTGGCTACAGAAAGCCAGAAGCATCACTCCGACATCGTCCAACTGTCAGAAGCCTTCCAGACACTCAGACTAAGACGTGAGGAACAGCAGAAAACACTCGACGACCTCAAGCGGAGAACAGCCGACACGAATCAAAAATTCCTACAACTAAGAAATACTCTGACCGATGATGAGCGAAGAGAGCAGCGTCAGAAGGGAGAAGAACTCATGGAAGCTCTAAAGGACACGGCTCAGAAGAAGCTCAGCAAAGGCGGAAAGCTAACGCTACAAGAACTCAGCGCACTCTACGAAGGCCCGGAAGAATGAAGCGTCCCATTGCCATCATCGGCGGCTCAGGAGCAAAATCAATCCTCAAAGGAAACCAGAAGATCCTCGGAACACCCTACGGACCAACACCCAACCTTACGATCGGCGAAATAGACGCGAGACCTGCAGTCTTCCTACCACGACATGGAGAAAATCACTCAAGCCCACCGCACAAGGTGAACTATCGAGCAAACATCTGGGGACTCAAAAGCCTCGGAGTCGAACGCATCATCGCAACAAACGCTGTCGGTGCGATCAATCAACAACTCTCACCTGGCGAGATCGTCATCCCTTCCGACCTAGTCGATATGACAAAGTCCCGAGTTGGAACATTCTACGAGAGTTCACCGGTCACTCACATCGATGTCTCCCAACCATATTGCCCCAAGGTCAGAGAAGTCTTAGCCGCCTCGACAGCGGCGACTGGAAGAAGCTCACCCAAGGAGGTAGTTATGGCATGTACCGAGGGTCCCCGTTACGAGACCCCGGCGGAGATCATGATGCTCAGGAAAATGGGATGCGACATAGTCGGAATGACTGGGGCCCCGGAAGCTTTTCTGGCCCGCGAACTTGAAATGTGCTATGCTTCGATAAGCTTCGTCTCCAATATGGCCGCAGGGCTTCAGAGAACATTATCAGCAAGGGAAGTAGAAGAGAAGGGCCACGAGACCAGCCAAGTGATCAACAGGATACTAACCGGAGCGATAGCAAAAATACCCGAGTCCAGGAAAGACTGTCCCTGCGGGACCGCGCTCGCGCACGCTCAACTGAAGAGAGAGGAAACCCAGGAACTCGCTTAATGATAAACAGCCTCCTCAGATTTGCTGGGGTCTACAAGGCCTACGAGAAGTATCTGATCGAACAGATCAAGTACGGCCCCATGCCGGAGCACATTGGAATAATTCTGGACGGCAACCGAAGATGGGCGACCGAAAAGGCGCTCAACTCAACCGACGGACACTGGGCAGGCGCAAAGGTCGGCGAAGAAGTTCTTGACTGGTGCCTCGAATACGGCATCAAGACTCTTACACTTTACACGTTCTCCACTGAAAACTTCTCAAGACCCAGCGAAGAAGTAAACTCGATCCTCAAGATCGTCGAAGAAGAAACCCGAAAACTTGGAAAAGATAGCAGACTACACTCCCAGAAAGTACGAGTCAAGGCGATCGGCCGAACCGACCTGTTGCCAGAGACTCTCCAAGACGTTTTCAAACGTCTCGAAGACGAGACGAGCATGTACGACCAGCACTTCCTAAACCTCGCCATCGCATACACAGGAAGAGCAGAGATCGTTGATGCTACGAAGAAGATAGTGGAGGACGTTCACCAGGGCAATCTTTCTCCACAACAGATTGACGAAGATACGTTTCACAAATATCTCTACACCGCGCATCTACCAAATCCGAACCCTGATCTCGTCATACGCACATCGGGCGAAGAACGCTTAAGCGGATTTCTCCTTTGGCAGTCAGCCTACAGCGAGCTAGTGTTCGAAGACGTTTACTGGCCCGAGTTCCGGAAAATCGACTTTCTCCGAGCTATACGGCTCTATCAGAGGCGCCATCGAAGATTCGGCCGATAAGATCATAGCGTCTCAATAACGAGTTATCCTGCCCAGAAATCCACCAAGGAGGACGTAGTTGGGTCAATCCCTCGAGTTGATCTTTCTGAGCCCTAGAAGGATTGAACGAACTATAATCCGGGAAAAACTCATTGAGCTTGGCTTGAGCCTCGAAGAAGCCCGCGGATCACTTGACTGGATGACATGGGATCCTAAGGGAAGAAGTATCCAAGTTGATGCGACTGCCTATCACGGGATCTGGGACATGTATTTCGTCCGCTTAGGCTTCGACAGCAAATTGCTCCGTGACAAGAACGTCAATGAATCGAAAGACCTAATCAACGAGTTCGTCGCGCTTGGACAGCAAATCTGGAACGCTTTCTCGTTCTACGAAGGTGAGTTGTCCCCAGAAGAGGTGGGTTCCCTCTTATACGGACTAAGAGGACAAGTGGCGACAGTTCGTGAGATCCTTCCTGCAAATAACTATGCTAGGTTCTTGAGCCAAGATGCCGCCACTTTCGCTGGCATTCAGGATTGGGCCATGAAGGATCATCCGCGCGCTTCGATCCGCCCGCTTCCGGACGGAGGTGCATTGGTGATCTGGGATGATTCAAGGGAAGGACTCGCGAGATTTCTCTCCAACGAATTTTCTATCTGAATCAAGAAGGGCTCGTTACATTCGAATTCCGCTTGATCTCGTTCTGCGGGATTCTGAGATGACGGACGAACTTATGTAACTAGACCCCTGGACGAGTCCAGGGCCCGGGCCTTGGTCTATATCAAGAGAATCGACATCCGAGGCTTCAAGACCTTCAACAAGAAGGTCTCAGTCACCCTCGACCGAGGCTTCACAGTCTTCACCGGCCCCAACGGCTCCGGAAAATCCAACATCCTAGACGCACTCAAATTCTCACTCGGCGAACTCAGCCCACGAGAACTCAGAGGCGGAAGCCTCTCAGACCTAGTCCACAAGTCGGGCACGGGAGACGCCAGAGCCGCCTACGTAGCCGTCCAGTTCGACAACACCGACCGAAAGATCCCAGTAGACTCAGACCTCGTCACGGTGTCACGCGAGTTTTCCAAGGGCGGAGAGGGAATCTATCGAATGAACGGCAGGCGGCTATCAAGAAAACAAGTACAGGACATTCTCAGCTCCGGCGACATCCAAGTAACCGGCTTCAACCTCATCGCCCAACACTCAATCACCCGTCTCGCAGAGATTAGCACAGAAGAAAGAAGACGGATCCTGGAAGACCTCATTGGACTGGGGGTCTTCGAAACCAAGAAGACCGAAGCAAAAGTCCAGCTCTCAGAAGCCGACCTTAACCTGAGGGTTGCAGCAGGCAAGGTCGAAGACGTAAGAAACAGAATAGAACGGCTCGAACGCGAAAGAAACGACCTTCTACGCTCCAAGCTTCTTGAGAAAGAGATTGGAAACCAGCAGGCGCGAATCTACTCCTCAGAAATCGTCGCTCTCGAAAACAAGCGCACCAGTGCCTCCGTGGAGCTTGAGATTGAGCAGAAGAACCTCGAAGCCCTAAGACACCAGAGGGACGAACTTACCAGCCAGAGGTCCAAGGTCGAGACGGAGAGACGATACTTTGAAGAGCTCACCGTCACCCAAGGCAATCAAGAACTCTTCGACGTTGAAAGGAAGATCGCAGAGGCCAGCAATGGAGTAGTCAGAGCAAAAGCAGAAGCCGAAGCAGCCAAGGATATTCTAAATACCCGAACTAAGCAAATCGAATCTCTACAGAATCAGGGAGAACAAATCCAGAACAATTTCAAAGAACTCCCGACTGCCATCAGAAACCTGACTGCTCAGAAGGCCAACATAGAGGCAAGATTTGGGGAAGCAAACGCGAAAGCCGAGAAGCTCAACACTGCTTTGCAAAAGACCAGAGAATCTCTATCGGCTGACTCAAAGATCCACGAATCACTCGATGCTGAAATAGCAGCACTAGAAAAAGAACTGTCGACCTTTATCGCAACAAGCAAAGGCAGCTCGGCCAAACTAGACCTGACTGCGAGTCACTTGCAGACGCTCGAGGCTCGCCACCAGGAATTCTCCAACCTCGCCGAGGAGCTGAAGAAAAGAATTCGAGAAATGGAGAAGCTCGGGAAGGAGGAAGAGAAGAGACTGCAGGATATTGAGGAGAAGGCGAAGGAGTATTCTGAACTCAAGGATCAGCGGACCAAAGAGATTGACGAGGCTCTCGAGGTCGCGAAGAGAGCGCGAGTGACCGTAACCGAGTTCAACACTCAACGAAATATTGCTGATACTCTTCAGGCAGAAGAGAAGGCGCTCCAGAAGCTAGAGGAGATGGCGGAAGAAGGAGCACTCAAAGGAGTTCTTGGGCGACTACAAGAGCTGATCAAGTACGGTGATGAGTACAGCAAGGCCGTCGAAGCAGCGAGCGCGGGCTGGATGAGAGCCCTCGTGGTAAAGGACATAGGAGTCGCCATCAAATGCGTCGAGAGCCTAAAACGGACCAGACTCGGCCGAGCCAAGATAATTCCACTCGATGACCTAGAAGTACCCCCGGCGAACGATGAGTATGAACAGACTCCCGGAATAGTGGGACCCCTCTCGAGCGTCATCAAATCCGAGAAAGGATTAGCCTCGGCAGTCGAATTCGTCTTCGGCGATACAATGCTCGCGACAAACCAGCGAGCAGCCTTCCTGAGCGCAGCGAAGGGCATGAGATGCGTTGTGACAAGCGGCGACCTGTACGAGCCGGGCGGAGGTCTCGAAAGCGGCTACTATCGAGCCCCCTTCGATGCTTCCACCCTTATCCCAAGGTCAAACGTCCTTGAGGGTCTTGAGCGAACGGTCAAGTCGCTAGAGTCCATTGTTCAGCGATCTCGATCCGAACTTGACCGCTTGGAATCGGAGATTGTCAAACTCAGAGAAGACAGAGTCTCCACCAGCAAGACGCGGGAAGCACTCACACGCGATGTTGAGATGGCTCAGAGGAGCCTCGAAAGGACCCGTCTGTCGCTACAACAGACGAAGAAGAGGATCGACAGTCTCCAGAACTCGATGCAGCGCGAACAGGAACTACTAGAGGAAATAGCCCAGAAACAAGGCGAGATAAAACGACGCCTCTCCATGCGAGAGGAAGAGCTCTCCAAGCTGAAGATCGAACAGAGACGGACAGCAATCATGGCGATGGAACGCGAACGAGATCAGGCGGTCGCAGAAGCAGAGGCGCTGCTGCGTGAGAAGCTATCACTGGACAGCAAAGTTGCCTCTACACAGTCCACACTTGACACTCTCAAACCTGGCTACGACCAAGTACGGATTCAGCTGAGAGCCCTTGAGACCGAAATCAGACGAGAGGAATCAAGGGTTGAGGGAGCGCACAAAAAGTCCGAGGAACTGCAACAAGCAATGAGTAAGCTTACTGAAGAAAAAGCTCGGTTGGTAGGCGCCCTTGCCTCAGTCGGTCAGGAGAGGAGAAAGTACGAAGATAGATTCTCCGAGATAGAACAGTCCCTTTCGCAGCTGATTGACAGAATGGATCCTCTCAACTCCAACGTCTCGGATCTGAAGGCGAGTCTCAGAGAACTTGAGACGCAACTGACAATGCTGACTGCACAGTTACGAAATCTCGGTTTCGACAAACCTCTCGAAACCACACCTGAAGCTATCGAGGACGCTACGAAACTCATGGCGGCCCTAGAAAGGGAGCTGTCTGAGATAGGACTGGTTAACCAGCTGGCGGTCAAGGACTACGAGGAGATCAAGGATGGATACAAGCACCTCTCCGTTAGAATAAGCGATCTGGAAAGAGAGAAGCTGGCCATTCTAGACTTCATGAATGAACTGGAGAAGAGAAAGCTGGACACCTTCATGGGGGCGTTCACGAAGGTCAATGATACCTTTCACCAGATCTTTTCTGACATTACGAACGGCGGGAACGGAAGAATGGCGCTCGACAGCCCCGACAATCCATTCGAGGGAGGGCTAGATGTATTCCTTCAATTCCCCGGAAAGACCGAACTCACGATTGGAGCCGCAAGTGGCGGAGAAAAGTCGGTCTCGACGGTCTGCTATCTACTTGCGCTACAGCAGATTCATCCGATGCCTTTCTACATCATGGACGAGATTGATGCCCACCTAGATGTTCTGAACGCGAAGAGGCTGGCAACATTGGTCAAGTCCAAGAGCACGGATTCCCAGTTCGTCGTGATCTCTCTGAAAGACACTACGATTTCTCGCGCAGACAGAGTCTTTGGAGTCTACATCGATCAGGGACAGAGCCAGGTGATCTCCCTACCGAACAAGGGAGGAGTCGAAGATTGACCTCTGAGCAGGATACCTACTGGCTCAAGAGCCCATACACCGTACTCTTTGACTTGCTCCACTTGCACCGTGTCAAGCCATGGGACGTGAACTTGTCCCAACTTCTT
>Ga0209377_1001632_pt1 | contig 15048 bp, 8 predicted proteins | sample GraSoiAngelo_141_FD_185898 | JGI IMG/M metagenome (GOLD analysis project Ga0209377, IMG submission 185898) | Grasslands soil microbial communities from the Angelo Coastal Reserve, California, USA - 14_0929_12_40cm (SPAdes) (version 2) | ecosystem: Environmental > Terrestrial > Soil > Grasslands ...
TCTCCAGAGCACCCGGTTCCTCGAAAAGATGCGTCGCGCCGGGAACAATCTCCAGCTTTACTTCGCAGTGCATTTGATCGTGCGCCTGCTCGTTTAACTCGATCACAATGTCGTCATTCCCACCGACGATGAGCAACGTCGGCGCCTGGACCTTTGGCAATGCGTCACCGGCCAGATCGGGACGTCCACCACGCGAAACCACGGCGCCGACATCTTGTGGGGTTTCGGCCGCTGCCACCAACGCCGCAGCTGCGCCCGTGCTCGAGCCGAAATAGCCGATCCGCAAATCGCGCGTTCGCTCTTGCGGTTTAGCCCACTTCGTGGCGTGCACAAGCCGTTCCGCCAGCAAACCGATGTTGAAGCGGTGCTCGCGAGTACGCATGTCGAGCGCTTCCTCTTCTTGCGTGAGCAAATCAAAGAGCAAGGTGCCGAGCCCGGCATCGTTGAGCGTGCGCGCTACAAATTGATTCCGCGGACTATGCCGGCTACTCCCGCTGCCGTGCGCGAAGAGCACAAGCGCCACGGCATTCTTTGGAATAGTGAGATTTCCGGAGAGAACTGCGTGCCCGGCCTGTATTTCCACTTCGTTCATTTCCTACTCGTATTGTTATTCTTGCTCATTGTGCAACGAAAGCGATGCGACGACGCATCGCACTCCGAAAGCACTTCGCGCAAAATCCATGGCACACTCGTTCTCGGTTTCGCGAAGCTTTGGGAGTGCGCATGCGTCCTCGCGTCGCTTTTCTTTGATCGCGAGCATGAGTCAGATTTACTGGAAGCTAAACTTTGAATGGATAAGTCTCGGGCAATTCGCCTTCTTCCCAAATGCTGGTTCGCTCCAGCGGCTCAACGGCGCGCGTTTCATCGATGTGAATGACCGCATCGAATTGTTCTGGGAGCCGCGCGTGAAAATAATGGCTCAACCGTTCGCTTTCCGGCCGATAAATCACACCGATTGCGCGCTCGATCCGGCGCTGTTGGAGGACGCCGATCTGGCCGGCACCCCGCAAATCGATCCAAAATCGAGGCAAACCAGTCTCGTGAAACAACTCTTCGTAACTGCCTCGTAGCGCTGGCCGCACGTTTTTGCGCTCCGCGGGCGCGCCCCAATCTGATGCTGCGGTCACAGTGCCATGATGAGTGGTGAATCCGATCAGCACAGCATCCTTGCCAAATCGCTCGCGAACCAGTTGCCCAACGTTCACTTCACCATAGTGGCGCGGGCGTCGCCAAGGTGGGAATTGTGCGCCCAGACAATCGCTTTGGGTTGCCGGCTACCATTAAGATGCGCGACCAGATTCTCGAGCGTCTCCACCATGTGCCGGTCGCGCAAGTTCCACGATGACGCGCGTCCGCGGAACATCGCCCGGTAATATTGCTCCGCATCCTTCACCAAGCGCGCGTTTTGCTCTGCGAAAAAGAATTCCTCTGCGGCCACTTCGCCATCGCGGCTTAAAAATTCGGTCGCCTGTTGCTGCAACTCGACGAGCTGTTCGACAACCGCCTTCTCACAAGATTCGATTGCGCCGACCGTCGTGGCATAGCCGTACTCCTGCGGCTTGCGGCTAAAATGATCGAAACAGGAGTAACGCAAACGTGCGCGTCTCGCAGCCTCGGGATCAGCTTTGTCGAGGTATTGAAGAACCGCGTCAATCGACGCATGCAAACTGTAAAGATCCATTCCGCAGAATCCAACCGGCGCTCGCTTCCGATCGACGTTTTTGTTAAAACCGCGCAACCACTCGACGAACTCCACGACGACTGTGTTGCGCCACATCCACGTGGGAAACTGGCGAAAACCCGAAAGCGCTTGATCTGCGTTGGTGTCCGCGGTGGCGCCCGCCACGGCGGGCAGGCCGCGCACGTAACGATGAACGCGGGCTGAATCCGGCCAATCCGCCTCAATGGCCAGAATGGAGAAGCCCTTCTCAGCGATGAGCCGTTTCGTAATGGTAGCGCGCTCAGAATAAAATTCGTGTGTGCCGTGCGTCGCTTCGCCGATCAGGACAAATCGCGCGTCATCGATCAGCCCTAGCAGCGCATCATAATCGTTGGAGCCGCCGGAGAGTGGCTGCGCGATCTCGCGAACAAGTTCGGAGTCTGTCATTGTTGATCCGTTCGGTTTCGCTCGGACATATCTGGCGTGGCCTGGCTCAGTAACTCGCGTACGTCCTCGTCACTTGTCTGCGAAAAATCTTCGTAATACTGGCCGACAGCCTGAAAGTATTGAGGCGTGCTCAAGCAGATCGTTTCATCGGCTTCTTGTTCGAGCTCACGGCAAGTGTCTGGCGGGCCGACTGGCACCGCTACGACAATTTTTGCGACGCCCCGCTGTCGCAGCGCCTTCACCGCGGCGCGCATGGTTGCGCCGGTGGCCAATCCGTCATCCACCAGAATCACAATTCGACCACGCAGCTCGGGTGGGGGACGTCCTTCGCGATAGATTTGTTCGCGCCGTTCCAGTTCGGCTGTTTCCCTCGCGGTCACCGCTTCGATAGCCTCCTCTGCATGCGGTATTGCGCGCACGACATCTTGGTTTAAAACGCGCACACCGCCCGAGGCGATCGCGCCAGCAGCCAGTTCTTCAAAGCCGGGAACGCCCAGTTTTCGTACGATAAAAACATCGAGCGGCGCGCCAAGCCGCTGCGCGACTTCGAACGCCACTGGCACACCTCCTCGCGGCAGCCCCAGCACGATTACATCGTCGCGACCCGCATACTCGACGAGCTTCTCTGCAAGCAGCCGGCCTGCTTCGGTTCGGTTGGGAAAAGCGTGTTCCATGCGGGAACGCCCGTCGATCCACTATACTGCTTTGGCGAGCTCCGGAAACAGCCGTTGCATGTCCTGTGGAAAACTATGCTTCACCTTCATAGGCGTAATCCTTTTCGTTAGCCGATTTCCCTGCGGAAATGCGGGAAATCCTTCCTCTTAGGATTTCGCTTTTGGATGAACCGGTGCGTGTGCTTTACAGCGGGGCCCAGGATAGCGCGGCTTGCGAGACTTTAGGTTCCGCCAGCGGGATTGCGATTAGGCCAGGGTGGGGGTGGCGGCAGCTCGTAGCGTTTCGTCTTTAGTTCTTCCTGCATTTCCTGAAGCGCCCGGTCGAGTTGCTGGTCTTCGCCTTTGAATTCCTTCCCGGGATCATTATCGACGACAATATCGGGATCGACGCCGTGGCCTTCGACGATCCATTGTTTGCCGTCTTTTGAGTAGATAGCGAATTCCGGTTTGAAGAATTGACCGCCGTCGACGAGCGGCAGCGACTCGCGAATGCCAACGACGCCGCCCCAGGTGCGTTTGCCGATGAGTTTGCCGAGCCCAAGCGTTTTGAAGCGATATGGAAAGATATCGCCGTCCGACGCGGAAAATTCGTTGATCAAAGTCAGCATCGGGCCCGTGAACGTTTGCGGCGGATCTGTTTGCGGCATGCTGTTGCGGGCGATCCCGATCATTACGAGCGCGCGCCGCAATCGTTCGATCACCAGCGGCGAGACAAAGCCGCCGCCGTTACCGCGAACATCGACAATCAGCGCGTGCTTTCGGATCTGCGGAAAGTAAAGCTTGGTAAACTCGTCCAAGCCGGGCCGGCCCATGTCAGGAATGTGAAGATAGCCGACTTCGCCGCCTGTTTTCTTCGACACGTAATCGATGTTCTTTTGCACCCAATCAAGATAGTAAAGCGGCGCTTCGTCGGCCGTGGGCACAACGGTCACGTCACGCGCTCCGGCTTCGCTTGGTTTGGAATTCACGTGCAGGATCACTTGTTTCCCGGCGGTGCCGATGAGCGCGTCGTAAAGATTGGGCAAGCTGGATACCGGCGTGTTGTTGACCGCGAGAATGTAGTCGCCCGGTTTCACGTTCACGCCGACATCTGTGAGCGGTGAACGCGTCTGTTTGTTCCAATTTTCGCCCGGCAAAATGCGCTCGATGCGATAGGCGCGCGTGGCTGGGTCGCGTGAAAATTCGGCGCCGAGCAGGCCCAGCTTGATGCGCGGGGTGTCCGGGCGTTCGCCACCGGCAACGTAAGTATGGCCATTATTCAATTCCCCAACGAGCTCGCCTAACAAGTAGGTGAGATCGTTCCGATGATTCACGAACGGCAGCAGCGCGGCGTATTTGTCGCGCATCGCCTTCCAATCGATGCCGTTCATCGTAGGCGAGAAGAAGAAGTCGCGCATTTGCCGCCAGCATTCGAAATAGATTTGGCGCCACTCAGCATGCCGATCCAACTGCATGTCGAGCCCTTCGATCTTGTGCTCATGATCCTTGGTCTCGAGCTTGTCCTTCGGTACGTCGATGATGGCGTAATCTTTTTTGATTTTCACCAGCATCTTTTTGCCATCGAACGTGATCTGGTAATTGTTGGCGTCGCCGAGGACCGTTTCCTTGCGATCATCGACGTTGTAAGCGCAAAGGTGCGATTTCTTATCTTTCTCGCTGAATAGGTCTTCTTCCTCTTCGCCAACTTCATCAGCGGCTGTGCGGCGCAGATAGAAAATGCGACCATCATCGAGCATGCGGATGTTGCGATAATTTCCCGGCGTAATTTCCAGACCGAGGATGCGGTTCTGGATGCCGTCGGTGTCCACTTTCACCAACACTGGCTTCTTTGGTTTTTCTTCCGGTTTTGTCGCGCTCGGGCTCGGCTCCGGCTTTTTCTCTTCGGCTTCTTTTGCTTTTTCTTTTTTGCGTTTTTCCTCCGCCTTGCCGACTTCATCGCTTTTCGGCGCGAGCGGGTTTGCGGTATCCTTGGCAAGCGTAACGAGATAGACGCGTTCCATATCGCGATAGACATTTGCGAATTCCTCGTCGCCAAAAGTCGGTTTGAAATCGCGTGCAGAGCTGAGCAGCAAATATTTTCCGTCATCGCTGAAAACCGCTTCGCCGGACCCGTACCAGCTATCGGTGACAGCGGTCTGCTGTTTGTTTGCGATTGAGTAGAGGTAGACGCGCGGGATTCCGTTCTCCTCGGGGCGCACCCAGGTGATCCACTGACTGTCCGGCGACCAGTTATAACTTTCGATCTCGCCGTATTTGTCTTGGTCGACAGGCGTCACCGCTTTGCTTGCGACATCAACATACCGCAACCGCTGCAACCGATCGCTCCACAGCAATTTCTTGCTGTCGGGCGACCATTTCGGCGCGTAGTAATAAGTGTCCGCGCCGTTCGTGATTTGCTGCGGCTCGCCCTTGCCATCTTGCGATCGCACATACAACTCGTTCTCGCCGGTCACATCCGAGTTGTAGGCGATCCACTTTCCGTCCGGTGACCAAACCGCGTCGCGTTCGTGCGCGCCCGAAGTTTTGCTCAAATTACGTGGCGTGCCATTCTTTGCAGGCACTGAGAAAAGATCGCCGCGCGCGACTGCGATCGTGCGTTCACCGTCGGGCGCGAGGTTGACCGACTCGAGATGCTTTGAGGCATCAACGAGCGCGCCGCGGCCGCTGTCGAAATCTTCCTTGATCTCTATCGGCACAAGCGTGGCTTGTCCTGTGGCAAGGTCGTAACGCCAGATGTATCCCGCTTGCTCGAAGACGATCGAGTCTTTGCCGATGGATGGAAACTTGATATCGAAATCGGTGAAGTGCGTGAGCTGCTTGCTTTCTTTCGTTGCGAGATCAACAACGAACAAGTTCATTCGTTTGTCGCGATCCGAGATAAAATAGATTTTGTTATCCGGTCCCCACATCGGGCCGATGTCCTGCGCTGGATTGTTCGTCAGGTCTTCTGTGGCGCCGGTTTTGAAATCGTAAATCCAAATGTCATCTGCCATGCCGCCGCGATAATATTTCCATGTGCGGAACTCGCGGAAAACGCGGTTGTAAGCCATCTTCGAATCATCCGGAGAAAACGAAACAAAGCCGCCGCGCGGCACAGGCAATTGGTGCGGCAATTCCGCATCCAGCCCAACCGCGAACAGTGAGCCGATGAAATCGTTGAACGACCTCATGCGCGAGCGAAAGACGACGAGCGGCTTCGTGTTCTCCCATGCCATCACGATGTTGTTCGGCCCCATGCGGTCCGAAACGTCGTCGCGTCCAAGCGTGGCCGAAGTCGTCAGGCGCTTCGGCGTACCGCCTTCGGCTGGCATCACATAGACTTCCGTGTTGCCGTCATATTGCGAAGTGAACGCGATCTGGGTTCCGTCAGGCGAAAAACGCGCAAACGAAGTGTAGCCGGGTCCGCTTGTCAGGCGGCGCGCCGTACCGCCCTCTTTGCCGACCGTGTAAAGCTCGCCCGCGTAACAAAAAACGATCTGTGTCCCGTTTGTGGTTGGGAAACGTAATAACCGCGTCGTTTCGGGCAGATGCTGCGTTGAGGCTGTCACAATTGAAAACAGACCGACCGCGATCAAACACAAAAGAACAAAAAACCGAGAGAGTATCTTCATAGGAAAACGGTGAAACGGGCAAGCTGCCGTTGAACTAACAGGATGCAACTCTGATTTGATTCAACGGTAGCATTCAGAGGATTACATTGAAGACGCCGCTAAGCGCCGATTTTGTCTAAACGCAGCGATTCTATCATCCCTGAGCGGAGCGAAGGATCTCTGACTATTCGTCGAAGAAGGGAACACTGAAATGACCAGAGATGTTTCGCTGCGCTCAACATGACAAATCATTTGCTAAAATCGATCCCTCGAAACCCGCGCGGCTGCATCAGAACAATCTGGTGAACTGGCGGAAGGGGTGGGATTCGAACCCACGGTGGGTTTCCCCACGCTCGATTTCGAGTCGAGTGCCTTAAACCGGACTCAGCCACCCTTCCTCAAAACGGAAGAAAACGTCGAACGCTCAACGTCCAACATCCAACGTTGAATGCAAACCCGGTTCTGAATTGGACGTTCAGCGTTGGGCTTAGCTTTCTTCGCTCGAGGATACGTCTCTCCTGTCGGTAGAGAGCAGGTTCGGCGAGGTCTAGCGAACGCGGCGCCAAGCAGAGTCATTCTCCAAAAAATGTTACAATTTTCGGCTTGCCATGGTCTTTCAGCTTACTGCATATTGTGTATCCAACTGGACAGCCACGCTATTACTTGTTGTTGACTGGTATTCACAGGTTGTTGGCGCCGCTGTTCACCAATATTCGCACCTTATTCGAAACCTCAACCCTCCCTCACCGTCATGATTCAACTAAAACCCGGAATTCCGCCCGCTTCACTCACTGGACCGTCTCCATCGGCCTCACGTCGAAAAAAAGGAACAGAGAAAAAGAAAAACAGCGGCCTGCATTTCAAGCGTGTGTTCAGCGATGCTGCCGTTGCGCCTTTTGATCAAATTGAATGGGAATGCCGCAATGCGGAAATCAATGATGATGGCGGCAAGGTTATTTTTAAGCAGGAAGACATCGAAGTGCCGAAAAACTGGAGCGCCCTGGCGACCAAGATTGCGGTCTCAAAATACTTCTACGGCGACATCGCCAACGGCACCGATCCGTACAAAGGCGGAAGAGAAATGTCGGTGCGACAACTTATTCATCGGGTCACGCGCACGATTACCGACTGGGGAATCGCGGATGGCTACTTCGCCGATGCAGAAACTGCTGAGACTTTTTACGACGAGCTGACCTGGCTCTGTTTGAACCAGCATGGCGCCTTCAACTCGCCAGTGTGGTTCAATGTTGGATTGTATCATCAATACGGCGTGGGCAAGGACGGCGCCGCCGGAAACTATTTTTATAATCGCGAGACCGGCAAAGCCGAACGCGCGCCATCGCAATATGAGTATCCGCAGGGCAGTGCCTGCTTCATCCAGAGCGTGGACGACACAATGGAAGACATCATGCGGTTGGCCATGAGCGAAGCCATGCTTTTCAAGTACGGCAGCGGCACCGGCACCGATCTCTCTTCCTTGAGATCGACGAGGGAAAAATTGAGCGGCGGCGGCAAACCGAGCGGACCGCTCTCATTCCTGAAAGTTTACGATCAAGTAGCGAATGTGGTGAAAAGCGGCGGCAAGACGCGGCGCGCAGCGAAGATGAACACGCTCAAGGATTGGCATCCAGACATCGAAGAGTTCATCGACGCGAAACAGAAAGAAGAAAAGAAAGCGTGGGCGCTGATCGAGCAGGGCTATGACGGCAGTTACAACGGCGACGCTTACGGCTCGGTGATGTATCAGAACGAAAACGTGAGCGTGCGCGTAAGCGACGAATTCATGGAAGCTGCGCTGGAAGGTCGTGAATGGTGGACGCGGCGGGTAACGGATGGACGACCGTGCGAACGTAAAGATGCGCGCACCCTGCTGCGCAAAATCGCAGAGGGCACATACATCTGCGGCGATCCTGGCGTGCAATTCGATTCCACGATCCACAAATGGCACACCTGTAAGGGGACTGACCGGCAAAATTCCACGAATCCGTGCTCGGAGTACCTCTTCCTCGACAACACCGCGTGCAATCTGGCCTCGCTCAATTTGATGAAGTTCAAGACCGCGGACGGCGATTTTGATGTGGAGCGGTTCAAAGCAGCGGTGCGCCTTTTCATCACCGCTCAGGAGATCATCGTCGATAACGCGAGCTATCCAATCAAAGAAATCGCCGAGAACTCGCACATTTTCCGCACGCTTGGACTCGGTTACGCGAACCTCGGCTCGCTGATCATGAGTTACGGCCACGGTTACGACAGCATCGAAGGCCGAGCGCTCTGTGGCGCACTCACTGCCATCATGACCGGTGAAGCGTATGAACAAAGTGCCCGATTGGCGCGGGCTATTAGACCGTTCCCGGGTTATCACGACGCGCGCGCCAGCGGCGTGGTAAAGCCGGTGGCCAAAGACAACGTCGCATCGATGCTCGAAGTGATCGAGCTCCATCGTGACGCGGTGCGCGAAATTTCGGACGCGAAGGAATTCGCGCATTTGAAAGAAGAAGCGGCAAGAGTTTGGGACAGTGCGGCGGAGCTGGGCAAACGCTACGGCTACCGCAATGCGCAAGTAACCGTACTCGCCCCGACGGGCACGATCAGTTTCCTGATGGATTGCGACACCACGGGAATCGAGCCGGACATTGCACTTGTGAAATACAAGCTGCTTGCAGGCGGCGGGATGCTAAAAATTGTTAACCAAACCGTCAAACCCGCGCTGGAGAAACTCGGTTACAATTCGGAAATGATCGACCGCATTATCGCGCACATCGATGCGTTCGACACGATCGAGGACGTCACCGACACCGATGGATCCAAAATCTCATCTGGCCTCAAACCCGAGCACTTGCCGATCTTCGATTGCGCATTCAAACCGTTCAAAGGCGAGCGCGCGCTGCATTACATGGCGCACCTGAAAATGATGGCTGCGGCCCAGCCATTCCTGAGCGGCGCGATTTCGAAGACCGTTAACATGCCGGAAGGAGCCACCGTGGACGATATCATGAACACGTACGTCGAAGGTTGGCGACTTGGGCTGAAGTCGATCGCGATTTATCGAGAGGGGTCGAAGCGGTCCGCGCCGTTGAACACGCGCAAAACAAAAGACATGGGCGCTGTAGCCGCTGCTGACGGCGGCTTTCCCACCGGGCCCGAGGAACTGCAAAGTCGCATCCTCGAACTGGAACAAGAACTGACAACGCTGCGCAGCCGGCTTGATCGACCGGTTCGGCATCGCATGCCGGATACACGCAATTCTATGACCCATCGGTTCGAGATTGCCGGCCACGAAGGTTACATCACCGTCGGTTTGTACGAAGACGGCCAGCCTGGTGAACTTTTCATCACTATGTCGAAGGAAGGCAGCACCATCGGCGGGTTGATGGACACCGTCGGCACGCTGACCTCAATCGCGCTGCAGTACGGCGTGCCGCTCGAGAGTCTGGTCAAAAAATTCGCGTATCAGAGATTCGAGCCGAGCGGGTTCACAAAAAATGCAGATATCCGCCATGCGACCAGTATCACCGATTACGTTTTCCGCTGGTTGGCGTGCCAGTTCATCAAAGGTTACAAAGAAGCAACAGCGCCAAACCGCGCGCAGCCGGACTTGCCGCTCAAAGAAATTGTCGAAATCGAAAAGAAAACCCTGAACCGGCCCGTAACTGATTTGGCGCGCACCGGCGACAAACAAGTGATCGATGTGATCACGAATAATTCGCCGAGCAATCCCGGTACTGCAGGACCCAGCGGGAATGGCAATGGGCATGATGACCGCGTGATGGTTGCACTCGGCAGTATCTTCATGGGAATCACCTGTTCGGTGTGCGGCAGCGACAAAGTCATCCGTGCCGGCGCATGCGGCGTGTGCACCGAATGCGGCACCAGCCAAGGTTGTAGCTGAGCACGAAGCTCCAAATCCTAGCTTCAGGACCCACGCTTTCGGGATTCGTGCCGCACGGGTTTTCAAAACGCAGCTGCCGCACCTGATTGGACACGCGGGCACCCCCGGCTACAGTGCGTCGCCGCTTTTTCGACAGCTCAACTGAATGAACAAACTCGACGCGCAGCGACAAAAAGAAATCCAGCAAGCGGAGGAACTGCTTTTTGCAGGGCCGCAGGCGCTGGGGTTCGCGAAGGGACTTTTCCAAGGGCATTTCGTAGCGGATTGGGTGATGCCGTATCCGCGTATTCCCGCGGCGCAACAAACCGAATTGGACGAAACGCTCACTGGACTCTGCAAATTTTTGGACGAAGACCTCGATCCTGCGGAGATAGATCGGCAGGCAGACATTCCGCGCGGGGTAATTGATGGTCTCGGGCGCATCGGCGTGCTCGGGATGACGGCGCCGAAGGAATATGGCGGACGCGGCTTCTCGCAGATGGCCAATTGCAAAGTCCTGGAAGAAATCGGCCGCCGTTGCGCATCGACATCGGTTTTCGTAAACGCGCATCACTCGATCGGAATTCGCGCCTTGCTGCTTTTTGGCACGCATGAGCAAAAGCAGAAATGGCTTCCGAAATTATCGACCGGGCAGCAACTGGGCGCGTTCGCGCTCACTGAGAAGGAAGCGGGATCCGACGCGGCAAATGTGCAGATGCAGGCGCGGCCCAGCGAGGACGGGTCGCATTTTATTTTGAACGGCGAGAAACGTTACATCACCAACGCGGCAATCGCGCACGAGCTCACCGTGATGGCGCGCACGCCGGTACCGGGGTCGGACAAAACTGCGATTACGGCGTTTCTGGTCACGCCTGATATGCCGGGATTTGAGATGCTCGAGGCGCGGATGCCGAAGATGGGAATCCGCGGCACGGCGACTGGGCGTTTTGCGTTGCGCGACGTCAAAGTTCCAAAGGAAAACATTCTCGGACCGCCGGGGAAAGGTCTCAAAGTCGCGCTGACGGTGCTCGATTTCGGGCGCACAACTTTCGGCGCGTGCTGCACCGGCGCGGCCAAGACGTGTCTGGACCTGGCGGTCCAGCACGCGAACACGCGAAAGCAATTCAATAAAACGCTCGGTAATTTTGATCTGGTCAAAAAGAAGATCGCGCGGATGGCGGCGGACGCCTATGCGATGGAATCGATGACGACGGTTACAGCCTCGCTCATCGACCGCGGTCTTGAGGATTACATGCTCGAAACCGCCATGCTGAAGGTCTTCACCACCGAGCGGCTTTGGGAATGTATTAATGATGTGTTCCAGATTTATGGCGGCTCTGCGTACTTTGTCGATCTTCCGCTCGAGCGAATGCTGCGCGACGCCCGCATCAACCAGATCGGCGAAGGAGCAAACGAAGTGCTCACCTCATTCATCGCCCTGGTGGGGATGCGCGGGCCGGGCATGGAGTTCAAGGAAATTTACGACACGATGATGAAACCGTCGCGCGATCGGATGAGCAAAGCGTGGGCCGCCGGAAAGAACCGGCTTGGCGCGACGATTCGCGTGCCTGATGTGCCGGTGCAAAGCGAGCAGCTCCGCGGGCATGCGCGGCAACTCGGCCGTTTGATCTGGCGTTTTAATTTCGCCGTCAATCGCGTGCTCATCACCTATCGCGAACCGATTCTGGATATGCAGATTGTCCAGGAGCGGATCGCAAATGCGGCGATGGATCTCTTTGCCTCGACTTGTGTCCTCAGCCGTCAGGACAGTGAAATCCAATTTGCCCGGCGAAACGGAGACGCGGCTGCTCCTGATCGCGCCGCCGCCGATTTGTTTTTACGTCAGTCGTTTCGCCGGATTCGTAGTTCACTCGCTGGACTGACGGACAATGACGACAAAGCGCTCCTCGCAGCAGCGAACTCCTGTTTAGCCAAGCCTCCCAGCTAAATTTGGCAAAGATGTCGATCTTCGCTGGCTGAAGGGAAAAAGGTGCGCGGTGATCGGGTTCGGAGCGCAAGGCGGAGCGGTCTTCGAGTGCTCGGTACACCGGAAGCAGTGCGACGCGGCGGGCTGACAGTTGGTCCAGAAATCATTGACCAAACGTTACAAAGCGCATGAGATCGGCGTTGGAAGAAATTCGATCCGGCAAATTTGCGCGCGACTTTATTTGCGAAAAGGAAACTGGACAGCATCGTTACGTGAACCTGCTGCGCGAGGCTGAAGAGCATCCAATCGAAAAAGCTGGCGTGCGACTGCGGGGATTGATGGGTTGGCGCGAAAAACGTAAACCTGCGCCCGCGCTGCCCAGCCGGTCAGCGCGCCCTTTCGGCAAGTAGGTCTTGCGTAAACCTTATCGCGTCCTCGGCGAATGCCCGTAAATACTCATCGCGTTAGCAGTAGTCGGAATCGCGGCGAGCCGATCGCAAGGCTGCGGGATACGTGAGCCTGACTCCACAACGAAGCACATTTTCCTTACGGTTTTTGTGACTGGCTGTTGTGTTGCTGGGACCACCACCGCATTCTTGCTCGGATCAGCAGCGAATGCCGACGTGCAAAACGCGAGTGCGAGCACCACGATTGCACATCGAACCGACCCGGCGCATAAGCGACTGAGTCTGCGTTCTGTTCTCATGCCGTGATTGTGAGCCCCGTCACTAGTTGTTGCAAGCATATTCCCATCGATTTTGCGGACAAAGAATGGACGGTTGCAGCGACCGAGGACTCAGTCCGTCCAAAGAAAATGTTCGAGGCGAAGACTATTAAGACGCGCTTTTGCTTCTTCGCTTCGGCTCCCTCCCGCGGCAGCGAGCTTATCATAGATAGCAGCGGCAGATTCCCACTTTGAATCTTCCTCCAACAATCGACCAGCGTTAAATCCAGCTTTGTAATACCAGAACAGTTCGCGCTGCTGATCCGGGCGCGCCTCGTCCTCTAATATCTTGTAAAACGTCGCAAGGGCGCCGGCTCGATCGCTTTTCTTTTCCAGGCACAATCCTTTTTTGAAGAGCGCCTGGTTACGCCAGTCGATCGGCTCGTTCTCATCGGAGGCCAATTGGTCGTATGTTTCAATTGCGCGCTGATAATTATTCGGGTCGCTTGCGCCCGCCTCAAAGAAAATGTCGCCTTTGCCGCAAAGCGCCTCACGTTTGTCGGACAAGCTAGCATCGCTCTTTAGCACCTCATCGTACAAGGCGAGGGCATCTTTCGGCTTGCCAAGCTTGCGCTCGATTACGGCTTGTTCATTGCGTGCGGCCCACCGCAGTGCGCCGTTTCTCTGCACGACCTGATCAAAAAGATCAATCGCCCGGTCCAGTGAATGCTCGCCCATGCTCGACATGGCCGATTCTCCCGCGAAAAAAAGTGCTCTTTCCGCAAGAGAGTCGTCGGGATTCTGTTGCGCGATAATCTCGAACTGCGTCTGCGCGTTTGCGAAATCCTGATGCCGGTAATAAAGCTCCGCTAATTTCATTCGAACTTCCGAAGCGAATGCTGAAAAACGATGCTGCTCCAGAAAGCGCTTCGCCAGGTCAATGACTTTCGTCTCGCTTCCGGGCGCTGATTCCTCCACCCAGATGCTGAGATAATCGGCGCGCTCGGCGGCCGCAGCCGTTGGCTTCGACTGGGCTGCACGAGCCAGATTTCTTCGCGCTTCATCGACCTTCGGCGGCGAGGAGTGAAAGGCCAGCTCGGCCAAGCCCACCCAGGCTTCCGACACGCGCGGATTTTTGGGAAAATCACGAATGAACTGCTGCAACGATGCCGCCGCTGTTTTATCGCCCTTCGCCGCCTGCATCAAACACTCCTCCAATCGTAAATTGGCGCGCGCCTCTTCGTCGCCGCCTTGCTTCTCCAGCTCACTGTAATCTGCGACGAAACGAGCGTGATTGCCGAGTTCTAGCCAGCCGCTTGATGCATTAAACAGCGCAGCTTTTGTCCAGGGCGAATTGGAATGCGCGATTTGTTCAAAAGCCGCGGTGGCTGTGTCGAATCGTTTCGCCAGATAATTCACGTTTGCGGACAAAAAATTGATCCGAGCCAGCATAGTCGGCTCGGGATGCAGCAGACGCGCCTCATCCAAAATCGTGATCGCCTCATCCAAATGCCCGTCATCCACTTCAAATTGTGCAAACTCAAGCAGAGCGGGTGCGATCGCCGGGGATTTGGTACCGGTGCGTCGCAGATCGGAAAATAATTGCTGGGCTCGCTCCCTGCGCCCAGTGCGAGTTTCCATGCGAGCGAGATACCATCGGGCAAATGTTCGCCGTGGCTGTTCCGGCCTGCGCACCCATTTCTCCAGTTCGCTGCGCGACGGTTTGTGCTCCGCGCGATACAACGAATCCAATTTTTCGAAGAGAAGCGGGAGATCTGGATCCGCAGGGTGACGGTCGATAAATTGTTCGATGACGTCGTCTCCAGCTTCCGGCGTCTTTAGTTGCAAATGTGCGTCGGCTATACCGAAGAGCGCCGCGATTAACGTGGCATGAGGTGCTCCCTCCGGCCTTTTCAGAAGCGCTTGAAACATGCCGATCGCTCTCTCGGGCCGCTGCAAGATTAACTCCAGCCGCCCGCGTAACACCCGCCGTTCCTTCCGCTCCGCCACCAATGTCGGCCGCATTTCTGCCAGGAGGTGCCGCGCATTAGGAGGATCGGCCATTTCAATGTACAGTTCGGCTGCTCGTAACTGCGCTCGGGTAGTCCATTCTTTGTCACGCAACAGGAGGTTAAGCTTTCTCAAAGCTTCTTGCCGCTTTCCTAACGCGCGCAGCATCTCCGCCGTGCCAAATACGGCTGCTCCATAAAAGGGCGAG
>Ga0209377_1001633_pt1 | contig 15046 bp, 10 predicted proteins | sample GraSoiAngelo_141_FD_185898 | JGI IMG/M metagenome (GOLD analysis project Ga0209377, IMG submission 185898) | Grasslands soil microbial communities from the Angelo Coastal Reserve, California, USA - 14_0929_12_40cm (SPAdes) (version 2) | ecosystem: Environmental > Terrestrial > Soil > Grasslands ...
CTCCCTCGCCCCCCGGCCCCCCCGCCCCCCCTGCCCCTGTCCCGGCGGCGAGGAACTCGCTCACCGCGTTCCACACGGGGAGCCACTCGGACGACGCCGTCCGGGGGAGCAAGTTACCGGGCTCGAGCGGTGTCCCGAGCAGGTCCGCCGCGCGGGGATTGGCCATCGTCACGCGCAACCCCTCGTCCACGGCGATCACGCCCGTCGCCACGTTCGCGAGCACCTGGGCCGTCCGGTGGCGCGCCTCCTCCAGCGCCGCCTGGCTCTTGTGCACGTCCGCCGCCATGCGCTCGAACGCCGACACGACCGGCTGGAACTCGCGCAGCGCCCCGGGCGGAAACGTGGGCAGCGGTGCGCTCTGGCCCAGCGCGACCGCGGCGTCCCGCAGGGCGGCCACCGGGCGGGCGAGGCCGCGCGCCACCAAGCCCGCGAGCGCCACCGCGGCCACCAGACCGACCAGGATGGCGAGGACCAGGGTGAACGTCAGGTCCTCGAGCGGCTGGCGGACACGCTCGTCGTCCACCAGCTGGGGCGCGGCAAGAATCGCCTGCGCTCGCGGCGCGCCGGCCAGCACCACGCGATACCCCACCCGGACCGGCCGTCCGGCCGTGCTGCCGTCGGCGCTGACCTCCAGCTCGTCCCGCAGGGCCAACCGCACGAACACGTCTGGAGCGAGGAACGGATCCGCGAGCCCGAGCTCGTCGAGCACCGGTGCGCTCGTCGCGGTCAACACGCCGTCCTGATACAACCACAGGTCGGCATCGAGCCGGTTGGCGAGCTCTCCGATCGCTCGATCGACGTTGGTCGCCCGGTCCGACAGGGCGGCGCCCGCCGTGGTGGCGGCATCGCGCAGCGTCTGGCGGATGAGCAGGTCGCCGTCCTGGCGGGCATCGTCACGCAGCTGCGCGAAGCTCCACAGGGCGAACGCCATCACCGGGACCACGAAGAAGCCCGCGAGCGCGGCGGTCAGTCGCACCCGGTAGCTCGTGCGCAGACCGGCGAGCACGGGCTGGAGCCGCGGTCGCCCCCCGGCGACGAGTAGCAGGCTGGCGAGCCATGCGGTGCCGAGCAGCACGGCGTCCAAGACGACGACCAGAGCCCCGCGCACCAGCAGGGCCCATGGTCCCCCTTGCTGCAGGTCGACGCGCAGGTGGACGTGCCGCACGCCGCCGGGCAGCTCGAGGCGCCGCTCGCCTCGCACCGACCACCCGGTGCGCGTCCAGATGACCCGGGCGCTCTGCGCCGGCGGGCCAGGGCTCGGGAGCGACAGCGAGGGGACGTACGGGAGCCCCGCGCCGACGTCACCCTGGAGAAATCGCGCCACGCGGTCCGCCGCGATGAGCAGCGTGCGTGGACCCACGCCGACGGTCAGCACGTCGCCCGAGGGAAGCGGTGCGACGAGCACATTGTGAACACCCGGCACCGCGGGCAGGCGCTCGACGCGGGGACCGCGCCGCGTGTCCGGAGAGCGCACCAGCGCCGCCAGGAGCGGTGGCCGCAGGTCGAGTCGCGCCAGGCGGAGCTCGGCCACGGGATCGCCGGTCCGCGTCCATACCGCGAGAGTCGCGGGATAGTCCTCGGCGGCGAGCGGCGACTTGAGCCAGAATGCGTACAGCTCTCCTGCCGTGCGCGGCGCGGGCGTCGGCAGCTCGTGAGCCATGCGCTCGAGCAGCACGACCGCGGGCGCGTCGTCCTCCCGACCCAACCCGGCGGCGTCCCGCTCGGCGAGGCCGAGGCGGCCTTCGACCGCCGCGCCCCACGTAACGAGCGCAGCGGCCGTGCCGGCGACCGTGGCGATGCCGCATACGGCCCAGCGACTCGGCGCCGGCACCATCACGCCCACGAGCGCCGGGAGCCAGACGAACGTGTACCACTCGGGCCAGGCACCATAGGGCTGCCACAGCCGGAGGCCGGCGAGCGCTGCGAGCACCGCCCACGCGCACGCGGCCGGGAGCGTCCACGGAACGCCCCGCGGCTCCCCCGTGCCGCGCACCAAGGCCGCCGCCCAAAACACCAGCGCCATGCCGGCGGCCGCCACCGCGAGCTGCCACGAGATCCACAAGCCGACGCTCACGCCACCGGCCGGAGGCGCGATGCCGCGACCGAAGTAGCGGACCAGGTACGGGGCGGCGAGCACGAGGAGCGCCGCCGCGGACACGGTCCACCAGCGCCGCGGGATCCCGCGACGCCACAGCAGCGCCGCCGCCAGCAACAGCACGAGCCCCAGCACGACCAGCGACCCCGCGGACGCGCTGAACACGCCGAGCATCGGCCGGTAGAACAGGGCCGGCGAAAACGAGCTCGCCAGCCCGAGGGCGAGGCCGAGCGGAGCCCGCAACAGACACCACGCCGCGGCCAGCACGACCACCCAACGCCACGGCCCCGGCGGGGCGACCATAAAGAGGAAGAGGAGCGCCGCGGCGAGCGCCGTGCCGGCGCGCCCGGCGGTGCCATGCAGTGCGGCGAGCTTCGCGTCACCTTGGGACGGCGGGATCGGCTGCACGCTGAACAGGGTACGGCCGTCAGGGGTGGTGTAGTCGAAGATGGTGGAGTCGCCAGGGGCGAGGTGTGGTGTGTAAAACCGCAGCGTGACACCGTAGCGGCGCGCGAACAACGCGCTCACCGCTCCGTCCCGGTCGCGCGCGGCCGGCGCGGCGTCGATCAGGACGGAGCCCACGGCGCTGCTGCCGGCCTGTGTCTGGCGCTGGGCCTCGAGCGACACGTAGAATGGGGTGATGACGGCGCGCAATTCTACGGTGTCCCGGACGGGAACGAAGCGATGGCGACCCGCCCATGCGAACGGCTCACCGTCGGCGCCCAGGATCACTACGCCCCGCTCCACGCCCGGTGCCCGGCCTGTGGTCTGCATCGCGAGCGCGAGCTGGTCGAAGGCCGCGTCCCGCGGCAGCAGCCCAGCCGTCATGCCGCGCTCGGCGAGGCGGCGCGCTTCGGCCACCGCGGCCGCGAGCGCGCCGCGCAGCTCGGCCGAGTCCCGAGGGACTCGTTCCGCCCGGACCGCGGTCCAGCAGCACTCGATCCGCCGGACTTGGCGCACGCCCGCGATGACGACGGCGCCGAGCAGGAGGAACGCCAGCGCGGCGAGGCCCGAAGCGATGGCCCGGGGGCCGCGCGCCACCGCCAAGCCGGCGGTCGCCAGCGCCGCGGCCGCCGCCGCCCACGCCCAGACCCCGGCGTTGCCGTGGAGCCACTCCGCCACGGCCACGGCGGCGGCGCAGCCCGCGAGCACGATATGAAGGCGCCGCGTCATTTGAAGACGTTGGTGGCCGACGAAGTCCGCTTCATCCTGGAGCGCGATTCCCGCCTCCTGGTGCCGGTCGGCACCTGCGAGCAGCACGGCCCCCATCTGCCGCTGGGATGCGACACGATCATCGTCGAGCGGCTGGCCGACGATCTCTCCGCCAGCTTCGACATCCTGCGCGCCCCGACGATCGAATACGGCGTGAACACGGCCACCCAGCGGCCGTACGCCGGCAACGCCACGGTGCGCCGCAAGACCCTGCACCGCTGGATGAACGACCTGCTCGGCTCGTGGGAGCAAGCCGGTGTCGACGCGTTCATCATTCTGACGGCGCACGGCCACGACCCGCACCAGGAGGCGCTCTCCACGCTGCGCACCCAGCGCGCCCGGGTCTTCACGGTCGACGTGTTCGCCCTCGACTTCGCCGGCCACGTGGAGGACCAGGACGGACCGATGCACGGCAGCGAGCTGGACACCTCGTTGCTGCTGTACCTCGCCCCCCAGCTCGTGCGGATGGAGCGCGCCCAGGACTTCGTGCTGCCGCCGCGTCAGAGCGCGCGCCACCTGCGCACCACCCGCCCCCTCCCCGAGCTTTCCCCCGGCTCGCTCGGCCGGCCGACGCTGGCCACGCGGGAGAAGGGCGAGCGGCTCTATAAGATGATTTACGAGCGCATCGCGACGCGAGTACTCGGGGTCCCGGTCCTATGAGCGCCCCGCTGCTGGTGCTGCTCGCGCTGCAAGCGCCGCTCGACGAGGGCACACTCCTCGTGCGGCAAGATACCGCGGAGATCGGCCGTGAGGCGTTTCGGCTGTCGGCAGCCCCGGGCGGGGCGGGAGGCGCGGGGTGGACTCTCGCGTCCACGGTCCGTTACGACCGCACCCGCCCCATCGTGGTGCTCAACCCCATCCTGCAGGTCGGGCCCGACTCGGCGCCGGCGAGCCTGGAATACACCGTGGCCGACCCGCGCGAGCCGCTCCGCATCCTGGGACAGCTCGCGCGCGGCCGCTTCACGGTGCGACTCCTGGGCCGTCGCACCGAACGCGCGCGGGAGTTCCCGGCCGCCGGGCGGGTGGTGGTGCTCGACGACTCCGTGTTTGCCCTGTACCTTTTTGCCGGATGGCAGGCCGGTCCGGGGGCGACGCCCGTTACCGCGATCTTCCCCCGCGGCGGGCGCCGCGAGCCGCTCGTGGTTCAAGACCTTGGCGTCGAGGCCACGACCCTGAACCGCGACGCGGCGTCGCTGCACCACGTGAGCGTGACCGGCGGCGCCAACCAGTTGGTACACCTGTGGCTGGACCGTGCGGGCCGGCTGCTCAAGGTGGAAATCCCCTCGCGCCACCTCACGGCCGAGCGGACCCCGGCCTCCTGACCGGTTCGCCGCAGGGGCGACGGGGTTAGATTCCCGCGCAATCGCTGCCGTCGTCTTAAGTCGAAACCCATGCTGCTCCGAGCGCGTATGAGGTGACGACCTCACGACCGGTCCAAGGAAATCCATGAGGCACATGCTGTTGTCCGTCGGGCTCGCCGTCTGTCCAGCCCTTTCCGTTACCCAGCAACCAACTCCCGCGAACCTGTCGCTCGCCGACGCGATCGCGCTCGCGCGCGCGCACAACCCCGTGTATCGCCAGGCGATCCACGACCGCTCCCCCGCCGGCTGGGGGGTGCGGAACGCCTACGCGAGCCTGCTGATCCCGTCGCTCATTGCGACGGGCGGCGTCGGCTACAGCGGGCCGGGTCAGCAGCGGTTCCTGACGTCCAACTTCTCGCAGAGCGTGTCGACGCTGTCGTCGTTCTACAGCCTCGACCTGAACTGGCAGCTCTCGGGCCAGACGCTCTCCCAGCCCGGGCTCAGGAAGGCGCAGCTCGACGCCGCCGACGCCGATGTCCGCGGCGCGGAGACGAACCTGATCACCGGCGTGACCCAACAGTACCTGAGCGTGCTCCAGGCCCGCGACAACGCCGACGTGGCGCGCCGGGAGCTCGACCGCAACGACGAGTTCTTGAAACTCGCCCAGGCGCGCTACGCCGTAGGCCGGTCATCGCTGATCGACGTGCGCCAGGCGCAGGTGGCGCGCGGGCAAGCGGAAGTCGCGTTGCTGCGGGCACAGACGGCGCTCCAGCTCGAAAAGCTGCGCCTGTTCCAGCAGATCGGCGTGACGCCGCCGGTGGAGGTGTCCACGGTGCAGCTCACCGACACCTTCCAGGTCCAGACTCCGACGTGGCAGCTCAGCGATCTGTTGACGATGGCCGAGGAGCAGAACCCGTCGCTCAAGGCACTGCGGGCACGCGAGGGCGCCGCCAGTTGGGGAGTGCGCGCCGCCACGGGTGCTTATACGCCCACGGTCTCGGTCTCGGCCAGCTGGTCGGGGTTCACGCAGAAGCTCTCCAACATCGAACCGACGATTGGGGGGGCGCGTGCTAACGCGAACGCCAACGTGGCGGCGTGCCAGTATGAGAACGACTCCATCTTCGCGCGGTTGAACCCGCCGTTATCGCCACTCAACTGCTTCGGGATATATGGGTTCACGCCGCAGCAGGAGCAGGCGATCCGCGACCAGAACACCGCCTACCCGTTCAGCTTTACGCCGCAGCCGTTTCAGGCGCGCCTGGCGATCAGCCTCCCGCTGTGGACCAACTTCTCGCAGCCGCTGCAGGTGTCGCAGGCCAAGGCGCAGCAACAGGACCTGGAGGAGTCGGTGCGGGCGCGCGGCCTGCAGGTGCACACCGACGTGAGCCAGGCCTATCTCACGGTCACGACCGACTACCGCACCATCGCGATCCAGGACACCAACCGCGCGGCGGCGCGCGAGCAGCTGCAGCTCGCCACCGAGCGCTACCGCGTGGGCTCAGGTACGTTCTTCGAGCTGCTGGACGCGCAGGTCGCACAGCTCCGGGCGGAGAGCGACTACGTGAACGCCGTTTACGACTATCACAAGGCGGTCGCCGCGCTCGAGGCTGCGGTGGGCCGGCCGCTGCGGTAACGAGAGGATCCGACAGACATGTCCAAGCGCAATAAACTGCTCGTGGGAGCCGGGGCCACGGTGCTGATCGTGGGGCTCGTGGTGATCAGCGCGGGCGCCCGGCGCGACCGCGGCGTGGAGGTGCGGTTCGAGCAGGCGGGCCGACGCGACTTGGTCGCCGCCGTCACCGCGAGCGGCAAGATCCAACCGAAGAAGAAGGTCGACATCTCAGCCGACATCACGGGGCGCATCACACGGATCGCGGTGCGCGAAGGGGATCTGGTCACGAAGGGGCAGTTCCTGCTCCAGATCGAGCCCACCATCTACCAGGCCAACCTGCAGCAGGCGGAGGCGACCTACGCCTCCTCGCAGGCGGCGGCGGTGCAGGCGAAGGCCAACCGCGACCAAGCGCAGCGCGCGCTGGGCCGCACCAAGGAGCTGCGGGCCCAAAACCCCAACCTGATCTCGCAGGAGCAGCTCGAGCAGGCGCAGACGGCGTTCGACATCGCCGAGGCGAACCTGACGGCCGCGCAGCACCAGGTGGACCAGGCCCGCGCCGCGGTGCGGTCCGCCAGTGACAACCTCCGCAAGACGACGCTGTTGGCCCCGATGAACGGGCGCGTGACACGGCTCCCGGTCGAAGAGGGAGAGGTCGCCGTGCCGGGGACGTTCTCGAAGGACGTCGGCCTGCTGCTGACCGTCTCCGATCTATCCGTGATCCAGGCGAAGGTGAAGGTGGACGAGACCGACGTGGTGCGCATCCATCTCGGGGACTCGGTGGATGTCTCGATCGATGCGTTCCCGGATACCTCGTTCACGGGACGGGTGACCAAGCTGTCCAACTCGAGCATCCTCACGGCGGCCTCGAGCGCCACCGGGCAGAACGACCGCGCCGTGGACTACGAGGTCGAAGTGACGCTCAACCACCCGCCGGCCGACGTGCGCCCGGACCTCTCGGCCACCGCGCGGATCATCACCGACACGCGCAAACAGGCGCTCTCGATCCCGATCATCGCGCTCACGGTACGGGAGAACAAACCGGTCTCCACCGAAAACCGACCCCTGGACACCGCGGCGACCCGTAAGAAGAAGGAAGCCGAAGGCGTATTCGTCGTGGACAAGGGCAGCGCCACGTTTCGGCCGATCAAGGTCGGGATCGCCGGAGACGAGTACTTCGAGGTGCTGGACGGCTTGAAGCAGGGGGAAACCATCGTCGCGGGGCCCTACCAGGCGATCCGCGATTTGAAGGACGGCACGCGCGTGCGCCCGCTGAAGCAGGCCGCGGACACCACGAAGAAGACCGTGAAGAAGACCGCATGACGGACGTGCAGCCGTTCCGGACGGGCGACACCCCGCTCCCCGACATCGTGATCCTGACGCACAAGCTCACGCGCGACTACGACATGGGAGGCGAAGTGGTGCGCGCGCTGCGCGGCGTCAGCCTGCAGATCCGCAAGAACGAGTACGTCGCCGTCATGGGACCGTCGGGGTCGGGGAAGTCGACCTTCATGAACTTGATCGGCTGCCTGGATACTCCCACCGCGGGCGAATACTGGCTGAACGGGCAGAAGGTGAGCGATTTGTCGGATGACGAGCTGGCCCGTATCCGGAACAAAGAGATCGGGTTCGTCTTTCAAACGTTCAACCTGCTGCCGCGGGCGACGGCGCTGCACAACGTGGAGCTGCCACTCATCTACGCCGGGCAGCCCGCGCGACAGCGGCGCGAGCACGCGGCGCGGGCGCTCACCAGCGTGGGGCTGGGCGACCGGATGGACCACCGGCCGAACGAGCTGTCGGGCGGCCAGCGCCAGCGCGTGGCGATCGCCCGCGCGCTCGTGAATCAGCCCTCGATCCTGCTGGCGGACGAGCCCACCGGCAACCTCGACTCGGCGACGAGCGGCGAGCTGATGCAGGTGTTCGGCGACCTACACCGCCAGGGCCAGACGATCGTCATGGTCACGCACGAGCACGACATCGCGGCCCACGCGGCGCGCGTCGTCACCCTGCGGGATGGGGTCATCGCCACCGACCAGCTCCAGGCCGCCTAGGTGCGGTTTCTCGAGGCGGTCCGGCTCGCGCTCCAGACGATCCGCACGCAGAAGTTGAAGAGCGGCTTTTCGCTGCTCGGTGTCTTCATCGGCGTCGCGTCGCTGATCGGTGCGTGGTCGATCGTCAACGGTGTGAACCGCTACATGACCGAGAAGTTCGCCCAGACGCTGTACGGGGTGAACACGTTTCAGCTGCGGCGCCGGCCGATGTTCACGCCCAACGTGCCCGACTCGGTGTGGCGGTCGTGGGCCCGCCGCCCCCGCATCCGCTTCAGCGACGCGGAAGCGCTGAGCGCCGGCCTCACGGTGCCCGTCATCACCGCCTGGCAGTCGAGTGACAACATCACCGTCTCGTACCGCGACAAGCAGGCGCGGGACATCGAGCTGACGGCGGCGAGCGAGCGCTATTTCGACATCAAGAATCTGCGGCTCGCCCTGGGACGGGCGTTCACCGCTCAGGAAAACCGCGCCGGCGCGGCGGTGGTCGTGCTGGGCGACGCCGTGGCCCAGCGGCTGTTCGTCGACCGCACCCCGCTCGACCGCAACGTGCGGATCGGCGGCATCGCCTATCGCGTGATCGGCGTGGTGGAGCGGCAGGGCAGCATCCTCGGCTTCCCGCTCGACCGCTTCGTCGTCGTGCCGGCGCTGTCGCCCGCGCAGAATCTCGTCAACCCGCCCGGGATCCTCGACGCCTTCCTCGTGAAGGCGCAATCCGAGCCCGAGATGCGCGTGGCGCTGGACCAAGCCGAGGGGATCATGCGCAGCCGCCGCCATCTGCGGCCGCGCCAGGACGATAACTTCGCGCTGGACACGTCCGAAGGCGTGCAACGCTTCTGGGCCGGCATCAGTCGCATCCTCGTCGTAGTGCTGCCGGGCGTGGTGGTCGTGTCGCTCGTGATCGGCGGCATCGTGATCATGAACATCATGCTCATGTCGGTGGCGGAGCGGACGCGCGAGATCGGCCTGCGGAAGTCGCTGGGCGCTCGGCGCCGGGACGTGCTGCGCCAGTTTCTCGCCGAATCGGCCGCGATCGCCACCGTCGGCGCGGCGTTCGGCGTCGTCGCCGGCATCGGGCTCACGTTCCTGATCTCCGCCACCTCGCCCCTCCCGGCCAGGGTGTCGCCCGCATCGATCTTGTTGGGCGTCGTCATGGGCGCGAGCGTCGGCGTGATCGCGGGCGTGTATCCCGCCAGCCGCGCGGCGCGGCTCGACCCCATCGCCGCGCTGCGCCAGGAGTAGCCGTGACCGCCCTGTTCGAAGGCGTCGGCATCGCTCTCGCGTCGCTGCGCGCCCACAAGATGCGCGCCGCTCTCACGATCCTGGGTGTCGCCATCGGCGTCACGGTCGTGATGGTCATCGGCGCGTTGATCAGCGGGTTCAACAAGGGCATCTCCGACATGCTCGCGTCGCTCGGCCCCAAGACGTTCTGGGTCGGGCGCTATTGGGGCGGGCAGGGCGACGTGGATCCGGAAGATCCGGATCCGTGGCGGCGGCGCCCGCCGCTCACGATGACGGAGGCCAACCGCCTCGAGCAGCTCCCCTCCGTCGCCTTCGTGGTGGTCGACGAGAACAGCTCGGCGGACATCGACTTCGAAGGCCACCGCATGTCGGCCATCAACATCCGGGGCCGCAACGCCGACTGGCCGAAGATCGAGCGCGGGATCATCCACCCCGGTCGCTCGTTCAGCCACGTCGAGGACGCCGCCAACAGCCACGTCGTCGTGGTGAACTCGAAGCTGGCGGAGAACCTGTTCGGCCAACGGGACCCGACGGCGCGGCGCATCAAGATCAGCGGCGTGCCGTACGAAGTGATCGGTGTGTACGACCCACCGCCCCACCTGTTCGGCGGGGACGACCGGCCCCAAGCCATGATCCCCCACGGGACCTTCATGAAGGACCTGCAGTATTGGCGCGGCTGGATGGACATGTTCGTGGTCCCGCAAGACTCGGTGTCGCTCGAACGAGCCATGGACGACGTCACCATGGCCCTGCGCACGATGCGCGGGCTCCGGCCGGGGCAGCGGAACAACTTCGATGCGGTCACGCAGGAAGTGTACGTGAAGGCCATCAACAGCTTCACGCTGGTAGCCCGGGTCTTGATGATTGCGCTCTCGATGGTGGGCCTGCTGGTCGGGGGCATCGGCGTGGTCGCGATCATGATGATTTCGGTCACCGAGCGCACCCGCGAGATCGGCGTGCGCAAGGCACTCGGCGCGACGCGGCGTGAAATCCTGTGGCAGTTCCTGGTCGAGGCGGCGACCCTGACGCTGGTGGGCGGGATCGTCGGCATGGTGTTGGGCTGGCTCGTGTCCCTGGTGCTCGCCCGCGCCACGCCGGTTCCCGCCTACGTGCCGCTCGGCTCCGTCGTCGTCGCGCTGGCCGCGGCCGCGGTCACCGGGCTGTTGTTCGGCATCTACCCCGCGAGCAAGGCCGCCCGCCTCGATCCAGTGGAAGCGCTGCGCTACGAATAGGCGCTCGGCCGGATAGGATGTAGCATGGCCTTCTTCGAGGCCGTCCGCCTCGCCTTGCAGACCATCCGGGCGCAGAAGCTGAAGAGCGCCTTCTCCATCATCGGCGTGTTCATCGGCGTGATGTTCCTCATCGCCGTCGTCTCCGTCGTGCAGGGGATGAACCGCTACATGACCGACAAGTTCGCGGGCACGATCCTCGGCGTGAACACGTTCCGGCTCCGCCAGTTCCCCGACGTGCAGCTCGGCAACGTCACCGACTCGACGTGGCGGGTGTGGCGACGGCGACCGCGGGTGACGTACGCAGACGCCCAGGCGGTGGCGCGTGGGGTGACGATCCCGGTGCTCGCCGCGTGGGAGTCGAACACCCGGGCGGCGCTCACCGCCGGCCGGAAGCAGGCGAAGGACGTGCAGGTCACGGCGGCGACGGAGCTGTATTTCGACATCCGCTCCCTCCGCGTCGAGCAGGGCCGCGCCTTTACCGCGCAGGAGGTGGAGGCCGGGGCGCCGGTCCTGGTGCTGGGACACGAGCTCGCGGACAAGCTGTTCGAGGGCCAGGACCCGATCGGCCGCGAGGTGAAGCTCTTCCAGCTCCCGTACCGGGTGATCGGGGTCGTGGAGAAGCAGGGCAACCTGTTCGGGCTGTCGCTCGACAAGTTCGCGGTGGCGCCGGCGAGCGCGCCGCTCAGGCGCTACGTCAACCCGCCGCGCGTGGTGGACGCGCTGGCGATGAAGGCCAACTCGCAGCCCGAGATGCGGGAGGCGATGGCGCAGGCTGAAGCGCTGATGCGGAGCCGCCGCCACTTGCGGCCGCGCCAGGCGGACGACTTTGCGCTGGAGACCGCGGACGAGGTGCTCGACTTCTGGAGCAAGATCAGCCGCGTGCTGTTCCTGGCGCTCCCGGGCCTCGTCGCGATCTCGCTGGTCGTGGGTGCGATCGTGATCATGAACATCATGCTGATGGCGGTCGCCGAGCGCACGCGCGAGATCGGGATCCGGAAGTCGCTCGGCGCCCGACGGCGCGACATCCTGCGGCAGTTCCTGGTCGAGGCCACCACGCTCGCCACCGTGGGCGCCGCCGGCGGCGTCGGTCTGGGACTCGCGCTCGCCGGCGCCGTGGCGGCGACCACGCCGCTCCCGGCCGCGGTCGCGCCCTGGTCGATCGTGGCCGGCGTCGTGCTCGGCGCCGGCGTGGGCATCGTCGCCGGCGTGTATCCGGCGAGCCGCGCGGCCCGGCTCGACCCGATCGCGGCCCTACGGCACGAGACATGACCAGCCTGTTCGAAGGCGTCGGCATCGCGCTGGACTCGCTGCGCAGCAACAAGGGGCGGGCCGCGCTGACCATCCTCGGCGTCGCCATCGGCGTGATGGTCGTGATGGTGATCGCCGCGATGATCAGCGGAATCAACAAGAGCGTGTCGAACATCTTCGAGTCGATCGCGCCACGCACGTTCCTCGTGTGGCGCTTCTTCCAGGCGGGGGTCAACGTCTCGGACGGCTCCGACGAATCGAGCCCCTGGCGCCGCAACCCGCCGATCAGCGAGATCGAAGCAGACCGCATCGCCCAGCTCCCCTCGGTGCGCTACGTCACCCGCCGCGACGAGAGCGCCGCCACCGTGGAGTTCGCCGACCTGCGACTCGAGTCGGTCAACGTCGCGGGGTTGTCCGCGCAGTGGGTGGAGGTGAACGGCGGCGACGTCTACCCGGGGCGCACTTTCACGCGGCTCGAGGACCTCGCCAACAGCCCCGTCGCGGTCATCAATCGCAAGCTGGAAGACCAGCTGTTCCGCGGGCGCGACCCGATCGGCCAGTCGATCCACGTCGCCGGCGCGCCGTTCACCGTGATCGGGGTGTACACCCCGCCCCCCAGCCTCTTCAGCGGCAGCACGCCGCCCTTCGTCGGAATTCCGCACGGCGCGTTCGCCAAGCACGTGCCCTACTTCAAGGGGTGGATGCGGCTGGCGGTCGCCCCGGCGCCCGACTACAGCCAGCAGCAGGCGATGGACGAAGTGGTCGCGACGCTGCGCTCGCTTCGCGGCATGAAGCCCGGCCAGGAGAACAGCTTCTCGATCGTGACGCAGGACAAGCTGCTCGATTCCTGGAACCAGGTCACGGGGATGTTCTTCCTGGTCATGCTGGTGCTGTCGTCGATCGGGCTGATGGTTGGGGGCGTGGGGGTGGTCGCGATCATGATGATCTCGGTCACCGAGCGCACGCGGGAGATCGGGGTCCGCAAGGCGCTCGGCGCGACGCGCCGCGCTATCCTGTGGCAGTTCCTCGTCGAGGCGTCGACCCTGACGCTGGTGGGCGGCGCGGCCGGGATGCTGGTGGGCGGCGGCGTCGCGTTCGCGATCTCGCGTTTCACCCCGATCCCCGCCAACGTGCCTCTCTGGTCGATCGTCGTCGCGCTCGGCGCCTCGGCGTTGACCGGGGTGGGCTTCGGGCTCTACCCGGCCAGTCGGGCCGCCCGGCTCGATCCGGTGGAAGCGCTGAGATACGAATAAGACGGTGGAGGTTGGTGGAGGAGAGTGAAGCTTGGTGGAGGTCGCACTTGCACAACCTCCACCATCCTCCACCAACCTCCAGCGCCTTGTAGTTTTCTCGTCATGCAGCTCACCGAAGCCATCCTCCAGGCCTTGCAGACCGTGTGGAGTCATAAGCTACGGTCGTTCTTCACGCTGCTCGGCATCATCGTGTCGGTGGCGTTCCTGATCGCCGTGGTGGCAGTGATCCAGGGAATGAACGCGTACGTGCGGGAGCGGCTCGCCGGCGCCATCGTGGGCGTGAACGCGTTCCAGATCCGGCGCGACCCGATCCAGGTGGGATTCATCGACGACGAAGCGTGGAGCCGGATCCAGCGCCGTCCGATCATCGCGCCCGAGGATGTCCCATACGTCGAGCGCGCCATTCCGGACGCGCAAGCGATCGCGCTGCAGTCGGGGTGGCCCACCCCCACGGCCGACGTCGCGTGGCGCAACCGCACGATCGGCGACGCGTTCGTGTTCGGCGTCACCGCCCCCTATCAGATCGTGCAGGACTACCGGCTCGCGGCGGGCGACCCGCTCACCGACCTGGACGTGCGCGAGCGGCGCCTCGTGGCGGTCCTCGGGTTCGACGTGGCCGAGAAGTTGTTCGACGACGCCGCCCGGGCCGTGGACCAGCGGGTGCGCGTGCGGGGTTGGACGTTCACCATCAAGGGCGTGATCGCGAAGAAGGGGACAGTGCTGGGTCAGTCGTGGGACGGGTTCGTAATGCTCCCGCTCACGACGTTCGAGGCGCTGTACGGGCGCCGCCAAACGACGGTGATCTCCGTCAAGATGCCGGCGGCGGAGCAGGTGGCCGAGGCCATGCTGCGCGCCGAGGAGGCCATGCGGATCGCGCACCGGCTGCGGCCGGGCCAGGACAACGATTTCACGGTGGACACGGCGGAAGGGCTCATTTCCTTCTGGCAGAGCCTCACCCACGTCATTTTTACGGTCGTCCCGGCGGTTGTAGTCATCGGCATCGTGGTCGGAGGCATCGTGATCATGAACATCATGCTCATGAGCGTGACCGAGCGCACGCGGGAGATCGGGATTCGCAAGTCGCTGGGCGCGACGCGGCGCGCCATCCGCCGCCAGTTCCTGGCGGAATCCGTGACGCTCTCGCTGGTGGGGGGCGTGCTCGGCCTCGCCGCCGGCATGGCGCTCGCCGGGCTGGTGGCAGCGGCGACGCCGCTGCCAGCGCGCGTGACCGGATGGTCAGTGGGCGTCGCGCTCGGCCTCGGGCTCACAGTCGGCGTATTGTTCGGCGTGTATCCCGCGACCCGCGCGGCACGGCTCGACCCCATCGCCGCGCTGCGGGCCGAATGAGGCTGCACTCCGTCGGCGAGGGCTGGCTGATCGCGCTCGAGCAGCTGCGGGCCAACAAGGCCCGCTCAGGTCTCACGGTGCTGGGTGTCGTCATCGGGATCGCGACCGTGATGGCCATGGCCTCGATCGTCTCGGGATTCCGCCAGCAGATCGTGCAGACTCTGGAGGTCGTCGGCCCCACGACGTTCCGCGTGCTGCGATTCTTCAGCCAAACGCCGGTCAACCCCGACGCCCTTCCCCGGGAGATCCGGCAGCGCCCGGTGCTCAAGCCCGAGGAGGCGGAGGCGATCGCGCGACTCCCCGAGATCCACTACGCCGCGATTTGGACGCAGCTGTTCCACCGGTTCGAGTACGGCGGCATCCGCACCCAGACCCTCGCCCTGTTCGGCGCGGACGACCGTTTCATGGAGATCCTGGGCGGCGGCATCGACCGCGGCCGGTTGTTCACGCCAGCCGAGC
>Ga0209377_1001634_pt1 | contig 15043 bp, 20 predicted proteins | sample GraSoiAngelo_141_FD_185898 | JGI IMG/M metagenome (GOLD analysis project Ga0209377, IMG submission 185898) | Grasslands soil microbial communities from the Angelo Coastal Reserve, California, USA - 14_0929_12_40cm (SPAdes) (version 2) | ecosystem: Environmental > Terrestrial > Soil > Grasslands ...
CATGGGGTGAGGACCGTTGCGGAATCGATCAAGTGCGCGCAGAAGCGGATTGGTTGCGCGACTTTATCGTAAAGCGAACTGGTCTGCACATCGAGCCGAAACCAATTTTGGCTTTCCCGGGTTGGTGGGTCACCGAACGCGCTGCCGGTGCATTCCGTGTGAGTAGCCATAAATTACTACCGGCGATTATTCGCGACTGGAAACCCCAGCCATTAACACCAGAACAAATCGATCTTATCAGTCGACAACTCGACGAACGCTGCCGCGATGTCGAAGATTGAACAGCCATCGCGCGCACTCAGCACGTCCAAGCGCTCGCACTTAAAGCCACAGCTGCGTAACTCATCCATCGTAAGCGGCTTACGATGCTGCAAAATCGTGTTAGCTGATGATGTCGTCGACTTCCATGTGCCGGCACGTTACCAGGAGGGCACGCGCGAGAGGATATTTTTTTGCGGATACTTGCGGCTCAATGGCATAAAAGATGTCGCTAACTCTACGAAGTTCACGAAGAAGCGACAAGTCCGTTTGCCCCAGGTCCGACGAAGGGCCGGCGAATCCCTCTGCGAAAAGCGCGAGCGTCTCGTCGATGAAAATCTGCTGCCGATCGCTAAGACTGATGCATCAGAAGCGGCCTATGATGCAGTGCTATTTGTGCATGCTGTCGCGCAATTGTCGCTTGACCATCCGCCAGACCGGAATCGTGTTTGAGGAGGCCAAATTGGCCAAGAACAGGAGGAAAAATCATGAAAGCAGTGCGGATCGAGCGTTACGGAAATGAAGAGGTGGTGGAACTCGCGGAGGTGGAACGGCCGAAGCCCGGAGAAAACCAGGTGTTGGTAAAGGTGAAGGCGGCGGCGGTGAACCCGGTTGATTGGAAAATCCGCGATGGATTAGGAGAGATGTTCGGGTTGAAGCTGCCGCTGATCCTTGGCTGTGAGGTGGCTGGGACGGTGGAGATGGCCGGCAGCGGGGGTCCGAGTGGGACTGGCAGTCCGAGCCGGACGGGCATTAAAGATTTTGCAGCGGGCGATGAGGTTTATGGTTATCTCAGCGCGCACAGTGGCGGTTATGCCGAGTATGTGACGGCGCCCGCGAGCGAGTTTGTTCACAAGCCGAAGCAGATTGATTTCGATACCGCGGCCTCGGTGCCAGTCGCAGCGCTGACGGCGTGGCAGGGAATTTTTGATCACGGCAAGCTCGCGAGCGGTCAGCGCATCCTGATCACGGGTGCGTCGGGCGCGGTCGGATCAATGGCGGTGCAACTGGCGAAAAACAAAGGAGCGCGCGTGATCGGGACCGGCTCGGGCCGGAACGAGGAGTTTGTGAAAAAACTCGGAGCGGATGAGTTCATCGATTACAAGAAAGCGAAATTCGATGAGAAGGTGCGCGATCTGGATGTGGTGTTCGACACTGTGGGCGGCGACACGCAGGAGCGCGGATTTCAAACACTGAAGGGCGGTGGGTTCCTGGTGAGCACGGTCAGTCCGCCGTCAGCGGAGAAGGCGAAGGAGTTCGGCGTGGCAGTGGCGATGGTGCAGATGATGCCAAAGCCTGACCAACTCGCGGAGATCAATAGGCTGGTCGAGAGCGGGAAACTAAAGGTACGCGTGGCGACAGTATTGCCGCTTGCGGAAGTGAAGAAGGCGCACCAACTCTCGGCGGCCGGACATGCGGACGGGAAGATTATTTTGCGGCCTTAAACTGAGCTCCAAGTTAGACGATCTACCCAACGGAGTGGCAGTGTCTAAAAGCTACGAACGTCGGCAGCCGCTAGAGCACTTGAATTCTCCTACCTTCTTTCATCCATCGTAAGCGGCCTACGATGGATAATTGGTGCAATGATTCTTCAGGAGAGCTTCAGCTTTTTGCGGTTGCTTGGAGGCCGCCACGGCTTGCCTCGATTCCCGATCTCGGTGCCCGGTCTCCCTCCCAGGTGTGTCCCCGTCCAGCCGTAAAGTTCGCCCTAACGAACGCGACCTCCGCATTTGACGATTTTAGCCGGCCGCGGTACGACAAGGTATGGCGCATAAGTGTACTTCGCGTGGTTGTGAGTTTTCTCTTCCGGATACCTATCCTCTGCCTAAATGCCCATGGCATACGGTACCTGGTCGCGGGCCAGTAAAAATTGCAGCGGCACTGGCCGTTGCCGCCGCTGGTTTAGGTGGTGGTCTTGCCTATAAAAAGTACAAGACCTATTTGCACGAAAAGCAGCTGCGTAAAGAACGCAAGGAACGTCGTCAGCGCGATGCGGCCGCTTCCGAACAGGAACAGAAACTCCGTGCTGGTCGTAATGGAGCTGCTCCAAAGTCTCGGAAACCGCCACGCAAACGAAAGACAGCCGCGACGAAGTCGAAGCCGGCAGCGTAAGATCGGCAATCGGTGATTCGGGGGACACCGAACGCACCGCGCAGCTCTCGCCGCCTCCAAGCCCTGACACCAAGAGCCGCGTCACTCATCCATCATAAGCGGCTTATGATGGGGCAGAAGAGGCAACGTGAGGTTAGCATTCAGCGAAGTTCGTTTTGGCAAGGCGCCAAACAAAGTCGTCACGGCGACCGCTCCTGTCGTGGCCCAGCGACATCTGCTTTCCGGTTTCGAAAAGGGATTGTCGGGGTCGAAGAGAAATCAGAGATCAGAGGTACCGAAGTCAGAAGCCAGAATGGTAAGTTCGTTTTCGCGAGGACACGAAAACCAACACGCGAGACGCGTGTACTACCCAGTCTTCTTGCGATAACGCGCTGATTTTTCGCGAACGACAGCGGCGCGTTTGGAATTCCGCTTCGCCGGATACGCAAATTTTGTTTTCATCACTGATCCCTTCGATCGCGGATTGATCACACGCGCCTTCGTCACCTCAAAGTAATCGAGCACCTCTTCGCCCCCATCGAATTTGTCTTCGAGATTCTTCGCCGTCGTCGGCTCAGCCTGCGATTTCTTCATACGTGTCGATCTCGTTTGGAGTAGATTTCCTTACAGTAATAATCCGAATCGTCGCTCCGGGATAGGTGCGCGTTCTTTATTCCATTTGAGCCGGGCGCCGTCTTTGATAACAAGCGGTTAAACGCATTCGATTGTCGAAACACGCTTTGCGGTACGTCGACAGACGCGGTTTTACTGTTAGCGAGGTTGAAGAAGCGATTCGCACCGCATCTTGGCAACCGGCTGAGCTTGGACGACTCGAGTTCCGAAAAGATTTTGCTTACGGGGAAGAATGGAACGGCAGAATTTATGCGACGAAACAGGTCCGGCCCGTGTTCGTGGAGGAATCCGGAGAAATAGTTGTGGCAACCGTCTATACCTATTATTTTTGAATGCCCATGAAAATCAGCTACGACCCGGAAGTGGACGCGTTGAGCATCACGTTCCGCGAAACCACGGTCACGACCAAACATCTGGCCGAAGGCATCGCGGCTGATTACGACAGCGAAGGCCGACTCGCCGGTTTAGAAATTTTGGACGCGCAAAAACGCTTTGGCGGCACAGAAACCATGCGCCGGGTTGAATTGGAAGGCGTTGGCACATAAATCTGCGGCTGACCCATTCGACAAGCTCAGGCAGGCTCCGCCGCGCGTACAGGAAGATTCTGAAGATGAAACGAGGAAATCCGACGATTGAAATTTGCCCAGGCATCACGCGCCGGACGGTCGCAAACGGCGAGCCAAGGAAGTCAACGCCGCGCCGCAGCTTTGGCCCGAAGTTTTTTAGCCCAGCCAGCGCGCAAGAGTTTCATCTCCGCTTTGAGTCCGCGCATGCGGGGGGCGACGCCTTTATATTTTTTCGTGGTCCCGGTGATCGTTCGATTGACCGCGCCCTGACCGACCAGGCCCTGAAGCTTTTCATAAACGCGCAAGCGCAGCATCTCTTCCCCGCCGCTGGCAGCGTTTCGTTCCCGAAGATTGAGCAGGACCATGTCGAACAAAGGCTTGAATTCAAATGAGGCCCTGGAAGAAAGCACGGCCACCAACTCCTCAGTTACGTTGTCGGGCGCGCGACGTGTGAAAGAGATAACAAATCGTTTAGACATCCAAGAGTATCGCATGGATCCGGGAAATAGCGACCGAGGGCAAAGTTAACGGAAGAAGGAAAAATTAAGAAGTCGGAAGTCAGATTTCAGGATTTTCGGCGAGGGCGAACCAGACCGCCATTGCATGTGCGACGGATGCGCGAGCACCGACACGGCAGGAACATATTGTTCACCTCACGTCGTGCGATAACGAACCGCCACATCGACGCCGTTGCCGTTAATGTATCGTAAGGGACTTACGATACCGTCAAAATTGCATCGGGAACCCCAAGTTCGCTTCAGCGAGACGCCGAAGCCAGGTCGCCGCGGCGACCGCTCCCCAGTTCTCCGCCGTTACCACGTCGTGATAGCCGAAAGTGTGGTCGACTTCCATCGGCCTCGGATCCTATTTGAATTGACCTAAAACGTCAGCCGATTTGTCTAACGCGTTCTTGTAGCGCCCGGGGATGGCGTCTTCCGTGAAAAATCGCGAGAATCCAAATTTCGTTTTCCCGGATTACATAATATATCCCGTAAAATTTGAAGCGATGGATCGGCTTTCGACGAACATCGGCGGAACGAATTCTGTGGTGCAAGCCATCGTCAGCAAGCGCTTGTACTGCACGATCGACCTCGTTTAGAAAATCGTCGCCCAACCCGACCTGCCGCCCTTCATACCAGATCGCCGCTTCGAGCGCGTCTTCTTCAGCGGGCCGGAGTTTTTTGACTACGAAACTCATGAAGCCGGGCGCGGACGCGTTCGATGGTGCCATCCCACGGCTCCAGCAATTCCGGATGAGCTATCGCCTGATCCCGGCGGCGCAAGATTTCCGCCTCATGTGCCTCGCTCAATTCATCGCCGTCATAACCGAGCAACTCTCGGCGATGTTCTTCGAACCAAACGGCCAAACGTTGTCGTTGTTCCGGAGTCAGCTCAAGGATCGCCGACTCCAATTGTTCCAAGCTCACATGGTTATTTTAGCAAAAGTGCGCTTTGTCGCGAACAGGAAAGTGGCGCTGTAAGATGTGTTAGACTCTGGGGTTCGTTAATGACTTCATCCAACGGCTTCACTCGACCGGCCTTGATGTCATCCTTCAATTCAGCGAGCAGGTGATCGAGCTTCCCCGCGTTCGAATCGCGTTCGATCTGCTTTTCCCATTCATCTAGATTGTTCGCTTCTTCAGCAGCGACACGATCCCAAAGCTCCTCGCGCTCTCGCGAGGACAAGCTCTTAACTTCCTTGAGAATTTTTTCTACAGTTGCGCTCACAGCTCCATTGTCGGCACGGAGGAAACTGAAGGCAAGTCGTAGCTAGAGCACTTCTATTTCTTGCCGGGCTGGCACTCCGAAAACATTCGCGAGCAGGCAGCCGCCGCTACAGTAAGATTCTGAAGATGAAACGAGAAAATCCGACAATTGAAATTTGTCCTGACATCACGCGCCGGACAGTCGCAAACGGCAGAACGATGTATCAGATGATCGCCACGCTGGCACGTTCGAATTGCCTAGCACAACTAAGCTCGACGAGATCGTGGCCGTGTCCCGAGGCGCCAAGCACGAAGTCACGCTCAAAAACCCTAAACCCACAGCAAATGTCATTGTGCTGCGATAAGGGACGTAACCAACCGATGAAGCCACCGGACCCTTGGCGAAGCAATTACAGTGAGCTTGCCACCGACCCCACCCGTGGCTTATCTCTTTCTAGTTAGCCCGACTATGGAGTGTTTAATGAAAACCAAACGAATTATTGCGATCTTCATGCTAGTCCTTCCGCTCTTTTGCAGGAGCAGCATTTGCGGTGCAGACGGTTTTGATTCGGTTCGCTGTGGATTTGACGTTGGAAAAGCTCTCCTCGGCCGCAAGATGTCAAATGAGAAGGCGGTTGCCATTGAAGAGAGGCACAAGGACCTAGGGCTTAAAGATCTAGGGGGTACAGAGATCTCAGACCGTTTATTCTTAATATCCTGGCGAATCTGTGGAGAGGAGTACGTCCTTCTCGAAGACCAAGGTGTCGTGCGAGACGTGCTGAAATTTCCGAAACATTCAAAGGACTCACCCCAATTCATTGGTTCGTGTCAATTAAATGGCCACGATGTCCCGGGCGCAGCGATTGGTGTGCTTAAGAATGAAGATGGTGTTGAAATTCTTCCAGCAGTGATCGCATGGAAGATTGACGACAAGCAGATCAAATTCGTCAAGCTTCAGACAGAAGGACTTCGTTGCTCCCGTGATGGAATAATTACTACCGACGGTGGGCTTTGAACCGTCATCTATACGTCGGCCTAACCAACGGCTGCACGCGACGCTCGCTGACTGCCGCGTTCAGCGAGTTTTTTCTGCGTGAGGTGCGGCGTCAGTAAAAACTCCATGAGCGTGCCAGCCGTGATGGTCGTTGCTTGTATCGTCGCTCTGATTTGGGCGCGGTAGGGCTCGCCGATGGCCGCTGCGCCGAGCGCACGCGCCTGGCGACCTCGGAATCGATTTCCAGCCCGCAGCCCGGAGAAAACATGACGCGCACCTCAGCGCGGATTGACCAGCAAAGGTCACCGGCTCCGGCTGTGTGTGGATCTCGCCCGTGTTCTCGAAGTTTTCTTTTTCCCAAAGCTGTTCGAAATCTTCGGCGTAATAATTGGCTAACGGCAAAGAATCCATCTCGACAACATTGTTTTCCATGGAGACAAAACCATCGTCCGTCAGGTTGGTCGAGCCGGTCCAAACGGATTGCCCATCGCGCAGGATGAATTTGCTGTGCATCAGTTTCATTCCGGCAATGCGGTGCCACGGGTAGCCTAACGATTGGATAAAGGCGCCCGTGCCCGATGGGGCCGGGTCCTGACCGGCGGCGGCATTCGGCGGAGGCGGTTTGTCGCCGTCGTAGCAAAAACGGATTTTTACGCCTGCTTCCGCGCGCTCGCGCAAAGCGGAACTCAGTGAAGCTTTAAGCGGATCACTGAACCGCATGTCGTAAACGGCAAAATCCAGACTTTGCCTGGCAGCACGTATAAACGTGGTTAGCCGCGCCATGACCTCATCGCCCGATTGTTCGCCTTGAGCGAGAAAGAACACCGAAAGATTATCCATTGATGAGATGCTCAGCCAGTTAGCAAAGGCTGACAACGCTATCAGCGCGACGCATAGTACGTGGAAATGCTTGATCCTTCTGCTGACGAAATACGCGATTGGGGCAATTCCGTCATCCAACTTATGGCCGATTATCTCGGCAATCTCCGCGATCGCAAAGTGTATCGTCACATGTCTTCACGCGAGATTCGCGACCAACTCGACCCCACGGTTCCGACCAAAGGAATCGATCTCAACGGCCTGCTGAAGGTTTTTCGCGAGACCGTTATCCCCTTTAGCCGGCAGAACGCGCACCCGCGCATGTTTGGCTACGTGCAATCGCCTGGGACTCCCCTCGCGGCGTTCGCCGATTTACTCGCTTCGACCTTAAACGCGAATCTCACAGTCTGGCGTTCCGCGCCGGCGCCAGTGGAACTCGAGCGCTTAACGATCGATTGGATCCGGCAAATTCTTGGATTCAATGCTGAAGCCGGCGGACTCTTTGTCAGCGGTGGATCGATGGCCAATCTCGCCGCGATCGCCGCGGCGCGGCAGGCGAAAGATTATTCGTCAGATCGCTTGCGCATCTACGCGTCGAGCGAGACGCATTTTTCGGTCGCCAAGGCAGCAGCGCTTTTGGGAATCGGGCGGGAGAATGTGCGCCACGTCGCCGTCGACGAGCACCTCAGAATGCGGGCGGACGATCTAGTTGCAAAAATCACTGGTGATTTGGAGGAGGGCTATGTTCCATTCTGCGTCGTTGCGAATGCCGGAACCGTGAACACTGGCGCAGTCGACCCGTTAGCGGAGATCCGTGACGTTGCGGACCGCTTCCAACTTTGGATGCATGTCGATGGCAGTTACGGCGCCTTCGCCGTCCTCGCGAAATCCGCGCGTGGATTGTTCGCGGGAATTGAGCGGGCGGATTCGATCGCCCTCGATCCTCACAAATGGCTTTACCTCCCGGTGGACGTTGGCTGCGTGATTTACCGCGCGCCACAGATCGCGCGAGCCGCGTTTGCGCACGAGGCCGAATACACTCGCATTATTGGGGAGGAGGCGGACGAGGCCTTCGCATTTTGGGACTACGGCCCGGAGCTGTCGCGGCGTTTCCGGGCTCTTAAAATATGGATGTTGTTAAAAGGAGTCGGCCTCCATTCCTTGGGCGAGGCAATTGAAAGCAATCTTGCCTGTGCGCGCTACTTAGAGTCGATGGTCCGCGCCAGCGACGACTTCGAGATGGTCGCGCCGGTCGACCTGTCGATCTTCTGCTTTCGTCATGTGCCGGTGCAGCTCAGGAACGAATCGGCCGAAGCAATCGATGCCTTCAATGAACGCCTGCTGATCGCTCTGCAACGCGATGGCAGTTCGTATCTCTCCAATGCCGCACTCGGCGGTCGCTTCGCCCTGCGCGGTTGCGTGCTGAACTATCGGACCACTTTGCGCGACATGGAGATCCTGCTCGACGATTTGCGACGCGTAGCAAGATCGTTATGACTTCTGCCTAGCCGTAGATCAGTACAGATTTGGCGTGTAGATCAGCGATGAGTATGGAAACGAACGGACTACCCAAGCTAGACAATGTCATCTTTGGCGAAATCCAAGTGCTCCTCGCTGAGAAACGAACTGCGCTGGCTTCCCTGCGGACCGGTATCGCCGTCTTCGCTTTGCCTCTGTCTGTCCTGAGCGTGCTCATCGCGACCTCACGCTATTACAATGTTGGGACCGTGATGCCACTGTTGGTGCCGCTGCTGCTCCTGAACTTTGGTCTGGTCGTGCTCGGCTCCTGGCTGATCTACCGTTCGATCCGCCGCATTCACCACTACGAGCTCCGCATCCGAGAGCTCAGCCAGAAATATCGGTCGATCGCGGAGTTTATAGAGTAGCGCCAACGAATCTGCTGTACCTTCAAGTATGGCGAGCGAAGGACGCTTCGCAACGCAGCTTCAGCATCGAAACGAGTATTGGCCGAAACGCTGCGACGTGTCACCGATGCAGGATGAATTAGGAAGGACGAAATGGAGAACCAGCAAACGCGCAAAATGAAACGAGAAAATCCGACAATTGAAATTTGTCCCGGCATCACACGTCGGACGGTCGCAAACGGCAAGACGATGTATCAGATGCTTGCCACGCTGGCGGCGGGGAGTCGCATGCCTGCGCACTCGCACCCACAGGAGCAGATCGTTCACATTCTCGAGGGTCAGATGCGACTCATCGTTGACGGCGTGCCGCACGAGCTTTCAACCGGCGATTCGTTCTATCTCGCCAGCAACATTCCGCATGGTGTGGAAACGATATTACCGACACGCGTGCTCGATACTTTCAGTCCGCGGCGCGATGATTACCTGGCGATCGACGAAAAAGCTCGCCAGGGCACGGCATCGTAGTTCTTCGAACCGAGATCAGCGCGGCCGCGTTCGCGTTGCCCGTGACCTGCAGGCGAGATACGTTCGGCTGTGAAGTCGTTTCCTCGATCAATTTTCCTTCTGATCGCTGGGATCATCGCAAGCGCCGCTGTTGTTCGAGCAGATTTGGCTTCCGAGTTACGCGAGCGAAAGGTGGATGTCGGCGGAGGCGTGTCGCTGCGCGTAATCGAAGCGGGCCAGGCGGGCTCGAGGCCGACTTTGGTTTTTATTCCCGGTTGGAGTACTGCCGGAGATATTTGGCGACAACAGATTGATCGCTTCGCTCAAACTTACCGCGTGATCGCTTTCGATCCGCGCTCGCAGGGGCAATCGACGATAACAACGAGCGGCAACACGCCGGAGATGCGCGCACAGGATCTGCACAATGTGCTCGAACGATTGGACGCGCGGCGGCCGGTGTTGATCGGTTGGTCGCAAGGAGTGCAGGATCTCGCCGCTTACGTCGAGCGTTACGGCACGCATGATCTCGCCGGGCTTGTGCTGGTGGACGCGGCAGTCGCTGATGGCGTGGGTGGAATCAGAGCGCGCCCAGAAGAGGTGGCGGCGCAGTTCAAAATGTTCGCAATCTATCAAGCGCATCAGGAAGAATATTTGCGCGGCATGATGAGCGCCATTATCAGCAAGCCGCAGCCTGAAGGGGCGATTGATGGGCTCGTCGCCACTGGCATGAAAACGCCGCCCAGCCTGGGCGTCGCCATGCTGGTAGCGGATCTTTTCGGAGTGAACCGGATGGCCGCGCTGAAAAAGATTGATTGTCCGACTCTGATCATCGCATCTGCAAAATCGGACGAGCTGGCTCGCCAGCAGGCGGGCGCGAGCCAGATTGCGCACGCGCGTTTTGAAAAGATCGAAGACGCTGCGCACGCCGTCTTCCTCGATCAGCCGGAGCGCTTTGCCGAATTGCTCGAGAGATTCGTGAAAGACCTAACGACACCTTCGAAGAGTTCGACGCCATAAACGGCGATTCAGGGAATACTGACTATTCCTCTCAGCCTCTGTGGGAGATTTTACTTCCTCGCATCGACAAAGATTTGCCAACGCTCGATGCTCTTCAGTTTTAGAATGCCGTGCGTAAACCAGGGATCGTTTTTCAGCTTGTCTCTCACTTCTTTTTCATCTTCGGCGTTGACGATTAAAAGGGCGCCATGCGGCATTCCCCTTTCATCGACCAAAGGACCGCCCATCAAAATGTAGCCTTCCTCGACGAGCTGATCTATGAAGGCAGCGTGTTCGTCCCAAAAGGGCTGCTCCCGCGTGCCCTTCGACGAATCACGATTCGGACCGGCCGAAGAAATTGCCAGAAATCTATTTTTCATTACAGTCGAAACCTCGAACGTCCACATGTTGCGTCAACTTTTCGGGTCGTCTGCGACCCGAAGCACAACCTTTCCGCGTGTGTGATGCGTCGCGGCCTGCTCTTGCGCCGCAATCGCGTTACTCAACGGCAGAACTTGCGTCACGATTGGTTTGATGTTCCCCGCGTCGATCAGGCGCGCGATCTCTGCGAGGTCTGCGGCATCCGGGTGAACGGAGATGCCGGCACCGCGAATTCCGCGTTTCTGAAACTCGGCTGGATCGGGGCGCGCGACCAGCGACATCACGATGCCGCCTTTCTTAACGACACCGTAAGAACGCGCGAGCGTTTCTTTACCCACCGGATCGAGAACGGCGTCCACATCCTTAACAACGTCTTCAAACCTGGTCTTTGTATAATCGATCGCTGCGTCTGCCCCGAGCTGTTTGAGAAGATCTTGGTTTGCCGTCGATGCGGTGGCGATGACGCGGGCCCCACGCGCTTTTGCGATCTGCACGGCGAAGCTACCGACCCCACCTGAGCCACCGTGGATGAGAATGGTTTGGCCCGGATGTAGATGCGCTGTGTCCACCAACGCCTGCCAAGCGGTCAAGGCGCCCATCGGCACGGCTGCAGCCTCCACAAAGTTGAGAGACTTTGGTTTCGCAGCCACTTCGTATTCCTTAACGGTGACGTAATCGGCCCAGCCGCCGCCGAAAGTGGGATAACCGTAAACCGCTTCGCCAATTTTCAGTTTCGTGATGTTTGCGCCTGTCTTCTCCACTATGCCAGCGATGTCGTAGCCCGGGATCAGTGGCAGATGCGTGCCGAATTCGCGCGCATATTTGCCGCTGAGGGTGAGCGGGTCGGCGGGATTAACGCCGCTCGCGATCACCCGCACGAGCGCTTCATTTTCTTTCGGCTCGGGCCGCGGTATTTCTTCAAATTTCAGCACTTCAGGTGCGCCGTATTGGTGGGCGACGACCGCCTTCATCATCGGCGTCTCGTCGGCGCGTACGACGTCACAGAAGAGAGCTGCGAAAATCGCGAGACTTACGAACGCAAGTTTGCGGAGAAACATTTGCATTATGCTCAGCTTGCACCGCGATTATCTGAAGCGCGAATCCGAAACTTTATTACGCGTGCCGCGACTTTGCTCCAAACTTGTTCTTCATCGCAGACTGGACCTTTGATTACTCGACGTCGATTTCGCGCACGCGTTTCTGCGCGCGGATCAGTTCGACTTGGTTGCGGATTTTGTCGCCCAGCGCCACAGCGCATGGAATCGCCTTCACTAGCACGAACGGCGACGTAACGTCGGAGGTATTTATCTGCACGTTTTCAATTCTGACGAGCCGATACAAGAACGGCTGGCGCGTCTCCAGGTCTTTCACTCGATATAGTTCGAGCGTGTCAGTTACCTTGCCGAAAACGCCTTCGGTTGTTTTGAGTCGTTCCGTGGTCAGTTCGTAGACTTTGCTTTTTGTTTCGAGATAGCGCCCCAACGCCATCAAGATCGGCACCACGAGGAGCAGCAAAACGTACAGGCTGACGTTGCTCAGTTGCGGCGAGTCGCTGTTCCGAAGCGTCGCAAAAACCACGATAACGACGATGCCTAAAACGGCGCTCAACAAATATCGGCCGAAATTTTTCAATTGCGACGATGTGCCGCGCCAGACGGTTTGTTCAGACATGTAGAAGTGTTAGCGCGACCGCTGCCATGGCACAAGCATTCCCAGTCGGCGATTGCCCCTCGCGGTTGCGAAAGTTCGTAACCCGACCACACTAGAAAGCGTGGACCTGAAGCTTCTGGAGCGACCACTGTTTTACGTCGGAGGCCACTACGTCACGTTTCTGGGACTGATCGCGTTCGCTGCGCTTTTCGCCGCAGGCGTCATTATCGCGCGAATCCTCCAGAGCGATTTCGTGCGCCGGCTTTTCAGCCGCCTCAAGATCGACAATAATTTTATCGCGATCGTTACGACGATCCTGAGTCTATCGGCACTCGTGTTCTTCACCGTCAGCGCGATCAATGCGGCCGGGGTACCGCTTTACTGGAACGCGCCTCTGCCAGGAGTGAGGCTGAGCCTTTTACAAATTTTTCTCCTCATCGGGCTGCTCATTGCGGTTTTCTGGCTCTCGTCGCGGACAAAACGTTTCCTCCGCGATCGATTCCTGGTCAGAAGCGGGCTCGATCGTGCCCTGCAACACGCGATTGCACAAGTCGTCGGTTACGCGGTCTTGGTCATCGGGATCGTGATCGTTTTGGACAATGCCGGCATCCATCTCGGGGCGCTGACGGTGTTCGCCGGTGCCGTGGGCGTGGGCGTCGGTTTCGGTCTGCAAAACATCGCCAGCAATTTCATCAGCGGTCTGGTCATTCTGGCCGAGCGACCGATCACGATCGGAGATCGTGTCGAGGTGGCGGGAATCGCCGGTCAAGTGGAACGAATTCGCGCACGCAGCACGGTGATTCGCACGAACGACAACATCATGATAATTGTGCCAAACACGAAATTCATCGATTCGCCGGTGACGAACTGGACTTATAGCGACCGGCGGGTGCGCTTTCGCCTGCCGGTGGGGGTAGCTTACGGCAGCGACGTTAAGCAAGTTCGCGAGGCGCTCATCGCGGCAGCACGCGAGCATCCAGCCACGCTGAGTGAGCCGGGGCCGGATGCCTTCCTTGAGAAATTTGGGGAGAGCTCGATCGACTTCCAGCTCATCGTTTGGAGCGAGGAGATGAGCCGCCGGCCCAGCCGGTTCAAAAGCGATCTGAATTATTTGATTTGCAAACATCTGGACGCCGCTGAAATCGAACTTCCAAATCCGCAGCGCGACCTTCACATCCGCAGCGGCGTGCTGAAGGTGCAAAATGTGTCAGATGGAGAACGTGCGAAAGACCCGAGCGGTAGGACCACTCAGTAGAAGCCGTCGCACTTTGGTAAACGACGGCGCTGTTAGCTTCTTTTGTTAGGCCACAGATGGCCTGAGCTTAGATTGTTTGTGCAGGAGCGGCAAAACTTTTTCCACGAGTAAGTCGGCTGTAATGCCGTGTTTGCTGCGCAGGATCGGAACTGCGCCGTGCTCAATAAAATGATCTGGCCAACCAATCCTCACGACCGGCGTGTTGATCATCTGCGAGTGAAGATGTTCCATCACCGCGCAGCCAAAGCCGTTGTAGAGCACATGGTCTTCAATCGTGCAGACGACTTCGACGCTGCGCGCGAAGAATTCCAGCGTGCCAGTGTCCATCGGCTTGATCCACCGCGGATTGATGAGCGCAATAGAAATTCCTTTCTCTTCCAGCTTGCGCGCGGCTTCCTCGGCCACTTCAAACATGTTACCCAACCCGAAGATCGCTACGTCGCGCCCGTGTTGCACCACCTCCGCTTTCCCGATTTCGAGAAGCTTCGGTTCCGATTTGATCTTTGCACCCGGGCCTGAGCCTCGCGGATAACGGATGGCGATTGGACCAGAGTTGTAGTGCAACATCGTCCAAAGCATATCAACAAATTCGTCCTCGTCCTTCGGCTGCATGTGCACCCAGTTCGGGATGTGTCGCAGGTAACCGATATCGAACAAGCCGTGATGAGTCGGGCCGTCGTCTCCGCTTAAGCCAGCGCGGTCCATGCACAGCTTCACATTCAGGTTTTGAATGGCGATATCGTGGATCGCCATATCGTAGGCGCGCTGGAAGAACGTGGAGTAAATGGCAAGAAACGGTTGCAACCCCTGTGTAGCCAACCCGCAGGCGAAAAGCGTGGCGTGCTCTTCCGCGATGCCGACATCGAAGTAGCGGCTCGGGTGCGCCTTGGCAAAATGCGAAAGGCCGGTCCCGCTCGGCATCGCCGCGGTGATCGCAACAATCTTTTGATTTGTCTCTGCAAATTTCGCCAGCGTTTTGCCGATGATTTCCGAATACGTCGGCGTTGGCGTTGGTGCGGTCTCGCCGGTCTCCAGTTTATATTTGCCGAGGCCATGAAATTTATCGGGTTGCTTGAGCGCCGGCGCGTATCCCTTTCCTTTTTGAGTGAGGATGTGCAAGAGAACCGGTTCTTCCTGCGTTTTCAAAAACTCGAATGTCCGGATGAGGAGCGGGATATCGTGTCCATCGATCGGCCCGTAGTAACGCAATCCGAGTTCCTCAAAGATGACGCTGGGCACCAACAAGCCCTTGACGCTTTCCTCAACTTTATGCGCGAACTCCGCCACTGACTTTCCAGCAATCGCTTGCACGAAGCGGCGCGCTT
>Ga0209377_1001655_pt1 | contig 14934 bp, 17 predicted proteins | sample GraSoiAngelo_141_FD_185898 | JGI IMG/M metagenome (GOLD analysis project Ga0209377, IMG submission 185898) | Grasslands soil microbial communities from the Angelo Coastal Reserve, California, USA - 14_0929_12_40cm (SPAdes) (version 2) | ecosystem: Environmental > Terrestrial > Soil > Grasslands ...
GCACGAGGTGGTCGGAATCGTGCTGCTACTGCGTGACGTGCTGGCCCGCTCGCTGTTCGCCAAGTATCACGAAGACTTCGACAAGCTGAACCGCATTCTCGACGCCTACGAGCCGGCGGCGAACCGGATCGCGAACACCGTAGCCGTGGGGTTCGTGCAGGAGCGCGAGCGCATCATCCGGCAGCAGCAGGAGGCGATTCGCGAGCTGTCCACGCCGGTGCTGCAGGTGCGTGAGCGGTTGCTGATTCTCCCCATCATCGGCGTGATCGATCCCCAGCGGGCGCGGCAGCTGACGGAACAGCTGCTGCGCGCGATCCGCACCAACCGAGCGAAAGTGGTCGTGATCGACATCACCGGTGTGGCGGCCATGGACTCGAATGTCGCGAACCACCTGGTGCAGACCGTGGAGGCGTCGCGCTTGCTGGGCGCCACGGTGATCGTCACCGGCCTCTCGCCCGAGATTGCGCAGACGCTCGTGACGATCGGCGTGGACTTGAGCGAGATGGCCACGGTGGGCGACCTCCAGGGCGGTATCGAAGAGGCGGAGCGGCTGCTCGGCTATAAGGTGCTTCCGCTGGAAGAAGTGGCCCCGAAGGCGTGACTTCGTATCCCACTCCGTAGCCGGAGGGCGCGGTGGAAGTACCCATCCTGAAGCAGGGCCTGTACCTGATCGCGTCCATTCAGTCCGCGCTCACCGACGCCGATCTGTCGCAACTGCGCGAGGCGCTGATCGAGCGGGTCGGCAAGTTCCGCGCGCGCGGCGTGATCGTCGACGTGACGGCGCTCGACGTGATGGACTCCTTCGCGGTGCGGACACTGCGCGATATCGCGCACATGGCGCGGCTGCGCGGGGCCGAGACGGTGATCGTCGGGATCCAGCCCGAGGTGGCCTTCGCGATGGTGCAACTCGGCCTGACGCTCAAAGGCGTCTCGACCGCCCTGGACCTGGAAGAGGGACTCGCGTTCCTCGATCGGCAGTCACAGGAGCGGATCGAGCGCACGCGCGGGCGGATCATCCGTGGCTGAAGAGCTGCTGGTTCCCATTACGTCCGACCTGGACGTGGTGAGCGCCCGACAAAAGGGGAGGGAGCTGGCGGCCGTAGCCGGGTTCTCGAGCGGCGACCAGACCGTCATCGCTGCCGCGATCTCCGAAATCGCCCGCAACATTCTCATGTACGCCAAGCGCGGTGAGATCTCGCTGCGCACGGTGCTGAACGGAGACCTGGATGGCCTCGTCGTCGTCGCCCGCGACCAGGGGCCCGGCATTCCCGACGTGGCTCGCGCTCTGCAGGACGGGTACTCGACGTCCGGGGGCTTGGGCCTCGGCCTGCCGGGCGCCCGGCGTCTGATGGACGACTTCGACGTCGTCTCCGCGCCGGGGAAGGGCACGACCGTGACCATGAAGAAATGGCGTCGCCGGCATGCGTGAGGCGGTGGAGGTCTCCCCCATGATCGAATGGGGTGTAGCGGCGGCGCCGCTCGCCGGGGAGACGGAATCGGGTGACCTCCACCTCGTTAAACCGGTGGGTCGGGGCATGCTCGTGGCGGCCGTGGACGGGCTCGGTCACGGTGCAGAGGCCGCCGCCGCCGCTCGCACCGCCGTCGCCACTCTGGACCGGCACGCGGAAGAGTTTGTCCTGCCACTGGTGCGCCGCTGTCACGAGGCGCTCCAGGGCAAGCGCGGCGTGGTCCTGAGTCTCGCCTATCTCGACGGCGTCAAGCAGTCGATGACATGGCTCAGCGTCGGGAACGTGGAGGGCGTGCTGTTGTACACGGACCAGACGGCGCGTCCGGCTCGGGACACCCTGCTGACGCGCGGTGGTATCGTCGGCTCGGAGCTGCCACAGCTCCGCGCCGAGGTGGTTCCGATCGCGGCCGGCGACATCCTCATCTTCGCGACCGATGGGATTCGCGAGGGGTTCGCCGAGGACCTGCAGCCTGACGCAGGGGCGCAGCAACTCGCCGACCAGATCCTGGCGCACTATGGCAAGGGCACGGATGATGCACTCGTGCTGGTGGCGCGCTATCTCGGGGGCGGACGAAAGAGGCCATGACCAGAGTGGTGCCGACGGAGCCGTCGGCTGCGCCGCCCGCCCCGCTGCACAAGGAGGGCTGGCAGCAGCTGCGGATCCTCGCCGTTGGTGCCGAGGGCGGCGGCAGCGGGGGCCTGCTCCAGAGCATGCGCCAGTGGGTGGGTGAGGGGGGCGCCGAGATCGAGTCCGTCCCGGACCTGCCACGCGCCGTGCGCCAGCTCGGTGCCGGTCGGTGGCACGTCCTGGTGGCCGTGCTCGGCGAAAACGCCGACGACGATCTCGCCTGGTGGGTGGATGCACTGCGCGGCGCCACTGCCGCGCCGCGCTTGATCGCGGTGGCGCACCGGCCCTCGATGGGGCTCGTGCTGCGGGCCGAAAAACTCGGCGTCCTGGACGTGCTGTCCCTTCCGATGACCCGGGACGATTTTTTGCGCGCGCTGCGCCGCGTGCGTCCCACCTCCGAAGCCGCGGTGACGCTCCCGGACGTTCAGCCCCACGCCGTGGGCCAGTACGCCCTCGTGGGGCAGAGCGGCACGATGCTCGAGGTCTACAAGCTGATCGCTCGGATCGCGCCGAGCTCGGCGACCGTGCTCGTCCAGGGCGAGTCGGGCACCGGGAAGGAGGTCGTGGCACGAGCGATCCATCTGAACGGGCCGATGACATCCGGACCCTTCGTCGCCGTCAACTGTGCCGCGATCCCCGAGAACCTGCTCGAGAGCGAGTTGTTCGGGCACGAGAAAGGCTCCTTCACGGGGGCGATCACTCGCAAGATCGGCCGGTTCGAGCAGGCAGGCGGCGGCACCCTGTTTCTCGACGAGATTGCCGACATGAGCCTGGCGTTGCAGGCAAAGATCCTGCGCGCGGTCCAGGAGCGGGAGATCGAGCGGGTCGGGGGCGCGGAGACGATCCCCGTCAACGTACGCCTCATCGCCGCGACCAATCGCGACCTCAAGGAGGCGATCAAGCAGGGACGGTTTCGCGAGGACCTGTACTACCGGCTGGCGGTCGTGGTGATCCGCCTGCCGCGGCTCGCAGAGCGTGGGGACGACCTACTGCAGCTCACCTCTTACTTCGTGCGTCAGTTCGGCGAGCGGTATGGGAAGGGAATTCGAGCGATTTCGGACCGAGCGCTCGACCTGCTACGCAACCATGCGTGGGTGGGGAACGTCCGCGAGCTGCGCAACGTCGTCGAGCGGGCGGTGATCGTGGCCACGGACGACGTCCTGCGGGTCGAGCATCTCCCCGAAGAGTTCCGCGGCGAGGAAGCGACGCTCCCCGACCGCTCCGAAGGCGCGTTGCTCACGCTGGCGGAGGCGGAGGCGCGCCACATCGCGCGGGTGCTCGCGCAAACCAATGGACAGATCGGCGCGGCGGCCGAGCTGCTGGGCATCCACCGCAATACGTTGACGCGAAAGATGAAGGAGTACGGCCTGTGACCGAGCCGACGCTGACGCCGGTTCGGGTCGAGAAGGCCCTCGGCCTGCTTCCCGAGATCGAGGCGCTCGAGCCGCTGCGCGCCCTGCTCGTCTCTATCTCACGTCCTGACGAGCGCACGCTATGGTCGAGCTCCGGCCCCTACCTTACGCTCGGCAAGCGTGGCGTGCAGCCGGAAGAGCTGCGACACCGCATGCCGCAGGTGTTTCACACGATCACTGAGCACCTCCAGGGTCTGTACGGGGCGTATGTGGAGGCGCTCGAGTGCCAGCAACGCGCCGATGGGACGGGCGCGGTGGCGGCGCTGCTGCGCGCCGGCCGCAGCGAAGAACGGGTCGCCCGGCTCAACCAGGCGCGGGCGTGGTACGACGTCGCCCTGCGGTTGTCCCAGGGATTGCAGGACCGCCGCCCCGAGGTCGAGTCACTCCGCTCGCTCGGCGAGCTGTTCACCGGACTGGGACAATACGCGGAGGCGGCACGCCACTTCCAGCGCGCGCTCGCGATCGCGGAGGCAGAGTTCGACCAGGCGGGCGCGGTCGCGGCGTGCGAGGGGCTCGGCCACACGGCGCTGGCGCTGGGCCAGGGGGTCGGGGCCAGGGCGTGGTACGCACGGGGGCTGCGGCTGGCGGAAGCGGCAGGCGACCAGCGCCAGATCGGGCGGCTCGAGCGCTACCTCGGCGAGCTGGCGCGCCAGCAGGGCGAGGCAACAAGCGCGGGCGAACATCTGCGGCGCGCGCGGGAGTGTCTGGAGGCGGTGGACGCCACCGAGGAGATGGCGGCGCTGCTGAACACGCAGGGCCGGCTCGAGGCCCAACTGGGACGACACGCCGAGGCGTCGCGCGCCTATCGGGAGGCGCTGGCCTGGGTGCAGCGGGTCTCGCGCGATGCCGGCCTGGAGGTGACGATTCGCTTGAGCCTGGCGGAGCTGCACCTCGAGGCTGGGCGGTTCCTCGACGGCGAGGAAGAAATGCGGCGCGCCGAGCAGGTAGCGATCGCCGGCAACCTCGCCGGCCGGCTGGTGCAGATCTATACGGTAATGGGGCGGTTGCGCGGCCGGCAGCTGGACGAAACGGGGTTCGTCTTCTTCGAGCAGGCGATCGAGCTGAGCCGCATGCTCGAGCGCTCCCCCGCGGCCGTCGCGCAGGTGTACCTCGAATACGGGCTGTTCCGCGAGCGGCTCGGTCAGCGCGACGAGGCGCGCGCTTACCTCGAGCGCGCGCGGGAGATCTTCGGCGCGGTGGGGGACGCGTTGGACCGTGATCGGGTTGATGCGGAGCTGCAGAAGATCACGGCGTAGCGGCCCTACGAGAGACCCAGCCGCTTCTCGATGTGCGCCTTGACCGCGGGGGTGATCAGGCCGCTCCGCAAGGCGTCGGCGAGCGCTTGCGAGACCGCCGCGCGGTCGGCGTCCAGCTTCTGCTCCCGCAGCTCGCGGATCGCGCGGGCGAGGCGCTGATCGTACTCACTGGACTGCAGCTTTCCCTCGTCCATCTCCTGTTTCAGCTGTGCCAGCTGCTTCACGAAGCGCTCCAGGGACACCGGTGCCATGCCGTCGCTCCTTGCGAGTGGAGGGAACATCCTCCAGCAACTTACCGCTCGGTCGCGCTTCTCACGAGCGGTCGGGTCAGACAGGTCGGCCCGCCGCCGCCCTTCAGGCAGATCTCCGCTCCCGCGAACTCCCGCACCGTGACGCCGGCCCGTCGCAGGCGCGTCCGCGTCTCGGGGTTGCCGGCGACCAGCAGACAATGGCGCGGCGCGACGGCCAGCGCGTTGCAGCCGAGTGTGGCGAACTCGGGCTCCGGCACCTCGACGAGCTCGATCCCGCGCGCCAGCAGGCGCTCGCGGAACGGTACCGGCAGCAGCGGCGAGTATGCCAGGAATAGATCGTCATCGATCGGGCTGAGGATCGACATCAGGTGGAACACGTCATTCGGCCCGCGCCAGTGGGGGAGGGGGACGACCAGCAGCTCGGCGATGCAACCCGCGAGCAGCGCCTGGAGCTGGCGGATGCCCTCGGCGTTGGTCCGATACCCCTGGCCGACCGCGAGCGTCCGCTCGTCGATCCAGACCACGTCGCCGCCCTCGACACGTCCGGGTGGCGTAATCGCTCCGTGGATCGGGATGCCGAGGGCACGAAGCGCGGTCCGCTGTGCCGCCGGCTCGGCGGCGCGCTGCGGCTTTCCCATGCTGCAGAGAATCACGCCCCGGTCACAGGCGATCGAGGCGTCGCGGACGTAGATCGAGTCGAGGCCGACGGTGCCGTCCGCCGGCAGAGCGTGCACCGCCGCGCCGCCGTCCCGGAGCAGCTCGACAAAGCCGTCGTACTCGGCGACGGCCCGCGCGAAGTCCGGTCGGGCGAGGTAGTTCAGGTCGCGCCATTGCCGATCGATCGCGGTATCGCTGTGGAAAGCATCGCGGGCGTGCCTCACGACGACGCGCCGCAACGTCGCCACGTCCGACTGCGCGCCTGCCATCACGCGTCGGGCGCTCGCTTCAACGGTGGGCGGCGAGGTGACGCACTTCGTCGTGCCGGAAGCACGTCACGAGGTGGTCGTTGACCATCCCCACGGCCTGCATGAAAGCGTAGCAGATCGTGGGCCCGACGAAGCGGAAGCCGCGCTCGATCAACGCCGCGCTCATCCGGTCCGACTCGCGGGAGCGCGCCGGGAGATCGCGCAGGCTGCGCCGCGCGAACTGCTTCGGCGCGCCGCCCACGAAGCTCCACAGGAACGTGTCGAACGACCCTGCTCGCTCGCGGAACTCGAGGAACGCGCGGGCGTTCGACACGGCCGCGCGCACCTTCTGCCGGTTGCGCACGATCCCGGGGTCCCGCAGCAGCCGCGCGATCCGCGTCGCGTCGTAGCGCGCCATGCGGTCCGGGTCGAAGCCGTCGAACACCTCGAGGAAGCGGGCCCGCTTGTGCAGGATTACCGCCCAGGACAGGCCCGCCTGGAACCCGTCCAGCACGAGCTTCGCGAACAGCTCGCGGTCGCCGTGCAGCGGCACGCCCCACTCGCGGTCGTGGTAGGCGAGCATCAGCGGGTCGGCGTCTCCTGCCCAGCAACGCTTCATGGCGGCGGTTAAGATAACCCGAGGCGCCATGAAATACCTCCATGTGACGGAGCTCGATGGCCGCTATCTCGGCGAGCTGCGGGAGACCGGCGTGCCGGTCCCAGGAACGGGTGAGGTCCTGCTGCGGGTCACCGCCTCGGGGGTGAACCGCGCCGACCTGTCGCAGATCGCCGGACGCTATCCGCCGCCGCCGGGTGAGTCGCAGATCCTCGGCCTCGAAGCGTCGGGGACTGTCGAGGGCACGAGCGACCCGGTGTGTGCGTTGCTCGCCGGGGGTGGGCACGCGGAATACGTCGCCGTGCCGCAGGGACAGCTGATCCCAGCCCCCCCGCGGCTCGAGCTGGTGAGCGCCGCCGGCATCCCGGAAGCATTCCTCACCGCCTTCGTGAGCCTGGTGGTGGAGGGCGGTTTGACGCCCGGTATCAACGTGCTGATCCACGCGGGCGCTTCCGGCGTCGGGCTCGCCGCGATCCAGATGGCGAGATTGCTGGGCGCGCGGACCGCGGCCACGACGCGGACGCCGGACAAGCTCGCGGCGCTTGCAGCCGCGGGAGCCGATCTCGCGATTCACAACGCCGGCCAGGGGGTGGGGGTGGGGGTGGTCGCGGAGGTCGAGCGGCATTGGGGCACGAATGCCGTGCACCTCATCCTCGATCCGATCGGGGCTGCGACGCTCGCCGACGACCTCACGCTGCTCGCCCCCGGCGGCCGGATCATCTGTCTCGCGACGATGGGCGGCGCCCGCGCGGACATCGAGCTGCCGCTCCTCCTGAAGAAGCGCGCGCGACTCATCGGGTCGACCGTGCGAGCCCGCAGCCGCGCAGAGAAGGCGGCACTCATCACGCGGTTTCGCGCGGAGATCCTCCCGGCATTCGCCACGGGGGCGCTCGGCGTCACCGTCGACTCGGTGCTGCCGCCCGCGCGAGCGGCCGAGGCGTTCGAGCGCATGCGGCACAATCGCAATGTCGGGAAAATCCTGATCGACTGGCGGTCGCAGGCGCGCTGAGGGCCGGTCCGCCCCGCGTTCGGCGGTTGCAGTGTGCGACACGAGTGTGCTGCCGCGCTCGGTGTGCGCTGCGTCACCGCCCAAGTAGTAACGGTCCGTAGTTTTTCCACTGCGAGTCTCTGACAAGGGCAAACCGCCGGCGACGGCGGGGCGCAAAGCCACGGGGTCTCGGTCTCGGACCGAGATAGCCCAGCTGCCGGACTTAGCAAGCGGCCCTATGCCTACTGACGAGCGCTGGGCCGTTTTGCGTTACGTGGGGAAGTGCGGCGTATGCGGAGATACGGAAGGACCGCTCCCCGGCTGCGGGTTGAGCGGGCCGGCTTTACGGTCATCGAGCTCATTATCGTCATCATCATCTTCTCGACGGTGACCAGCATCGCGCTGCCGGCGATTTCGCGCATCACTACTCATTCCCGCGTGAATCAGGCCGCGATGGTGGTCGGCCACGACCTGACGGTGGCCGCGTCGGCCGCGGCCCGCCAGCGCAAGCCCATCCGAATCACCCTCGGCGGCGACCGTCAGTCGTTCACGGTGGCTGACCGGGCCAGCGCGACGGTCCTGCAGACCCGGTGGCTGGGCCCCGACACGCAGTACGGGCTCGACTCCGTCTCCTTCTCGGCGTCACCGGTTGATCTTTTCCCGAGCGGCTTCGCCTCGAGCGCACTCACGGTCACGCTGTCGGCGCGAGGCTATTCGCGCCAGGTCACGATGTCATCCGCCGGCTGGGTGAGGGTCCCATGAAACAGTCGGAGGCGGGGTTCTCGCTCGTCGAGCTGCTGGTGGCGATCACGCTGCTGTCGCTGGTGCTGGTGAGCGTGGCGCAGCTCAACGTCGCCCTGGCGCGCCGGTTCTACGCGCTGTCCGGCGGCGCGGCGCGCAGCGCCGTAGTGGCCCAGCAGGTGAACCAGTTCACCGCGATGCCATTCGATTCGCTCAAGAGCAAGGCGGGCACGATCACGGTCAACAAGCCGCCGCTGCCCTATACCCGCCAGGTCACGGTGGACAGCCTCTCGCCCAAGCTACGTCGTGTGACGATCGTGATCACGCCCCTCAACAGCGTGTTCGCGCCGGATACGCTGGTGTTGCAACGCAGCAAGCCGGGCAACAACCCGTTCAAGACGCCATGAGCGCCCGGCGCGGCTTCACCCTGGCCGAGCTGCTCGTGACCCTGCTGATCATGGGAATCGTGGGCACCGCGGTGACGAAGCTGTTCGTCTCGCAGTCCCGGTTCTACGACCAGCAGACGCAGCTGCGGCGGGCGCGGTTCGTGTCCCGTACGGCGATCAACGCGGCGCTCTCCGACCTGCGCATGGTGGAGGGGACGGGCGGCGTGGTATCGGCGACGGCCGGCCAGGTGACTGTGCGGGTACCGTACGCGATCGGCGTCGCCTGCGCCAGCAACGGGGCCCAGACGACGTTGTCGCTATGGCCGGTGGACTCGACCGCGTACGCCACCGCCGGCTTCTCGGGCTACGCCTGGCGGGATTCGCTCGGGAACTACACCTACGTGGAGGCGGGCGCTGCGGTCGTGACGGACAACGCGGCCGTGTGCACGGGGGCGAACGTCACCGTACTGCCACAGGGTCGGGTCGTGGCGGTGCGACCCGCGCTCCCCGGCGCCATCCCGGCGGCGACGCTGGTCGGGACACCGGTGTTTCTGGTGCAGCGGGTCACCTACGAGTTCAAGAGCTCCGTCGCGCTGCCGGGGCGGGTGGCGCTGTGGCGCACGATCGTCCAGACGGGTCAGACCGACGAGCTGGTGGCGCCGTTCGACACGACCGCGAAGTTCCGTTTCTTCGCGGCGGGCGTCGATACCGCCCAAGCCGCGGTGCCCAATCCGCTGAGCAACTTGCGAGGTCTCGAGCTCAACCTGAGCGCGCAGAGCGAGCGGGCGCCGGAGGGGGCGGCTGCGCCGAAGCAGGCGCGGGCGGTCACGGCGGTCTTCTTCAACAACCAACCGAAATGACGGCGGGCCGGGGAGTGACCATGCGAACATTGGGCTCAGAGCGCGGTCTCGCGCTTCCCATGGTGATCCTGATCATCGCCGTACTCACAGTGCTCGTCGCCGCGGGTTTCTCGGCGGCCAGCAGCGAGCGTCGCGTCAACGCCAACGAGGAAGCGACGCTGGACGCCTTCACCACCGCGGAAACCGCCCTGGAGCTGTTCCTCGCGCGTCGCGATTCGTTCGGGTTCACGGCATCGCCGCCCGCGGTGACCGAATCGACCCGGATCGTGTTCACCGGGGCATACGCCGACGTGGTGCTGCGGCAGATGCGTGTGGACACGGTGGCGCAGCGCTGGGGCTACGTGGTGCGCTCGCACGCGGTGAACACGGTGAAAGCATTGCGCGGCACGCCGGGGGCGGAGCGCACGGTCGCGGAGTACGCGGTGTGGCAGCCGGGGACGATGAGCATCCTGTCCAGCTGGACCAGCCTGAGCGGGCTGCACAAGAACGGCGCATCCAGCATGGGGACGGGGGGCTTCGACGGGTGCGGCAAGATGCCGGCGGTCGCGGGCGTGGCCGTGCCGACGAACCCTGGATACACGCAGAACGGCTCCGGCACCGCACCCCAGGGGAATCCGCCGGTGCTGAACGTGGCCCCCACGCCGGCGCAGATGGCCGATCAGGTGAAAATCGACTGGGCTGGCATCTCGAGCGGAACGGCCGTGACGCCGGACATCACCATTCCCCCGGGCTCGTGGCCGGCGTTCTCCGACCCGAACTATTGGCCGGTCATCAAGGTCAATGGCAACTTCGCGCTCCCTGGCGACGGGCAGGGAACGCTGATCGTGACGGGCAGCCTGACGATCAGCGGCAACATCACCTGGCGCGGCGTGTTGCTCGTCGGGGACAACCTCACCTCGAATGGGAACAACGGAGTGGACGGGGCGACCGTCACGGGACTGAACGTCAAGCTCGGCCAGACGCTGCCACAGGGCGACGTCGGCAACGGCACGAAGCGCTACAACTACAATTCCTGCAACGTCGCCAACGCGATGTCGAAGATGGCGCAACTCGTCGGGTACACCAACGCGTGGGTCGATAACTGGCCGACGTACTGAGACACTTTTCACAGGAGGGTCAGGTGAACCGCAAGGGTTTCACGCTCATTGAGCTGCTGATCGTGGTCGTGATCATCGGCATTCTAGCGGCGATCGCGATTCCGAAGTTCGCCAACACGAAGGAGAAGGCGTACATCGCGTCGATGAAGTCCGACCTTCGTAACCTCGTGACGGCGGAAGAGGCTTACTTCGCCGACTCCGTGAAGTACTCGGCGACGATCGGCGCGGGTGGGGTCATCTTCACCCAGTCGACCGGCAACACCGTACCGGCCGTCAACACGACCGCGGACGGGTGGACGGCGAACATCACCAACGTCAACACGACCAAGACCTGCTCGATCTACATCGGGTCGACGTCGCTGGCGCCGGCCAACAAAGAAGGCGAGCCGAAGTGCCAGTAGGCGCTCGGCCTTGGCGCTGGAAATAGAGCGGCGGGGACTCCCCCGCCGCTCTTGTCGTCAGAGGGGTGCCCGCTTCGGCCCACGTCGACGGGGCTCCTGTTCGAACGAGCGGTGCAGTAAACTATCCGATCTCGATGTCTACGCCCCACGTCACTCTCGCGCTACTCGTGCTCAGCGCGGGCGGGCCGTTGCCCCTCGCCACGGCGCAAACCCCGCGGACCGGCGACAGCGTGCCGACGAACCTGTACGCCGCCGCCGGTGCCGGCATGCTCGGCCCCGCCGCGCGGCGTGCCGCGCCATTGGTGTACGTGCCGAACAGTAAGGACTCGAGCGTCAGCGTGATCGACCCGCGGACCTATCGGGTGGTGCGCACCTTCGCGACCGGCGCGCTCCCGCAGCACGTGGTCCCGTCTTACGACCTCGCGACGCTGTGGGTGGCGAACAACCTGGGGAACACCCTCACGCCGATCGACCCCGTGACGGGTCGTGAGGGAACGCGCGTGCCGGTGGACGACCCGTACAACCTCTATTTCACCGTCGACGGCCGATTCGCGATCGTCGTAGCCGAACGGCTGCGGCGCCTCGATTTTCGCGACGCGCACACGATGCACCTCATCGAGTCCGTGCCGGTGGAGTGCAGGGGTGTGGACCATATGGAGTTCACAGCGGACGGGCGCTACGCGCTCGCCACCTGCGAGTTTTCGGGCCAGCTCCTCAAGCTGGATGTCGCGGCCCGCAAGGTCGTCGGCTACCTGATGCTCGACCCCGATGGCCTGGGCGCCCGGGCGATGCCGCAAGACATCCGCGCGTCGCCCGACGGACGGGTGTTCTACGTCGCGGACATGATGGCGAACGGGGTCTACCTCGTGGATCCCGACGAGTTCCGGCGCGTCGGGTTCGTCGCGACGGGGAAGGGGACGCACGGCATCTATCCGAGCCGCGACGGCCGCCGCATGTATATCACGAACCGCGGCTGGAACACGACGGCCGGGGGGCGGCGCGGACCGGGGACGGTGACGGTCCTCGATCCGATCACGCAGCGTATCGTCGTCACGTGGCCCGTGCCGGGTGGCGGGAGTCCCGACATGGGGAACGTGACCGCCGACGGCCGGGAGCTGTGGCTGTCGGGGCGCTACGACGGCGAGGTGTACGTCTTCGACGCGGGGACCGGCCGCCTCATGCACCGCATCAAGGTCGGTCGCGAGCCGCATGGCCTGTGCGTATGGCCGCAGCCGGGGCGCTATTCCCTGGGGCATACCGGGAACATGAGATGACGCGATGAACCGCATCAAAGGGAAGCTCATTCTCATCACCGGCGCGAGCTCGGGGATCGGCGAAGCGTGCGCGCGGCGATTCGCAGGCGAAGGAGCGAGCCTGGCGCTGTGGGCGCGCCGCCGGGAGCGGCTCGAGCAACTCGCGGCCGAGCTGCACCAGCAGCACGGCACCGCGGTGCGGCTCGCCCAGGTGGACGTGCGCGACCGGGCCGCCGTGAGCGCCGCCGCCGCCGAGCTCACCGGCGGCGGGCACGTCCCGGATGTCCTCATCAACAACGCGGGACTCGCGAGCGGGATGGCCAAGATCCACGAGGGCGACCCGGAGGACTGGGACCGCATGATCGATACCAACCTGAAGGGACTGCTCAACGTGACGCGCGCGATTCTGCCGCACATGGTGGCCCGCCGCCGCGGTCACGTGGTGAATATCGGCTCGACCGCGGGTCACATGACCTATCCGATGGGGAACGTCTACAATGCCACCAAGTTCGGCGTGCGCGCGCTGACCGAGGGCATGAATCTCGACGTGGCGGGCACGCCGATCCGCGTTTCCGGCATCGACCCCGGGTTCGCGGAGACCGAGTTCTCCGAGGTGCGGTTCCACGGCGACAAGCAGCGCGCGAAGCAGGTCTACGAGGGCTTCAAGCCGCTCAGCGCGGACGACATCGCGGACGCGATCGCCTACGTGGTGAACCTCCCCGAGCACGTCAACATCCTCGACCTGATCCTCGTGCCGACGGCGCAGCGCAATGTGTACGTCGTCGACCGGACGTCGCAGTAAGCGACCGTTTTCACCGATAAGGAGCGGGCACATGCAGCAGCGCACGCTGGGCAAGCAAGGCCTCGTCGTTTCCACCCTGGGCCTGGGGTGCATGGGGATGTCAGAGTTCTACGGCCGTCGCAACGACGCGGAGTCGATCGCGACGATTCACCGGGCTCTCGAGCTCGGGATCAACTTCCTGGACACCGCCGATGCGTACGGTCCGTTCACCAACGAGCAGCTGGTCGGTCGCGCCATCGCCGGCCGTCGGGATGACGTGATCGTGGCGACGAAGTTCGGCAACGTGCGCGGTCCAAACGGCGAGTTCCGGGGCGTGAATGGCCGGGCCGAGTACGTCCGCGCCGCTTGCGACGCCTCGCTCAAGCGCCTGGGCGTGGACGCGATCGATCTGTACTATCAGCACCGCGTCGATCGTGCAGTGCCCATCGAGGAAACGGTGGGCGCGATGGGCGAGCTGGTCCGGGAGGGGAAGGTGCGCTACCTCGGACTCTCCGAGGCATCGACCACGACGCTGCGCCGCGCGCACGCGGTCCACCCGATCAGCGCGCTGCAGACCGAGTTTTCACTGTGGAGTCGCGATCCCGAGGCGGAGATCCTGCCGACCTGCCGCGAGCTAGGCATTGGCTTCGTGGCGTACAGCCCGCTGGGGCGAGGGTTTCTCACCGGCAGCATCCGCCGGCCCGAAGACCTCCCGAGCGACGACTGGCGGCGCAACAATCCGCGCTTCCAGGGGGCCAACTTCCAGAAGAACCTGGACTTGGTGGGGAAGATCGAGGAGATCGCGCGGGAGAAGAAATGCACGCCCGCTCAGCTGGCGCTCGCCTGGCTGCTCCTGCGGGGAAAGGACATCGTGCCGATCCCGGGGACGACGCAGCGCGCCCGGCTGGAAGAAAACGTCCGCGCGCTCGACATCCGGCTCACCCCCGAGGAGCTCAAGCGCATCGACAGCGTCGCTCCGCTGGGCGCGGCCGCCGGAGACCGGTACGCGGAAGGCGGGATGCGCGCGGTGAACGTCTGATCAGGGCGCGCTTGCCGGAGCGCCCTGCCCCAGCAGGTAGCGTTGGGTGAAGAGGATCGTCGCATAGAACTGGAAGTCCTGGTTGCTCTTCTTCCGGAACCCGTGACCCTCGTCCTTCGCCATGAGGTACCACACCGGCACGTTGCGCTGCTTCAGGGCGGCCACCATCTGCTCCGCTTCGCTGCGGGGAACGCGCGGATCGTTCATCCCCTGAACGATGAACAGCGGCTTCGTGACCTTGGCGACGTTGTTGAGCGGCGCCGCGCGCTCCATCCACGCTCGCGTGGTGGAGTCGCGCTCGTCGCCGTACTCGACGCGCCGCAGGTCCTGGCGGTACCCCGAGGTGTTCTTCAAGAACGTCGCGAGGTTCGAGATACCGACCACGTCCACCGAGCAGCACACGCGGTCGTTGTAGAGCGTGGCGGTCACGAGTGTCATGTGACCGCCGTAGCTGCCGCCTGTCACGAGCGCGTGGTCCGCGTCGAGGTCGGGACGCGTGCCGATCCACTCGAACAACGCGCCGATGTCCTTATAAGCGCCGTCCCGTAGTGTCCCGTTGTCCAGCTTCACGAACGTCTTGCCGTGGCCGGTCGAGCCCCGGATGTTCGGCAGAAGCAGGGCGATGCCGAGCTCGTTCAGGTAGTAGTTGCTGCGGCCGAGGAACCCGGGGCGGGACTGCCCCTCCGGCCCCCCGTGGATGCTGATGATGACCGGCCGCCGGCCGCCGAAGCGTGCCGGGGGCTTGTAGAGGAAGCCGGAGATGGAGCGGCCGTCGAAGCTCGACCAGTGGATCAGCTCCGGCTCGGCGAAGTCGCTGGTGTTGAGCCCGGCGGTCTCGCTCTCGGTCCACCG
>Ga0209377_1001656_pt1 | contig 14933 bp, 12 predicted proteins | sample GraSoiAngelo_141_FD_185898 | JGI IMG/M metagenome (GOLD analysis project Ga0209377, IMG submission 185898) | Grasslands soil microbial communities from the Angelo Coastal Reserve, California, USA - 14_0929_12_40cm (SPAdes) (version 2) | ecosystem: Environmental > Terrestrial > Soil > Grasslands ...
CCCGGCAAGGGTCGTGAGCTTGAGCACGACGATCTCCTGGTCCAGCGGTTTGCCGAGCCGGCTGGCCGTCACCGCGGGCGCCGTGACGCTGGTCGTCGCGGCGAGCGCCGGAACCCGTGCTCGGTCAGCCCCCTGGACGGCCGACACGGCGCCGGCCACGAGCGTTTCTCTGACCGCCGGGTCGAGCCGGTCCACCGCGACGAGACCCATCAGCCCCGAGCTCATGAACGCTCCGGGTCCCGAATGTGTGTGAGATGCCGACACGACGAGCGTGCTCGACGGCACGCCGGCGCGGGCCAGGCGATCTTCGACGACCCCGACGAGCGCGCGATCGACGGCGATGACGTCCAGCGTGACCCACGTCAGGCGCGCCGCCGGCGTCTCGAGCACGAGCGCCCGCACCGTCATGGGATCGCGCTCACCGACGGAGGGCTTGAACCAGAACGCGTGGGCGTAGCGGCCGAAGAGATCGGGAAACAGGAGCCGGCGCTTCATGCCGCCGTAGCCTGCGAGGGGCGTCCCCGGCGGCAGGCGCACGGTGGCGGTCGAGGCGCCGGCGGTCACGCACTCGGTACAGGGCTCCGCGGCCGCCGCGATTCCCGTGAAGCCGGCGCCTCCCAGAAGGAGGCCGACGAGGAGCGAGCGGCCGATCACCTCTCCGCGCACAGGTCGGCTACCAGGGCGACCATTTCCGCTCGCGGCTCTCCACTGCTCTTGAGCCGGCGCTCGGCGTCCCAGCACCGACGAAGCTTCCAGGCGAAGTGAGCCTCGGAGCCGCTCGTAGAACCGGTGAGCGTCTCGATCACGACCGGCGGTCGTCGAAGCGCCCTGGCGATCTCATCGACCGACCGGCCGCGGCGCCGCATCGCGACCGCGGTCCACGCCGTCCTCACGTCACGCGCGAGGACCGTCAGCAGGAGCATCGCGTCCTCGGTCGCGAGGAGGCGGTCGAGCATCTTCAGCGCGCCGGCGCGGTCGCGTCGCTCGACGGCCCGCGTCAGGTCGAAGATGTCGTCCAGGCGCTGTTCGCCGACGATCGCGCCGACGTCCTTGACGCCCACGTTTCGGTTGTCGGGTCCGCCCGCGAGCGCGGCCTTGCGCGCCTCACCCAGGAGCGTGGCGGTGTCCTCTCCCGTCAGCTCGACCAGGAGCCGCGCGGCCTCGTCGGTGATCGTCAAGCCTTCGAGCGCCGCTCGCTGGCGTACCCAGCCAGCCAGGTCGCGGGCGCCGCGCGTCGGGAGCTCGATGATCGCGGCGGCGGGCACGGCGCCCATCAGCCAGTGGTCGGTGCGCCGGTCGCGTGAGGCCCGCAGCGGCTCGTCGGCCAGCAGGAGCAGACACGTCGCCGGGTTGGGGCTCTTCGCGTAGCCGTTGAGTGCCTCCGCGCCCTTCGCGGCGAGCGCTTGCGGCCGCCGCACCGCGACCAGCCGCCGGTCGACTCCGAGCGGCATCGTCGCCGCCGCGCGCACGATCTCGTCGACGCTCGACTCGCGCCCGTCGAAGACCTCGCGGCCCCAGGCCGCCAGCGCGCGGTCCGGAAAGAGTCCGCGGGTGGCCGCGTCGAGCGCATCGTCGAGGAGCTGGACGTCGCCGCCGTGGAGCAGAGTCATCGCCGGCGGCTCGCCTTTCTCGGCCTGTCGGATGAACGTCGCGTAGTCCATTTATCGAGTAGTTTTGGGCCGCGACCACCGCGGGTGGCCTGCTGTAGGTGCGTGTGGCTCCGCTCGCCCGATCATGAGGTATGCGTCCATCGGCCCGGGTTGTGCGGTTCTGGCGCCGCGTGCCGGCAAAGGTGGCCTGCTGTAGGCGCGTGTGGCTCCGCTCGCCCGATCATGAGGTTTGCCTCTCTGAACTTGCACGCGTGGTTGCGAACCTGAGACCTTGCTCGAAGTCCGGGGGCTCGCCCTTGGTCGAGCGTAGACCTGAGACGGAACTTGAGGTCTGAGGGCTCGGCCCGCCCGGCCGAGGAGCAGGCCGGCGGAGCGGTTCGTCGGTCGGTCGGCCGGCGTCAAAACCTGTCGATGGTCAAGCTGACGATCGAGCGGGCGATCTCGCTCGCGGCGGTGCGCACCGCGGCCTCTTCTCCCGAGATCGTCTGCGACACGGCGCCCAGGACCTGGAAGTCGGCTTTCTCCCTGAGGCTCTGCTCCTCGAAGAGGATCGAGCTCTTTTTCACGTCCCGCAGGCGGAGATTCATCGTCACGACCAGCCGGTACTGGCGCACGTTGGCCTGGTTGTCGAACGCGATGGACTGGACGCTGTACCCGACCACTTCGCCGTCGAGGACCGCATCGGCCTCTTCCGGCTTGACGACGCGGAGCCGGCCGTTGGAGGCGAACGCCTGGACGACGGCGCTGGTCAGCAAGGTCTCGACGGCGGGCTCCGCCGTCTTGTTCGTGAAGACCGGCACCGCTACCGTCTTGATGTGGTCCGGAAGATTGCCGCGAAACGAGTAGCCACAGCCGGTGAGGCCGACGGCGAGCAAGGCAAGGCCGAGGGCGGGCGCGCGGCCGCTCCGGTTCACGCGCGCGTCACGATGTTCACGAGACGATTGGGGACGACGACCACTTTCTCCACCCGGCGCCGCTCGACCCAGGGCCGCACACGGTCGTCGCCGAGGGCGAGCTGGCGGACCTGATCGTCGGCGGCGTCCACGTCGACGAGCAGCCGCCCGCGCACCTTGCCGTCGACCTGGACGACGACCGTGACCTCGGTCTTCTGGAGTGCGGCCGGATCGGCGACGGGCCAGCGCTGCTTGAAGAGGCTCTCGCGGTGGCCGAGCTGGGACCAGAGCTCCTCGGTCACGTGCGGGCAGAAGGGGCCGAGCAGGAGCAGTGTCGTCTCGACCGCCTCGCGGATGAGGGCGGAGCGGTCTGCGGCGGCGGTGGCGCCGTCGCCGGAGGCTGCGTCGAAGGCCTGGAGCGCGTTGACGAGCTCCATGATCGCGGCGATCGCGGTGTTGAAGTGGAACTCGCGCTCGATGTCGTCGGTGACGCGCTGAATCGTCTCGTGGATCGTGCGTCGGAATGCGCGCCCCTGCTCCGTCGTTGGAACGGTGGCTGCCCTCGAGCGATCCGGGGGGGGCGCCTCGCCCCCTCCGAGCTCAGACAGATGCGCGATCACGAAGCGCCAGACACGGTTCAGGAACCGCGAGGCGCCCTCGATCCCCTGGTCGTTCCACTCTAGGTCCTTCTCGGGCGGCGCCGCGAAGAGCTCGAAGAGACGCCCCGTGTCGGCGCCGTACTTCTCGCGGACGTAGTCGTCGGAGACCACGTTGCCCCTCGACTTCGACATCTTCGCGCCATCCTTGATGACCATGCCCTGGCTGAGCAGCGCCATGAAGGGCTCGTCGATCTTCGTGAGCCCGAGGTCGCGGAGCACCTTCGTGTAGAACCGCGCGTAGAGCAGGTGGAGCACCGCGTGCTCGATACCGCCGATGTACTGATCGACCGGCATCCAGTACGCGGCCGCGTTCTGCTCGAACATCCCGGTGTCGTAGCGCGGCGAGCAGTAGCGGAGGAAGTACCACGACGACTCCACGAAGGTGTCCATCGTGTCGGTCTCGCGCCGCGCGGGACCGCCGCAGCGCGGGCAGGTCGCGTTCACGAAGCTCGCGACGCTCGCCAGGGGCGAGCCGCCCTTGCCGGAGAGCTGCACGTCACGCGGCAGCGCCACCGGAAGGTTCTGCTCGGCCTCGGGGACCATGCCGTCGACGTCACAGTAGAGCACGGGGATCGGGGCACCCCAGTAGCGCTGGCGGCTGATGCCCCAGTCGCGGAGACGGTAGTTCACCTTGGCGGTGCCGATGCCGCGCGAGACCAGCCAGTCCGTCGCGCGGCGCTTCGCCTCGGTCACGGAAAGGCCGTCGAGGAAGCCGGAATTGATCTTGACGCCGTCGCTGCTGTACGCCTTGCCGGTCCAGCCATCCGGGCGCTTGACCGTCTCGCTGATCGGCAGGCCGTACTGCTCGGCGAATTCCCAGTCGCGCTCGTCCTCGCCGGGTACGGCCATGATGGCGCCGGTGCCGTAGCCCATCAGGACGTAGTCGGCCAGGAACAGCGGGACGGGGGTGTTGGTGAACGGATTGACGACTCGGGCGGAGAGCCGGAGGCCGCGCTTGGGCCGATCGGCGGCGGTCCGCTCGATCTCCGACTGACGCGAGACCTCGGCCCGGAACCGCGCGACGGTCTCGCGCTCGGCGGCGTCGCCCACCACGCGGTCGACGAGCGGATGCTCGGGAGCCAGCACCGCGTACGTCATGCCGAAGACCGTGTCGGGCCGCGTCGTGAAGACACGGATCGAGAGATCCGGCCGTCCGTCCACCCGCAAGTCGAACTCGGCGCCCTCGCTCTTGCCGATCCAGTTGCGCTGCATCGTCAGCACGCGCTCGGGCCAGCCCGGCAGCCGATCGCACCAGGCGAGCAACTCCTCGGCATAGTCGGTGATCTTGAAGAACCAGCCGTCGATCTCGCGCGGGGTCACCTCGGACTCGCATCGCCAGCAGCGGCCGTCCTCCACCTGCTCGTTGGCGAGGACCGTCTGGCAGGACGGACACCAGTTCACCGTCGAGCGTTTGCGATAGGCGAGCCCGCGCTCGAGCATCTTGATGAAGATGAGCTGTTCCCATTTGTAGTAAGTCGGGTCGCAGGTCGCGACCTCGCGATCCCAGTCGTACGAGATGCCCATCCTCATGAGCTGCGCGCGCATGTAGTCGATGTTCTCGTAGGTCCAGATCGCGGGATGCACGCCGTGCTCGATGGCGGCGTTCTCGGCGGGAAGGCCGAAGGCATCCCAGCCCATCGGGTGGAGCACGTTGTAGCCGCGCATCCATTTGTAGCGAGCCAGGAGGTCGCCGATCGCGTAGACGCGCACGTGGCCCATGTGGATCCGCCCGGACGGGTACGGGAACATCTCGAGGCAGTAGAACTTCGGGCGGCTCGGGTCCTCGTGGACCCGGAACTGCTTCGTCTCTTCCCAGGTCCGCTGCCACTTCGCTTCGATCTCCCGGAACGGGTAGCGGTCGGTCGACATGATTAGGCTAGATTTTTAACATACTTAGCCAGCAGGGGCAAGAAGATGCCGAAGCCGGCGTTGGTCGGGCGTGCTGCAGGCCGTCGCGGGGCTGGGGCCCCGGCGCTTGCAAATTGACGAGGGAGCCTACTTCTTCACGCCGAGCATGCCGAGCGCTTCGTTGGCTTCGCGCATCGAGTCGACGTGCTTACCTTCCTTGTGAAGGGCGGCGGCGCGGTCGAGCTTGGCCAGCGCGTTCTTCACGCTCGCATCGTTCTGGTTCATCGTCGCCGCGGCGTCTCGGCCCTGCTTGATGAGGACGGGACACATAGACGCGGAGGCCGCTGACGAGACGAGGATCAGCGCCAACACGGTGGCGCATCCGAGGGGGAATCGCATCGTGACACCTCTCTGAGGACATTCCGGCGTGACGCGGCCACGCGATTCTGCCGCGTCACGCCAAACCGGTGCGGCTCTACTTCTTCACGCCGAGATCCGCCGCCGCTTCGTTGGCCAGCTTGAGCGACTCCGCGTGCTTGCCACCGTCGTGGAGCTTCTGTGCCTCATCCAGCTTGGCGACCGCCGCCTTCACCTTCGGGTCGTCGGCCTTCATCTTCGCGGCCGCTTCGCGGCCCTCCTTGATCACCTTCGGGCACGAGCTCGCGAACGCCGCACCCGCGGTGAAGGCCAGCGCGACCGCTACCGTCGTGACTGCCATGAGCTTTCTCATGTACTGTCACCTCCCTCTGAGCCCGGTTGGCTCTGGACATTGTAACAGCCGGTCGAAGGGTCCGGTTCCATCCCCGCCGGGGGATGGAAGTGATCGAAAATCCGCTGCGCGAGCTTGGGGGTGACCTTCGGCACCGCCGCCAGCTCCGCGACCGACGAATCGCGCACGCGGCGCGCCGAGCCGAGCGTCTTCAAGAGGCTCGTCCGAATCGACGGCCCGATACCGGGAATCGTGTCGAGCACCGACTGGATCGTGCGCTTCGACCGGAGCTTCTTGTGGTACGTGATCGCGAAGCGGTGGGCCTCGTCCCGGATCCGCTGCAAGGTGTGGAGCGCCGGCGACGTGGGGTCGAGGACCAGCGGGTGGAGTCGCTCCGGCTGATAGACCTCTTCGGCCTGCTTCGCGAGCCCGACCGCCGGAATGTAGTCGAGGCCGAGGTCCTGGAGCACCTTGAGCGCGGCGTTGAGCTGGCCGCGCCCGCCGTCGATCAGCACGAGGTCGGGCAGGACGCTGCCCTGCTCGAGCGCCTTCGCGAAGCGCCGCGTGAGCACCTCGGCCATCGAGGCGAAGTCGTCGGCGCCGGCGACGGTGCGGATGCGGAAGCGCTTGTAGTCGTCCTTCTTCATTCCGCCGTTTTCCCAGACGACCATTGAGCCGACCTGCTCGGTCCCCTGGATGTTGGAGATGTCGTAGCCCTCGATACGGTTCGGAAGCCCCGGCAGGTCGAGCGCGCGCTGGAGCTCCTCGAGGACCAGCTGCTGGCGGTTGTCGCGGGAGAGCAGACGGTTCTGGAGCGCGATCGCCGCGTTCGCCTCGGCCATCGCGACGAACTGCCGCTTGCTCCCGCGCTGCGGCGCCAGCACCTGCACCCGCCGCTCGGCGAGCGTCGAGAGCCACTCACCCGTGAGCTCCGCCTCCGGCAGCTCCTCGGACAGGAGGATCTCCGACGCGGGCGTGACCGCCTTGCCGTAGAACTGGCGGACGAACGCCGAGAGGATCTCGCCGTCCGTCCATCCGGCGACCTTGTCGAAGAAGAACGGCTCCTGGCCCACGAGCCGGCCCTTGCGCACGAAGAAGAGCTCCACGCACGCGTCGCTCCCCTGGCGGACGACGCCCACGACGTCCTGGTCGACGTCGTCCGTCGAGATGATCTTCTGACGTTCGCGGACCTTGTTGAGGGACTGGATCTGGTCGCGGAGGACCGTGGCGCGCTCGAACTTCAGCTCGGCCGCCGCCTCTTCCATCTCCTTGGTGAGCCGCCGGGCCAGCTCCGCGTCGCGTCCCTCCAGGAAGTGCGCGACGTCGTCGACGGTCCTGGCGTAGCCCTCGCGCGTCTCCCAGCCCGTGCAGGGCGCGTTGCAGCGGTGGATCGCGTACTGGATGCACGGCCGCTCGAGCGACCCGTCGATCGTGATCGAGCACGTGCGCAGCGGAAAGAGCTGGCGCGTGAGCCTGAGCGTCTCGCGCATCGCGGTGGCCGGATAGAACGGGCCGAAGTAGCGCGCGCCGTCGTGCTGGACCTTGCGGGCCACCACCAGACGCGGGAACTCCTCGTTCGTCGTGAGCTTCAGGAACGGGTAGTGCTTGTCGTCGCGCAGGATGATGTTGTAGCGGGGCCGGTGGCGCCGCACCAGGTTGGCCTCGAGCATGAGGGCCTCGAGCTCGTTGTCGGTCACGATGTACTCGAGGTCGCGGATCTGGCGCACGAGCGCGTCGGTCTTGGGATCGCGCGGACGCGACTCCTGGAAATAGGACCGGACGCGACTCCGGAGCGAGGCGGCCTTGCCGACGTACAGGACCTGCTGCTTGCCGTCCCGATAGACGTAGACCCCGGGACGGTCCGGCACCCGGGCGATCTTCTCGTCGAGATCCATGGATTTACATTATGCCGTCGGCTCGGGTCACTTGAGCTGCTGCTTGCGCAGCGACTTGAGCCGGTCGCGCAGCTCCGCCGCCTGCTCGAAGTCGAGGCGCTTGGCCGCCTCCTTCATGCGCGCCTCGAGCTCCCCGATGCGGGCCTGGAGCGCGGCCGGCGACTCGAAGGTCTCGGCCGCCGCCTCCTCGACCGGCACCGTGTAGTAGTCGCGCTCGTAGACCGTCTGGAGCAGCTCGCGGATCGACGACTTGATCGATTCCGGCGTGATCCCGTGGGCGTCGTTGTAGGCGCGTTGCAGCTCGCGCCGCCGCCCGGTCTCCTGGATCGTCGCGGCCATCGAGTCCGTGACGTGGTCGGCGTACATGATGACCTCGCCGTTGACGTGACGCGCCGCCCGCCCGGAGGTCTGGATGAGCGAGGTCGCCGAGCGCAGATAGCCTTCCTTGTCGGCGTCGAGGATCGCCACCAGCGACACCTCCGGGATGTCGAGCCCCTCGCGCAGGAGGTTGATCCCGATCAGGCCGTCGAACTTGCCGAGCCGGAGATCGCGGATGACCGCGACCCGGTCGAGCGTGTCGATGTCGGAATGGAGGTAGCGCACCCGCAGACCGAGCTGCTGGTAGTACTCGGTGAGATCCTCCGCCATCCGCTTGGTCAGCGTCGTCACCAGGACGCGCTCGTCCCGCTCGGCGCGCGCGCGCAGCTCGGCGAGCAGGTCGTCGACCTGATCCTTGGCGGGCCGTACGGTGATCTGAGGATCCGTGAGGCCGGTCGGGCGGATCACCTGCTCCGCGACGGTGTCGCCCGCCAGATTGAGCTCGTACGGCCCGGGCGTCGCCGAGACGTAGATCGTCTGGCCCGTGCGTCGGGTGAACTCGTCGAACGTGAGCGGCCGGTTGTCGAACGCCGAGGGCAGCCGGAAGCCGTACTCGACGAGGGCCTCCTTGCGCGAGCGATCGCCGTAGTACATGCCGCGGATCTGCGGTACCGCGACGTGGCTCTCGTCGATGATGATCAGCGCGTCCTTGGGCAGATAGTCGATCAAGGTCGGCGGCGCCTCCCCCGGCCGGTGCCCGGTGAGGTGGCGCGAGTAGTTCTCGATGCCGTGACAGAAGCCGAGCTCGCGGAGCATCTCGATGTCGAAGAGGGTCCGCTGCTCCAACCGCTGCGCCTCCAGGAGGCGGTTCTTCTGGCGCAGGAACGCGAGCCGCTCCCCGAGCTCCTCCTGGATGGTCTCGAACGCCCGCTGTAGCTGCGAGGCCTCGGTGACGTAGTGGCTCGCCGGATAGACGTGGACCCGGTCGATGCGCTCGAGCACCGCGCCGCGTAGCGGGTCGATGCGCGAGAGCGCGTCGACCACGTCGCCGAACAGCTCGATCCGGAGCGCGATCGATTCCTCGTTGGCCGGGAAGACCTCGACGACGTCGCCGCGCACGCGGAAGGTCCCGCGATGGAAGTCGTAGTCGTTGCGCTCGTACTGGACCGCGATGAGCCTCCGGATGATCTCGTCCCGGTCGATCCGCTCGCCCTCGCCGAGCTCGAGGTGGAGCCCCTGATACGTGTCGGGCTCACCGATGCCGTAGATGCACGAGACGGAGGCCACGACGAGGACGTCGCGCCGCTCCAGGAGCGACTTGGTCGCGGAGTGGCGCATCCGGTCGATCTCGTCGTTGATGAGGGCGTCCTTCTCGATATAGGTGTCCGACTGCGGGATGTACGCCTCGGGCTGGTAGTAGTCGTAGTACGACACGAAATATTCGACGGCGTTCGTCGGGAAGAAGGCCCGGAACTCGCTGAAGAGCTGCGCGGCCAGCGTCTTGTTCGGCGAGATGACGAGGGTCGGGCGGTCGACGCTCGCCACCACGTTGGCGATCGAGTACGTCTTGCCCGAGCCGGTCACGCCGCGCAGCACCATGTGACGGTGGTTCTCGCGCACGAAGCCCGTGAGGGCGGCGATCGCCTGCGGCTGGTCGCCGCGCGGCGAATACTCTGACGACAACTGGAACACGGCGTCGAGCTACTTCAGGAGGGCGTCGGAACCGCGAGGAGGTATTTTCGCCACGAATCCAGGAGCGAGTGCGCGTGCGGGTGCCGGAGCATGTGCGTCGAGAACACGAACTTGGGATGCACCGGCTCCCGGATGAGTCGCATCCCGACCTCGTCGGCCAAGCGGTTGCCTTTGCGCAGATTACAGCGGAGACAGGCCGCGACCACGTTCACCCAACTCGTCTCGCCTCCGCGCGAGCGCGGCACCACGTGATCGACCGTGAGTCGCTCGCCGCGCCGGTTGCAGTACTGGCAGGTGTAGCCGTCGCGCCGGAGGATGTTCTTTTTGTTGAACGCCACGCGGTCGAGGAACGGTTTGCGGATGTACATGGCGAGCCGGATCACCGCCGGCAGCGCGAAGCTCACCGAGGGGGAGCGCACCACGCGCGGCGACGCTTCGACGGCTTCCGCCTTGCCGGCCAGGAGCAGCGTGATCGCGCGGCGGGCGTTGGTGAAATGCAGCGGCTCAAAGGTGTAGTTGAGCACTAATACCGCGATTTCATCCATACTTACCGAGTTAGTCTAGTCGCCGCGTCGCGGGGTGTCAAATCACGACCTCACCCCCGGAGGAGCTGCCGGAGGAAGAACGCGAGGTTCGCCGGCCGCTCGGCGAGGCGCCGCATGAAGTAGCCGTACCAGTCTTCCCCATATGGCACGAGCACCCGGAGCCTGAGGCCCCCGGCCTGGAGCGGCGCGTGCAGGTCGTGGCGGATCCCGTAGAGCATCTGTAGCTCGAACCGGTCGGCGGCGACGCCGCCCGCTCTCGCCGTCTGACGGGCCCGGTCGATCAGGCGCTCGTCGTGGGTGGCGAAGCCGGGGTAGACGCCGCGCGCCATCGCGTCGGCGGCCAGCAGCCGATCGATTCCGCGAGCGTAGCTTACGTCGACGTCGCGTTTGTCGGGAAACGCGATCGCCGCGGGCTCGCGGTAGGCCCCCTTGCACAGGCGCACGGTCGCGCCGTCCCCGATCAATCGCTCGATATCCTGCGCGGTGCGGCGCAGATACGCCTGAACGACACAGGCCAGGTTGGAATAGGTGGGGTGCAGACGGCGGTACAGATCGAGCGTGCGATCCGTGTAGGCCGACGACTCCATGTCGACCCAGACGAGCGTTCGGGAGGCGAGACCCCTCGCCGCCACGCGCTCCAGGTTCGCTCGGCACATCGCCTCGCCGAGATCGAGGCCGAGGTGGGTCAGCTTGAGCGACGGGATGGCCCGCAGGCGCCGCTGCGCGATCTCGTCGAGCACCTCGACGTAGGCGTCCGCGGCGCGCGTGGCGTCCTCCTTCGTCGCGACGTTCTCGCCCAGGTGCGTGAGCGCGGCGTCGACGCCCTCGGCGTTGAGGCGCGCGGCGACCCCGAGCGCGTCCTCGAGCCCCGGCCCCGCGACGAAGCGCCGGACGAACCGCCGCGCTGCCGGCAGGCGATCCATCGCATCGCCGATCCTCCGATGCGTCGAGAGCTTAAGGAGCAGGGCTCGGCCGAGATCCGTGGTACCCCTCGATGGCGTTCACCAGGACGCCTTCGCGCAGCCCGTATTCGCTGACCCGCAGCTCGTGGATGCCGATCAGTTCGAAGGTCGCCATCACGATCGCGGTGCCTGGAATGATGAGATCCGCGCGCCCCGGCTCGAGGCACGGGAGCACCGCTCGCTCCTCGAGCGTGAGCGCGCCCAGACGGGCCAGGAGCCGTTCGACCGCGGGGCGGCCGAGAACGTATCCCTGCACGCGATCCGGATCGTAGCGAACGAGACCGAGGTCGAGCGCCGCCAGCGCCGTCACCGTGCCTGCGGTCCCGACGAGGTGCGCGACGCGGGCCGCGCGGATCGCCTCGGGAAGCTCGCGGGCGAGGCGTCGGCGCACGTCATCCAGGAGCTCCCGGTAGACCTTGGAGTCAGCGACCCCGGGGAACGGAAATCTCTCGGCCAGCGGCACGACGCCGAGACGCAGGCTGACCATGGATCGGATCACGTCGCCCTCGGCGAGCACGTATTCGGTGCTCCCGCCGCCGATATCGAAGGTGAGCACGAGGCCCGTCAGCGCGCCCAGCCCATGTCGCACACCGCGAAGCGTGAGGCGGGCCTCGGCCTCGCCGCTCACCACGTCGACGCGGCGGCCCGTCGCGCGCGCCACCGCCGCCGCGAAGACGTGGCCGTTCGACGCTTCCCGGACCGCGCTGGTCGCCACGATACGGATGTCGCGGGCGCCCAGGCGAGTCCCGCGCTCGACGTAGTCGCTCACCGCCGCGAGCGTTCGCGCCATCGGCGTCTCGCCCAGCATGCCCGTGCGGGCGAGGTTCTCGCCGAGTCGGGTGATGGTCTGGTCCTGATCCGCGATGCGCCAGGTGGTGGCGTCGATCACGTCGGCGACGAGGAGCCGCACGGTGTTGCTGCCGACGTCGATCGCGCAGAGCCGCATGGCCGAAAGCGAAGACGCCCCGCCGGGAGCCCCGGCGGGGCGTGTGGACATCTGAACGGTGTCGGTTACTTCCCCTTCAAGGTGCGAATGTAGTTCACGAGCTCCCAGCGCTCGTTTTCCGGGAGGTGCTTCCAGGGCGGCATCGCGCCGCGGCCGTCGACAGCTTCCAGAAGATCTCACCGTCGGACTCCTTCTGGACCGCTTCGGAAGTCCAGTTCGCCGGCTTCGGCGGAGGCAGCGCCGCGGCGGCCGGGCCGTCGCCCTTGCCCCCGGGGCCGTGACACGAGACGCAGTTCGTCTCGACCGTCTTCTTGGCGTTGCCGACACCTTTCACTGGATTCTTCAGCGCTTTTGCTTCGGGCGGCGCAACCCAGGGCCCCTGGGCCGAGACCACCGCGGCGCCGACCGAGACGAGGACAGTGATCGCGGCGACGGCGATGCACAGCGGCTTCTCGAACGCGCTCATGAAGTCTCCTCTCGTACGATCGTGACCATGTTCACAAAACGAAATCCATTTAACACTCGTCCGACGAACGAGGTCAAGCAGTTATTCGACGAGGTCGCGTCGCGGCGAGCCAGCAGAGCGCGGCCACGACACCGTAGGCGCCCGCGAGGTGCCCCGGCATGCCTGACGGCGGCGCCCACGGCCAGAAGAGCGCGCCGCTCGCGAGCGGCGAATGGATGGCACCGACCAGCGAGGCGGCGCTCGCGACCGCAAAGAGGAGTCCCGCAAGCACCAATCGGTGATCGATGATCGCGGCCAGCGCCCAGCCCCACAGCACGGCGGTCAGGATGAACCCGTTGCCGAGGACGACGAGCGCCTGATAGCCGTGGGCCGCATCCCCGGCGAGCGCCGTGGGCGCGCTGCCGAGGGCCGCGAGGAGGCTCCCCGACTCGATCAGCACCACCGCCGCAGCGACCGGCACGAACGTCAACGCGACCGCGGCGCCGTGGCGCGGCGGCGTCGCCAGGAAGCCCTGCGCGGTGATCTCGAGCCCGATGAAGACGAGGATCGGAGCGATCGCGGCCTCGGGCAGCACGGCGACCAGGAGCGAGAGCACGCCGGTCGCGGCGCCGGCGCCGATCAGGAGACCGGTGCCCAGCGTGTAGCCGGCCCGCGCGCCCATCGCCTTGTAGGCCGGATGGCCGATGTAGGGCGTGTTCTGGACGACCCCGCCACAGCACCCGGCCAGCACGGTCGCGGCGGCCTCGGTCAGCAAGATGTCGCGGGTGCGGTACTCGTCACCCGCGGCGGCGGCGCTCTCGGTGTTGTCGATCCCGCCGATGATCGTGACGAGCGCGAACGGAAGCGCGATCGAGAGATAGGGCAACGTCTCCGGCAGCGCTCCGAGCCAACCGAGCGTGGGCCACGGGAGCGATAGACGGAGCGGGCTCAGGCCGATCGCTCCGCTCGGGCCCAGGCCGAGCGACGCCCGTCCCCAGAAGATCAAGGTGCCCACGAGCACCGCGACGAACGCCCCAGGGATCCCGAACGGCATGCGTACGCGACCGAGAAGCGCGAGCAGCAGCAGAGCAAGCGCGACCAGCCCGACCAGCGGATCGCGGAGGATCTTGAGCATCGGGAGAAACGCGATCAAAAGAATCGAGATCCCGGCGATCGATCCGAGCAACGCGGCGCGGGGGACGACCCGGCGCGCCCAGTCCCCGGCGAAGGCGAGCCCGAGCTTCGCAAGGCCGATGGCGATCGTCGCCGCCATCCCGACTTTCCACGCGAGCGCGGGGTCGCCGGTGGCGATCATCACGGGCCCGAGCACTCCGAAGACCATCGCGAACAACGTGGGCGTGTCGATGCCGAACGGCATCGCCGTGACGTCGTCGCGCCCCGTCCGCCGCATGAGCCTCACGGCGAGCCACGTGTAGGCCAGATCGCCGACGAGGACACCGAGCGCCGTGCCCGGAACCATCCGCTGAAGCACGAGGTCCGCCGGGAACTTGAAGACGCCGATCAGGAGCGACGACAGGATGACGAGCTGCGTGACGTTGTCGAGGGCGAGGCCGAGGAAACCGTTCAGGTCCCCCGCCCGGATCCAGCGCGGAGAGCTAAGGTGTCCGGACGTCGGCGACCCCCCGAGCGGCGACCAGCTCCCGCGCGAGGCCCTTGGTCCGTTCCGCGAGGGCCGAGCACCACGCGAGGCTGCCGCGGTTATCGGCGACGTCGCGGAACTCGAATTCGATCGGTGGTCCGAGCTGACGGAGAAAGCTCAGCCGCGCGCGGTACGATTTCCCTTCACGCTCGTCGTCGGCGTCGAGAACGACCTCGATACGCGGATCGACGCGCTTGGCGTGCGCGGTCAGAAAATTCCAGAGCCAGCGAGCGACTTCCGGGTAGGTCCCGCCCGAAAACACGGCGGCATTCTAGCACCGGGAGATCGGAGTGATCATCTCCCGGTGCGTGCAGCGGCCTCTGAATCGCGGTGCGTGCTGCAGGCGGTCGCGGGGCTGGGGCCCCGCCCGCCGAGGCACGCCTCTGAATCATAGAGGGGCCGGCGATCGACCCCTCCATCTCGATCGCTGATCAGCACTCGTTGAAGCCGCACGAGAGGCACTTCTTGCAACCTTCCTCGTAGACGAACGTCGCCTGGCCACACTCCTTGCAGAGATCGCCGATCTGCTTGCTGCGCGTGTCGGCGGGCGGCGGGGCCTCTGGCGACGGCTTCAGATCGCCGATGTGCTCGGCCAGAGTGCGCGAGAGCGCGTCCGGAAGCGAGAGGATCTTGTCGGGACCGAAGCCCGTGGGCTGGCCGCCGCCGATGCGTGAGAGCTGGCTGATGACCTCTTCGAGCCTCCGCTGAGCCGAGAGCGGCGAAGGCAGCCTGAGAATGAGCGAAATCAGTC
>Ga0209377_1001659_pt1 | contig 14927 bp, 13 predicted proteins | sample GraSoiAngelo_141_FD_185898 | JGI IMG/M metagenome (GOLD analysis project Ga0209377, IMG submission 185898) | Grasslands soil microbial communities from the Angelo Coastal Reserve, California, USA - 14_0929_12_40cm (SPAdes) (version 2) | ecosystem: Environmental > Terrestrial > Soil > Grasslands ...
CGGGATCGTGCATCAGGCTGCGGGCGATCTCAAGCTGGCGCTGCTGTCCGCCGCTCAGCGTGCCAGCAGGTTGCCGGCGCCGGTCACGCAGCACCGGGAATTGTTCGCACGCTCGGCTGACCAGCTCGTCAACGCGTCGGCGCTCGCCGCGGTAGCGCCAGGCGCCCAGCCGCAAGTTCACCTCGACGCTGAGATACGGAAAGATGCTCGGGCGCTGCGGCAGATAGACGACGCGGTGCCGCCCCATCTCGTGCGCCCCGACGGACCGCAACGGTTGCCCGTCCAAACGGATCTCTCCGTCCCGCGGCGGCAGAAAGCCGAAGAGCACCTTCAGTAACGTCGATTTGCCGGTGCCATTGGGGCCGAGCACGCATCGCACCTGCCCGCGCGGCGCCTCGACCGAGACGCCCCGGAGAATGTCGACGCCCCGCAGGTAGCCCGCCACCAGGCCTCGCGCGACGAGCCGGGAGGCCGTGGTGAGGGGCTCGCTCGTCATATCAGAGCCCCGCATAGGCGGCCAGCACGGCCTGATCCGCCCGCACCGCGTCCGGCTCACCGTCGGCGATCTTGCTCCCGCGGGCCATGACGACGAGGCGCCGCGAGATGCGCAAGATGGACTCCATGTCGTGATCGACGACGACGAACGTCCGGCCGCCCTGGTGGAGCTCGCGAATCCGGTCGAGGAGCTTGTCACGCAGCCGCGGGTGCACGCCCGCGAACGGCTCGTCCAGGAACAACACTGCGGGCTCCAGCATCAGGCAGCGCCCGAGCTCCAGCAGCTTCTGTTGCCCGCCCGAAAGGTTCTTCGCCGGCAGCTGCTCGACGTCGGAGAGCGACAGGAAGTCTAGGTAGCGGCGCGCGCGCCGGGCGACCTCGTCCCAGGTCGAATGCGAACGCGCCAGGCCCGGGACGAGCATGTTCTCGAGCACGGTCATGCGGCCGAAGAGTTGTGTCTGCTGGAACGTCCGCGCGACGCCCATCGCGGCATAGACGTTCGGTGGGCGGCCGCTCATCCGCTGCCCGCGGACGAGCACGTCTCCGCCATCGGGCTCGAGATGGCCGGTCAGCATATTGATGAGCGTCGTCTTGCCGGAGCCATTCGGGCCGATCAGCCCGAGGAGGTCACCCTCGGCGACGACGAAGTCCACGGCGTCGTTGGCGACGATGCCCCCGAACCGCTTGACGAGGCCCACGCCCCGCACGAGCTCGGCGCGCCCGCTCACGTGCCGGATTCCTTGTCCGGCACGGTGGGCGCGGCGGACAGCGGACTGACGCGCGCCTCCCCCAGCCGGAGGAACTGCAGCCAGAAGGGCGTGACGAGGCCATTGCGGGCGAAGCGCATGGTGAGCAGGAGGACGATGCCGAAGACCGGCAGCCGCCACTGGCCGTACTCGCGGAGCCACTCCAGCAGGAACTCCACGACGAAGGCGCCGCCGACCGCCGTCGGCAGGCGCTCCATGCCGCCGATCACGGTCATGACGAGCAGCTTGGCCATCTCGTCGAGGTCGCCGACGCTCGGGGTCATGATGCCGATGTAGTGCGCGTAGAAACCGCCGGCGAGCCCGGCGAAGCCGCTCGCGACCGCGAAGGCGACGATGCGGCAGCGCGCCACGGCCACGCCCGAGGCGGCGGCCGCCTGCTCGTCCTCGCGGATGGCACGGAAGAAGAGCCCCCAGCGCGAGCGCACGAGCAGGCCCATGAGCAACAGTGACAGAGCGAGCAGCGCGAAGGCGACATAGAGATAGGGCAGCCGCGTGGCGCTCGCGAGGAGCGAGTGGGTGTGCAGCCCGGCCATCCCCGCGGTCACCTCGTCCTCGGTCGAGATCGTGATGCGGACGATCTCCGAGAACCCGAGCGTGAAGATCGCCAGGTAGGGGCCGCTCATGCGCAGGCAAACCCAGCCGATGGCGCCGCCGAGTGCGCAGCACATGACGACACCGGCGACTATGCCCAGAGGAATCGGAAGACGGAACCACTGGATCAGCAAGGCCGAGGTGTAGCCGCCGATCGACGCGAACGCCATGTGGCTCAGCGAAAACAGACCGACATAGCCGGCCAGCAACGACCAGCTCGCGGCGAGGATCCCGTAATACATCGCGATGATGGCGACGTGCGTCCAGTACGGGTTGAGCCGGCCCGCATTGGCCAGCGCCAGCGCGGCGGCGGCGAGCACGATGGCGATCGGCAGCCCCCGCACGCGGCTCACTCCATTCGCAGATGGCGACGACCGAAGAGGCCCTGCGGCCGGAAGATCAGGAACACCATCAACACCAACACGCCGAACGCGTTCGTGTAGGCGAACGCTCGTGTCGGATCCGGGAAGAAGGCCGTGAAGAGATTCTCGGACTCGCCGAGCAGGAGGCCCGCGATGATGCTGCCGCCCACCGAGCCCATGCCGCCGAGGATCACGATGACGTAGGCATGGATGTTCGGCAGCACGCCCATGTCGGGCGCCAGCGAGAAAATTGGCGCCACGAGGGCGCCGGCGGCGGCGGCGAGCGCCGCCCCGAAGCCGAAGGCGAACGAGTTGAACCGCTGCGCGTTGATGCCGACGATCGCCGCGGCATCCCGCGATTGGCTGACCGCATCCAGCGCCTGTCCCCAGATCGTGCGCTTCATGAAGTAGAGGAGACCTACGATCAGGGCGACGCCGACGCCTCCGGCGACCAAGCGGTCGTTGGTCACGATCACATTGCCGATGCGCTGGACGCCCGGGATGAAGGACGGCGGCTTCAGCGGAAAGGGACCGAAGGCGATGACCGCGGTGTTCCGCAGGAAATACGCGAGGCCGAACGTGACGATGAGCCCGTATTCGTCCTTACGCTCGGTGGCGTCGCTGTAGAGCGGCGTCAGCATCAGGCGCTCGAGGATCATCGCCCCCAGGAACAGCGCCGCCATCGCCACGACCATCGCCGCCAGCGGCGGAACGCCCCCATACTCGATGACGTAGTACGCGCAGTAGCCCCCGAGCATGTACAGGTCGCCGTGCGCGAAGTTGACGATCTTCAGGATGGAGAAGATGAGGGTCACGCCGACGGCGATCAAGGCGTAGATCACGCCGATGACGGCCCCGTTCGTGACCTGGACAAGAAGGTAATCCCAGCTCATCACCTCGTGAACGCCCCCTCAGAACCGCGGCCGGGGAGACCATACGCCGGCGTCAGCGCACGGTCTCCCTGCGTACGCGCCTCACGCGTGCGAGCGGCGACTCACTGGCCCGGCTTCAGATACATGTACTTGACGTCCGCGATGTCACGCGGCCAGATGATCGGAGCGTCCTCAGCCTCCTGGTCGACCTTGTCGTATTGCACCAGCGCGACCGGCGCGTTCATGAACTGGTGATAGGCCCAGTCCGGCTCGTGACTGGTCGAGAACGTGTACCGGCCGCGGCCGAGGACGATGTCGGTCTTCTCGAGCGCGGCGATGAGCGCCTTGCCGTCGGTTGATTTCGCGCGCTGGATCGCGTCGGCAAGCACCAGCATCGCATCGTAGTTCTCGATCGCCTGCGGTGACGGGGTCTGGTTGTACTTCTTCTTGAAGGCCGCCACGAACGCCTTGGTCTTGTCGTTCCACGCGGCCTTGGGCAGGCCGACGATCTCCGTGAGCAGGTATTTGCCGGCCTGGCCGACGTTCTTCCAGAACGTCGGATCGACCGCCGGGCCGCCGGAATTCGCCATGCCCGTGCGGGCCGTCGGCGCGAAGCCGAGCGTATGCGATTGACTGACCAACGGATAGGCGCCGGCCTCGCTATAAAACGTCATGAAGAAGTCGAAGGGCGGTTGGTGACTCTTGAACCGCTCGATCTGCGCCGTGAACTCCGTCGCGCTCGGATCGGCGCCGACCACCTCGTATTTGATGCCGTGTTTATCCAGCACGGGCAGCAGGACGTCGCGCCCACTCTGCCCGCCGTCGGTCTTCTCGAACATGACGGCGACGTTCTTGAATCCCGCGGCCGCCATCCAGTCGCCGTATTTCGCCGCGATCAGCGCTTGATTGGGCGCAACCCGGAACACCTCCGGGTACCCCTTCGCGGTGATCTTGAGCGCCCACACGTCGACGGCGATGATCGGGATGCCCGCCTTGTGCGCGACTTCCATCTCAGCGAGGAACACCGAGCTGTGGAATTCTCCGGTGATCGCCACGACCTTCTCCTGGGAGATCAGCCGCTCCGCCGCGGCAGTGCCTTCCTCCGGCTTGCCGCGGGTGTCGACGAAGATCACCTTAATCGGCCTTCCGAGCACGCCGCCCTTGGCGTTGAGTTCGTCGGCCGCGATCTCGGCGGCCTGTTTCATGAGCGCGCCCTCGGCATAGCCGCCCGGCGGCGAGAGTGGGCCAACCCAGCCGACCTTGATCGGGTCCGCCGCCCTGGCCGATGTGCCAATGAGCTGCGACGACGCGATGACGGTCGCGCCGACCAGCACGAGGAGTTTGCTCGTGACATGCCAGCGTCCTTTGACGCGCATTGTCGGCCTCCGTTCTCGACGTGTGTGCAAAGCGCTCGACGGCCCTCCGTTCTGCCGACCGAGAACGCGGGCACTATACCTCGAATATCGAGCACCCAGGCTGGATTCGTCCGGCAGCTATGGCAACGAGGTCGGGCTGCACTCGTCGAGGACGGGCTTGGCGCCAGGGATCGAGCTACGCAAGGATCGAGTCGAGCCTGCGCCCCTCGACGCCTTCCATGCCGACGCCGAGCGCTACCGCCACCGTCGGCGCGATATCGCGGCTGCGAATGACCGGCAGCTGCACGCCGCGGCGAATCGTCGGTCCCGCCGCAACGAACAGCGCGTGGTTGTCCGGGTAGAACGCGCGCTGGCCGTGGTTGCCAAGATACTTCGGCGGGCCGTGCTCCTCTACACCGTCCGCGAGATCGCCGAACGCGTAGCCCGGCGCCGCCTCGAACATCGCGTCGCCCATCAGCGCGTTCTCCGCGGGAGTTGGCAATCCGAGCGCCGCGAAGTTCGACGCAGTCCACGCCCCACTCACGCCCTCCATCTTCGCGATCTCGGCCGTGAGCTGGCCGATGCTGCCGGCGTCGCCATCCAACGCGTAGAGCGCGCCCGCACCGTGGTTCGTGACGAACCGCGCCTCGCGTGACGCGCCGAGGACGTGCAGTCGAACGTTCGGGCGAATCTCGCGCGTCGACGGCAGGAAGCCGTGGTCCGACACGACGAACACCGTCGTCTCGCCCGACAGCCCGCCGAGAAAGCGTCCGATCAGGCCGTCCACGTATTCGAGCGCCCAGTACGCCTCCGGGGAGCGTGGACCGTGGAGGTGTTGGAGGCTGTCGACGCAGAGGAAGTGCATGAGCAGGAGATCGGGCGCGTGGCGGTGCACGACGTGCGCTGCGACGCTCGCCACCATTGCGTCCTTGAGGAAGCGCTTTGGCAGCTGCGCCCACTCGCCCTGACGACCCATGGGATAGCCGAGGGCCGTCAGCTCGTCCCACACGGCGCGTGCCGTCCACCTCTCGAACACGTGCTGGTCCTTGAAAAAGGGCAGGTTGAAGTGGAGTGTGCGCGCGTTGCGCGTGGCGGGCCAGTCGATCGCGGCCGTACGCATCCCCGCGGCGTGCGCGCTATCGTACACCGTCGGTGCGCGAAGCAGATCCGGCGCGTCGTAGATGGGATCGCCGGTGAGATCTTCGTGCATACGCGTCCGCCGATTCCAGACGTAGTTCGCGACCACGCCGTGCGCCCTCGGGCTCACCCCGGTCACCAGGCTCGCGTGCGTGGGCCACGTGGTGCTGGGAAACACCGTCTCCACACCGGCCGCGACGGCGCCGCGGTCGGCCAGGCTCCGCAGCGTGGGCAGCCGCGCCTGCGGATCGCCCCAGTAGAAGGCTGCGAAGCCGTCGATGCTGATCACGACGACGCGGTGGTGGGGCATCGTGTCTCCTTGAAACGACATGGTAGCAGCGTGTTGTTGCGTGAGCGACTTTGGACCTCTTTCACTCTCGTTGGGAGCAACTTCCTGGGTAATTCCTGGGTGAAGCCGGGCAGCAAGAGTCTGCGCGCGAACGGCACGAAGTCGAGATCCAGCCCTAACTCCCTATCGCACCGCCGACGCGTAGCGGCTCGTCTGCTCGGCATTGGAGGCACGGAAGCGTGCGACCGCGTCGGCGTGGACGGTCCGCTCGGCCGCGCCGACATCAACGCGCGGCCGCGGCTCGTCGTCGAAATGCCCGTAGCGGTCGGTGCCCCGCACCAGCATAGCGGTCAGTCGTGTGCGGCTGGTGCAGCGCACGTTGGTCGGGATGTAGCTGAGGCCGAGACCGATGCGCCGGTCGGCGGAGAGGTTCGGGCGCGAGTTGTGCACCAGATGGGTGTGATGCAGCGAGAACTGGCCGGCGCGCACCGGCATGAATTCCGTGCGGCTCGTGTCGAGCTCGGCCGTGATGGTTTGGCCGCGCGACAGTAGATTGTGTGTGGCCTCGCTGTGCTCGGCGTGATGGAGTTGGCCGAGCTTGTGCGAGCCCGGAATCACCTCCATGCAGCCGGCCTCGATCGAGGCGTCGGTGAGCGCGACCCAGGCGGTCACCTGCAGGGGCGGCTCGAGGCCGAAGTAGGTCGCATCCTGGTGCCAGCTCACATAGGCCGCGTCGCCAGCGTTCTTGGGCCAGACCGAGAGATGGAACAGACGGATATCCGGACCGATGATGTCCTCGACGGCGTCGAGGATGGCTGGATGGTGGACGATCTCGTCGACCCAGGTGAACAGGAGATGCGGCTTGAAATTGTGCCCTTTGGTGAGTTCTCTGCCCTGGGCCGCCTCGAACTCCTCCATGGCGCGTCGGTACCGCCGCGCCTCCTCGGCGGCGAACGCGTCGATCGGGTAGACGAAGCCGTCGCGGTGGTAGCGCTCGATTTGCGCCTCGGTCAGCTTCTTGCCCATCGGCGCCATCCTACACCACAGCGTCGAGCGTACTTAGGGACCCGCTGCCACGGCGCGTGGCCCCGGTACCTTATCCTGCAGCTGGCTGGAAGCCACTTGACACGGCCCCTGTCTGGACAGATCCTCGGGCGCATCGAGCGACTCACGTGGCATCCCACCTGAGCGAGAGGGACGGCAAACGGGGGGAGTGAGACGAGAATCGGGGCGATGCCGGCAGGATGTCCCTGAGATGGGTGCCACCCACGCGAATGCACAGAACGGGCAGGTGGAGGAGGAAAGAACATGGAAATGAACAGACGCAACTTCCTCGCTACGGCCGGCGTCGCAGCTGCGACCGCGGCAACGGCATCTCTGGCATCGGCGGCGGATAAGTTCGGCCGCGACCGCGACTGGACCGGCGAGACTCCGGTCACCTACCCGGAGCCGGCGTTTGAGGTCACGGACAAGCGCTTCACCGGACGGCAGGGCAACGCAACGCTGCAGCGCATCTGGCACGGCATGGGCAACGATCGCGCGCTCTGGTGCGAAGGCCCGGTTTGGATGGGTGACTGGGGCTGTCTCGTCTGGAGTGACATCCCGAACCATCGCACGCTGCGCTGGTCCGAGGATGATGGCCACGTGAGCGCGTACCAGACCGAGTCCGGATACTCGAACGGGCATACGCGCGATAACCAGGGTCGGCTGATTGCGATGGAGCACGACACACGCCGGGTTCGCCGCCGCGAGTACGACGGCACCTGGACAGTGCTGATCGACAAGTACGAGGGCAAGAAGCTCAATGCGCCCAACGATGCCGCCGTCCATCCCGACGGCTCGATCTGGTTCACCGATCCGGGCTACGGCATCCTCGGACCGTACGAAGGGCACAAGGCTGAATTCGAACTGCCCACCCGCGTGTATCGCCTCGATCCCAGCGGCAAGGCGACGGTGATGGTCGAGTCGATGAAGCGCCCGAACGGTATCTGCTTCTCGCCCGACTTCGAGCGACTCTACGTCGTGGATACCGGCGCGACCGACGGGCCGCAGTTCCCCGCCAATATCATGGTGTTCGACGTGGTGAACAACGGGACCGGCGTGAGCGGCGGCAAGGAGTTCGCCGACTTCAGGCCGGGGTTCACGGACGGCATCCGCTGCGATACCGACGGCAACGTCTGGTGCGGCTGGGGCTGGGGCGGCGTCGAGACCAACGGCGTGCGCGTCCATGCACCAAACGGCGAACAGGTGGCGTTCCTCCATACGCCGGAAGTCATTTCCAATCTTTGCTTCGGCGGCACGAAGCGCAATCGGTTGTTCATGACCGGCAGCACGTCGATCTATGCGCTGTACGTGAACGCGGTTGGGGCGGCGCTGAGTTAAGAAAAATCTGCCTGTCAACGGGTACGGGCACCGGTCGGGATCAGGGACAGGCCGATGCCGGAGTCGTGGGTCAGGCGAGAGACCGGGGACGGAGCCGCGCCGGTGTTCCCCAGGGGGGAGAGGGGGCTCGACACGCCGTTCGATTGCTCCGCGCGGACGACGCAACCGCGTCGTCCGCGTCTCCCCGATAACGGCCGATGCGAGGTCCGGTGCATGTACTTGGCGACGGTCAGCTCGGCGACCTTGGAGCCGCTTGACTTCCGGCTACCTGCTTGGTTTTCAGCTCTTCCGCGACGTCTTGGGCGTGAAGACCGTCAGCTGCGGGGCGACCTTCTCGCTCCCACAGCTGGGGCACTTAACATTCACGTTGGCTCGCTCCGCGCGGGTCAGCGTTGCCTTCGAAAAGGCAGGGCGCCCTTGAGAATCTTGTCGGCGTAAGTCGCGCCATGGCGGAACATCTCGACTCAATTCGCCTACTTCCTGCCAAGGTGCTGAACGAACCAGTCACGCGCCTGCGCGCTCGCCGAGTCGAAATCCCTGACATAGGCATCGAAGTGGCCGCCGGGTAGCAGGACCAACTTCTTCGGTTCCAGAGCACGAGCATAGGCTGCCAACGCCTCGTCACTGACGGTCAAGTGGTCCCCGGCCGCGACGACCATCATCAACGGCGTCGGACTGATCCACTCGATGTACGCGCCCGGTTCGTACTCGGTGAACATCTCGACCGATTGCAAGGTCACCTCGTTCCGCCATGCCGGTGCGCGCGTCTTGCCCGTCTCCGTGAACCACTGCCATGAATCGGGCGTCGCCAGCGCGCACGGCACCATCGGGTTCTCGGCGACGACCGGGATCATTGCCGCGGGCTTGCCCGCATACCGTGCCCGCCGGTCAGAATCAAATTGTCCCTGCACGACCGCGATGAAATCGGCGCGGATCAGGCGTCGAGCATTACGGTGACCGCTGATCAGCGGCACCTGGGAGACGACACACCTCACCCGACGGTCGATCGCGCCCATTACGAGCACGTGGCCGCCGCTATAGCTTGACCCCCACACACCGATCCGGGTTCTGTCGACTTCGGCAACTGTCTCGGCAAACGTGATGGCGTCGCGGTAGTCACGCACCTGCTGCCAGGGGTCGATGTGCTGACGTGGTTCGCCATCGCTTGCCCCGAAGTTGCGGTTGTCGAACACGAGCGCGCCGAGGCCGCTGGCGGCGAAGACTTCGGCGAACCTGTCGAGGTACATTTCCTTCACCGCGGAGAATCCGTGGGCCATAACGACGGTCGCCACCTGACCTGCCGTCCGGTCGGGCAGGTACAACCAGCCGCGCAGCGTCACGCCGTCTTCAGTCTTGAACGCGATGTCCCTGCGCATTGGCGCCTCCTTTAGGATCAGGCGTTACTCCCAGGGCGCCGCTGTTCCGTGGCGGGCAACCCCGGCGAAACGCCGCTGAGGGCGATGATAATCCCAACCGTCCGAACGTCGCGGCAAGGCCAGTAAAGCGCCTCCTCCGCAGAAGCGCGGGCGCACGGCGTCGCGGACTCCACGGTGCCGCACGCCCGTGTTCTGCTGGCCCACCCCGGGATCGCGCAGGCCTTTAGCCCTTCCGTTGCTGAGCCGCGCGGATCATATCGCGGATCTTCATGGGTGTGATCGGCAACGTGTCGATCTTGACACCGAACGGCCTGAGCGCGTCCTCGACCGCCGACGCGAGCGCAGGCGGCACGCCCATCCGCCCACCTTCGCCACCGCCCTTAATGCCATACTCGGTGAACGGCGACGGCGTCACGACATGGCCGACCTCGATATTCGGTGGCGCCTCCTTGAGAGTGGGGATGAGGTAGTCGGCAAAGTTGGCGGTTACGAGTTGGCCCTGCTCATCGTAGTAGAAGTGCTCGTACATCGTCGATCCGATCCCCTGCACCGTCCCGCCGCGCACGTGCCCGGCGAGCGTCATCGGGTTGACCACCGTACCGCAGTCGTGGACGGCAACGTACTTCAGGTACGTGAGTTGGCCGGTCTCGATATCGATCTCGACGATCGGGATATGACACATGTGGCCCATGATCGGATAGAACACCCCCAGGTCGGTGCGGTCCGCGTTGGGCTGAGTCGTGTACGGGTGATCGTATGTGAAGCGCGCGTCGAGGCCGCTGTTGCAGTCGTCCGGCAGGCTCAAGCGGAAATAGTAGGCTTGCAGCGCGATCTCCGGGATCGTCATGCCCCGGTCGGTGCCGCGGACGCTGACGCGCCCGTCACGCAGCTCGAGGTCCTGTTCGCTCGCCTCGAGAAAGTGCCCCGCGATCTTGAACAGCTTGCGCTTGATGTCGGTCGCGGCCCCCGCGATTGCCCCGGCGATCATCACCGTGTAGCGGCTGCCGCCGGGCCCCGTCCCCATCAATCCCTGGTCGGTGTCGGCGTAGGTGATCTCGATGTCCGACGGGTCGATCGTGAGCTGCTCGGCCACGATCTGGGTTGCCATCGTCTCCGGACTGTTGCCCCAGAACGGCGAATAGAGCGTCACAAACGCTTTGCCCGTCGGGTCGATCTTGATGTTCACGCTCTCGGGCGAGCTGGTCAGCGCGAAGCCCGGCTCATGGTTCCAGAACCAGAACTCGGTCGAGCTGAAGACGCTGCGCTCCTGGCAACTCGCCAGGCCGATGCCGATGTAGCGGCCCTGCTTGCGCGCCTCGGCCTGCCGACGGCGCCATCCGTCGTAGTCGGCCATCTCCAGCGCTTTGTCCAGCACCGCCCCGTAATTCCCGCTGTCGTAGACGTTGCCGGTCGGGATCTTGTAGGGGAACTGCTCGGGCTGGATGAAGTTCTTCCGCCGGATTTCCACCGGGCTGATGCCTAGCTCGTCGGCGGCGGCGTCCACGATCCGCTCCAGCGCGAAGTTGTTGACCTCCGAGCCGAAGCCGCGGTAGGCGCCCTGCTGGCACTTGTTGGTGAACACCGCCGTCAGGTCGATCCGCGCGCTCTTGATGCGGTACGGCCCGGTGAGCTGCGCCGCGGCGTTGCCGTGGTGGCCGACGCCAAACTGCAAGTACGCGCCGTAGTCGTCGATCACCTTCATCCCGAACGCCAGCATCGTGCCGTCGCGCTTGAGCCCCAGCTCCAGCTCGTAGATCCGGTCGGAGCCGTGGTTGTCGCAGCTGGTCATGTTGTCCAACCGGTCCTCGACATACTTGACCGGCCGTCCGCAGGCTCGCGCAAGCGTCGCCGCCAGCACCAGCACCTTGTGGGTGAAGATCTTGCTGCCGAAGCTGCCACCGGCGATCGTCGGGACGATGTTCAGCTTGTGGGCAGGGACCTTCAGCGAGACCGCCATCAGCCAGCCGACATAGTTGTACATCGAGGTGTTGGCGTAGATCGTGAACTTGCGCGTGCCCTCGTCGTAGCTGGCAATCGCGCCGACAGTCTCCATGGGCTGGGCGCCCGAGCGTGGCCAACGCACCTTGCGTCGCACGATCACGTCGGCGCTCCGCATGTCCTCGTCATAACTGCCGAACGTCAGTGTGCGCTGGTGAGCGATGTTGTTCGCGCCACGGTCCGGGTGTAACACCGCGTCCCCCTTCGACGTCGACGCGTCGCCCGGATTGACCACGACCGGCAGGGGCTCGTACTCGACCTCGATCCGATCGACCGCGTCCTCGGCTATGTAGCGGCTCTCGGCAACGACCGCGGCCACCGTCTCGCCGACGTGGCGCACCCTATCGACGGCGATGCAGTACTGCGCCACCGGCGGGTTGGCGAAGCACGGGAGCGGTCCGGTCTGCTCGACGGCCTCGGCCCCGGTGAGCACCAGGAGCACGCCCGGCAGCGCCCTGGCCTTGCTCGCGTCGATCTTCTTGATCCGAGCGTGGGCGTGTGGGCTGCGCAGCACTGCGGCGTGAGCCATGTTCGGCACGACGATGTCGTCGATGTACTTGCCGCGCCCGGTCAGCAGGCGTGGGTCCTCGACCCGCTTCATGCTCTGGCCGATCCAGCGACGGTGGATCGGATGATCTTTGACGGCCGGCGCGCTCATCGTGCCTCTCCTTTCATCGCCGCCGCCGCACTCTCGACCGCGTCGACGATCGTCTGGTAGCCGGTGCAGCGGCAGAGGTTGGCCGACATCGCCTCGCCGATTTCGCTACGGGTCGGGTTCGGATTGTTGCTGAGCAGCTCCACGGCGGTCAGCAGCATCGCTGGCGTGCAGTAGCCGCACTGCAGGCCGTGCTTCTCCCAGAACGCCTGCTGCAGCGGGTGCAGCTTCGCCGGCGTCCCCAGTGCCTCGACGGTGGTGATCTCGGCGCCGTCAACCTGAACGGCGAAGGTGAGGCAGGTGCGCGCAGTCTGGCCATCGATCAAGACGGTACACATCCCGCAGACCCCGTGTTCGCAGCCCACATGCGTCCCGGTCAGCCCGAGGTCGTGCCTGATGAAGTCGCTGAGCAAGCAGCGCGGCTCGACAGGCCGCGAGTAGCGCGTTCCATTCACCGTGAGTGTGAGTTGTACCTGCTCCATCGCTAGGCTCCCTTCTGGCAGCGGTCGAGCGCCACCATCAGCGCGCGACGCGTCAGGGCGCGGACCAGGTCTCGCCGGTAATCGCCAGTTGCGTGGAAGTCCGAAGACGGCTCGACTTGCCCGGCGGCGATCTCGGCAACCTCGCGGAAGGTCGCCTCTCCACTCGAGCAGCCGACGAGCGCCTGCTCCGCTTTGGCCACACGGATCGGACGCGGGCCGACGCCGCTGTAGACGAGCCGGCCCGACTGGCACACGCCGTCCGCTGCCCGCAACGTTGCTGCGACACCGACGAGCGCGTAGTCGCCAGCCCGCGGGCTGACCTCCATGAACGACCAGCCCTGCCCAGCCGGCCAGACCGGGACGCGAACTTCGGTCAGCAGCTCGTTCGAGGCGAGCGCGGTGCTCAACGGAGCGACGAAGAAGTCGTCGGCCGCGATCCTGCGCTGGCCTTCCTGGCTCCGCGCCACGAAGGTTGCGCCGAGCGCGACCGCCACCGCGGGGAGCTCTGAGGTCGGATCGGCGTGCGCCAGGTTCCCGCCGACCGTCCCGCGATTGCGGATCGGCCGGTGGGCGACGAAGCGGATCGCCTCCGCCATGAGGGGGCACAGCCGGGCGATCACATCGGACGACTCGACGGCCGACTGGCGGGTCAGCGCCCCGATCGCCAGCGTGCCATTCTCCTGGCGTATGTAGGCGATGTCGGACAACCGGTTGATGTCGACCAGCACTGCCGGCCTGACCAAGCGCAGGTTCATCAGGGCGATCAGGCTCTGGCCGCCGGCCAGGACTTTAGCGTCGTCGCCGTGTCCCGCCAGCCCCGCCAGCGCATCATCAATACTCGACGCACGGACGTACTGAAACGGTGCGGGTTTCATACCCTCATTGCTCCTTTCGCGCAGCCGCCGGGTACGCGGTTAACCGGCCAGCTGCAGGGGCCTTGCGTCGCGTTCGCTCGTCGAGCAGGGACCGCTACTGCAACGACGTGCCTCCTCCTCTCGCGGTCGTTCGGCGTCTGACCTCAATCGTCGCGAAGGTCAGGCCCTTCGGGTTCACCGCCGTCTCGAGCATTCCCGCCTCAGGGGTGTGATCGCGTTCCGCCAATCCCTCGTTCGGCGTCGCTTCGTAGCGCGCCTGCATGTACGCGCCGTTCAAGTCCGAGACCCGTGGGTCCCACCCAGGGTCTCGCGCCGGCTCAGTACCGTGGGTGAGGTCATCGGCCAACCTTGTCGACAGAGCCTCGGTAGACACCTCAAAACCGACCATGGATGGACAGGTCAAAACCCGGCCACCGTGGGCAGGGCGCCCAAGCCAAGTGTCTTGTAGCGCGTTCCCTCCTTAAAGAGCAAGTGGCATGACGATGGTCGGTTCTGACACCGAGGCATCGAGTGGCCGCCACGAGGCTCGGGGTTGCGGGATATCACGATAGCCGCCACGTCGAGATCGTGGCGCCTGAGCCGATGCCAGCGCTCGCGCCCGCGGCTTAGGGCGACCTGGCGTGGCGGGAACGCGCGTCGTCGCGTTCTCGGAGCGGCTTGGCCTTGCGGCCACGCTCGACGAGTTCGCCGAGCGGGCGGATCCTTATCGCGATCACGGACACCCGGGCCCCAGAGAAGTTGCGCTAGCGCGGAGGCATGGGTGGCCTCCGGCAGATGGGAGGCGGGAGGGGAAGGGCCTCGGTCTCTATCTCGGACTGTCTGTCAAGTTGGTGGCCCCCAACGGATTCGAGCCCGTGTTCCAGCGCCGCCGCACGCTGCGTGAGCAGCTTCAGCGTCCAGGCGGCGGCGCCACCGTTCCCTTGACCGATGCCCGAAAGCCGAGGCGATTCACGGCGTCAACCATCTGCTCGACGGAAACCTGCGAGGGGTCGAACGCGACGGCCGCTTCTTTCGATCGAAGGCTCACATCCGCTCGACTCACACCCTTCAGCCCTTCCAGGGCCTTCTTGACCGCGACGGGTCAGGCGCCTCACGTCATGCCCTCGACTGCCAGCACCACGGTCGAGGCGCCGGCCAGCGCGGCGTGAGCGAGCACGACTGCCAGGACGACGGTCAGCCAGCTGGCGATACCCTGTCTCATTTCATGTCATCCATCGTGTGTCCAGAGGCGCCGTCGTGAGTACCTCCGTCGGTGAGCCGCACCAGCAGGTCTGAGCTCATCTCGGGGAAC
>Ga0209377_1001661_pt1 | contig 14915 bp, 15 predicted proteins | sample GraSoiAngelo_141_FD_185898 | JGI IMG/M metagenome (GOLD analysis project Ga0209377, IMG submission 185898) | Grasslands soil microbial communities from the Angelo Coastal Reserve, California, USA - 14_0929_12_40cm (SPAdes) (version 2) | ecosystem: Environmental > Terrestrial > Soil > Grasslands ...
GCGAAGAAGCGATAGCCGCGCCCCCTCGACAGACGCTGGGCGCAACACAACAGCACCGCAGCCCCGGTCTGCTCGGCGATCCGGCCGACGAGCGTCATGGTGTATGCGGGCCTGCCGAAGAACTCGACCCATTCGCCTTCACCGATACCCGGCACCTGATCGGGCAGCAGCCCGATCGCTTCTCCGCGTTTGAGTGCCTTCAACATTGCGCGCACCCCCCGCACATCGGCGGTAATGCTTTTCATCGCCGCGCCGCGGCCGCGCCCGATCCGCATGAGCGGCTCGAGCGCGCGGATTTTGGGTGTGCGGTACATCACTGTGATCGGCATGCGGCTCGCGACATACTGTCCCACGATTTCCCAGCAGCCGATGTGGGGCGACACGATGATGACGCCCTTTCCGCGCCTCGCACCCGCGTCCACGTGTTCCCATCCATTCACCTCGACCACGAGGCCGGCCACCCGCCCGAGCGGACGCAGCCAGACCGCGGGCACTTCCATGGCGCTCTTGCCCGCCTCCGCTACGGCCGAGCAGCGAAGCCGGAACCCGCTCAGCCCGGCAGTGGCCAGGTTGGCTTTGAAGTCCCTCCGATAACGCGGCGAGCCGAGGTAAACCATCCACCCCAGGACCGCGCCCAGAGCGTGTAACAGCGGCAGGGGAAGGCGCGCCACCAACCGCAGCAGGAATAGCATGCAAATGGGACGAAAGTGGGAGCGGAGTGGGTTGGGTGGGCTCGAGTCGCTGTGCTAGACTGGCAAACCTTTTTTCGCAGGGAAAACCGCCAGCATGAGCAGCTATCTATTCACGTCCGAATCGGTGTCCGAAGGACATCCGGACAAGGTCGCCGACCAGATTTCCGATGCCGTTCTCGACGCCATTCTAGCGCAGGACAAAACCTCCCGAGTCGCCGCCGAAACCCTGGTCAAGGACAATATGGTCGTGCTCGCCGGCGAAATCACCACCGGCGCTCGCGTCAATTTCTCCGAAGTGGTGCGCAAAACCGTCAAGCGCATCGGCTACAACGATCCGACCATCGGCTTCGACACCCACACCTGCACGGTGATCGTGGCCTACGGCGAACAGTCCAAGGATATTGCACAGGGCGTGGACGAAGGCAAGGGTCTCGACCTCGATCAGGGCGCGGGCGACCAAGGCTTGATGTTCGGCTACGCCTGCGACGAGACGCCGCAGCTTATGCCGCTGCCGATTTATCTCGCCCATCGGCTGGTCGAGCGCCAGTCGGAGATCCGCCGCGACGGCCGCCTGTCCTGGCTGCGCCCGGACGCCAAGTCCCAGGTCACCATCAAGTATGTGGATAACAAGCCCGATTCCGTCGAGACGGTGGTGCTGTCCACCCAGCATCAACCGGGCCTCACCCACAAGCAGATAGAGGAAGCGGTGATCGAACAGATCATCAAGCCGGTGCTGCCGAAAAACCTCATCAAAGGCCAGATCAAGTACCTCGTCAACCCGACCGGGAGCTTCGAAATCGGCGGCCCAAAGGGCGATTGCGGCCTGACCGGTCGCAAGATCATCGTGGATACCTACGGCGGCTCGGCTCCGCACGGAGGCGGGGCGTTTTCCGGCAAGGATCCCTCCAAGGTCGACCGTTCGGCCGCCTACGCCGCGCGCTACGTCGCCAAGAATGTGGTCGCCGCAGGCCTTGCCACAAAATGTCTGGTGCAGGTGTCCTACGCCATCGGAGTGGCCAAGCCGACCAGCGTGATGGTCACCACTTACGGCACCGGAAAGATTTCCGACGAAAAACTCTCAGCGCTCGTGATGAACCAATTCGACCTGAGGCCGAAGGGCATCATCCAGATGCTCGACCTGCTGCGGCCGATCTACGAGAAGACCGCCGCCTACGGCCACTTCGGCCGCGAGGAGCCTGAGTTCACCTGGGAAGCGACCGACAAAGCGCGCGCGCTCGCAGCCGATTCAGGGATCAAGCAGCCGGCAATGGCCTGAGCTGGGCCTGAGGTATAATTCCGCCCCTCCGAGGAGCGTTGCAACGAACCGCGCGGTTCGCCAGGCTCGGGGGTTCACAGTGCAACGGCGCTCGCAAACTCTGAACCAAGGAGGGCGCGAGATGAGCGCCGTACTCAAATCCAAGCAGGACTTCCACGTAGCCGATCTTGCGCTCGCCGACTGGGGTCGCAGGGAGATCGCCATCGCCGAGACCGAGATGCCGGGGCTGATGGCGATCCGCGAGGAATTCGCCGCGACCCAGCCGTTGAGAGGCGCGCGCATCTCGGGCTCGCTGCACATGACCATTCAGACTGCGGTGTTGATCGAGACGCTGCAGGCGCTGGGCGCTCAGGTGCGCTGGGCCTCGTGCAATATCTTCTCCACCCAGGACCATGCCGCCGCGGCGATCGCCGCCAAGGGCACTCCGGTGTTCGCCTACAAAGGCGAGTCACTGGAGGAATACTGGAACTACACCCACCGCATCTTCGAGTGGCCCGACAATGCCTACTCCAACATGATCCTGGACGACGGCGGCGATGCGACGCTGCTTCTGCACCTGGGCGCCCGCGCCGAGAAGGACGCCTCCCTCATCGCCAAGCCCGGCAGCGAAGAAGAGAAGTTCCTGTTCGCCGCGATCAAGGCGAGGCTCGCCCGCGATACGAAGTGGTACTCGACCCGCCTCGCGCAGGTGAAAGGCGTGACCGAGGAGACCACCACCGGCGTGCACAGGCTCTACCAGATGCACAAGGAGGGCAGGCTCGCCTTCCCGGCGATCAACGTCAACGACTCGGTCACGAAGAGCAAGTTCGACAACCTCTACGGCTGCCGCGAGTCGTTGGTGGACGGCATCAAGCGCGCCACCGACGTGATGATCGCGGGCAAGGTCGCGCTGGTGTGCGGCTACGGCGACGTGGGCAAGGGCAGCGCCCAGGCGCTGCGCGCGCTCTCCGCACAGGTATGGGTGACCGAGATCGACCCGATCAACGCGCTGCAGGCGGCGATGGAAGGCTATCGCGTCGTGACCACGGACTACGCCTGCGACAAGGCCGACATCTTCGTCACCGCCACCGGCAACCTCCACGTGATCACGCACGATCACATGAAGAAGATGAAGAACCAGGCCATCGTCTGCAACATCGGTCACTTCGACAACGAGATCGACATCGCCTCCATCGAGAAGTACAAATGGGAGGAGATCAAGCCGCAGGTCGACCACGTCATCTTCCCCGACGGAAAGAGGATCATCCTCCTCGCCAAGGGACGGCTGGTGAACCTGGGGTGCGGCACCGGGCATCCCTCGTACGTGATGAGCTCGTCCTTCGCCAACCAGACCATCGCGCAGATCGAGCTGTGGACCGAGTCGCAGAAAGGTTCCGGCAAGTATCCGGTCGGCGTTTATGTGCTGCCCAAGCACTTGGACGAGAAAGTGGCCCGGCTGCAGCTGAAGAAGCTCAACGCCCAGCTCACCGAGCTCACCGACGCGCAGGCGCGCTATATCGGCGTGCCCAAAGCCGGTCCCTATAAGGCCGACCACTACCGCTATTGAGCACGCCGACTAGCGCGCCCCCACGCGGCGGCGGTATTCTAACGCATGCGGAGGCAAGCTTTTTTTGCCTTCGCAACAGGGTATGGAGATAAACTCGATCTGGAACGATACCTACGCAGCGATCGCGCTGCACCTGGTCATCGCGCTCGCTGCGGGCGGAATCATCGGCCTGGAGCGCAGCTATCACGGCCGGCCCGCCGGCTTTCGCACCCATGCGCTCGTGTGTCTGTCTTCCTGCATGTTGATGGTTCTCACCGTCTACCAGGACACCTGGTTCTCGGCCTTGTCTCTGGACCAAGTCAGCGTCGATCCGACCCGAATGGCGCAGGGGATCATGACCGGCATCGGTTTCCTCGGCGCCGGTGTAATCATGAAGGAAGGCTTGACGATCCGCGGCCTCACCACCGCTGCCTCGATCTGGATCACCGCCGCAATCGGTATCATGATCGGCGTGGGATTTTACTTCCCCGCCGGGATCGGGACAGCGTTGACGCTCGTCGTGCTTTCGGGCTTTCGCTGGATCGAGCGCCGGATGCCGATCGAGTTCTACGCAAACCTTACGGTGGCGTTTCTTCGCAACGCCGCGATGCCCGAATCGGAGTTGCGCGCTATGGTGGATCGGCAAGGCTTCGTCGTCGCCAATATGAACTACAGCGTGACAGGCGACGGGAAGACCTTCGAATACCAGATGGTGGTCCATTCGCCCGATCGCGGCAACACCCGCCTCCTCTCCGAGGCCCTCAACGCGCTGCCTTCAGTCACCGCGTTCCGCATTGCCCCGACCGGCGACTGAGCGGTCGGCATCGAGAGTCGAAACCCTCGTTCCGACTCATAACTCGTACGTCTCGGCCTTACCGGCCAAGGCCGTCTCGATCAGCTTTCGCGATAGTCGCGGCGAGAACAGCTCGATAAAGGTGTACGCATAGCCGCGCAGCGCTGCTCCGCGGCGCACCGCCACCCGGGTCGTCATGGTGCCGAACAGGTGCCCGGCCTCCAGCGCGCGCAGGTGCCGGTCGCGCTTCTCGTCGAAGGCCATCGCAGCGATGATGCCGATCCCCAGGCCGAGCTCGACGTAAGTCTTGATGACATCCGAGTCGACCGCGGAGAGCACGATGTTGGGCACGAGGCTTTGCGCCCGGAACGCTTCGTCGATGCGGCTCCTCCCGGCGAACGCGGGGTCGTAGGTCACGAGCGGGTATCGCGCGAGCGTCTCGAGCGTCAGCCGCTGCTCTTTCGCGAGCGGGTGCTTCGCCGGCACTACCACGCAATGACGCCATTCGTAACCCGGCAGCGCGAGGAGCTTGGAATAGTTGTCCAGCGCTTCGGTGGCGATCGCCATGTCGGCCTCGCGCGCGATCACCATCTCGGCGAGCTGCGGTGGACTGCCCTGCTTGATCGTCAGATGCACCTTCGGATAACGCCGCTTGAACGCGCCTACCACCTTGGGAAGCGAGTAGCGCGCCTGGGTATGGGTCGTGGCGATGGTCAGCGTGCCTGCGGCCTGGTCCTTGAATTCGCGTCCCACCTGCTTCAGGTTCTCCGCTTCCTGCAGCAGGCGCTCGATCACCTCCACCACCGCTTTTCCGGGTTCGGTCACCGCGACAAAGCGCTTCCCGTGACGCACGAAAATCTCCACACCCAGCTCGTTCTCGAGCTCGCGGATCTGCTTGGATACGCCGGGCTGGGAGGTAAAGAGCTTCTTCGCGGCTTCCGTAAGATTGAGTCCTTGCCTGACGGTCTCGCGGACATACCTTAATTGCTGGAAATTCATGGCTTTACATCATATGTTCGGCAGTTATTAAATTCTAACACGAAAGTCTTTTGAGGCATTAGATGCCCGCGCTAGCATCCCTTGCTTCAACGAAACTTGAACATGGACTGGCTCTACTCCCTCTCTGGGTTTTTGGTCGGCTGGGTGGTTGGCGTCACGGGTGTCGGCGGGGGCTCGCTGATGACACCGCTGCTCGTGCTCGTGTTCGGCGTTGCGCCGGTCACCGCAGTCGGTACGGATCTCCTTTTTGCCGCATTGACCAAAACCGGCGGCGCATGGGCTCACGCGCGCCGCGGCAACGTCGCATGGAGCGTCGTCGGCTGGCTTGCCGCAGGCAGCGTGCCGGCTTCTGCCGTCACGCTGGTGTTGTTGCACATGTTCGTACCCGATTCCGGCAAGCTTTCGGCGATCGTGAGTGTTGCGCTCGGTTTTGCGCTCATTCTCACGGCCGGGGCGCTCCTCTTCAGGGAAAGGCTTCACGACTGGGCGGCGCGTCGCGCCGCGTCCGGCCCGCATTCGGCAACCGGGTCGCCGCAACGCACCGTCGCGCTCGGCGCGGTTCTCGGGGTCTTGGTCACGGTTTCCTCGGTAGGCGCTGGCGCGCTGGGTGTGACGGTCCTGTTTTTCCTTTACCCCGGGCTTGCGGTTGCGCGCATCGTCGGCTCCGACATCGCTCATGCCGTGCCGCTCACGCTGGTCGCAGGGCTGGGGCATGCCGCGGCCGGGGCGGTGGACTGGAAGCTGCTGGCGGCTCTGCTCATCGGCTCTCTGCCGGGTATATGGCTCGGCAGCGCGCTCAGCCAGAAGATTCCGGAGCGGCTGCTGCGCGGCGCGCTCGCTGCGATGCTGATCCTTATCGGCGGCAAACTCGCGCTGTAGAACCCATGTACCTTTACGACGAAATCGACCAGAAGCTCGTCGACGAGCGCGTCGCCCAGTTCCGCGACCAGACCCGGCGCTTTCTCGCCGGCAAGCTCTCCGAGGACGAGTTCCGCGCGCTGCGCCTCCGGAACGGCCTCTACATCCAGCGCTACGCGCCGATGCTGCGCATCGCCATTCCCTACGGCCTGCTGTCGACGAAGCAGCTGCGAAAACTCGCGCAGGTCACGCACCAGTACGACCGCGGCTACGGCCACTTCAGTACGCGCCAGAACCTGCAGTTGAACTGGCCGAAGCTCGAGCGCGTACCCGATATACTCGCGGAGCTGGCGACCGTGCAGATGCACGCGATCCAGACATCGGGTAATTCCTTTCGCAATGTCACCACTGACCATTTCGCCGGCGTCGCTCAGGACGAGATCGTGGACTCGTTCGTCTGGTGCGAAATCATCCGCCAGTGGTCCACGTTCCATCCCGAGTTCTCGTATCTCCCGCGCAAGTTCAAGTTCGCAGTGAACGGCGCCAAGTCCGATCGCGCCGCGGTCGCGGTGCACGACATCGGCTTGCACGCGGTCAAGGACGAGCAGGGCGAGGTGGGGTTCCGCGTGCTGGTCGGCGGCGGTCTGGGCCGCACGCCGGCGATCGGATTCGTCATCCGCGAATTCCTGCCCTGGCGTCACCTGCTTACGTATATCGAGGCCATACTGCGCGTGTACAACCGCTACGGGCGGCGCGACAACATCCACAAGGCGCGCATCAAGATCCTGGTGAAGGAGCGCGGCACGGAGAAATTCCGCGAGGAAGTCGATGCCGAATGGGCGCACCTGAAGGACGGTCCCGCGACGCTCGTCCCCGAGGAGGTCGCCCGCATCGAGAGCCGGTTTACGCGCCCGAGCTACCTGCGGCTCCCGGCGACCGATGCCGGACTCGAAGCCGCGCTTGCGACCGAACGGGCGTTCGCGAACTGGCATAAGCGCAACGTCCATCCGCACAAGAAGGCGGGTTACGCCGCCGTCACGCTGTCGCTCAAGAAGACCGGGGTGCCGCCGGGCGACGTCACCGTCGAGCAGATGGAGAAAATCGCCGACCTCGCCGACCGCTATTCGTTCGGCGAACTGCGCGTGTCCCACGAGCAGAATCTGATCTTTGCCGACGTGCAGCTGGCCGCTCTGCACGCGCTGTGGCAAGAGGTAAAGGAACTGGGGTTCGCCACACCCAACGTCGGCCTCCTCACCAACATCATCTGCTGCCCGGGCGGGGACTTTTGCTCCCTCGCCAATGCCAAGTCGATCCCGGTGGCCGAGGCCATTCAGCAGCGCTTCGACGACCTCGACTATCTGCACGATATCGGCGAGATCGATCTCAATATTTCCGGATGCATGAACGCCTGCGGCCACCACCACGTCGGCCATATCGGCATTCTCGGCGTCGACAAGAACGGCGAGGAGTGGTACCAGATCGAGATCGGCGGCAACCAGGGTGAAATCCGACCCGGCCGCGGTGCGTCCCTCGGCAAGGTCATCGGCCCGTCCTTCGCGCGTGCCGAAGTCCCCGACGTGATCGAAAAGCTGATCGGGTGCTATCTCGCACGCCGCGACAGCGAGGCCGAGCGTTTCATCGACGTGGTGCACCGCGTCGGGGCAGAACCCTTCAAGGAATCCGTCTATGGCAACGCTGATCAAAGAGCGGCGCATCGTCGCGGACAGCTGGCATCTGCTTGAGCGCGGGCCCAAGGGCGAATTGCCCGAGGTTCCGGCGCGCGGCGATGTCATCGTTCCGCTGGGACTGTGGCTGGCGCGCCGCGAAGAACTGCTTGCTCGCGCGGAAACGGGCACGCTCGGCGCATGGATTGACGCAAACGAAGGGCCGGAAGCGCTCGCCGCCGACGTGCAGCGCTTCCCGCTCATCGCAGTGAACTTCCCCAAGTTCGGCGACGGGCGCGGCTACTCGATTGCGCGCCTTCTGCGCGAGCGCTACAGCTTCAAAGGCGAGCTGCGCGCAATCGGCGATGTTTTGCACGATCATCTCTTCTTCATGTCCCAGTGCGGCTTCGACGCCTTCGCGCTGCGCGAGGACCAGGATCCGCAGGAAGCGCTCTCCGTATTCGGCACCTTCAGCGACGGCTACCAGACTTCCGTGCTGCGCCCCGTGCCCCTCTTCCGCCGCCGCCTGGCCGCTGGCAAATCGTGACCGATACACTGAGCCGCAAGACCTCCGAGCTCGAGCGCCTGCTGGTGCGAGTCGCGCTCGAGCACGCGCCTGCCGCCCTCGCCTCCAGCCTGTCCGCCGAGGACATGGTGATCACCGACCTCATCCTCCGGCACAAGCTGGGCATCGAGATCTTCACACTCGACACGCAAAGGCTGCACGCCGATACGCTCAACGTGATCGCCGCGATCCGCGCCCGCTACGGCTACGAGGTGCACGTATTCCATCCCGACCCCGAGTCCGTCTCCGAGTACGTCGCGAGTTTCGGCCGCGATGCGTTCTATGAGAGCCAGGAGCTGCGCAAACGCTGCTGCCACATCCGCAAAGTCGAACCGCTCAATCGCGCGCTCCAAGGCAAGGAAGCCTGGATCACCGGCCAGCGCCGCGAGCAGGCCGTCACGCGCGCCGAGCTCAAGCTGCAGGAAAACGATGCCGCGCGGGGCATCGTCAAGTTCAATCCGCTCGCCGACTGGAGCGAGGACGAGGTGTGGCAATACATCCGCGCCTTCGATGTGCCCTACAACGCGCTCCACGACCAGGGCTACCGCTCCATCGGCTGCGCGCCCTGCACCCGGCCGACGGTCGCGGGAGAGGACGTGCGCGCCGGGCGCTGGTGGTGGGAGATCAAGGAAGCGCGCGAATGCGGACTGCACGTGGCGCCCGACGGGCGGCTGATGCGCTCGACCGCCGAGAGCGAGGCATGAGCGCGGTGCTCGAAAAACCGCGCCCGGATCGCGGCGCGCTGCCGTCTCGCAGCCACCTCGACTGGCTCGAGTCCGAGGCTATATTCATCCTGCGCGAGGTCGCCGGCGAATGCGCGAACCCCGTGCTTTTCTTCTCCGGCGGCAAGGATTCGATCGTGCTGCTGCGCCTGGCCGAGAAGGCTTTTCGTCCGGCGAAGTTTCCGTTTCCGCTCATGCATGTCGACACCGGGCACAATTTTCCGGAGGTGATCGCATTCCGCGACGCGCGAGCGGCGGAGCTGGGCGAGCGGCTCATCGCGCGCTCGGTCGAGGAATCGATGCGCCGCGGGACGGTAAAGCTACGTCGCCCCGACGAAAGCAGGAACGCCGCGCAGTCGGTGACGCTGCTGGAAGCGATTGCGGAATTCGGTTTCGACGCCGCCATCGGTGGAGCACGCCGCGACGAGGAAAAAGCGCGCGCCAAGGAGCGCGTATTTTCCTTCCGGGACGAGTTCGGCCAGTGGGATCCGAAGAACCAGCGGCCCGAGCTGTGGAGCCTGTACAACACCCGCGTGGCGAAAGGCGAGCACATGCGCGTGTTCCCGATCAGCAACTGGACCGAGCTCGACGTCTGGCAATACCTCTCGCGCGAGCGGCTCGCCGTGCCCTCGATCTACTACGCCCACCGCCGCCCGGTGGTGCGCCGCAACGGCCTGCTCGTGCCGGTGACGCAGATCACGCCGCCGCGCGAAGGCGAAACGGTCGAAGAGCTGTCGGTGCGCTTTCGCACCGTCGGCGACATCAGCTGCACCTGCCCGGTCGAGTCTACCGCCGCGACGGCGGCTGAGGTCATCGCAGAAACGGCGCTGACCACCATCACCGAACGCGGGGCGACGCGCATGGACGACCAGACCTCGGAAGCCTCCATGGAACGGCGCAAGAAGGAGGGATACTTCTGAACATGACTTTGCTCGGTGAAATCGAGCGCGCCGCCCCGGCGGTCGAGGACCTGGGCGTGCTGCGCTTCATCACTGCCGGCAGCGTGGACGACGGCAAGAGCACGCTGATCGGGCGGCTGCTGCACGATACGCGCGCCATATTCGAGGACCAGCTCGCCGCAGTCGCACGTGCCTCGAGCAAGCGCGGGCAGGACGACCTCGACCTGTCGTTGCTCACCGACGGGCTCGAGGCCGAGCGCGAGCAGGGCATCACCATCGACGTCGCGTACCGCTATTTCGCCACGCCCCGGCGCAAGTTCATCATCGCCGACACTCCCGGTCACGAGCAGTACACCCGAAATATGGTAACCGGGGCCTCTACCGCCGACGCGACGGTGATCCTCATCGACGCGCGCAAAGGCGTGCTGCCGCAGACGCGCCGCCACGCTTACATCGCTCACCTGCTCGGCGTGCGCCACATCATCGTCGCCGTGAACAAGATGGATCTCGTCGGTTTCGACGAAACGGTTTTCGATCGGATCCGGAAGGATTTCCTGGCTTTCGCCTCGGCGCTGGCCATCGCCGATCTGCGCTTCATCCCGATCTCGGCGCTGCGCGGCGACCTCATCGTGGACCGCGGCAAAAGCATGAGTTGGTATCGAGGCCCCACGCTGCTTGCCGCGCTCGAGGAAATCGACGTGGCCGACGAGGCCGACGCACTGCCGTTCCGCTTTCCGGTGCAGCTCGTGGTTCGTCCGGGCGCCGGCAAGGATTTCCGCGGCTATGCCGGCCGGGTCGAGTCCGGAACGCTGTTCCCCGGAACCGAACTGGTCGCGCTGCCTTCAGGCCAGCGCACTGTTGTCCGCGACATCGTCTCGCTGGACAGGTCCATGCCCGTCGCTGTTGCCGGGGACTCGGTGACGGTGGTTCTCGCCGATGACATAGACGTGTCGCGAGGCGACATGCTCGCCGACCCGACCCACCGTCCCCATTCGTTGAGAAGCATCCGGGCGCGCATCTGCTGGCTGTCCTCCAATCTGCTCGACGCACGAACGGTGTCCACCGCACGCTTTCTGCTGAAGCACACAACGCGCAGCGTCAAGGCAAAGCTGCTCCACCTGAACTACCGGGTGGACATCAACACGCTCGAGCAGCAAGCGGCGCCAACAGGCCTTGCGATGAACGACATTGCTAACGTCTCACTCTCGCTCGCCCAGCCGCTCTTCGTCGACTCCTATGAGTTGAACCGCGCCACCGGCTCCTTTATCCTGATAGACGAAGCCACCAACCAAACCTTGGCCGCGGGAATGATCGATGGGTAGAGTCTATCTGGTCGGCGCCGGCCCCGGCGCGCCCGACCTGCTCACTCTGCGCGCGGCGGAAATTCTCGGGCGCGCCGAGTTGGTCTTTCACGATGCGCTCGTGCATCCGCAGACGCTCGCGCTCGCCGCGCGCGCCCGGAAAATTCTCGTCGGCAAGCGCAGCGGCCGCCATTCGACCGCCCAAAGCTTCATAAACAAGCGGCTGGTGGACGCCGCCCACAAGCACGCTGTCGTTGTGCGGCTGAAGGGAGGCGACCCGATGCTTTTCGGCCGCGCGCAGGAGGAGATCGATGCCCTGCGCAAAGCCGGAATCGATTTTGAAATCGTCCCGGGAGTGACGGCCGCGACCGCCGCGAGCGCCGAGCTCGGCGTGTCGCTCACCCGCCGCGGCCTTGCCCGCCACGTCGCCTTCGTCACGCCCCGCGCAGGCAGGGGCGAGCGCGAGAACGATTGGGCGGCGAGCGTGCTCGCAGCCGACACCGCAGTCATCTACATGGGCGCGGGGCTGGCGGAGGAAATCAGCGCGGAATTGATAGCACGCGGCAAGCCTAAGGCCACGCCGCTCGTCCTGGTGGAAAGCGCGACGCTTCCGGAGCGGCGCATCCTGTGCGGAACGCTGGCAGACCTGCCCACGCTGGCGCTCCAGGCCGGCAGCGGCCCTGCGGTGCTGCTCCTCGGCGAAGTACTGAGAGACGCGCTTGCGGATCGCGGCGCCATCCCGATCCCGGAAATCCAGGCTTATCTCAAGCGGGCCTGAGCCGCCGACGCAGCCGTGAACCCGTTTCAGTTTGCGGGGTCAGATTCGAGGTAATCCTTTCCCGAGGCGCTGCTCATGAGCTCACGCACCATCCCGGAGACCGTCTGGCGCTCGCCTTCAGGCGAAGTCGTGTCCTGCATCGAAAAACTGAAAGTGCTCAGGCAGAATCTGGAGGAAATCCAGCAGATCTGCCAGGAAGCGCTCGAGGACGCGGTGCTGATGGGCTGCGACGAGAGCCAGTTCAGGCAGATTCTTGGCAGGCTGGTGCAGCAGATCGAAAATCCCTACCGCGACAAATCGGCGTGACGCCTAGTCCCGCCGCGCGAGAAAAACCGCCCAGACCGAAAGCGCGGTGAAGGCGGCGAGCGTCCACTCGGGGATGCTGAATGAGAGCAGCGTCCAGTCGACCGCGCCGCATTCGCCCGAGCCGCGCAAGACGCGGCTCAGCCCCTCGACCGGACCGAAAGCCGAGAGGAGATAGTCGAGCGCGGGACCGCATGCGGGCCGCTTCTCCGGGGGCAGGTGCTGCAGCCACACGTGCCGCCCCGCGACCGCGACGCCGATCGCCGCGATGAAAGCGATGACCCCGCCGTAGACCCCTGCCCCAAGCCTGCGCGCCGGCCGATGCAGGGCAGCAGCGAGGAACGCGACGCCGACCGCGAGCAGCAGAATCCGCTGGACGATGCACAAGGGGCACGGCTCGAGCCCGATGACGAACTGCAGGTAATAGCCGAAAGCGAGCAGGCCGGCACAGACGAGAAATCCGACGAGGCTTCCGATTCGCCGGGAAAGCAAGAGTCTGATCATGGAGCTAGAGCCTAGCATTAGAATGCCCGAAGCAGCACCCCGTGCCCGCCGTTTCCAGGGAGCCGAGAGTTGAGAGCGCGTCTTGCCCGCCGAGAAGACCTGGGCCTTACCCCCGCCGAGTTCTCGGTCCTCGCTCGGCTTGCCACCCCGGCGAAAATCCAGGGGTTTCTCGACGCGCTGCCTGCCAATTTCGAAATCGGCGGCCAGACCTGCCTGTCAGTGCGCGAAGTCCTGCGCCAACGCCGGGCCCATTGCATCGAAGGCGCCATGCTCGCGGCCTGCGCCCTGTGGGTGCACGGCGAGCCGCCTCTACTCATGGATCTCCAGGCAGAACGCGACTACGACCACGTGGTGGCGTTGTTCCGGCGCGGGAGCTGTTGGGGCGCAATCTCGAAAACCAATCCGCCCTTGCTGCGCTGGCGCGACCCGGTCTATCGAACACTGCGCGAGCTCGCGATGTCCTATCTGCACGAGTACGCAAACAATCGCAGCCAAAAGACGCTGCGCAGCTACTCGCGTCCTTTCGATCTGCGCGGGTTCGATCCGAAGCTGTGGATCACCGGCCGAAAAAACTGCTGGGAGGTAGGCGAAGCGGTCGATGAGATACGCCACTATCGGCTCGTGACCAAAAAGCAGGCGCGGGCGCTGCGGCTGCGCGATGCCTTGGAGCGCAAGGCCGGTGCCCTGCTCGAGCACCGGCCGCCTCGAAAGCGGTAGGCAGCAGTTCAGGAGATTTCCCGTGCCCGGCGGACGCTCTCGATCAGCGAGGTGCGCATCAGGAACCGCTTGTGCAACGCCGGGTCGGCGACGGTGCGCCGCAGCTCGTCGAAATGGGCCTGCCGAAGCCGCGGGTCGCGCTCTTCGAGCCTCTGCTTGTTCGCTACGGTCTGCTGCTGCACGAACTCGATGGTGATCGGCCGCCTGCGACGCTCGTAACGGTCGAGCAATTCTTCGCCCGCCTGCCCGCTCGCGACGCGGCCCAGCGTTTCGGCGAGCTCGATCGCGTCGTGGATGCCGCAGTTCAGGCCGAGGCCCCCGACCGGGTTGTTGACGTGTGCTGCGTCCCCCGCAAGGAACACCCGGCCCTTGCGGAAAGATTTCGCCACGCGCTGGTGCACGCGATAGATGTTCCGGTGCGCGACCAAGTCCATCGGATGATCCTCATGGAGCTTCCGCAGCCGTCTGCTCACGGCGGCCTGCGAAAACGCCTCGTCATCCGTCTCGTTCTCCCAGGCGGGAAACACCGCGCGCCAGCGTCCCTTCAGATCGTCGCCCATGACCTTGAAGAGGTTGGTCCACTCCTCCGGATCGGAGATATAGCTGCGGGGGCAGCAGCCCAGCGCTGCCTGGAAGTCGAACAAGGTCGTGAGCACCAAGAAGCGCTCGGGCCAGGTGTAGCCTTCGAATTCGATATCGAGGCATTTGCGCACGGTGCTGCGACCGCCGTCGCAGCCGATCACGTAGTCAAAGACCAGCCGCTCCGCGCCTTGCGTCGTGACGCGTACGTCTTTCGCGTCCTGGGCGAGGTCGGTCACGCTGGTTCCGAGCCGAAGCTCGACGTTGGGCATCACGGCAAGCCTGCGAAGGCCGAGCTCAGACAGTTTGTGCTGCTCGGTCTGGACGACGAACGGGTACGGAGTTTCGCCGCGCAGCACCCCGTGATCGAACTCCGCCACGAGCGTCTTCGTCGCGCCGTCCCAGAACTGAAAGTAACGCGCGACAAGGCCCAACGACTGGAACTCTTCGAGGAGCCCGAGCTCGGCGAGCATCTCGAGCGTGGACGGATGCGTGGTCGCCGCGCGCGGGCTGTGATCGATTTCGCGCTCCGCCTCGAAGAGCGCGACCTGCATGCCTTTTCTTGCACACGCGATCGCCGCGACGACGCCCACCGGGCCCGCGCCGACGATGCCGACCCGCGCCGCCATGCGACCGGGCCGGCGGTCAGTGCGTACTGGCGTGCCCGTCCGCCGCCAGCATCGTATCGCCCGCCGCCCGCTTCGAGTGGTCCTCGGCGAGCAGCAGATACATCGCCGGAA
>Ga0209377_1001667_pt1 | contig 14869 bp, 14 predicted proteins | sample GraSoiAngelo_141_FD_185898 | JGI IMG/M metagenome (GOLD analysis project Ga0209377, IMG submission 185898) | Grasslands soil microbial communities from the Angelo Coastal Reserve, California, USA - 14_0929_12_40cm (SPAdes) (version 2) | ecosystem: Environmental > Terrestrial > Soil > Grasslands ...
TGGCCCGGGGTAGACGATTTCCTCGAATACGAGTGCCGGCTGAACGACATCATACCGCAATATAAGGATGCCGTAATCTGTCTTTATAATCTGACGAAGTGTGGCGGCAACCTTATCATCGACGTCATGCGAACTCACCCGATGATTCTCATCGGCGGCATCGTCCAGGAGAACCCGTTCTTTGTGCCGCCGGATGAGTTTTTGCGAGAATTGCGGGAACGCCGCTCGCCCCGGACTAAAGCAACGGCCTCAAGTTAGCTAACGATGGAAGCGAAGGTGGTGGTGTCGTATTGCTTTCCGTTAAAACCAAGCGACGCGACGAAACGGTTCGCGTCCAATTTTCGGACGCGTTTGATCGCCGTGATGAATTTTGGGTAATCCTCGAAGCCTAGCCAGCGCCTATAGACGTCGGCGACTGGCGCCTTGACCACGAATGCAGTGCCTCTTTCGAGGGAGGACGTAAGGGTGGCGCGAAGTGTGACCACCTGTTAGATTTTTGGGTTGATTAGCTCAGAAGCGGCCCAACAACGACAGTCTTTATGAAATCCAGCTCGAGAGCGCTTGGTCAGCGATTCACTGGTTTTGCAGCAGATAATTTCCACTCGGTCGCATCGCCCGGCGTCTTTGAACGCATCGTTTTCCGTTATGGACTGGCTGTGCTTTCTGTCGCAATTGCACTCGGCGTAAAACTTATCCTGCTGCACTTTGATTTTTCGTATCCGCTCAGCACGTCTTTCCTTCTCGCGATCGCAATCACATTTTGGTATGCGGGAACAGGTCCCGGAATTCTTTCTGTTTTCCTGTCCTTTCTCGCGTTTGCTCTTTTCGTCATCCCTAATCAGGTGGACTATCGAATAGTTCTTCCGGACGGATCGACCAAGCTCGTCTATGTGTCGGGCGTCACCGCTTCGCACATTCAGTATTTCTTTTATTTCGCACTGCTAGCGCTTTTAATGAGCTGGTTTAGCTCGTCGCGACGGCGAGCGGAGCAATCGCTTAGCCAAGCGCGCCGCGAACTCGAAACGAAGGTAGAAGAACGAACCGCCAAGCTGTCGCTCGCGAATGAAGAATTGCAGACTGAGATCGGTGAGCGCAAATCCGCGGAAGAGAAGCTCCAGCGTAGCAAGGCATTCTTAAGTGAGGGCCAGAGAATTAGTCATACCGGAAGCTGGAGCTGGAATGTTTCCAGCGGAAAAGTCACCTGGTCAGGGGAGCATTTCCGGATCTTCGGCTTCGACCCTGAGAAGACCGAGCCGTCTTTCCAGCTATTCCTGGAAACGGTTCATCCGGAAGATCGATCATTTATTCAGCGAGATCTTGAGAAAGCCGTTCGGGAAAAAAGCGGCTTTGACATGGAATTTCGAATCGCGCTTGCGGACGGATCTATCAAGCATGTCCAGGTTGTGGGTCGACCCGTTCTCGGGGCTGCCGGCGAAGTCGAAAGTTATATTGGTACTACGGTAGACATTACCCAGCGCAAGCGAGGCGAAGCACTGTTCGCGGGTGAAAAGCGTCTCCTCGAGATGATCGCCACCGGCGTTGCGCTCAACGAAATCCTGAATGTCTTGTGTCAAATCATCGAGGATTACCGTCCTGAGACGCTTGCTTCGATTTTGCTGCTTCGTTCCGATGGTCGTCATTTGGATTCGGTGGCGGGGCCCAGCCTTCCCAATGGATGGAGAGAGGAAATGGAGAAGCTGCCAATTGGACCTTGTGCCGGCTCTTGTGGAACGGCGGCCTATCGCGGGTCACCGGTGATGGTTTCCGACATCGCCACCGATCCGCTTTGGGAAGTGCCGGAACATCGCGCTGCAGCATTAAGTCATGGGCTGCGAGCGTCCTGGTCAAATCCAATCCTCTCTTCGGAAGGAAAAGTGTTGGGAACGTTCTGCATTTACGGGCGCGAACCGCAAAGTCCAAGTGCGCACGATCTTGGGGTCATGGAGAAGGCGACCCACCTGGCGCGAGTTGCGATTGAACGCGATCGCGCCGAGGCGGCGGTTCGGACAAGTGAGGAAAAGTATCGCGATCTTATCAACGCTTCGCCCGACGCCATCTGCGTCATCGATGCCGATGCCAAATATGTGTTGGTAAATCCAGCGGGAGTTAAGTTGGCGGGACGTCCGGAACGTGAACTGATCGGGAGTTCAATTGCAGACACCTATCTTCCGGAAGAGCGCTACTTGTTGGTGGATCGACTCGAGAAACTGAAAGCGGAAGGATCGTTCCGGTTCGAGAGAAAATTCTTGCGGGAAAACGGTGAGGTGATTCCGGTGGAGGTTTCTTTGTCGGCGCTGCGCGGCCGTTATTACCAGGCGATCATCCGAGACATTAGCCAGCGTAAGCGGCGCGAAGCGCTCTTGGCGGGAGAAAATCGAATTCTTGAGATGCTGGCGAAAGGTGATTCGCTTGCCGACATCCTCGATCTCTTATGTCTGCTGGTGGAAGAGCAATCAACCGGGGTCCTGGCCTCCATCCTGTTAATGGATGCAAATGGCAAGCAGTTGCGACACGGCGGAGCGCCGAATCTTCCGAAAGCTTATACGGAAGCGATCGACGGAGCTTTCATTGGGGCTTCTGTCGGCTCGTGTGGAACGGCTGCTTACCGCGCCGAACAGGTAATTGTCTCCGACATCGCGACCGATCCATTGTGGGCTGATTTCCGCGACCTGGCCTTGGCGCATTCGCTCCGCGCGTGTTGGTCCACGCCGATCTTTTCCTCCGAAGGCAAAGTGATCGGGACGTTTGCCATGTATTATCGGGAGCCGCGGAGCCCGAGCCCACGTGAGCAGGACACGATCAAGCACATTACTCATCTCGCTGGCATCGCCATTCAACGTAAGTTGGCAGAAACGGCCCGACGGGAGAGCGAAGCCTATCTGGCCGAAGCGCAGCGGCTCAGCCACACCGGGAGTTGGGCCTGGGCGCCCGCCACCGGTGAAATCAGATATTGGTCGGAGGAAACTTATCGCGTGCTTGGTTTCGATCCAGAGGCCGGGCCGCCGCGGTTCGAAAAATTCTTTGGGCGCCTTTGCCCTGAGGACCAGAACAGAGTCAGAGAACTGTTCGGAAAAGCGATTGCCGAGAAAGCGGACTTCGAAACAGACTATCGAATTGTTCATCCGAACGGCGACGTTAAGGACATCCACGCGGTGGGACATCCGGTTAGCGATGAGGCCGGTCATTTTGTGGAGTTCGTGGGCACGGTTATCGATATTACTGAGAGTAAACGCGCCGAAGAAGCGCTGCGCGCTTCCGAGCAAGTGGCGCGCGGACAAGTTGAGGCGCTGGCGCAGAGTTTGGATGTCTTGGCGACTGCGCCCGCGCCGGACAAGTTCATTGGGCAAATGCTGAGTACGATTGGCCGCCTCTTGAACGCGCAAAGCGTGACCTTGTGGTTATTCGACGAATCGAATGACTCACTTGTCTTGCGCTTAATGGCCGACGGCAGAAACGTGGCCGCACCTGATCCGGAGCATCCATTCATGAAGGATCCGATGTCTTGGAAACAGAACCCAGCAATTCAGGAACTGCTTTTTACGGCAGGCCCCGTGGTCTGCGAAGACATTGAGACAGATCCGCGCGTCAACGCCGAGTACCGCGAGTATTTGAAGCGGAAAGGAGGAAAAAGATTTTTGGCAGTTCCGATTTTGGTGCGTGGACAGGTTAGGGGTTTTGTCGGAATCCGACATTCCGACCGTGCAGCCTATCGGCCGGAGGAGATTGAATTAACCCAAGCGCTTGCCCATCAAGTCATGCTTGCCATTCAACTCAACGAGCTTGCCGATCAAGGTCAGCGAGCTGCGGTGTTCGAAGAGCGAAATCGAATGGCGCGCGACATTCACGACACGCTCGCACAAGGTTTTACAGGTGTGATTGTGCAATTGGAAGCAGCCGAGGATGCGTTTTCGTGCGGCTGCCGCAAAGAAGCGAACGATCATTTGCATCGCGCCGGCGAACTGGCTCGGCGGAGCCTCAGCGAGGCGCGCAGGTCAGTTCACGCGTTGCGCCCGCAAGCTTTGCAAGAACACAATTTCTGGGACGCGCTCAAAGGTATTATTAAGAACACCACTTTCGGTACGGCGCTTCACACAAAATTTGAAGCGCACGGCAAACCACCAGAGCTTCCCCGGCCCTGGCAGGAAAATCTTCTGCACATAGGACAGGAAGCTTTGACCAACACGCTCAAGTACGCGCACGCTCGCAACTTCGAGACGCGACTAAGCTACAAGGCGAGAGAACTTTGTCTGGAACTTCGTGACGATGGTCACGGCTTCAGAGTGAAAGAGCGACATGATGGTGTTGGCCTCACCGGAATGCGCGAGCGAGTCGAACAGATGGGCGGCGAATTAAAAATCAGTAGTTCACGCGGCAAAGGCACGAAGATTACCGTAGTATTGCCCTTTAACGGAGAATCGATGTCATGACATCCAAAAAGAAAGCGGCGTCGAAGTCTAAAAAGTCTGTGAAGTCTGCGGCGAAGAAAGCAGCGAAAGTTGAAGATTCAAAAAAGCCCCGGATCGCCGTGCTCATCGCAGACGATCACAGCGTAGTCCGCGAAGGCTTGGCTTCACTCATCGGTCGCAAGGCGGACATGACCGTCGTCGCAGAGGCAGGCAATGGACGCGAAGCAGTCGAGCTTTGGAAGCAGCATCACCCCGATGTGACGCTACTCGACTTGCGAATGCCCGAGCTCGATGGCGTTGGCGCAATCAAAGAGATTCGGGCCAGCAATGAGAACGCGCGAATTATCGTACTGACGACATTCGACGGCGACGAAGATATTTTTCGTGCGATTCAGGCGGGAGCGAAAGGCTATCTGCTCAAGGACGTTCCTCGTGAAGCGCTGATGGATTGCATCCGCCGGGTGCACGCCGGCGAAACTTGTGTTCCCGTGCATCTCGCGGCCAAGCTGGCAGAGCGCGTCAGCGGTGAAACGTTGAGCGGACGTGAGATCGACGTACTCAAACTGATGGCTCTAGGAAAAAGCAACAAAGAGATCGGCTCCGCGCTTTTTATCAGTGAAGGCACTGTGAAATCGCATGTCAAAGCGATCTTCGCCAAGATGAATGTCATCAGTCGGACAGAAGCCGTTGCGAGCGCCACGCGCCGTGGCCTGATTCAGCTGTAAGTGATCAGGATCGACTCCTGATTGAGGGAAAAGGCAACGACGCTTTTGTGCCTTGCCCCGCGCGCGCGTCTGAGTTCTCGTCGCCTGGCTCGGTGCGTCGGCGAAAAAAGATGAAAATAATAGTTGACTGATTAGTCAACTCGAGTAAAAGTGCTCTCATGCCAAGAGTAAGTGATATGAAAGAGCGCCTGACCGATGCGGCGTTGGATTTGATGTGGGAAAACAGCTACGGCACCACTTCGGTGGACGCCATTTGCGAGCGGGCCGGCGCAAAAAAGGGAAGCTTTTATTATTTCTTCAAGTCGAAGTCCGAACTCACCGTCGCTGCATTGGAGGCAGAATGGAACAAAAACAAGGCGAACATGGACGTTCTTTTTTCTCCGACAGTTCCCCCTCTCGAACGGTTTGATCACTACTTCGATTATGTGCACGACCGCCTGGCCGAGCTTAAAGAAGCGTGCGGCTCCATTCTTGGGTGCCCGCTTTTGAGCATTGGGAGCGAAGTCAGCACACAAGACCAGCGCGTGCGCGCTACGGTCGACCGCATCTGGGACCGAAAGATAAAATATTTCGAGTCCGCTATCCGGGATGCGCATGCGCAAGGGTTGATTGTGGCGCCGGATCCCCAAGCGAAGGCGAGGGCGCTCTTTGCTTGCTATCACGGGACGCTTGCCCAGGCCCGAATTCAAAACGACGTCGAGCTGCTCTGCGATTTCAAGGAGGTCGCAAGGGATGTTTTGGGCGTGAAACACGAACACGCGGCTTCTTCGTAAACACTCTCTTTTGCCAATTTTATAGACGACCAGTCAAATATCAAACCACACAAAACCGTATGAAAACTGATCAGGTAACCGAACCAACAACCACAGTTTTCCTCCAGACAGTTTCACTCGCCGTGGCGCAACTGAAACAGCGATTGCAGCAGGATTATGAACAGGCTTATCCGGTCCTAGGCGAAATCATCCATCTCATCCTCGACGAAGAAGAAACAAAGGCTTGGGAGTTATCATCTTTCCCGCATCTGCTTCTTCCCGACCTAGTCGAGGCACATGTCGCGAGGCTCGGTCTCCAACCCGCGGCGAAAAAACAGGACGAGATCCCGATTCGGCACCGTTTCCTCGAAATGCCAAGCTACCAACCAGCTCTCACTTATGTGGATTATTAACTCAGCGCAGGGGCAGGTATACACGGTCTTCAAGAATCCGACAACGAAAGGAATAACCATGAAGACAAAAAAACTCGTAGAAAAAGTCGCCGTGGTGCCAAGCCAGGCAAAGGGAGTCGGCGCCGCCATCGGCAAACTTATGAGACGGCGCAGTGTTATCGATATCGTCGAACGTTTTCAGACGAAACGCGCACTGCAAGAGGAGTGGGAAACGAAGAATCTCTCCACGTCGAGGAACGGCGCAGTCGCTCCGGGCCTTATCCGTTTAATAGAATGAATTCAAAAGCATCAACAAAAAGGAAATCGAAATCATGAAAACTAAATTCTATTGGGTCGCGCTGCTTGCGAGCGCGGCTTTGATCGGGCAAGCAAACGCAGGCGGCCGTTATGGGGGGGGTGGAGGAGGATCCGTCGCGCGGGTTGCTCCTGAGCGCGCAGCAGTGCCATCATTCAACTCTGCGGCGAGTGGAAGTTTCGGCAGTGGCAGGATGGTTTATTCAGGCCAACGCTTCTCGCCGACCACTCTGCGTTCGCCGTCGTCACCCGCGGTTCGGCAATATTACATCAATACGAATGCCGGAACGCGTCAGTTTGCACGCACAAATATCGATCGGGCCGATCGTCCCGCTCGACTCTCGAACGGAGGAAATCGCGCGATAACAAATGTGCGACGCCAGGGAAATGGGTCGGGGCAAATCAGGAGCGGGAACAATCTGCCTTCCAACTGGCGAGATCACGTCGTCGCGCGGCATTCAGCCGATTGGCACCGCGACTGGGATCGGCAGCATGGACATTTCCACCACGGTCACGTCTTTGTTTTTGTCGATGGCTTCTGGTGGGGATTAGATCCCGGGTTCTATCCGTCCTACGCTTACGGCAACTATCCGTACGATGACTACGGTTACGCCAACAACGGTTATTCGTATGATTACTACGAGTATTCTCCGTACAACTATGATGACGAGCAGGGCTACGCTCCTTCGGATCAGGACGCGAATAGTGCGACAGTAAGCGCAGTCCAATCAAAGCTCGCGAAGCTTGGTTACTATCGCGGCGCGATCGACGGAGTTGTTGGAGACGAAACCCAGGCCGCTCTCGCGCGCTATCAAGAGAAGCACGACCTGAGCGTAACTGGGACACTCACCGCCGCTACGCTGCAATCGCTCGGATTACGACAGACGGCAAGCTAGCGGAATAAGGTATCTGGAAAAGCTGACACCAAAACAAACGAAAGGAACACAAATGAAAAACGGAAAATTAAACGGAAAAGTTGCGGTCGTAACCGGGGCTTCCAAGGGAATTGGGGCCGCTATCGCGAAAGGATTCGCCGATGAAGGCGCCCGCGTGGTCATCAATTATGCTTCGGCAAAGGAAGATGCTGATCGCATCGTGGATGAAATCACCAAGCGCGGTGGCCAGGCCGTCGCGGTGCAGGCCAATGTCGCCAAAAAGGCGGACGTTGAACGGCTCTTCTCAGCGGCAAAGAAAGCGTTCGGTAAGATCGACATCCTGGTCAACAACGCGGGCGTTTACGACTGGTCGCCAATTGAAGAGATGACCGAGGAGCAATTCCACAAACACTTTGATGTGAATGTTCTCGGTCTGCTCCTCGCCACGCAGGAAGCGGTCAAGCAGTTCGATTCTACTGGTGGCAACATTATTAATGTTAGTTCGACTGTCACGTCACTGACGCCGCCGGGTTTGTCAGTTTACACCGGCACAAAAGGCGCGGTCGACGCCATCACCAGAACGCTGGCCAAGGAACTCGGTCCGCGCAAAATCCGCGTCAACGCCATCAATCCGGGCATGGTAGAAACGGAGGGAGTGCGCGCAGCCGGTTTCGACCAAGGCGATCTTCGCAAAAGCATTGAAGCACAGACACCACTCGGCCGCGTCGGTCAACCCAGCGACATCGCTCCTGCCGCAGTCTTTTTTGCTTCCTCTGCGTCCGCGTGGATCACAGGCGAAACACTTCGTGTCGCGGGAGGTCTTCGTTAGGCCAACGAAACAATGAACTTCAAAAACAACCACACAAAGAGACAAAGGAAATTAGAATCATGAAAACTAAATTCTATTGGGTCGCGCTTCTTGCGAGCGCGGCCTTGATCGGGCAAGCGCAAGGTGCTGGCAATCACGGTGGCGGAGGAGGCTTCGGCGGTGGTGGCCGTGTCGGCGGCGGTGGTGGCCGGGCTGGACCAGTTGGAGGCGGTTTCCGTGGCGGTGGCTTCCACGCAGCAGCTCCGGCGTTCGGTGGCGTGCGCAGATCCATTGGAGTGGGAGCGCGCGGAGGCGGAGTTGGCTTTGGCATGCCGCGCTACCCTTCAGTTGGAGCGCGTCCGTTATATCGGCGGCCTGTCTATTATAATGGACGAGTTGGCCGACCTGTAACTCCGTCGATTGGCGCAAGAACAGCGGTTAGTCAGCCGCAGAATCGTTTCAGCTCAACACGCAATCCTGTTGGGCAACGGCCAGCAGCGTTCAATCGTCCAGGCATCGCTTCAGCGGCGCGTTCACCTGGAACAGCTGCACACCGCGGATTGAACGGGCGAACCGACCACATCGCTGAACGCCATTACGGAAATTGGCACCGCGACTGGGACCGGCGGCATGCACATTTCTTCCACAACCGGTTCTTTGTTTTTGACAACGGCTTCTGGTGCGGACTGGATGCTGGATTCTTCCCGTGGGATTACCTGCCGTATTACGCCGGCGACTACTATCCGTACGATTACTACACTGACGTTCAGCCGGACTATAACACCGCGCCTGCTAGTGCCTATCCGTACGGTTACTATGCTGGCGTTCAGCCGGACTATAACACTGCCGCCGCTAACGATGCGCCGGTGGCTGATCCCACGGTCGAGGCTACCCAGGAGCGGCTTGCTCAGCTGGGCTATTACAACGGTCCAGTCGACGGAATTTTCGGTCCGACGACGCGCGATGCGGTGGCAAAGTATCAGATCGACAACCAGCTTGATGTGACCGGGAGTCTTTCGCCGGACACGCTGCAGTCACTCGGAGTGCCGCCCGGTGCAAACAATTAACAGATCCACCATTATTCGATGAGAATCCCACATTCGACAGATGGTTGGACAGACAGGGAGCAATGGAGGCGCACGACCGTGGCGGCGCTCACTTCCAGCTCGTTCGTCCCGACACGAGCGAAAGTTGAATCACGAACTCGCGACCTCCTTCTCTGCGAACTAGTCTTCCCCCGTATCTCGAAAGAGGGAGTGCGGTCCACCTCGCGAGTGGTACTCAAAAATCCGCAGTACGCGAAATAGCGGCAGTCTGATCATTGCCGACCTTTTACGCCATGAAGACGAATACTCTTCCGAGGAGGCCCGACGAGATCCGCTCTTACGCCCAACTTCAGCGACAAATACACGACGCGTTGCGCGTCGAGCATCCAGAGTGGGTTGAGGCCAACGGTGATTGTCCGACGTGCGAATCTTACGAATCGCGCCTTGCTGAGTTGCTCGGACTTTCTTCGCCGAAAAAGGATCGGTCGGTCGCCTGGCTACCGCACCACGAAAAGAACGAAAATTTTGGGTATGAATACAGAGAATCATGCGCCTTGGCGTCTGCGAAAACGAGGTTGGCTCTCCTTGCCAGAGGCGATTCCACTTTGGTTCGCCATTTGCAGCCCGTTAACTGGCTTAATCCTCGGATTGCTCGGAGCGTGGTTTGTGACGTGGCTGACCAGTTAGCAATCGTAGCTGAAACAACCTATCACCGGAGAAACTATGAATAAGGTAATCGAAGCAGCCTTCTTTCCCCGGAATTCCGACGAGTTGTCCCCGCCATTTTCAATTGACGTCTCGGGAGTTACCGGAAAACGGCGGATCCTGATTGTCGATAACGACCGCGACACCACTCACCTAGTGAAAGTTCTTCTCGAAAGGACTGGAGATTATCTGGTGCTCGAAGAGAACGATGCCACCAAGGCTCATCAGAGTGCGCGCAGCTTCGGACCGGATCTAATCTTGCTCGATGTTGTGATGCCAGAGACCGACGGAGGCGAAGTAGCGGCACGAATCCAAGCCGACTCCGAACTGCAAAGCACGCCAATCATATTTCTCACGGCGCTGGTGACCCGAGCCGAAGCAAAAAGTGGTCTAAATATACAAGGCCACCCATTTCTTGCGAAGCCCGTCAGCATTCCCGAGTTGATCAATGCGATTGAGAGACATCTTCCAGTGCGAACAACGTCTCACGTTCTCTCCCAAAGGAGAGACCATGGAACGCCACTTCGGTAGCACCGGAAAATCCCACCGACGCGCAATCGCCGCGAAGCGGATCAGCCGAGATATTTCGTCATGAAAACGACGAGATTATTCAGTTTAATAGGTACCGCTCTCATAGGCCTTAGTGTGCCAGCATGGGCAGGTCCTCACAGCGTCGGTGGCGGGTTTGCTGGTGGCGGCCACTTCGCCGGCAGTCACTTTGGCGGCTCTTCTGGCGGCATTCGCGCAGCGCCAACTTTCTCCGGTGGCGGCGTGCGCTTTAGCGGCAACCAAAGTATCGGTGGACTGAGTCGGGCGCCGATTCAGCAGTTCTCGTACTATCGCGGCGCTCGCACAGCTGCAGTGCTGCCACAGGCGTCTGCCCGACAACTGCCGGAGCGATCAATAAGTCCAAACATCGGCAGGGCAGCACCGGTAAATCGTCAACCGAATCGCGTGGGCTCAGCTATCGGGCAAAAGCGAGTCTCAGATCCGCGGCTTTCAACAGCAGCAAACCGACAGTCGTTCATGAAGGATCACGCGTTTGCCCGACACGATGCCAACTGGCATCGCGACTGGGACAAGCGACGCGCCCACTTTCATCGTGGTCACGTCTTCGTCTTCATCGACGGCTTCTGGTGGGGGCTTTACCCATGGGACTATTACCCTTCCGGCGCCTCTGACTATTACCCATACGATTACTATGATTACGACTATTACCCGTACGGGTACGACGAGCAGTCGGGCTATGTTGATTCGGATCAGTACGGAAGTAGTTCGACCGTAAGCGCGATTCAGTCAGCGCTTGCGAAGCTCGGCTACTATCGCGGTACGATAGACGGAATTGGTGGCGACGAAACCCAGGCCGCTATCGCGCGTTATCAAGAAGACCAGGACTTGAGCGTAACAGGAACAGTCACCGCGGCTATTCTTCAATCGCTTGGATTAAGCCAGCCGGCGGGTTAGCCAGACGAGCGTTTTCGGCGACGAAACAAGAACAAACGAAACGAGAAAATGAAATAAATTTTATGGGCAAACTCGACGGAAAGATCGCTCAGTCAGCCGGGCCGAAGCAGCGGCGACGGCAACACGCCGCGGCTTGATCCAAATGTAGCGAAAGCGCGATTCATCTTCCTGCGTAATACGAGCGCAAGCTTGCCATAAGCTCACAACGCCGGAGATGGTGGGCGCTATGAAGCTCTGGACTTGGAGGAAAGAGGAACTTCCGTCGCTGCCACACGCTTTGCGAACCGCCGTTGCTGCGACGGCTGTCGGTCGTGATCGCGCGGCTGGTGGGAATGCCAGAGGCTTACTGGGCTGCGATTGCCACTTTGGTGTTGATGCAATCAACGCTGGGTGCGACGCTGACGCTCTCGATTGAGCGGATCGTCGCGACCGCAGTCGGCGCATCGGTCGGAGCAATTGAGTCGAACTACTTCGGCGCTAATCTCATCGCATTCGCAGTTGCGATTTTCTTACTCGGTATTTTGTCGTTCGCGTTCCGATTGGAGAAAACCGCCTATCGCTACGCTAGCATCACGCTGACGATCATCGTCCTCATTCCGCGCGTGAACGCGGCGTGGAACGTTGCAGCACACCGGTTCATCGAAGTTTCAGTAGGCATCCTGGTCGCTGTCGCGTTCGTTGCTGTCTGGCGCGAGGAACGCATCGTCCCTGACACCACTACTGAATAAGAAACGTAGCGCGTCTGCCCAGCCTAATGGCCGAGAAGATCTGCGACTCTTTTCCTGCTCATGCGTGTTGGTGTGCCGCTTCGAACATTGAAATGAGCTGCGCGAGCCGACGATCATACTCGTCACATGTCGGGCAACTGCCATCCGAATCGATCCACTCCGGATGTTGAACCAACAAATCGTTGTGGAGTTGTTTTTGTAACTCGGCGTACGAGCGAATTTGGTGCGATTCGGGCGCACCACTCCGTGTCTGCGTGCTGTAGCCCTGCCGACGGCGCGTCATGTGTATCCCTATCGTCCTCATGAATGGAAAATTCGTCTTCGCCTTACCGCTTTCGCTGTCGTGAGATAACGGCGGAGCAAATTCTGTGTCACTGCGCTTTTATCATAACGGCGGTAGGCCGCCCAAAGTGCTTCATCGATTTCGTGATCAAAAGCGCTCCGCGGATGGCGCGCCCTTACATGTGCGAGACTCGGCTTCGGCCGCACACCACCGATGCCTTGCGTTATCATGCCACAGGGTGCGCCTCGGGCGAAGCTATTGCCATTGCGCGAGCGAAAGATTTTGTGCTAACCCTTTCGGAGTAATCTGCGCTCCCTCATTTGGGAGATGTACTCAAAGTAGCAGACGCAAGATGCGCCTGTTAACAGCTGCCTATCGGGATCCCAGCCACGAAACGCATGACCAACGTTCCCAGCGGTTCTCATCCCAAAGAGGGAGTGACAATCGACTCGAATGTGGCACTGGAAAATCCTACACACGCGCCATAGTCGCGATTTGATCGTTGCGCACACTTGAGGCCATGAAAACGATTCACTCTTTGGATGTCGACGGGAACTCGAAGTCTTTCGCCACTGGAAGCCCAATGCCGTTCGCGATAACCGTAACGCGTTTGCGCAAGCGAACGCGCGAGTCGCTGCCTCTAAGTGAAATAATCCCGCTGTGGTTCGCCCTCTCCAGTCCGTTAATCGGATTAGTGCTCGGGTTTCTTGGAGCCTGGTTCGTTACCTGGCTGACAAGTTAGCAATCCACCCACCAGTGGCGTGAGTTGGGAACAGGCCGATATTGAATAACAGAAAATGAATACGAAAATGAAAGCTGCACAGATCAGCAAACCCGGTGGGGATTTTGAGTTGATTGAACGCGACATTCCCGAGCCGGGCGCCGGACAGATTCGCGTGAAAGTGGACGCGTGCGGCATCTGCCACAGCGATGTCCTGGTCAAAGACGGTCTGTGGCCGGGACTTCAATATCCGCGTGTGCCAGGCCATGAAATCGCGGGGCGCGTCGATGCCCTAGGCGATCGCGTCACGAACTGGAAAGAGGGCGAGCGCGTCGGCGTCGGCTGGCACGGCGGGCATGATTTCGTCTGCGACCAATGCCGTCGCGGCGATTTCAGAATGTGCATTAATCGCAAAGTCACGGGCATAGATTTTGATGGTGGTTACGCCGAATACATGGTCGCGCCGGCAGAAGCATTGGCGTTAATCCCGGACGAACTTCCCCCGGAAGAAGCCGGGCCGTTCATGTGCGCAGGCGTGACTGTTTTCAATGCCTTGCGCAATTCGGGCGCCCGCGCCGGTGACGTTGTGGCCGTGCAAGGCATCGGCGGACTCGGACATCTCGGCGTTCAATACGCGAGAAAAATGGGATTTGAGACTGTGGCGCTCGGTCGCGGGAAAGATAAAGAACCGCTGGCCAGAAAACTGGGTGCGCATCATTACATCGATTCAGATGTCGCCGATACGGTAGCGGAATTGCAAAAGCTTGGAGGCGCGCGCGTGATTCTGGCGACTGCGCCAAGCGCAAAAGCCATTTCCGCAGTCGTAGGCGGTTTGGGCGTGAATGGTAATTTGTTAGTGCCCGCCGCACCGGCGGACCCGCTAACCATCAGCGCGATGCCTTTGATCATGGGAAGGCGTTCCGTGTCTGGTTGGTATTCAGGGACCGCACGCGATTCCCAGGACACGTTGGAATTCAGCGCGCTGAGTGGCGTCCATCCGATGATCGAAAAATATCCGCTCACGCGCGCCGCCGAGGCTTATGAGCAGATGCACAGCGGCAAAGCGCGTTTCCGCGCCGTGCTCACCATGGGCGACTGAACTGAACGAAACGCATTTTCTGAAACAGAAAAACGAAAGGAAACTCAAATGAAGAATGGAAAACTGAAGGGCAAAGTTGCGGTGGTAACGGGCGCGTCGAAGGGAATCGGCGCAGGCATTGCGAAGGCGTTTGCGGCAGAAGGCGCATCGGTAGTGATTAACTACGCCTCCGCGAAATCGGATGCGGACAAAATTGTCGATCAAATTAGCAAAGCCGGCGGCAGAGCGGTTGCAGTTCAGGCAAACGTCGCGAAGAGGTCGGATGTCCAACGGCTTTTCGCTGAAGCGGAAAAGGCGTTCGGCAAGATCGACATCCTCGTTAACAACGCCGGCGTCTACGAATTCGTTCCGCTCGAAGAAGTCACCGACCAGCAGTTCCACAGAATGTTTGATACCAACGTTCTCGGGATGCTTCTCGTGACTCAGGAAGCACTCAAGCATTTCAATTCGAAAGGCGGAAGCATCATCAACATCGGTTCGCTCGCCAGCTCTCTGACGCCGCCGACTGCGGTCGTTTACAACGCAACCAAAGCCGCAGTGGACGCGATCA
>Ga0209377_1001670_pt1 | contig 14849 bp, 11 predicted proteins | sample GraSoiAngelo_141_FD_185898 | JGI IMG/M metagenome (GOLD analysis project Ga0209377, IMG submission 185898) | Grasslands soil microbial communities from the Angelo Coastal Reserve, California, USA - 14_0929_12_40cm (SPAdes) (version 2) | ecosystem: Environmental > Terrestrial > Soil > Grasslands ...
CGGCGAGCTCATCCCGGCGCATATGGAGCTGGTCAAGGTGGATTCGCTGTTCGGCAGGGGGCCGGACATTCTGAACAAGCTCAAGCGGGGACTGGATGCGGGCTGGGACGGCAGGCGCCTGGTGCTAATCGACTGCTGCCCGATGCTGGGCGTGCTGTCTCTCTCGGGGATTTTCGCCTCGGAACGGGTTCTGATCCCGGTCTCGACCGACTACCTCGCCCTGAGGGCCGCGCTCGCGCTCGAAAATACCTTGCGGGCGCTCGAGCACGTGCTGAAGCGGCGCGTCGAGCGTCGCTACCTTTTGACGCGGTTCGATTCGCGCCGGCGCATGTCGCACGACATCGCCGGACAGCTCGCCTCCCGGTTCGGGGCGGAATTGTGCCAGACGCGCATCGCCGAAACCGTGAGCATCGCGGAGAGCCCCGCACTCGGCAGGGACATTTTCAGCCATGCGCCCGATAGCCGCGGGGCGCAGGACTACGCGGGCCTGCTGGAGGAATTGCTGTCCTCGGGATTTCTCGAGGCGTCGTGATCGCCCGGCGCTACTTGCTGATCAGGGAAACGATCTCTTCGAAGCTCGTTCCGTCCTGAGCGGCCGGAGCCGGCACCAAGGTCGGCTGCATCACCGCGGGCTGCATGACGCTGCGTTCCAGGATCTCGCAGTGCGGGTACATCTGCCGGAGCTTTCTTTCGGCGTCGGCTTCGTTGCGGCCGTGAATCATCAGGTGCTCGATGACCAGGCCCTGCCGCGTGCGGATGCGAAAGCCGAATTTCGTCGTGTTCAATGACGGCGGCATAATTTTCTCGGAAACGCCTGTATAACATACCGATTTTCCTGTTGCAAGCTGAAGCCCGGCGGCGGGCCCGGCCCCTAACCGATCCGGCGCAGGCCGCGCTCCTCGGCCGGCTTCAGGACCCGCAAGCAGGGCAGATACCCGTCGTAGACGATCCCGTGGAGCTCGACGCGCTTCTGGGAGCGCAGCAAGCCGACCAGATAGTGGACGATTTCCCGTGTGATCACCTGCCCCGGAACGAGCACGGGGATGCCCGGGGGATAGGGGACGATCTGGTCGGCGCACGCCCGGTCGAGCAGGTCCCGCCTGATGTTGTCTTTCTCGTCGACCAGGGGCACCAGCTCCCCGCCGCAGTAGAAGGCGTCGCGCGGCAGGTAGCGAAGGCGTGTGAATCCCGGGATTTCCGGGAACCTGTACAGGCGGCGCGGCGCCCGGCCCTCGCGCGCGATGCGCATCAGCGCATCGTAAAGTCGCGAGACCTTGCTGCGCGTGGTGCCGATCGTCAGCAGCAGGGTCAGCGTATTGAACGTGGATTTCTCGACCTGGATGTTGTAGCGGTCGAAGAGCTCCCGCTGCAGATCCTCCACCGTATAGCCGCAGCTCGAGATATCGACGGTCACTTTGGTCGGATCCAGGCGGATGTTGTCCCGCCTGACCTCCTCCGGAATGAGCTGGTCGAGCTCGAGCACCCGGAACACGCCGGTCGAGTTGATCTGGGCGCGCAATTCCTGCGAAAGCGCGAGCGTGCGCGACAGGAGCTTGTAGCCTTCCATCACCGCCTGCTTCCGCGCCACGTCCAGGCTCGCGATCATGCTGTACTGCGGGCTGGTGGACGTGTGCATGTTGAAGTTCTCCCGGAACAGGTGCTCGTTGAATCCGGGATCGTTGACGTGAATCATCGAGGCCTGGGAGAAGGCCGAGAGCACCTTGTGCGTGCTCTGCGTGGCGTAATCCGCCCCCGCCTCAAGCGCCGTGGGCCGGAACGCCGGATGGAAGCGCGCGAACCCGTACCAGGCCTCGTCCACGATGACCTTGATGCCTTTCGCGTGCGCCGCCTCGACGATGGGCGCGAGGTCGTAGCGCAGCCCGTCGTAGGTGCAAGAGGTGAGAATGATCGCCTGGGCGTCGGGGTGCCTGCGGATCGCCGAAAGGATGGTCTTCTTCGGCACCGGACCGTACAAACTGTACTTGGCGTTGATCGATGAATCGAGATAGATCGGATGGCCGCCCGAGAGCACCACCCCGTGGTGCACCGACTTGTGGCAGTTGCGGTCGAGCAGCAGCTTTTCGCCCGGCGCGAGCAGCGTCTGGAAAATCACCTTGTTCGAGGTCGAGGTGCCGTTGGTTGCGAAGAAGGTGCGGCGCGCGCCGAAGGCCTTGGCCGCGATGGTCTGCGCCTCGGCGATCACGCCGGTGGGCTCCATCAGCGAGTCGAGCATTTTCACCGACACCGAGAGATCGGCGTCGAAGACATGTTCGCCCATGAAATCGCAGAAATCGTTGACCCAGGGGCTGCCGCGCAGCGACTCGCCCGACGAGTGGCCCGGAGTGTGCCAGGAGTCCTTCGCCATCCAGACGTAGTTCTTGAGCTGGTCGTAGAACGGCGTGCGCGACCGCTCCTGGACCTGCGCGTTGAGTATCCGGTACATGCCGCGGTAATCGCGCTCCTCGCGGTAGAAGTAGCCGTCGACTGCCTCCGCGAAGAGGGCATCGACGATCTCGTCCTCGTGCTCCTGTGCGATGAGGATGTAGACGTCGAGCTCGGGCCGAAAGCGTGTGACGCGCTGGACGAGCTCCAGCGCCGACATCTCCTTCTTGGGGCTCTTCTGGTTGAGGGTGTAGAGCTTGTCGTCGACGACCACGGCCTGGAGATCGCCGTCCTCTTCGATCGCGGCGAGCGCCTCGCGCGCCGTGGTGACTCCGGAAAACGTGATGCCGAGCGGATTGTCGAGCGAGCGTGCGGCCGCGTTCAGCCCTTTGACGAATTCCTTCAGCACCAACGGTTCATCATTGATGATAAGGACCCGGCTGACCGGCTTCTTCATGGGGCGGCGTGCAAAAGAGAAACCGGATTGTTGCGGGAAACCGCGGGTGAGCGCAAGGAGAGGCTATACTCTGCGCCCTCGTGAACCCGGACATGCCTCACTCTTCGACGCGTGCGCTCGAGTCGGCATGAGCCCGCGCACCGACGAATTCCTGATCAAGGGCGTGACGATCGGCGGAGAGCCGTTCCGGCCGAGCGACTGGGCGGAGCGTTTGTGCGGGGTGATGTCGGCGTTCGGCTCGGACGGACGCATGCGGTACTCGCCCTACGTGCGTCCGATCACGTCGGCAGGAATGAAGTGCGTCGTCGTGGACGTCAGGCTGAAGGAGGTCGAACCGATGGCCTACGGTTTCTTGCTGAATTTCGCGAAGGACAACGAGCTGCAGGTCAGGCCGGGTCGCGGAGAGAAGCGGCCCGACGAAGGGCCTGGGGCTATCCCGGCATCGCCTTGAGTCGCGCGGCAAGGCGGCTCTTGTGCCGCGCTGCCTCGTTCTTGTGGACGACGTTCTTATCGGCGATGCGATCCATGGTTCCCGAGGCTTCGCTGAAAATCTTCCGCGCCGCGGCCTTGTCGCCGGCGGCGATCGCCTTGGTGACGCTTTTGATCGCGCTGGTCAGAGCCGAGCGCAGGCTGGCGTTGTGCTTGCGCCGCTTCTCGGCCTGGCGGGCCGCCTTGCGCGCGCCCTTGGTATTCGCCATGCTGAACCCCGAACGAAAGGGCGCAATTGTAGTCGTAGTCGCAGGCCCGCGCAAGGTTTTCCGTCCGTGAAAGCTATAATTCCCGCATGAATTTGCTCAAAACGCTCGCGACCGTGAGCAGCATGACGCTCGTGTCGCGAGTTCTGGGTTTGGTACGGGACGCTCTGATCGCAACCTTGTTCAAAACGGGACTGGCGACCGACGCGTTCTTCGTCGCTTTCCGGATCTCCAATCTTCTGCGGCGCCTGTTCGCCGAGGGCGCGTTTTCGCAGGCTTTCGTTCCGGTGCTCTCGGAATACCGGACCCGGCGGGGCGATGAGGAAACCAAGCTTCTCGTAGACCGCACCGCGAGTCTGTTGACCGTTGCGCTCCTTGCTGCAACGGCGCTCGGCGTTGCTGTGGCGCCGGTCATCATCTACGTGAGCGCACCGGGGTTCGCCGCAACGCCCGCGAAGTTCGACCTCACCGTGGCGATGCTGCGCATCACCTTCCCCTACATTCTCTTCATCTCGCTCGTTTCGCTCGCCGGCGGCATCCTCAACACCTGGAGCCGCTTCGCGATACCGGCGCTGACCCCGGCGCTGCTCAATCTCGCCTTCATTTTCGGAGCCTTGTTTTTCGCGCCCTATTTCAAGCCGCCAGTGATGGTGCTCGCCTGGGCGGTATTCGTCGGCGGGGCGCTGCAGCTCGCGCTGCAAGTCCCGGCGCTGGCGAAAATCGGGATGCTGCCGCGACCGAGACTATCTTTCTCAGACCCGGGGGTTCGGCGAATTCTGCTGCTGATGGGGCCTGCCGTGCTCGGCGTATCCGTCGGCCAGATCAGCCTCCTTATCAACACCATATTCGCCTCGTATCTCGAGGACGGCAGCGTTTCCTGGCTCTACTATGCGGACCGGCTGATGGAATTCCCCACCGGGCTGCTTGGCGTGGCGCTCGGAACGATCCTGCTTCCAAGCTTGTCCAAGTATCACTCCGCTTCGGACGAAAGCGAGTATTCGAATCTTCTCGACTGGGGTCTGCGTCTGACGCTCATCCTCGCGGCGCCTGCGGCTGTCGCGCTGGCCTTGCTCTCGGTGCCGCTCGTCACGACCTTGTTTCACTACGGGCAATTCGGGGAGCGCGACGTCTGGATGACGCGCCAGGCGCTCATGGCCTACAGCGCGGGGCTCCTCGGGCTCATCCTCGTCAAAGTGCTGGCGCCGGGCTTTTATGCGCGGCAGAATATTGCGACGCCGGTCCGAATCGCCATCGTAACCCTGGTCGCCACCCAGCTCATGAACGTCGCGTTGATCGTTCCCCTCAAGCACGCGGGACTTGCGCTCGCGATCGGGCTCGGCGCCTGTCTCAACGCCGGCTTGCTTTACCGCAAGCTCCGTGAGTACGGTATTTATCATCCGCAAGCGGGATGGGGGATGTTCACGCTGAAGGTAGCGGCCGCTCTGGCGACAATGGCGGTCGTGTTATGGCTTGCGATGGGACCTGAGCGCTGGTGGCTCGGCGCTCCCGGAGCGACGCGGGCGGCCGCGATCGCGGGTCTCGTGCTCCTCGGAGGAGCGTCGTATTTCAGCGCTCTTTGGATTCTCGGATTCCGGCTGAGGGACTTTTCGAGACGCGCGGCGTGAACTCCCGGCTCGAGCATTTCGCGCAAATCGTTTCGCGGGATCAGTTCAATCTCGCCGAGGCGAGCCTCATGCTTGCCCAGGACATTTATCCGGAACTGGACATCTCCGAGTACCTATCCAAGCTCGACGGTATCGCGATCGCCATCAAGAAGCGCATCGCAGACGACGCCTTTTCCGAGCAGAGGGTGCTCGCGCTGAACTACTACCTGTTCAACGAAATGCGCTTCTCGGGCAACCTTGTCGATTACTACGATCCGCGCAACAGCTATCTGAACGAGGTCATGGAGCGCCGCACGGGGATTCCCATCACCCTGTCCATTCTCTATCTGGAAGTCGGGAAACGCCTCGGCCTCAACCTGAAAGGCGTTTCCTTCCCCGGGCATTTCCTCGTCAAGCTCGCGGTCAAGCGCGGTCAGCTCGTGCTCGACCCGTTCACCGGAGGAGAGGCGCAGTCGGAGTCCGATCTGCGCCAGCGCCTCGCGCAAGTTCTGCCCTCGGGGAAGGCGGAGCAGGCGCAGCTCGACCAGTATCTGGAGCCGGCGACCCCGCGCCAGATCATCGCGAGGGTTCTGCGCAATCTGAAGAACATCTATACGCAGACCGGAAGGCTCGAACACGCGCTCGCGGTCATGCACAGGATGCTGCTCGTGATGCCGGAGTCGGCCGAGGAACTTCGGGACCGGGGGCTGGTGTACCAGCAGCTCGAGTGCTTCCGGCCGGCGCTGTCCGACCTGCAGAACTACCTGCGGCGGCGCCCGCAGGCGCCGGACGCGGCGGAAATCCACGAAAGGATCATGGAGCTCAAACAGGCCGCCACGCGCCTGAACTAACCGGCCAGTCTCTCCTCGATTTTTCTCTGGATGTCGCGCTTCAAGCCGAGCGCGAAGAAGACCTCGGCCACGAGGAAGATCGGCGCGATGAATATCTGGAACAGATTGTCCGAGAGCGCGGGCCTGCGGCCTTCGAACACGTGGCCTACGAGCTGGAAGACCCAGCCTCCGACGAAGAATGCGCCGAACCAGATCCAACCCGATGTCATGCCGGTCCCGGCCGCCAGTTTCGCGGCAAGAAAGAGCGCGCCGACCGCGACTGCCGTGACGAGGGCGAGCGGCGCGTCGAGGAGGAAGTAATACGCGAGAACCGCGCCCAGGAACAGGTGCGCGAGGCTCACGCCGTCGCCCAGCGAAACCCAGCTCATCGGGATCAGGATCGCGAAAATGATCGCGGGGACGCCGATGAAGTGGGTGAGCCTGTTCCAGCGATTGCGATGGTAGGCGGCATAGACCGCCATCTGTTCCTCGATAGTTTTCACGCTGCCCCCGGTTCGGTGATGAGCATCTTAATCCCTGCACGGCTCGGCGCCCGGCTCCGATTCGGCGTTCGCGCCGGCGCTCGGATTCCAGTCCGTCAAAAGCCGCTATAATTCAAAACTTTGCGTTTAATCCTGGCGCTTCATGCTGCTTACCCACGGCAGTTCCGATGCGGTGCTGCCTGCGGTCGCGCTGACCGTCGGCAACTTCGACGGTATCCATCGCGGACACCAGACGATGCTGCAGCGCCTCCGCGCCGGCGCGCGCGAGCGCGGCGTGGCGAGTTGCGTGCTTACGTTCGAGCCGCATCCGCGCGAGTTCTTCTCGCCGCGGGGGGCGCCTACGCGCCTGACCTCGCTGCGCGAAAAACTCGAGTTGCTCGCGGCGCACGGAGTGGAGCGCGTGCACGTTCAGCGTTTCAGCCGCTCGTTCGCGGCGCTCGCGCCGGAAGCGTTCGTCGGGGAGGTGCTCGCGAAACAGCTCAGGGCGCGCTGGCTCCTGATCGGCGAGGACTTTCGCTTCGGTGCGAAGCGCGCAGGCGATCTCGCTTTGCTGAAGACTCTGGGCCAGCGCCACGGATACCAAGTCGAAACCATGCCGACGGTGATGCACGCCGGCTCGCGGGTATCGAGCTCCGCCGTGCGCGCCGCCCTCGCCGCGGGCGACCTCGCGGCTGCCGAGACGCTGCTCGCGCGGACCTACAGCATCAGCGGGCGCGTGATCCACGGACGAAAGCTCGGGCGCGAGCTGGGGTTCGCCACGGCCAACGTGCAACTGAAGCACAATCGCCCCCCGCTCACCGGCATCTACGCGGTGAAGGTGCACGGCATCGGGGCCGTCGCCCGTCCTGCGGTCGCGAGCCTCGGCGTCCGGCCCACCATCACGGCGAGCGGGCGCGCGGTGCTGGAGGTGCACCTGTTCGATTTCTCGGGGGATCTCTACGCCGCCCACGTGCGTGTCGAATTTCTGCATAAGATCCGCGACGAGGAGAAGTATCCCGATCTCGAGACCTTGAAGACCCAGATCGCGCGCGACTGTGAAGCCGCCAAGAGCTTCCTCATGGATCACCGCAATGCCTGAAAACAAGACCGACTACAAGAAAACGCTGAATCTTCCGGATACGCCCTTTCCCATGCGCGGTGATCTCGCCAGGCGGGAGCCGGAGTGGGTCAAGGAATGGCAGGAGAAGAAAATCTACGAAAAGATCCGCGAGGCGAGCCGTGGAAGGCCGAAGTTCGTGCTGCACGACGGGCCGCCGTACGCGAACGGCGACATCCACATCGGCCAGGCGGTCAACAAGATCCTCAAGGACGTCGTCGTCAAGTCGCGCAACATGGCGGGCTTCGACGCGGTCTACGTCCCCGGGTGGGACTGCCACGGCATGCCGATCGAGGTGCAGATCGAGAAGACCTACGGCAAGAACATTGCCGTTGAAAAGACCTTGAGCCTTGCCCGCGCGTACGCGACCGAGCAGATCGAACGGCAGAAAAAGGACTTCCAGCGCCTGGGCGTACTCGGCGACTGGGACAACTTCTACACCACGATGGCGTTCAAGAGCGAGGCTGACGAGATCCGCACGCTCGGCAAGGTGCTGGAGAAAGGCTATATCTATCGCGGCCTGAAACCGGTGAACTGGTGCTTCGACTGCGGCTCGGCGCTCGCCGAGGCCGAGGTCGAATACATGGACCGCATCGATCTTGCGGTCGACGTGGGGTTTCCGCTCGCCGACGACCAACGCGGAAAACTGGCACGCGCGTTCGCGCTCGATGAACTGCCAAAAGGGCCGGTCTATGCGGTGATTTGGACAACCACACCCTGGACGATTCCCGCCAACCAGGCGTTGAATGTGCACCCGGACTACCTGTATTCGCTTGTTGAAACCGAGAAGGGGAGTTTGATACTCGCAAATGATCTCAAGGAGGCCTGTTTATCGCGCTTCGGACTGAGGCGGAGACCTCAATCGAGTGCGTTCGATCACAGCGCTCCGGGAAAGGCTCTTGAGCTGATCAATTTCAAGCACCCTTTCTACGAAAGACTTTCCCCCGTCTACCTCGGCGAGTACGTAACGTTGGAGCAGGGCACCGGCATCGTCCACAGCGCCCCGGCCTACGGCGTCGATGACTTCGTTTCCTGCCGCCGCTACGGCATGAAGGACGAGCAGATCCTCGCTCCGGTCATGGGCGACGGAAAATATGCTTCGTCGCTCCCGTTTTTCGGCGGACTGGACATCTGGACGGCGAATTCCAGGATCGTCGAGAAGATCCGCGAAGCGGGCGCCCTGTTTCACTCGGAAAAGCACCCGCACAGCTACATGCACTGCTGGCGCCACAGGACCCCGATCATCTACCGCGCCACGACCCAGTGGTTTGCGGGCATGGACGAGGTGCCCGGATACAACGGCACGAAACCCGCGGAGACCTTGCGCGCCACCGCGCTGCGGGGCGTGGAAGCGACCCGCTTCTATCCCTCCTGGGGACAGGCGCGCCTGCACGGCATGATCGCCAATCGCCCCGACTGGACGCTGTCGCGCCAGCGCCAGTGGGGCGTGCCGATGCCCTTCTTCATCCACAGGGAGACCGGAGCCCTGCACCCGCGAGCCCTGCAACTGCTGGAAGCCGTTGCGAAGAAAGTGGAGCAGGGCGGCATCGAGGCCTGGCAGCGCATCGATGCAAGGGAATTGCTCGGCCCCGAGTCCGCGCAGTACGAAAAAGTGAAGGACACCCTCGACGTCTGGTTCGATTCAGGCTCGACGCACCAGACCGTTTTGAAAGGCTCGCACGCGAGGGAGCTGAAGTTTCCCGCGGATCTTTACCTCGAGGGCTCGGATCAGCATCGCGGCTGGTTCCATTCCTCGCTCCTCGTGTCCTGCATGTTGAACGGCCGGGCGCCTTACGACGCCTTGCTCACGCACGGCTTCGTCGTCGACGGCGAAGGCCGCAAGATGTCGAAGTCGCTCGGCAACGTGATCGCTCCGCGGAAAGTCTCCGAGACGCTGGGCGCGGAGATCCTGCGCCTGTGGGTGGCGGCGACCGACTACTCGGGCGAGCTTTTCATCTCCGACGAGATCCTGAAGGGAGTGGTCGAGTCCTACCGCCGCATCCGCAATACGCTCAGGTTCCTCCTCGCCAACACGTCCGATTTTGATCCGAAGCGGAATGCAATGGCGGTGGCGGACTGGGTGGAGATCGACCGCTATGCCGTGGCGCTGACGCACGAGCTGCAGAAGAGCGTCCTCGAGGACTACGATCGCTATGAATTTCACCCGGCTGCGGCGAAGCTGCAGAAGTTTTGCTCCGAGGACCTGAGCGCGTTCTATCTGGACGTGCTCAAGGATCGACTGTATACCTGCGGAAAGGATTCGCGGGCGCGTCGCTCGGCCCAGAATGCTCTTTACCACGTCACGCAAAGCCTGTTGCGGCTGATAGCCCCTGTTCTGAGCTTCACGGCCGAGGAGGCCTGGAAGATTTTCCAACCGGGCGAGGAAACGATATTCGCGCATACCTACTATCGTCTGCCGGAACTGCCGGGAGGGGAGAGCCTGATCGAGAAGTGGCGAGCTCTGCGCGAGACACGCTCGGAGGTGCAGAAGGTCCTTGAGCTATTGCGGGCGGCAGGTCAGATCGGCTCTTCCTTGCAGGCCGAGGTGACGATAGCGGCCGACGGGGACAAGCTGCGGCTATTGCAGAGCCTCCAGGACGAGCTGCGCTTCGTGTTCATCACCTCGCGAGCGTCGGTGACCGAGGCGGGGAGCGCGGGCGAAGCGCCAATCCACGCAGGGCCCAGCCCGCACCCGAAATGCGAGCGCTGCTGGCACTATCGTTCGGACGTTGACTCGGACTCGGCCCACCCGGGAATCTGCGGGCGCTGCGTGCAGAATCTCTACGGGTCCGGCGAGCCCCGGAGATTCGCGTGATCCCGGCGAGCCTGAAACGCATCGCCCCGTGGCTCGCACTCGCCCTGCTCATCGCGCTTGCGGACCAGGCGAGCAAGTACGCCATCAGCTCGAACCTGCGCTTCGGCGAGGTGCGCGAGATCGCGCCGTTCTTCAACCTGGTGCTCGCACACAACCGCGGCGCCGCCTTCAGCTTCCTCGCCGACGCGGGCGGCTGGCAACGGGCGCTGTTCATCGGGATAGCCGTCGCCGCGACCGGCGCCATCGTGTTTCTCCTCGCCAGGCATTCGAGCGAGCGCCTTTTCTCGACGGGACTTGCCTTGGTGCTCGGAGGAGCGCTCGGCAATCTCTGGGATCGGATCGCCCTCGGCCACGTGGTGGATTTTCTCGACTTTCACGCCTTCGGCTGGCATTTCTGGGCTTTCAATCTCGCCGACTCGGCGATCACCGTAGGCGCGGGACTGCTGATCCTCGACGGGCTGCGTTCGGCCGGCGCGGCGCAAAAGCCCTAAAATAGGCCGGCATGGAAGTACTGCTCGCAAATCCACGCGGTTTTTGCGCCGGTGTCGAGCGCGCGATCAGCATAGTCGAGCGTGCGCTAACGATCCACGGCGCGCCGATCTACGTCCGCCACGAGGTCGTGCACAACAAGTACGTCGTCGAGGACCTGAAGAGCAAAGGCGCCGTGTTCGTCGAGGCGTTGGCCGAGGTTCCTCCGGGCAGCACGGTGATCTTCAGCGCCCACGGCGTCTCGAAGGCGGTGCGCGGCGAGGCCAAGGCGCGGGGACTGCGCGTATTCGACGCGACCTGTCCGCTCGTCACCAAGGTGCACGTCGAAGTCGCGAAGATGCGCGCGGCGTGCCGCGAAATAGTCATGATCGGCCACCGCGGCCATCCGGAGGTCGAGGGGACAATGGGCCAGGCGGCCGAAGGCATGTACTTCGTGGAAACCACCGCCGACGTTGCGCTTCTGGACGTGCGCGATCCCGGAAAGCTCTCCTACGTGACTCAGACGACCCTCTCGGTCGATGACGCCGCGGCGGTCGTGGAGGCGCTGAAAGCGCGCTTTCCCGCGATCACGGGTCCGAAGAGGGACGACATCTGCTACGCGACGCAGAACCGGCAGGATGCGGTCAAGGTCATGGCGCCGCAATGCGACGTCGTGATCGTGGTCGGCTCGCCCAACAGCTCGAACTCCAACCGGCTGCGCGAGGTCGCCAAAAGCCGCGGCATCGAGGCCTACATGGTGGACAGCGCGGCCCAGCTGAAGGCCGAGTGGGTCGCGGGAAGGCGCCGGGTCGGCGTGACGGCCGGAGCCTCCGCTCCGGAAGTGCTGGTGAACGAGCTGATCGCGCGGCTCAAGGCGCTCGGCGCGGGCAGCGTGCGCCAGCTCGACGGCGTGAACGAGGGCGTGGTGTTCACACTGCCGCGCGAACTCGCTTTGCGCGCCGCGCCGCGCTGAGCGCTTTTTCGGCGCCCGGCGCGGGATTTCTGCTCAGCGCTCGCGGTAGGAGAAGCGCGAGATCCCCTTGGGCTTGTTGCCGATGTTGACGCTGCCGGTTCCCAGGCCGCCGGAAGAATCCGTGTTGACCGTGCGGATCGACCCGTCGGTCGTCTGGATCGGCGTGAAGCCTACCAGGAACGCGCCCTGCCTCACCCCGGCGGTATTGCTCGCGGCTCCGGGAACGTAGCTTCCGGTCGTGAAATCCAGGTTGTAGACGAAGGAGTCTCCCCCGGGCGTGCACCCCCCCACGATGGGAACATTGCTCGCGAAGACCAGAGTTCCGAGCTCAAGGCGCGGGTCGAGCACGATGCGCTCGCCGGGACTGTCATTTCCCGGATTGAGGTCGATGACGAAGCCGTCCTGGGTGCTCCAGTTGACGGCATTGTTCGTGATCGTTCTGGTCGATCCGGCAGTGAGCGTCTGCGTCACCAGGTTCGCGCTGCGGATGTTCGTTCCGTAGTCGGCGTTCTTGTCCTTGAATCCGTAAATGGACTGCTGCGAGGTGTCCGACGGATCGGTGGAGGCGAGGTAGCGCCCGGTCCCGACGTAGTAGATGCGGTTGGTGCCGAGATTGGTCACCACCGGCCGCACGGTGATCGGTTGCGGGTTGCCTGCGCCGTCCTTCAGCGTGGCCATGTGCATCAGCGCCGGCGGCGAAGTCGACATGTCGATCCGCCAGACGTTGCCTTGCAGATCGCCGCCGTATACGAAGTCCATCTTGGCATCGACCAGCCCGGCCTTGAAGAACCCGCCTTGCCTCATCAGGCCCGACGGCGTGATCGTGGTGCCCGCACCGGTGCTCACCTTGTCCAGCACCTGCCCGGTGATCGCATCGAGCACGTAGAAGAAACCCACGCCGGTCCCCGGGCTGACGTTGTTCAGACCGGAGGTCAGGACCACGACCCATTTCCCGTCGAGCGCGCGCTTGCCCATCACCGCGTTGCCGTAGCTGAAGCCCAGGTCGCTGTCGCTGTGGCTGACCGCGCCGACCGCCGGGCACAGCGTCGAATCGGAGCAGAACTCCCACAGGCCCTTGGGGTTCTTCGGATCGGTGATGTCGAGCGCATAGAAGCCGCGGGCGCCGCCGTTGGCGCCGCCGACGATGATCGTCTTCCAGATGCCGGCCGTGACGTCGAACACGTCGCCGATCTCCGGGCTACCGTCGAGCATGAAACGGTGCGCGTTCGCGTAACCCGTATCCGCTATCTGGTAGATGCCGGGCATGACGAACTTCGGCATGTAGGCCCAGTTCTCCGTTCCTGCCGAGGACAGCGTGTTCCCGTTGGGGTCCGTGCTGTTGTCGAAGCTATGCAGGTATCCGTCGTTTGCCGCGACGTAGAGCGCCCCGGGGCGGTTGTTGTTCGCGCTCACGAAGCTGCTGTAGCCGATGTCGGTGTAGCTGAACTCCGGAAGGCGGATGTACGCCGGGGTCGCATCGACGATGTCGCCGAGCACGGTTTGCAGCGTCACACCGGTCACCGGATCGGTCTCTACCCGGTCGCGGAAGAGCACCGCCTCGTTGCCGGTCTGCCCGCGCAGGAACCCGACGAGCGCGGTGCCGGCGTTGACCACGGCCTTCTGGGGCAGGCTCAGCAGCGCGCACTGGGTCATGGAGGCGCACTTGTTCATGAAGAAGGCCTGCTCGGCGGGCGTCATGCCCAGGAACTGGAACGCCTTGAGCTTGTTCGGCGCGGTGGTGTCGAGCATCCAGATGTTGCGCGCATCGCCGTTCGCGCTCACCTGGGTGAGGAGCTGGGTGTCGGCTTCCCACAGGATGATCGGTCTGCCCTGGGCGTCCTTCAGCACCGCGCCGGTGGTTGCGTCGAGTCGGTTCGCCTTGACGATCCCGGACCAGGTGTTGGTCTGATAGGTGGTGCTGAACGCGAAATTGTCCTTCGGCGTGATGTTCGGGCTCGAAGTGGCCGCAGCCGCCGCTGAAGCCGTCCGCCCTGCAATGTTGCTCAAGGCGTTCTGGAGCGACGTCGCGAGCGTTCGGGGATTCGTCGCCTGGAAGAAGCTTCCTCGCCCGTTGACGGCGGCGTGCCACAGGTCGTCGAGCGCGGTCTGCTGGTCCTGCTGAGGCGCCGGCCAGTTGCACACGCCGGTGGCCCAGAGGCACACGTTGGCCACCCCGTTCTTGATGTTCGTGAAATCCCCGGTTGCGGCCGTTTCATAATCGGGCTGGAATCTCATCACTCCTTCGGCCAGGCCCAGGGTGAAAGTGACCATGTGCTGGTGTCGCGCAAAGTCCTTGTTCCCCGCCTTGCTCGGGATGTTGTTCACGGACACGTCGCCGTTCGGCGGCGTGGTATTGGGACTGGTCGAAGGACCGGTCGGCTTGTTGTTCCGGTCGACTCCTCCGCGCAGGTCGGTCATGTAGTAGTACAAGGCCACGTCGGCGAGCGTTCCGGAGCCGCCGGGACTGGTCCCGGCTACCGTGCCCGGCAGTATGTTTCCGTCGTAGGTGCCGGTGGGCCGGCTCGACACCGGATCCGTGTAGGCGGGAGTGATCCCGGCGGGCGTGTAGAGGTTATTGTCGATATTGTCCCAGTTTCCCATCGCGGCGCCGGCGATGTCCTGCCCCGCGCCCTGGTTCCAGAACCCGTCGGTCGTGAGCAGCGTGTAATTCTTCTGGCAGGACGACTGCACCGGGTCGTCGGCACCTGGAATGCCGTTCGTCAACCCGGTATTGAGCTTGCCCGCGAAGATCCATCCGGCGCGCGAAAGCGCCTCGCGCAGGGGCGTGGCGTTCCCGGGAACCTGCTGGTAGAACTTGGTGTAGAAGTTGTTCGCCTGCGTCGTGTTGAAATTGGTGATCTTCAGGTACTGGTTCGTGTCTATGCTGCCGCTGTCCTCGGCGTGGAGCGTGATGAAGCCCACGCGCAGGCTGTCGGGCTTGGGCGGCGTGCCGGTCGGATTGGAGATGAACCCGCGGAACGAGATTCCCGCCGAGGTCTTCATCATCTGCATGCGCGTGCGGTAGT
>Ga0209377_1001671_pt1 | contig 14835 bp, 17 predicted proteins | sample GraSoiAngelo_141_FD_185898 | JGI IMG/M metagenome (GOLD analysis project Ga0209377, IMG submission 185898) | Grasslands soil microbial communities from the Angelo Coastal Reserve, California, USA - 14_0929_12_40cm (SPAdes) (version 2) | ecosystem: Environmental > Terrestrial > Soil > Grasslands ...
CTCCAGGTGCGCAGCGGTACCGCCCTTTACAGCGCAGTGCCGGTATCGGCGCTGACGGTGCCGGTGTTCATGCTGCTGGCCGCGGCGGCGCTCATCGCTTCGGGACTGTATCCGTGGCGCGGCTGGGCTTCACAGCTCTGGGGACGGCCCGCCCTCCGATCGGCCGGGCTGGTTGTCGCGACGCTGTATCCGCTCGGCTTCTATCTCCTCGTGCGCGCATACGAGATGGGCGACGGCCGTTACCCGCAGTCCTGGATGCAGGCGGCGCTGGCGGCCATCGGGGTGTTGGTGGCGTTGGGGGCCGCAGTGCGCGCCCAAGGCGCGTCGACCCGTCGTGAGTACCTGGGTGAGGTGATACCCGGCCTCGGGGGCTTCGCGCTCATCGGGATCAGCCTCGGCACTCCGCTGGGGCTGGTGGCGGGGCTGGCCACGCTGGCGGTGGCTGCGGTCCTGGCCGCCGGCCTTCCGTTGCTGCCGGACCGCGCCGGTCCCGCCTCTCTGGTGGTGATCGCGGCGGCAGCCGGCCTACCACCCGGACTCGCGTTTGGTGTGCGCGTGCTCGGGTTGGAGGCCGCGTTCGAAGCCGGCAACCCGCTCGGCTTGATCGGCATCGGCGCCGCGGCCACGTGGATGGTTTCCATCATCGCCGCGGCCCGCGCGGTCGGCCTGCCGGCCGGTCGCGGCCATCCGGCGAGCGAGACCAAGCCTCGGGTGGCCATGGGGTTGGCAGGTGCCACGGTGATCGCGGGCCCGGCGCTTGGCCTGGTTCTTGCCGTTTTGGCGACACCTGCCCAGGCCGTTGTGATGCCGGCTCCGGCCGGCAGCACGGTCGGAGGCCTCACGTCGGTCGTGACGGTGTCCACCGTGCTGCCTGCACTTGCTTTGTTCGCTCCGGTGCTGCTGCTCGCCGTCGTGGGCTACATCTACGGCGGAACGATGTCTGTGCGCACACAGCCCCGCTCGCCGCTCTTCGTACTCCCAGGCACCGACCGGCTCGCTCGACTGCGTGAGGAGATGCGCGCCGCCACCGTCCCCGCGCAGTACCGATCGCTCGTCGACCTGCGGGCGCTGGAGGCGGCCGCGACGGGCGGCGGGCCGCTGCTCTGGCTGGCCGCGCTGGTCGCTCTCGCATTCGCGGTCACGCGCTGATCGCGGACTCACTCGTGACGGGTGTGGCCGCTTTCGCCGCGTGGCTGGGCGCGGCGATGATCGTGCTGGCCGACGGACGGCGCGGCCTGGCGCTTGGCATTGGTTTGGTTGCTGTCGGATTCACCGCAATCGCATGGGCAGGCGGAGTCTGGTTGGGCGGCGCCTTCCTGCTCGCGGGCGGGGCGGTGGCCGTGATCGAGCTGCTGCGATCCGGGCCCCAGGATTGGGGACTGATGCCGGCCGGCTCGACGCCTCGGCTGATACTGGCGGTCGCCGCCGCAATCCTGTCGCTGTGGATGGCGGCGTCGGTGACGACAGGGCCAGGGGCGTCGTTGCGATTCGCCAGCCTCGCCGCCCTGGGGCTGACTGCGGCGCGCCTGCTTCAGAGCAAAGCCGCCGCGCCGGCGCTCACCGGCGCCGCCGGGCTTGCCATCGCCCTGGCCAGTGCATCTGAGCTCAGTCCGAACCATCCTGGATTTGCGCCTTACCTGATCGCGGCCGTCATCGCCGCGGGTGCGTTGCTCCTCCCGGCCGCGAGGTCCAATGGAGCCTGAGCTCGCGATCGGCTTGCCCGCAGTCGGGGCGGTCATCACAGCGTTGCTCCATCCGCGCCCGCGGGCGGCGCTGGTGGCCGGGGCGGTTTTGGGTGCGGCCGGTATCGCGGCGGTGCTTCTGGCCGCGCCCGGTCTGGTGTCGGATCAGCTCGGCGTGAGCCTGTCGCTTTCGGCGATGAGCCGGGCGCTCCTGCTGGCGGCGGCCGCGTCGCTGGCGCTCATAGTCGCTTTTCCGCCGCCGCGCGCGGATCGCAGCCTGCTGTTGACGTGGGGCCTCGCCGGCATCGCGGGGATGGCCGCGATCGCGGCGGCGCCAAACCTGGACGACGTCATCCTGCTGACACTGGCGATCGCCCTCCTTCATGCAGCAATGGGCGGGCGGCGTCCGCTGGCGGCTCGGTTGCGCGCACCGGCGCTGGCTGTGGCGCTGCTTGGAGCCGGCCTTGTCTTTGCCCGGCTCGACGGATCGCAGATCCTCGCCAGGTTCGCCGCCATCGGACTGGTCGCCGGCCTCGCCGCCGCACTGGGCACGCTTCCTTACATCCACGAGTTCGATCCGGAAGAGCTGACGGCGACATCACCGATTGCATGGATCGCTTTCCTGGGTCCGATCCTTGCCTTGGCCGTCATCACCCGCGCGCACGAGCTCATCCCCACGGCCGGCGCCATTTTTGCGGCGATGCTGATCGGTCTCGGCCTGCTCAACGTCCTGTGGGGTGGCCTGGCTTCTTGGTTGACGGAAAAGGGCACGTCCGCGTGGCACTACTCGTTCATGGCGGACTGGGGCCTCGCGCTGTGCGCGTTCGGAATCCTATTGGTCGACGGCCAGGCGGCTGCCGTCCTTCTTCTTTACGGCATCGTCCTGAGCCGCCTGCCTTTGTACCTCTGGTCGCGCCAGTCAATGCGAGAAAGCATTCAGACGGACCGGCCGATCAACCTCCTCGCGGCCGCCATGCTTGCTGGGGCTGCTCCTTTTGCCGGTTTCGCGGCCAGGCTGTTCCTGCTGCGCGGGGCCACTCAGCTCTACTGGCCACTCGCTTTGGTGATCGGCATCGGCCTGCTGCTCTGGCTTCCACCGTCGCTCCGCCTTGGGCGGAGCCTCGGCGCGCCTCGCGGGCGCCAGGCGTTGGGCGTCGGGATCGCCCTCGCGCTCAGCGTCGCGATCGGCTTGTATCCGCAACCGATCCTTTCCCTCGCCGGGCTATGACACAGGTCCTTGCCCAGCTCGCCACCCACACCGCCGCACTGCTTCTGTATCCGGGCCTGGTCATGATCGCCCTGTTCGGAGGCGCGGCGGAGAGCGTGTGGGTGCGCGTGTCGGAGGGGAGTTGGGTGAGACCGGAATTGCCACGGCACCGCCCATCTGCGGTGCTGACGACGGTGGCACTGTCATCAATGCTCGCGGCCGTGCAGATGTCCGCGCCGTTCAACCTTGTGCCTTCGGACGAGCGCAACCTCATCATCGCCGCCATCGCGCTCGGGCTCACGGTGTGGGCCGAGCTTGCGCTTGGCACCGAGATGTTCGCGGAACCAGGCCTGCTCCTGGTCGTTCAGTGCTGCTGGCTCGTCGCGGTGCTCGGTCCGGCGGTCGAGCCACAGAGCCTGCGCCCACAGGTGCTCGGAGCGGTGCTGGTGCCGTCGCTGCTGCCCCTGAAAGTGGCGAGCGGGATCCTTTATTTGTTATGCCTGCCGGCGTTGCTCAAGGTGTGGCCTGTACCCGCGCCGGGTGAGCGCCGTGCTCGCCGCCGCCTCGACGCGCTGCGAGCCCTGTGCTGGTGGCCTTACTGCGGCCTGTTTGCGACGCTCTTCTTCCCGCCGACACACGATGATCTACTCGGGCTGGCGGGGTTCTTGGGCGTGAGCGTGGCGGCCGCCGGCTTCTGCGTTCTGGCCGGCGCGTACATGCGGCGTCGGGGCCTCGATGTAGTGCGCGACGCGTATGGCCGCGCCGTCGCCCCCTTCGCCGGGCTCGTCCTGGTGCTGGTGGCGGTGACTTCCTTGCTAGTCCGCTAACACACTAGGTATGGGGTAAGCACGTAGAAAGGACCCCAACGGGGTGTATGATCCGCACCGTCCCGCGCCTTGCCTAACCATTTCTATGCGTCCCTGCCATGAGCCTGCTGACTTCCGTATTGGGGCTTTGGTCCGCCGACGTCGGCATCGACCTCGGGACCGCCAACACCCTGGTACACGTTCGCGGGCGTGGCATCGTCCTGAACGAGCCATCCGTCGTCGCGGTGAGCAAACGCACCGGGCAGGTCCTCAGCGTCGGCACCGAAGCGCGCAGGATGCTGGGCCGCACGCCCGCCGACATCGTCGCGATGCGTCCGCTGCGCGACGGTGTGATCGCCGACTTCGAGCACACCGAGCAGATGATCAGGCACTTCATCGCGCGCGCCCACAACCGCGCGTGGCACATCAGCCATCCGCGAGTCGTGATCGGGATCCCGTCCGGCGTCACCGAAGTGGAGAAACGGGCGGTTACCGATGCGGCCACGATGGCCGGTGCACGCGAGGCGCACCTGATCGAAGAGCCGATGGCGGCGGCCATCGGCGCCGGTCTTCCAGTCCAGTCCGCGGGAGGTTCGATGATCGTCGACATCGGCGGGGGCACGACCGAGGTTGCGGTCATCTCGTTGGGCGGCATCGTGGCGGCAACGTCGGCGCGAGTCGGCGGCGACGAGATGGATGACGCGATCGTGCAGTACGTGCGCCGGAACATGGGTCTTCTCATCGGCGAGCGCACCGCCGAGGACATCAAGATCGCGATGGGCTCAGCTTTCCCGATGGCCGACGAGACGTCGTTTGTCGTCCGCGGGCGCGACCTCATCACGGGGCTGCCGAAAACGGTGGAGATGACAACGGCACACGTACGCGAGGCGCTGAGCGGCGTGCTCGTCGACATCGTGCGCGCGGTCCGCTCGACACTCGACGCGACGCCCCATGAGCTGGTCGAGGACATCATCGAACGCGGCATGGTCGTCTGCGGCGGAGGCGCGCTGCTCGCCGGACTGGACAAGCTGCTCGCGCACGAAACCCTCATGCCGGTGCGAGTGGCCGAAGACCCGCTCACCTGTGTGGTCCGCGGCACCGGCATCGTCCTCGAGGAGATCGATACTTTGAACCGGGTGCTGCTGCGCACACGGCGCGCGCGAGCCCTGCGTTCGTAGAGGGTTCCCCATGCACGGAAGCACCCGGTCGCGTTCGACGGGTCGCTTTCTAGGCCTGGCCGCGGCGATGCTCGTACTGGCGGTGCTGTCCCAGCAGTCATGGGCGGAAGGCGCCCGGGGCACAGCCAAGAGCGCGATGGCGCCGCTCGAGGCGCAGATGACGTCGCTCGCGTCGACCGTCGGGCGCGCCACCGCGATCTTCGGCGACATCGCGAGCCTGCGCGCCGAGAACCAGAGGCTGAACGCGGAAAACCAATCCTTGCAGCGCCAGCTCGCGGAGCTCAACGCCGCCGCATACGACGACAGGGAGCTTCGCCAGGCGCTCGATTTCCAGCGGTCGTTCGGTCACCGGACAGTGGTCGCCGCGGTGGTCGGCCGCGGGCCTGACGCGTTCAGCCGCACGCTGCAGATCGATCGGGGCACCGACGACGGAGTGCATGCCGGCATGATCGTCGTGAGTGGAGCTGGTCTGGTCGGCCGCGTGCGCGAAGCCGGACCGCACGGCGCGATCGTGCAGACGCTGGCCGACCCGCAGAGCCGCGCCAATGTGTTCCTTTCCGGATCCGGGCTGCAGGGCACGGCCATCGGCGGCCCCGGCACGCTCCAGCTGCAGATCGAGCACCGCATTGGGGCGGTCGCGTCCAAAGGCGAGTGGGCGATCACCAGCGGCGTCGGTGGCGGTTATCCGCGTGGCCTGGTGGTTGGTGACGTTGTGATCGTCACGCACAGCGACGCGGCGACGGTCGACGCCGCGCAGATCGATTGGGTCAACGATCCCGCGTCGCTGAGCCTTGTCATCATCGTCACGGACTTCACCCCGTCATGAAGGTGGGCATCGGGTTCGTGCTGATGCTGGCCGCCGCGTTGGTCCAGGTCACGTGGGCGTCGCAGCTCGAGATCGCGGGCGCATTTCCAAACCTCGTCTTGATCGCTGTTATCGGACTGACCTGGACGCAAGGGGTGCGTGCCGGGCTCCTCTGGGCATGCGCCGGCGGCATCCTGCTCGACCTCAACGCGCCGGGACCGCTTGGATCGCACGCCCTGGCGCTGCTTCCCGGCGCTTACGCGACCGGTTTTTGGGCTCGCAATCTCGATCGTGACAGTCCACTGCACCCCGCGGGCGCGGCAGCGCTGAGCACCATCCTCTATTCGCTCGTCCTCGTCGGCGCCGACAAAGCGATCGGCATGCCCATCCCTTCTTTTCGCACCGCGCTCGAGCTCACAGTCGCCGCATCGCTGTACAACGCGGCGCTCATGCCGCTCGCGCTCGCGTCGCTGCGGCGCATAACGGTCGCCCTCCACTGGGAGACAGCGTCTTGATCGAGGATAGGGGCTTCGGCCGCTGGGTCGAGCTCGGCGGCGTCGCCCCCCGGCCGCGATGGTCGGCCAGGATGGTGGCCGCGGCCGGAATCGTGGTCCTGATGATCGGCGTGCTCTCGCTCAAGCTCACACAGCTGCAGATGTTCGACGCGTCGACGCTGGCGGGGCTTGCGCGGTCGAACACCATTCACCGCGTCGTCATCGAAGCCGACCGGGGAATCATCTACGACCGCCATGGCGTGCCGCTCGTGCAGAACACGCCCATCTGGAACCTCCAGGTCGTCCCGGCGGACCTACCCGCCGACTCACGTGAGCGCGCCGCGGAGCTTGCCACGCTCGCGACGCTGACTGGGCAGTCGGAAGACCAAATCGAAACATCGCTGGCGGTGGCCGACCAATTCGGCTCCGTGCGCCTCGGCCCGGACCTCACCGACGCCGAGCTGCTTGCCATCAACGAACGTCTGCCGACCCTGGCTGGGGCATCGCTCACGCATCGTGGGGTGCGCACTTACGTCGAGCCGCTGACCTTCGGGCACGTCGTCGGCTACGTCGGACCGCTCGACGACGCGGATCTCAAGCGCCTTCGGCCGCGCGGCTACCAGCCCGACGAGTTGGTCGGAAAGGTGGGCGTGGAAGCCGGCCTCGAGCCGCTCCTACGCGGCACCGACGGCTGGGCCGACGTCGAGGTCGATGCCCGCGGCCAGGTGGTGAGGACGATCGCGATGCAGCACGCGGTCGCGGGACAGGCCGTTTACCTGACCATCGATGCATCGCTGCAGAGGGCGACGGCGCAGGCCCTGGCGGCCGGGCTTCAACGCGATCACAAAACCGCCGGCGCGTCGGTGGTACTCGATCCGCAGTCGGGTGAGGTGCTGGCGCTGGTGAGCATGCCCGGCTACGACACCAACCTCTTCACCCATGGCATCTCCCAGGCGGATTACGACCGCCTGGTCACGAACCCAGACCGGCCCCTCCTCAATCGCGCGATCGCCGGCCAGTACGCCCCCGGGTCGACCTTCAAGATGGTCACGGCCACCGCGGGTCTCCAGGAGGGCAAGATCACCCCGCAGACGATGCTCGGCTGCCCGAGCTACCTGTCGTACGGCGGGTGGGTTTATCACAACTGGGCCGCCTACAACCTGGGCTCCATGAACGTGGCCAAGGCGCTCGCGGTTTCGTGCGACACGTTCTTCTACCAGGTCGCGGCGATGGTGGGCGACGTCACGCTGGCGCGCTATGCGCGCGCCTTCGGCTTCGGTCAGACCAAGGGCATCGAGATGCCCGGCGTGGAGGCTGGGCTCGTGCCCGACCGGATCTGGAAGCAGCTGCAGTGCGGCGTTCCCGACCTCGACTCCGACACGTGTCGCTGGACCCTGGGCGACACGATCACCTTTGGCATCGGCCAGTCTGCTCTCCTGACGACGCCCCTCAACCAGGCCGTGTACGTGGCTGCGCTCGCCAACGGCGGCGCCGTGATGCAGCCCACGCTCGTCCATCTGGTGCGCGACGCCTCGGGCCGCGTCACCGAAACCCAGCAGCGCGAAGTTGTCAACAAAGTGCCGGCCTCGCCCGACAACCTGCAAGCCGTGCGTGAAGGAATGCGCGAGGAGATCAACCGCCCTTACAACATGAATTACTGGTTCCGGGCCGCAGGAGTGCCCGCCGATGGCGGCGGCAAGACCGGCACCGCGCAATGGGGCGGGAGCGGGCTGGATTTGCCGACACATGCGTGGTTCGTTTTCTTCGCGCCCTACGCGCAGCCCGACGTAGCGATGTCGATATTCGTGGAGCGCGGCGAGTTGTCCGAGGTGGAAGCGGCGCCCATCGGCGTCGACATCATGAAGTTCTACAACGGCAGCCGCGCCGCCATCCACGTCACCACTCCTTTGACGACTCCTTGAGGCCGAACGTCTGGCAAAGGCTCGACCATCTCCAGCCGCTGCTCGCGGGAATGCTCCTCGTCCTCGGCCTGATGACGGTCTACAGCGCGCATGCGGATTGGATGCGGCAGGTGGTGTGGGTCGTCGTCGGCGCCGCCGCCTATGTGGCGATGGCGGCCTTCGACTACCGGCGCCTGCCCGCGCTCGCGCCCTGGCTTTACGCCGCCATGCTGGCACTGCTCCTCGCCGTGCAAATTTTTGGCCGGTCCGCACTGGGAGCACAGCGCTGGCTCTCAGTCGGCGGCTTTCCCCTGCAGCCCTCGGAGCTGTCCAAGCTCCTGCTGGTGCTGGTCCTGGCCACATACCTGGGCAGACTCGAGAAGCTGAGCTGGCGCGCTTTTGGGGGCGCCCTCGGGCTGGTGGCGCCCGCAGCCGCACTGATCCTGACCCAGCCCGACCTGGGCACGACCATCGTCGTTGTCGCGGTGCTCGTCGGGATGCTCTTCCTGGCCGGCGCTCGACTGACCCAGCTCGTGTCGCTGGCGGCGTGCGCCGCGGTGGTGCTGCCACTGCTGCCTCACCTGCTCCACGGATACCAGAGGCGCCGGCTCGAGATCTTCCTGAACCCCGGCTCCGATCCGCTTGGGGCCGGCTACAACCTGCTTCAGGCCCGCATCGCCGTCGGTGCCGGCGGGCTGTTCGGTCAGGGCTGGCTTCACGGCCTGCAGGGAGCGCTGGGCTTCGTCCCGGAGCGCGCCACCGACTTCGTGTTCGCCGTCTATGCCGAGCAGTTCGGACTCCTCGGCTGCCTGCTCCTGCTCGCCGTTTTCGGAGCCCTGCTGGTCCGGCTGCTGCGAAGCGCGGCTATGGCGCCGGACCGCTTCGGAGGCCTGGTGGCCGGCGGGGTGTTCGTGATGATCTTCGCGCAGGTGGTCGAGAACGTCGGCATGAACATCGGCCTGCTGCCGATCGCCGGCATCCCTTTGCCGCTGATCTCGTACGGGGGGTCGGCGACCGTGACCACGCTTGCCGCGCTGGGCATCGTCCAGTCGATGATGCTCCGCCGACCACTCCTGCAGCACCGCGAGAGGACCCGCCTGTCCGGTAATATCTCCGTTCGTGCCCAAGCCTGATGGATCGCTGTCGGCCGTCGTCGTCAGCGGCGGAAAGCAGTACCGCGTAGCGCCGGGAGACAAGATCCTGGTCGATCGCCTTGCCGCCGAGCTGGGCTCGTCGGTGAAGCTCGGTCCTGTGCTGCTCGTCCACGACGGCTCTGACATCAAGGTGGGCGCGCCCGCCGTCGACGGCATCGAAGTCGACGCCAAGGTGATGGCACACAGCCGCGGCCCTCGGATCGAGACTCTGCGATACAAGTCGAAGAAGCGGGTGCGCGTGCATCGAGGCGGCCGCGCCGACTACACGGCGCTCGAGATCCTGGCGGTTGGCGGCCTCACTGTGGCGACCGGCACCGCAGTTGCAGAGCCCGAAGCCAAGCCGGCGAAGGGCCGAGGCGCAAAGCGCGCGACCACCCCCAAGGTGGAGGCCAAAGCCGAGGTCGAGACCGCGGTGCCGGCGGAAGAGAAGCCGAAGCGCGCCGCGCGCAAACCAAAGCAGGACGATAAATAGATAGATGGCACACAAGAAAGGCGGGGGTTCCTCCCGCAACGGTCGCGATTCCCAGCCGAAGATGCTGGGCGTGAAGATCTACGCCGGCCAGACGGTCGACGCCGGTGCGATCCTCGTCCGCCAGCGCGGGACCCGGATCGCCCCGGGTTCTGGCGTCGGGCTGGGCCGCGACCACACGCTCTTCGCCCTCGTCCCCGGTGAGGTTCGTTACGAGCGGGTGGGCAAGGACGGCCGGCGCGTCAGCATCCTCAACAGCTAACAAGACCAAGCGGCGGGCGTTCGTCGATTCGGCGCGGGTGGTCCTGCGCGCCGGGCATGGCGGGCGCGGCTCCGCCTCGTTCCGCCGCGAGCCGTTCATCCCACACGGCGGCCCTGATGGCGGTGATGGTGGGCGCGGCGGCTCGATCGCGGTTAAAGCGACCACTCAGCTGACCGACCTGTCCCTCTACAAGCAGCAATCGCGATGGCAGGCCGACGCCGGCGCCAACGGCGCGGGCGGACGCAAGACAGGTCGCAACGGCGCCGACCTGGTGCTCGAGGTGCCGGTGGGGACTCTCGTCCTCGACGCTGAGGGTGGGCTGATCGCCGACCTTGCGCACTCGGGAGCCAATGCTGTTGTGGCGCACGGGGGCGCCGGCGGTCGCGGCAACGTTCATTTCAAGAGCTCACGGCGGCACGCTCCGGACTACGCCGAGCCAGGCTTGAAGGGTGACGAGCTCACAGTCACCTTCGACTTGAAGCTGATTGCCGACATCGGCTTGGTGGGCCCGCCGAACGTGGGCAAGTCGTCACTCCTGGCTTCGCTCACCGCCGCGAAGCCAGACGTCAAGGGCGGGTCGGTTCGTGATCGCCGAGATCCCCGGGCTGGTGGAGGGCGCGTCGCGCGGCGCGGGCCTTGGACACCGCTTCCTGCGCCACGCCGAGCGGACACGCGTCCTCGTTTACGTGGTGGATGGCTCTACAACCAATCCATGGAAAGGCCTCGAGGATGTGATCCGGGAGGTCGAACACTTCTCACCCGAGCTGGCGAAACGTCCGTACCTCGTGGCCGTCAACAAGGTCGACCTCGAGGAGGCGAAACGACTGCGCAGGCGTTCGCGGCGGAAAGGGGCGCATTTCATCTCCGCGTTGACAGGACAGGGTTTGCCGGAGCTGCTGGACGCGATGGTCAACGCCCTGGCGGCCGCTCCCGACCCGATCACCCAGGCGCGGCGGGCGACGGTCAAGCTGACGCCGGCGACGGTGAACCTCGTCGTCGAGCGCAAGGATTGGGGTTTTGCGGTGAGCGGCAGCCGGGTCGAGCACCTCGTCTCCCATACCAACCTCGAATCCGCCGGCTCGCTGGAGCGCTTTCAAACCGAGCTCGATCGGCTCGGGGTCAATGAGGCGCTCGAGGCGGCCGGCGTCGAGGATGGCGACACGGTGCGCATCGCGGGCATCGAGTTCGAGTACCAGCCGTGAGCACGGCGCATGAACGGATCGGAGTGCTCGGCGGCACCTTCGATCCCATTCACGTCGGGCATCTGGCCGCCGCCCGCGCCGCGATGGAGTGCGCACAGCTCGACCGGGTCGTCTTCGTGCCAACAGGGCGTCCGCCTCACCGGCCGCCGACGGCAACTGAGCCTCAGCACCGACTCGAGATGACACGGCTCGCCACGTCGCCGAATCAGCGCTTCGACGTGTCGGATGTAGAGGTCCAGCGCCCCGGCCCTTCGTTCACGTCGGACACGCTTCGCGAGCTGCGAGAGCTACATCCCCAAGCCGATCTCTTCCTCATCCTTGGTTGGGATGCGGCCAGGCTTTTCAAGACCTGGCACCAGCCCGACAAGGTGCGGGAGCTGGCGTCGACCGTGGTGGTGGCGCGTCCGGGCAGCGGGTCGCCGCGGCCGGCTGACCTCGAGGCTGCCGGCCTCGACAGCAACGCCGTGATCCTTTGCCTCGAGGGCACGCCCGATGTTTCGGCGAGCGGGATCCGGCATGACATCAAGGAGGGGCGATCGATCGACGGCAAGGTGCCGGCCGCGGTCGAGCGGTACATCGCGGCCCATGGCCTCTACCTTTAATAAGTTGAAAACTGGTCGGACCACGCCCCTGCAGCTGGCGCGGCTGCTGCGCGGCGCGGCGGTCGACAAGAAAGCCTGGGACGCCGTCGTCATCGACGTCCGCGACAAGACCTCCGTCGCCGACTACTTCGTGGTCTGTGAAGGCGAGACCGACCGCCAGGTCCGCGCGATCGCGGACGGCATGGTCGATGCCGCCAAGGACAGGGAGCTCAGGCCCCTCGCGGTTGACGGCTACGAGGACGCGACATGGATCCTGCTCGACTTCGACTCTGTGCTGGCTCATGTTTTCCTGCCCGGCGAGCGGTCGTACTACGACCTCGAGAGCCTGTGGGGCCGGGCCAATAAGCGCCGTCGAAAAAGTAGTCAGAACTAAGTGGAGCTTTAGGCCGGATTTATTCCGGCCGTCTCCTTGCGCGCCACCTACCAGACGCCACCCAGCGTGGCCGAGGAGAGGGGTTGGCCCGCGGAGGGGACATCTGTCCCCACCGCGATTTGCGACCTCGAGAGCCTCTGGGGTCGGGCCGATAAGCGCCGTCGAAAGGCTGTCTAGACACTTAGGATTGGGGGGCCGTGGCGCACCCCGCAAACAGCCGAGGCCGTGGCTCCCAGCCGTCGTTCGGCGACCTTGACAAGCCGCTGTACACGATCAGTGTCGCCGCCGAGATCCTCGAGACACACCCTCGGACCCTGATGCTCTATGAGGACGCCGGGCTCATCGACCCGTTTCGCACCTCCACCAACAGGCGGCGCTACTCGCAGCGCGACATCAGCAAAGTGCAGGTGATCCAGCACCTCACCCGCGAAAAGGGCGTGACCCTGGCTGGAGTCCGGCACATCCTGAGCCTGTTCGAGATCATGAAGCGTCATCGGGTGGAGCCGCCCGCCGACCTGCGGGAGGTGTTCGACCGGTACTCGCAGATTATTTAGAACCCGATTCGGCGCGTTCTGCGCCAAAAGGTGCGGTATTCAGGCTCGGCTAGAGCGCGTTTGGATCAAAACGCGCGAAATGCGCTAAGTGCTTAGTGGAGGCTCTTCAGGATCTGGATGATGGCCGGGCCGAGGAGCACGATCCAAAGCACGGGGAAGATGCAGCCCACCATCGGGAAGACCATGCGCGACGAAGCCTGGGCAGCCCGCTCCTGAGCGGTCTGGCGCTGGCGGCGCCGCATCTCCATCGCCTGCACCCTCAGCAGCCGCGCGATCGGAACGCCCATCTGGTCCGACTGGACTATCGATTCGACCAGGTGGTGCAGGTCGGCGACGCCGGTCGACTCCGCCATGTGCTCCAGGGCCGCCATGCGCGGCCGGCCGAGACGGATCTCGCGCAGCACCTTGCCGATCTCGTCGCCTAGGGCATTGTGGAAGCGCTCGGTGATGCTCAGTAGACCCTCGTCCAGGCTCATGCCCGACTCGACGACCAGTGTCAGCAGGTCCGTCGCCTCGGCAAGCGAGCGCTCGATCTGGTGGCGCCGCTGCGAGATCCGCTGCTGCAGCCAGAGGCTCGGCGTCACATAGCCCAGCAACGCCGCGATCGCGCCCACTAAGGGCGCCACCACGATCGGCGAGATGGGTAGGCGCAGAAGGGCGCCGATCGCGAGCCCCAAGATCGCGAAGAGGGCAGCCAGGGCGTAACGGACCGCGTGGAATCCGGCCGGCGTGAGGCCGCCGGGATCGCCGGCGCGGCTCAGCTTCTGGCGCAACGGTCCGGTCGTGTGCGCCGGCAAGCGAGCGGTGAGCGGACGCGAAACCGCTTCGAGCTGCTTGAGCCACGTTGTCCGCCCCTGCGGTGCGGGCCACCCCCCGTTGGTGGTGGCGATGGGCTTGGTCTGGTCGATGGCGATGAAATACGCGGCGACCACGATCCCGCAGATGACGCCCGCCGTGATCGCGATGAGGAACCCGGTCGACATCAGCTCACGATTGCAGCGCGGTCATGCGCCGGATGAGGAGGTTGCCGACAAGGATCAGCAGGCCCGCGATCCCGAGCAGGACGTAACCCACGAAGGTGCTCGTCATCGGCGCGAAGTAGCCGGGGACGAAGACATAGAGGCCGAGCGCGAGCAGGATCGGCAGACCCGTGATGATGGTTGCGGACGCTCTCGATTGAGCGGTGAGGACGCTCATGTCGCGCTTGGTCTGCAAACGATCGCGAAGCGTGTCGGAGATGTTGTCGAGCACCTCAGCGAGGTTGCCTCCGACCCGGGTGTGCAGCAGGATCGCCGTGACGATGAATTCCAGGTCGGGGCTGTCGATGCGCAGCAGCAGGGCGCTGAGCGCGTCCTCGACCGACGTGCCGAGCGTGATCTCGGTGGCCACGCGCTCGAACTCGGTGGAGACAGGGGGCTGTGACTTGCTCGCGACGGTCTCCAGCGCGCGGTCGATCGCGTACCCCGTCTTGAGCGAGTTGGAGAGCAGCTGCAGCATGCCGGTCAGCTGCTCGTTGAACATGTTCTGGCGGCGACGCTGCAGGTAGTTGACCACGATCGGTGGGATCACGAAGCCGAGGGCCGCGATCACGATCGGACCGATTGAGATTCCGAACCGGAACAGGCCGATCAACGCGCCCAGCGCCACGGCGCCGATGCGGATCATCAGGTATTCCGCAGGCGTGATGTTGAGTCCGGCGCGCGCCAGGTCCTCGGTGAGCGTCGGCTTGCCCTCGGCGGTCCGCCGCAGGCTGAGGTTTTCGGCCGCGGGTCGGAGCAGCCTCTCGACCAGCTCGCGTGGGGTCGCACGCGGGGGAAGCTCGGTGTCGGCCGCCCGGGTCCTCTCCTTGCGCACGCGGTCGAGGCTCCAGAAGAACACGGCGATAGCCGCCGCCATGGGGACCGCGACTGCGAGGAGGTTCGTGAGGTCCATCGGCTTTAGAAGAGAGTCGGGTAGGCCTTCTGGACCGTCTGCAGCGTGACCCCCTGCGCCGAGTTGACGTTCGGGCACCCGGGATCTGGGGTTTGGGCGCTGTTGAGGTAGTCGTGGAAGGACTCGAGCGCGTATTTGAGCGAGGCGTAGTTGACGAACCAAGTGATGATCTCGGCCTGGCACTGGGTGATGACCACCGTGAGGCTGGTGACAG
>Ga0209377_1001676_pt1 | contig 14821 bp, 17 predicted proteins | sample GraSoiAngelo_141_FD_185898 | JGI IMG/M metagenome (GOLD analysis project Ga0209377, IMG submission 185898) | Grasslands soil microbial communities from the Angelo Coastal Reserve, California, USA - 14_0929_12_40cm (SPAdes) (version 2) | ecosystem: Environmental > Terrestrial > Soil > Grasslands ...
TCGACAATCGCACTCGCGGAGTTCCACTCCTCCGCGGGCACCCCCCATGCCTTGAGCGCCGCCTGCCACGACGAAAACCCCGCGGGCGGGTCCTGCAGCTTGTAATGGAGCGCTTCGGCCCAGAACTTCGCCAAGCGATCCGGATCGGCGGAGTCGAACACGACTTGAGTCTTGGTTGCCATGATCGTTTCCCAGTTCGTCCTCATCGTCCGATGGCGTATGTACGTGACGGCGGGAGGTCGGCGAATCGAGCCGGTGACTCGCTCAGCCGAAATCCGCCAGACCCTTCTGGCTCCCCGCACCGGCCTTCGCCGTGGGGAACTGGTATTCCATCATCCCCGCGAGGCGCCGGAACTCGTTCACGCTCCCCGGCCCGAAGCCCGCGTAGTGGTTGTTGAAGAAGACGAGGGCGCCCTTGACCGAATCGGACGACTCCTCGAGCTCCTTGTACCAGGTGCGCATCTCCGCGGACTTGTCTTTCTGGACCTCCTTGAATTCCGTGATTTCGCGATCTCCCACCATCCGCAGGTAGACTTGGTCCGAAGTCACGTGGGTCGGCGTTCGCAGGTACTGGTTCTCCGACCACACCATCGTGACGTTCCGGTCGCGGAGGAGCTTGAAGACGTCGTCACGGAACCATGACTTGTGTCGGAATTCGATGGCGTGCGGGTACTTGTCCACCTCGAGCGCGCGAACGAACTCTTGCATGACCACCCAGTGGGAGTCGAACTTGATGGACGGCGGAAGTTGCGCGACGAGCGGCCCACACTTTTCTCGCAGCTCCTTGGCGGATGCGTAGAACCATCCCAGGTTTTCCGCCACGCCTTTCAGCTTCTTCTCATGGGTAATCCGCTTCGGCATCTTCATCGCGAACAGAAATCCCGGGGGCGTGGACTTGTGCCATCCCTTCGTCATCGCGGGCCCCGGGTTGCGATAGAACGAGGAATCGACTTCGACACAGTCGAAGACGCTCGAGTAGAGCTTCAGGTAATCGGACTTCGGCGTGTCCGGCGGATAGAAGCCGCCGAGCCAGTCGTCGTATCCCCAGCCGCTGCAGCCGACTCGCAACTTGTCCTTTAGTGTCATCCGAGGGTCGCAATGAGGATAACCGCGCAAGAATGAATAATTGGCGCTTCGCTATAGCCGGTAAGTAACTTGAAGTGGTCCTCGATGAACGGCTTCTCAAGGTATTTGGTTTTTGGTTTTTGAAGGTCGGCTGGTAGTCTCAGCTGCCCCGGCAGGGTTATCCTGAGCCGAATGGCACTGGTAGAGGACGCAGTCCAATTCATGGGACCTATGAATAGTCATCACCTCCGATGGGGGTACTGATGTTGAAGCGTGAGGGGGATCGGATTCGAAGGCAGTATCGTCGGTCGCGAAGTCCCCAATTTCTCCTCGGTGCCGCCGCCCTTGCTACTGTCGCGGTACGCACCCTCGCCGGTTGGGTGTGGGCGATGCAGGGGATATGTAGCCTTGGCGGTGGCTCTCTTGGCGGTGGATTTCGGCGTTTTTGCCTGGCTAGCTTGGAGAGGCAGTTAGCCTCAAGCCAAGGAGAGATAACAAGTAGACGACCATGTTGCGACCGCGCGCAGCCTGTTTCAACCCTTTGCCATGTGATTATCGTCGTGAGGTTTGTTGGCTACTGGATAACTTTCATTTCTGCCCGACGAACGGCGGGCACTTTCCTCCATTTCATCCCACGAGGAACGTGGGCCCACCTGTGTTCGGCGGGAGGGAAGCCTAGCCGGCCTTCTTTCGCTGAACCAACTCAATCCAAATCCCGTCCGGGTCTTTGACGAAGGCCTCCCGCCAGCCTAGGCTTCCCCCGATGGTTCCCGGTCGTATCATGACTTGGACACCTTCATCCTCCAATCTTTTCACCGCGTCTTGAAGGTTCTCGACTTCGAAGCCCAGATGGTCCAGTTCTTCGCCGTTCGTGTAAGCGGTCCCAAACTGGCTGCCTTCCTCGTACCAGTTCAGTTCTAAGAGCTGGGACGAATTCGGACTTCGCACCGTTACAGCTTTGCCGCGCGTCGGCTCGAAGCTCTCAAGCGGGTCAACGACCTCCATGCCCAGAATTTCGGTGTAGAACCGCAAGGAGCGCTCGATATCTCGAACCCGCAACCCCGTATACACGAAACGGAACTCCATGCGACGGAAAGTCTTGAACACCAGTAAGTAACCTGCGTATGACGGGGGCGGCAAGGCGGGCCCCCTTTCGTTTGCGGTTTCCCGTCGTTACCAAGCCTGAGGGTTGGCGAGTAATGAATAAATAGCGGCTGGCTTCGTGGACTGGGTTCCCAGGTAGTGGGGCCCCGTGGACCTGATTCTCGGCCTGCTGATCATCTTCGTCACCGCGCGGGCCGCCGGGGAGGTGATGGAGAAACTCCACCAGTCGCCGATGATCGGCGAGGTGTTCGCGGGAATCCTTGTCGGGCCGATGGTCCTCGGCCTCATCAATCCGGATCCGACGACCTCGTTCGGGGAGTCGTTGAACGTGGTCGCCAATCTCGGCGTCTTCATCCTCGTGCTCCTCGCGGGAATCGAACTCGGCCGCGAGGGCCTGCGGAAGGCATTCAAGGAACGGAGCATGGTCGTCGCCTTCGTCGAGTTCTTCCTCCCGTTCTCCCTGGGCTACAGCCTGGCCGCGGCCCTGGGCATGACGTTTGCGCAGTCCCTGTTCCTCGGCACCGCGATGGCAGTCACGGCGCTCCCGGTGAGCGTCCGCATCCTCCTCGACTTGAACCTCTTGAACTCGCGGCTGGGACGGGCCATCGTTTCCGTCGCCCTGGTGAACGATCTCGTTGCCTTCGCGATGCTGGGCCTCGTGGTCCAGTTCACGTCCCTCGGAGCATCGACGCCGGAGGGGGTCACGATTGGTCTCGTCGCACTGAACAATGTCCTGTTCGTTGGACTCGTTTTCTGCGTGGCGACAGTCCTGAAGCTGACGACCCGGCTTGGGCGGAACTCCGAATCGTACATGCAGACGTTTGTCTCAAAACTCCGCGGACAGGAAGCGTCGTTCGCCTTGTGCATCTCGACGGCCCTCGGGCTTGGCGCGGCCGCCGAACTCCTGGGGATCCATTTCGCCGTGGGAGCCTTCTACGGCGGCCTCTTGATGACCCCGCAGCTCCTGGGACAGGTTCAGTTCAACCGGGTCCGCAATGCGGTGTCCTCGGTGACGTTCGGACTGTTTGCACCCGTGTTCTTCGCGTATGTCGGATTGAAGTTCTCCGTCTCGTTCACCGCATGGCCGTTGATCCTCGGGATCACCGCGATCGCCTTCATCGGAAAGTTGATTGGGGGACTCATGGGCGGATTCGTCGCCGGATTCCGGGGCGCACCGCTCCTCGCCCTCGGGGTCGGCCTGAACGCGAGAGGAATGATGGAACTCTTGCTCGCGCAGGTCGGCCTTGCCACCGGAATCATTGACACGAATCTCTACTCCGCGCTCGTCATCATGACGCTCACAACGACCCTGTCCACGCCGCCGATCCTGAAGCGCCTGCTCCGCCGCTTCACCGTCGCCGACGTGCTCCCGCGGATGCCCGGTCCCATCGCGGTCGGCGTGCTCGAATCCACAACCCGGATCCCCAGCGATGAAACCGCCCGATAGTGCTCGGGAGTGTTCATAACGTTGATTAACCGCGTCACTGTCATCCCGCCCTTCCAGGCGATCGAACCGGGGCCCGGTGGATCGAGCGCTGGAGGACATGCGGATGAACCGACTTGCGGTCATCGGTCTCGGGTTGACGGTGGCGGGAATCCTCCTCGTGATCGGCTTCTGGCCCCTGTTTTCGGTCAGCGGTGCGGATCTCCTCGCATCAAGAAGCGGGAACCAGTACACCGGATACACGCAGGGTTCTCAAATCACAGTCCATGAGAAGGTCCTCGACGTGTCTTTCACGAATTTCTTCGGAAACCCGACCACGACGCTCGAGATTGAAGATGGAAATCCGAACGACGCCACCGTGATCTACGTTCGCGGAGACGCACGGAACGTCGTCTCGCCGGGAGACGTCATCTTCGCCTCGGCCACGCTTCAACTCATTGCAGGCTTCTATTACTGGGAAGTCGCGTCGCCGGGGAACATCCACCTGTCCTGGCCGATCGATGCGCTGTTCTATGGAATCGCGGCCGCCGGAGTGGTGGTCCTCGCGGTCGCCGCGTTCCGAAAGCCGTGAGCATACCGGAAGGCTGAAATCGACTTGCGGGCATCGGCACACGCGATGTCCGAGCTGGGTGATGTCGGGGCGCGCCGGATCGAATGGGCTCGGGACCATATGCCCGTCCTCGCCGCAATCCGGGACGAGCTCAAACGGAAGAAAACCCTCCGAGGGCTCCGGATCGGGATGGCACTCCACGTCGAGGCAAAGACCGGCGTCCTCGCATTGTCGTTGCGGGAGGCGGGCGCAACGATCCGCCTCGCGTCGTGTAATCCGTTGTCCACGGACGACAGCGTGGCGACGGCCCTCGCGGAGACGTACGGGCTCGAGGTGTACGCGAAGAAGTGGGAGACCAACGAGGAGTACTATGCGAACCTCCACAAGATCCTCGACCTGAAGCCGGACCTCGTCATCGACGACGGTGCCGACCTTGTCAACCTCCTGCACACGAAGCGACGGGAACTCCTGGAAAGTGTCCGAGGAGGCAACGAGGAGACGACGACGGGCATCATCCGACTGCGGGCGATGGAACGGGATGGCGCGCTCCGGTTTCCCGTCATCGACGTGAACGACGCCCAGATGAAGCACCTGTTCGACAACCGCTACGGGACGGGCCAAAGCACGTTCGACGGGCTGATGAACGCGACGAACCTGCTCATCGCAGGCAAGACGTTCGTCGTCGCGGGCTACGGATGGACGGGACGGGGAATCGCGATGCGGGCTCGTGGGATGGGCGCTCGGGTCGTCGTCACCGAGGTCGATTCGGTGAAAGCAATCGAAGCTTCCATGGACGGATTCGAGGTCCTCCCCATGCGCAGCGCCGTCCGAGAGGCGGACTTCATCGTCTCCGCGACGGGTTGCAAGGACATCGTGACCGCCGCGCACTTCCCGGCGATGAAGGACGGCGTCGTCCTCGCGAACGCGGGCCATTTCGACAACGAAATCTCGAAAGGCGATCTGGAGAAAGCTGCGAAGAGTAAGCGGCGAGTCCGCGAGTTCGTCGACGAATACACATTCCCAGGAGGCAAGCGGGCCAACCTCGTCGCCGAGGGCCGCCTCGTGAACATCACAGCGGGCCAAGGCCATCCGGTCGAAATCATGGATATGAGCTTCGCAATCCAAGCGGTGTCCGCTGGCTATCTCGCGCAGAACGCCTCCCGAATGCAACCTCGGGTTTATTCCGTCCCCCCGGCACTCGACTTGAAAGTCGCGCGCTTGAAGCTCCGGAGCATGGGGGTCCGAATCGATCATTTGACGAAAGCACAGCGTGCCTACCTCGAGTCCTGGCAAGAAGGGACGTGAACATTCGGCTGGGCCCGAGGATGGTTAATCATGACAGCCAAGAGGGCCGTCCTTTCCGATTTCGACGGGACGATCACTCGAGTGGACGTGGGGGAAGCCATCCTCGAAGAGTTCGCGCCATCCCAGTGGCGGGAGATTGAAGAACTATACCGCGCACGGAAAATCGGAACCCGAGAGTCCATGGCCCTTCAACTCGCGTTGGTCCGAGCGGACCGAGAAGAGTTGTTGCAGTTCGTCGACCGTATTGCCGTAATCGACGAGACGTTCCGCGAGTTCGTCGAATTCTGTCAGGCGCAGGGGCTGGTCCTCGAAATCGTCAGCGAAGGCCTCGACTTCTATGTGCGGTATCTGCTCCAGAAGTGGGATCTCCAGGTCCCTGTCCGGACGAACCACGCGATTTTCGAAGAGGGTCGGGTGCGCACGGATTACCCATGGGCGGACGCAACATGCAAGTTGTGCGGCACATGCAAGTTGTTACGCCTCTTTGAGCTTCGGACCGCGGGCTACCGAACCGCGTACGTTGGAAATGGACATTCCGACCTTTGCCCCGCGATCGAAGCGGATCTCGTCTTCGCAAAATCCAATCTCGCAGACCTGTGTCGGACGGAACAAATCGATTTCATCCCGTTCGATCGTTTCTCCGACGTTCAGAGAGGATTGGGTGCGTGGGCGTGAGGAACTTTCTCGGCGCATTCGGGCACGTCGCCATGGACTACATCGTGTCCCTCCGCCGCCTGCCGACGCCAAACACCTCGATCGAGATCCTCGACCGGGATCGCTACTTCGGCGGGACCGCCGGAAACCTCGCACGGGCGGCCGCGCGTCTGGGCGTGAAGGTCTCACTGGCGTCGTTCGTCGGGGCCGACTTTCCCGCGGACTATCGAGCCGCTTTGAAGAAGGATGCCGTCGATACGACGGACCTCCGCACGGTTCGCAACGCAAACACGCCCACCGCCTGGGTGTTCTCGGACCCGAAGGGGAACCAGATGGCGATCGTCGACCAGGGGCCGATGAAGGATGGCGGGCGCCTGCCTCTCTTGCGGCACAGCGTCCAAGACGTCGACCTCGTTCACATCGGGACCGGACGACCGGAGTACTACCTGCGCGTCGCGAGACTCGCGTCCTCTCTCGGAAAGACGATCGCATTCGATCCGTCGCAGGAAATCCACTACGTGTACACGCCTCGGCTCTTCCGCGAGCTGCTCCGTCGGTCGACCTACTTATTCGGTAATGAGGCGGAAATCGTCCGGGCAAAGCGGCTGGCACGGGTCACGTCCACCGAAGGGTTGCTCGAGGCCGCGGAAGTGGTCGTGGCCACGCTCGGATCCCGGGGAAGCGCCGTGTACTCCCACGACGGTCGAATTCGGATCCCCCGGGTTCGTCCCCGCGAAGTGGCCGACGTGACCGGGGCGGGCGACGCGTATCGCGCGGGCTTTTACGCAGGCCTGGCTCGTGGGCTCGACCTGCGTCGATGCGCGATTCTCGGGTCCGCGGTCGCAAGTTTCGTCGTGGAAAAGAAGGGGACGCAGTCCAACCTCCCGACGTGGTCCCAAGTTCTCTCCCGAGCGCGGCGACACGCCACGTTCTGACCCTGCCGGGAATTCATTCTGCCGCTTCGCAACCGCGTCCGGCAATCGAAGCGACCGCCGGCGATCTCGCGGAACGAACGCTTGAAATACAAGTTGCGATAGGGTTATATTGCGACAGTAGTTTCTCGGCGCGGTGACCTAGGGATGGCCATCGGGTTCGTGCTCATTAGCACCGCTCCTGCGAAGGAGCACGAAGTGTACAACGAGCTCCTCAAGGTGAAGGAAATCGTGGAGCTCCACCCCTTGTTCGGAGAATACGACCTAATCGCGAAAATCGAGGCCGAAGATTTCAACGTCCTCGGTCAGGTCGTGGTCGACAAGATCCGATCGATCCCAGGAGTCATCGACACGAAGACCCTGACCGGCATCAAGTTCTGAGGGATCACATGAGCGCCTTTTCCGCGTTTGACTGGTTGACGTTTCTGACCATCCTCCTCCTGACCTTCAGTCTCTTCCTGGTCATCACCGGAGCCTTCACCGCGTACTTCGGAAGCGGGAAGAGCCGGAAGATCGGGGTTGGACTGCTCGTGGGCGGCTTGGTCGTCGGGGCGTTGTGGGCGTGGTACGCGGGTCCATTTAGCTCGAGCGTAAACCTGGTCAACATCATCGTCGAGTCGATTGGCGTGATCCTCGCGGCCGTCATCGGAGCCGCCGCGGCGATTGGGCTCTTCCTCTTGGCAATCATGAAGAGCTAGACTATTCGCCGCGCTCCGTCGCGGAAGTCGAAAGCCTTTATCCCAGGAACCCACCTTGTCGTAGACGATGCCCGTCGATGTCCTCATCGTCCTCGGTTCCAAGACGGACGCGGAGGTCGGAAAACAGGCGAGTTCGTTCTTGGACCAGTTCGGCGTCGGATACGAGATGGTGGTCGCCTCCGCGCATCGCACGCCCGACCTCCTTCGCGATCTGATCCGAAACACGACCGCGAAAGTCTTCATCGCGATCGCCGGCCTTTCTGCGGCGCTTCCCGGCACGATTGCGGCCCACACGACGAAACCGGTGATCGGAGTGCCGGTGAGCGGCAAGCTGAATCTGGATGCCGTCCTCAGCGTCTCGCAGATGCCGCCCGGAGTCCCCGTGGCCGCCGTCGGCCTCGACCGGGGGGAGAACGCGGCGATCCTCGCGGTGGAGATCTTGGCGTTGCGGGACGAGCGGCTGGTCGACAAGCTCAAGGAGCACCGCGAGGCGTTGAAGAAATGGGTGCTCGAGGACTCCCGGACGCTGGGCGAATGATGTTCGACGCGACCGCTTTCATCGCCGAACAGACCGAGGCCATCCGCAAGTCCGTGCCGGGCAAGGCGATCATCGCCTGTTCGGGTGGGGTCGACAGCACCGCGGCGGCGGTCCTCGCGAGTCGCGCCCTCGGAGATCGCCTTCTCGCGGTCTACATCGACACCGGGCTCATGCGGAAAGGAGAGACCGAGGACGTCGCGCAGACGTTGAAGGAACTCAGCGTGCGGCACCAGATTGTCCACGCCGCGGACGAATTCTTCGCGGCCCTGCGGGGCATCGTCGACCCGGAGAAGAAGCGGTCCATCATCGGCCGGAAGTTCATCGAGCTCTTCGAGCGAGAGGCGAAGACCTTCGGGGCCGACCACCTGGTCCAGGGGACGATCGCCCCGGACTGGATCGAGAGCGGAGGCCAGCTCCGGGATCGGATCAAGACCCACCACAATGTCGGCGGGCTCCCGGAGAACATGAAGTTGAAGCTCGTCGAACCGCTGCGCGACCTCTACAAGGACGAGGTCCGGGCAGTCGCCCGGGCGCTCGGGGTGAGGGTCTCGGAGCGCCAGCCGTTTCCCGGGCCAGGACTCGCGGTCCGGGTGGTCGGAGAAGTGACGCCGGATCGGGTGGCCCTCGTCCGAGGCGCGTCCGCCATCGTCGAGGAAGAGATCCAGGCCGCGGCCGGCCGCGGTCTCATGCCCCTTCCGTGGCAATACTTCGCCGTCCTCCTGCCGGTGCAGACGGTCGGCGTTCACGGGGATCTTCGCGTGTACGGTCAGACGGTCGCGGTCCGTGCGGTCGACTCGATCGACGGCATGACTGCGGTGTACTCGAAAATCCCCCATGAGGTCCTCGACCGCATCTCGATCCGGATCACGAACGAGGTCGGGGGAATCAACCGCGTCGTGTATGACGTGTCGAACAAGCCCCCCGCGACGGTCGAGTGGGAGTAGCCCGCTACCTCAGGGAAATCTTTTTCTCATCGGGCCGCTACGGGAGTACCATGCGCGTCTACGTCGTCGACAACGGGGGCCAGTGGACGCACCGCGAGTGGCGGGTCCTGAAGTACCTCGGCGCCGAGACGAAGATTGTCGCGAACGACACGCAGGTTTCGGAGCTGGACGGCCTGGACGGGCTCGTGCTGTCCGGCGGCGCCCCCCGGGTCGGGGTGGATCCGGGAAAGATGGGCCGGAACGGGGAGTACCTGGACTCGTTCGACGGCCCCATCCTGGGAATCTGCGCGGGACACCAGTTCATGGCGAAGCACCTCGGGGGCGACGCAGCCCCGGCCAAGGTTCCGGAGTTCGGCAAGTCCATCGTGGAGGTCCACCAACCCGACGTCCTCTTCGAAGGTCTCCCGAATCGGTTCGAGGTGTGGGAGTCCCATAATGACGAGGTCACCCAGCTCCCGCGGGACTTCATAGCCCTCGCAAGCTCCGAGAACTGCGACATCCAGGCGATGCGACACCGCGACCGGCCCCTCTTTGGCCTTCAATTCCATCCAGAGGTCGAGCACACTCAGTTCGGGGCCGACATCTTCCGAAACTTCCTGAAGCTCTGCGAGAGTTCGAAGTGAGGCCCCGTGACGGGCCAGGGTTCCCGCTCCGAAGTCCTGAAAGAAGCGCTCCGCGCCCGCCATGACCAACCGTTCGAGAAAGCCCTGGGTCGCGCGATCCGCCATCTTGGCGGGCGGTACTCGGAGTACCTCGCCCTGATCACGACGGTCCGCGAATATGCCCGCGCCCACGACTTGGACTTGCGACAGGCGGCCCGGGCGCTCGCGGATCAGCCGTAGACGCTCGGGTTCACAACGAATTCAGGCCGGCGACCGGCGAGGACCGTGAGCACTTGCTCCGCGATGATCGATCCCGCCCTCGCCTGGGCCTCGCGGGTCGAGGCACCGAGGTGCGGCGTGAACACCACATTGGGTGCGGTGAGGAGCGGACTCCCGACCGGCGGCTCGGTGTCGAACACATCGACCGCGGCTCCCGATAGCTTCCCGGACCGCAACGCATCGGCGAGCGCCGCTTCCTGCACGATCTCCCCACGGGCGCAGTTCACGAGGATGGCCCCTCGTTTCATCCGGGCGAACTCGGCCGCCGCAACCATCCCTTTCGTCTCGGGGGTCAGAGCGGCGTGGACGCTGACGACATCCGCCTCCCGGAAGACGGCTTCCTTCTCGACAAGACGGATCCCGAGGGTCTCTGCGACCGCCGCGGGGAGATACGGATCGTATGCAATCACGCGCATCCCGAACGCCTGCGCGCGCTTTGCAACCTCGGCGCCGATCCGCCCCGATCCCACGAGGCCAAGGGTCTTCTCAAACAGTTCACGGCCTTCGAGTTTCTTCTTCTCCCACCGCCCTTCCTTGACGGATCGATCCGCCTCCGGAAGGTGCCGGAAGAGGGAGATCATGTGGCCGACCGCGAGTTCCGCGACGCTGATCGTGCTCGCGGTCGGGGCGTTCACGACCGCGATCTTTCGGGCGGTCGCCTCCGCCACATCGATATTGTCCACGCCGACTCCCGCGCGACCCACGACCTTGAGTTTGGGAGCGTGAATCAAGACCGCCTTGGAGACAATCGTCCGGCTGCGGACGATGAGGGCGTGATATCCCGCGACGACATCGAGGAGGCCTTTTGGATCGACCTCCTGCACGTCGACTTCATGCGTTTTCCGAAGGGTGGAAATCGCCTCCGGTTCGAGCCCGTCGGTGATCAGGATTTTCATGTCTGCGCCGGATAAACGCATCCCGATAAAAAGGAGTCACGCCAACAGGGCGAGGACGGTCAGGACGACGAGGGCCAGGAAGAGGACGACGCCGATGAGGAGCATCGTGCGGGTCATCCGCGGATCGGATCCGAAGATGACCGGAATGGGCCCGAGGAACAGGACTCCGCCCCATCGCCGGGCCGGCGGTGCGCCCTCCCGCGAAACTGGCAAGGCGTTTCGGTCCCCCGGCTCTGCGTCGGGGCGGGAAGGCCACAACAAGAACGTCAGCAGGAAACCCGCGAAAGCCAGGAAAACGCCCAAGAAAGCAAGGGGGCCGGTCCCGACGATGACCGGGATGACGAGAACCAAGTACACGTTTGCCTCCCCACGTGACACGGCGAGAGCCATCGTCACCACGCCGGCCCCGATGGAGGCGGGGCCAAGCCAACGGATCAGGCGCACTCCCTACACCATCCCGCGGAGTCGCTAAAGCTTTGCCGCCTTCTTGGGGGCGGTGCGTCGGTACTCCTGGAGCGGGACGACCGCGAGATCCCCCGCGGAGGACTCCTCGATCGCTTGCACCGCAGCCCCAGCGGCTTGGACCGTCGCGATGAAAGGGATGTTCAGATCGACCGCGAGGCGGCGCATCATGTACCCGTCCCGCCGCGCCCCGGTCGAGTTCGTCGGCGTGTTGATGACCAGGCGGATCTCTCCGCGCCGCATGAGCCCGAGGGCGTCCGGGGATTCATTCTCGCTGATCCGGTACACGGTGGTCACGTCCACGCCGTTCTCCCGGAGGAACTGCGCGGTGCCGCGCGTCGCAAAGATCCGCAGGCCTATCCGCGCCAGCCGCTCGACGACGGGGAGGATGGTGGGCTTGTCCTCGTCCCGCACCGTCACGTAGATGGCGCCCTGGGTCGGGAGCGGATTCCCCGCGGCGAGCATCGCCTTGTAGTACGCGCGGCCGAGCGACCGATCGATCCCCATGACCTCTCCCGTGCTCTTCATCTCCGGGCCGAGAATCGTGTCCACGCCGGGGAGGCGCTGGAACGGGAACACGGGAGCTTTCACCGCGACGTGTTTGATTTTCGCCTCACCCACGAGGCCCAACGAGCGGAGCGAATGTCCCAGCATGACCTTCGTGGCGACCTTGGCGAGGGAGATGCCAATCGCTTTCGAGACATACGGCACGGTGCGGCTCGCCCGGGGATTCGCCTCGAGGACGTAAACCACGTCGCCCTGAACCGCGAGCTGGAGGTTCATCAGACCCGCGATGTGAAGGGCCTTGCAGAGCCTGCGCGTAACCGTCCGGATGTCTTCGAGGACGGCCTCCGATAGCGTCTGCGCCGGCAGGACGCAGGCCGCGTCCCCCGAGTGGATGCCGGCCTCCTCGATGTGTTCTTGGATGCCTCCGATGAAGATATCTCGTCCGTCGGCCACGACGTCCACGTCGATTTCGGTCGCGTGAGCCAGATATCGGTCGACAAGGACCGGATGGTCCTTTGAGACGCGCACGGCGGTCTCCATGAACCCCGCGAGGTCTTCCTCCGTGTAGACGATCTCCATGCCGCGGCCGCCCAGCACATACGACGGCCGGACGAGCACGGGATAGCCGATCCGCGCGGCGAGCCCCCGCACTTCGTCGAAGCTGTAGCCCGAGGCCGCGTCGGCTTGGCGAATCCCGAGGCGGCGCATCAAGGCGGCGAACTTACGCCGGTCCTCCGCGAGATCGATCGATGCCGGCGGAGTGCCCAGGATCCGCGTCCGAGAGCGACGTCGGCGCAGCGCGTGCGCGAGCGGCAGCGCGAGGTTGATCGACGTCTGGCCGCCGAACTGAAGGATCACCCCGTCCGGTTTCTCCTCCTCGATGATGTTCAGCACGTCCTCGAGCAGGAGGGGCTCGAAGTACAGCCGGGTGGAGATGTCGAAGTCGGTGGAGACCGTCTCCGGGTTGTTGTTCGCGATGATGGCGGCGACGCCCTCTTCCCGCAATGCGAAGATGCCTTGGACGCAGCAATAGTCGAATTCGACCCCTTGGCCGATCCGAACGGGTCCGCTGCCGACGATCAGGACTTTTCGTCCTCTCAGTCGCGGCGTCTCGCCGGTCGCCTCGTACGTCGAATAGAAGTAGGGCGTCCGCGCCTCAAATTCGCCTCCGCACGTGTCGACCATCTTGTACGCCGCACGCGGTCGACTCCGACGGATCCCCTCTTCAGAACTTCGAGTGAGCGCGGCGAGGGACTCATCCGCGAACCCGGAGCGCTTCGCTTCGGCCAGTAGCGCACGAGTCCGCCGGGACCCTCGAAGACGCGACTCCAGGCGAACGAGGTGCCGGATTTTCTCGATGAAGAACGGGTCCCAGTCCGTGAGCGCCGCGATCTTCTCGGGCGCGAACCCCCGCCGCAACGCCTCGGCAATCGAGAAGATCCGTTCGGATGTGGGCTCCTTCAGCTCTCGGACAATCTCGTCATCGGTCGCGGGAACCGAGTCGAGGCCGACCCGGTCAATCTCGAGGGACCGCACGGCCTTCAGGAAAGACTCCTCGAACGTCCGGCCGATCGCCATGACCTCCCCGGTGCTTTTCATCGACGTGCCGATTCGCCGGTCCACCGTCGGGAATTTGTCGAACGGCCATCGCGGAATCTTCGTGACGACGTAATCGAGGGCGGGCTCGAACGAAGCCAGCGTTTTCCCTGTGACCGGGTTCGGGATTTCGTCGAGGCGGAGACCGATCGCAATCTTGGCCGCGATGCGAGCAATGGGATAGCCGGTCGCCTTCGACGCGAGCGCGGACGAACGGGAGACGCGCGGGTTCACCTCGATGACCCGATACTCCCCCGTCCTCGGATGGACCGCGAACTGGATGTTGCATCCGCCTTCGACGCCCAGCGCGCGGATGATTCGGAGCGCGGCCGATCGCAATGTCTGGTGGTCCGTATCGCTCAGGGTCTGGGCCGGCGCGACAACGATCGATTCGCCCGTATGGATCCCCATCGGATCGAGATTCTCCATGTTGCAGATCGTGATGCAATTGTCCGAGGCATCGCGCATCACCTCGTACTCAAATTCCTTCCAGCCGAGGACCGACTCCTCGACGAGCACTTGCTTGATCCGAGAGTAGGCGAGGCCGAAGCCCACGATTCGTTCGAGGTCTTCTGGGGAGTGGGCCACCCCACTCCCGGCTCCTCCCAACGTGTATGCCGCGCGGACGATCGCCGGAAAGCCGATTTCCTCCACGAACCCGCGAGCCGACTCGAAATCGGAGGCGGCGCGGCTCCGCGGAATCGGCTCGCCGATCGAACGCATGAGGCTTGCGAATCGTTCGCGGTTCTCGCCCGCCGTGATCGCCTCGAGCTTCGTCCCGAGCAGCTCCACGCCGTGCCGTTGGAGAATGCCCGCGTCGGCGAGCTCGCTGCACAAGTTCAGCGCGGTCTGCCCGCCCATCCCGCTCAAGATCCCCTGCGGTCGCTCTTTCGCGATCACCTTCTCGAGAAATTCGATGGTGAGCGGTTCCACGTAGACCGCGTCCGCCGTTTCTGGGTCCGTCTGGATCGTCGCGGGGTTGCTGTTCACTAAGACGACCCGCACGCCTTCTTCTCGAAGGGATCGACAGGCCTGCGTCCCGGAGTAATCGAATTCGGCGGCTTGCCCGATGACGATGGGTCCGGAACCGACCACCATCGCGGTCCTAACGTCGCCGCGCTTGGGCATCGGCCCCACCCCCTCCGCCCGTGCCTAGGCCCCCTTGAGTTCCGCCACGAAATCTCGGAAGATGTACTCGTTGTCCCACGGCCCCGGCCGCGCCTCGGGATGGTACTGCACGGAGAA
>Ga0209377_1001679_pt1 | contig 14798 bp, 13 predicted proteins | sample GraSoiAngelo_141_FD_185898 | JGI IMG/M metagenome (GOLD analysis project Ga0209377, IMG submission 185898) | Grasslands soil microbial communities from the Angelo Coastal Reserve, California, USA - 14_0929_12_40cm (SPAdes) (version 2) | ecosystem: Environmental > Terrestrial > Soil > Grasslands ...
GTTGCGGTCCCGCCGACATAGACCGCTGCGGAAAGTATCCACCAAAGTTTAATCGTTTCCGGAAATACTGGCCGTACGCTGGTCACTTGGGAAGCGCGCTCTTACCTCGAACGGCCGCGGAAACGGAAGGGGACTGACCATGGAAGTGGCCATCGTCGCATGGATTCTCAGCGGAATCATCTCGGCCGTGAGTGCCTGCAACAACGGCCGGTGCACTTTATCCGAGTTTTTCATCTTCCTTCTGCTCGGGCCACTGGGCTCAGCGCGCAGGTCTAAGCACGCGCGGCACCGCGAGATGTTGGAAAAGTTCCACGTGCACCGCAGCCAAACTGTAAAGCCGATCTGGAATCGCGCCAGCGGTCGCCGGTAGAGACATTTCAGGGAGGCGGCAGCACCTTGGGGGAGGGTATTGTATGCCGTCCTAGGCCAAGCCGAGCCCCCTTCGGGCGTGACCACGGCTTGCTCTGCTGTGCCTCGACGCCCCTGTATCGGGCGTTGAGGCGCTCCACGATCGCGCGATCAGTTGGCATCGGTCAGTGCTAGGCGTCTTTTCTTCTTCGACTTCTTCATGGAGCTAACGAGACCTTCTGCTTTGGCCGGTTCACTTTGAGATGAGTGACCAGCGCCGTCATCTTCTCAATCTCCCATCGTCCGCTTTCCCATTCGGGATCGTCGCGGAGTCGGTTGTGTAACGTTCTGAGACCGTCGCGCAGCCGCGGGATCAATGCCTTCCGATCCTCCGGGTCCGGGAACAACTGATCCGCCATGCTCGTAATGGACTTCTTCCAAAGCTCGCCGGTGGGAAGCAGCGCGGCGTAGGCGGTGAGCTCTTCGAAGGCTTGCTCGAAACGATCGTGGTCCATGTCTGCACCTCCTTCCCACCATGGCACGGAGCCGCGCGCCGGCCCTTTACGATTCGAGCCCCCGATTCATAGGGGCAAACAGCGGAGATGACACAATCCTTAGGTCGTCCCAGGGGCCGGCTGGACTGACCGTGCTCCCCTCCAGGGAGGCCATCGACTGGTTTGTAGACCGAGCCGAAGGCGATCATCGCGCTCGGGACACGTGCCTGGGACGCTTGCCTGCTGCTGGCCGAGCGGTACGGGCAGCCATCCCTGGGAGGACGCTCGCCGCACATCGGCCCGCGGCCCACATCACGACCTCCGGCGCCCGAATGAGACGCCGGTCCACGTGACGTTCTTGCCGGGAAAACGCAACGAGGCGTTCGCCGAGCGCATGGCCGCGTTCGGGGACGACGTAGACGTCGCCGACTTCGTCCAGACATTGATCCAGCAGCGCGCGGTACTCGGGTCCCGCTCCACGTTCTTCAGGACCACTCAGGCACCGCAGCTCTCGATGCGTCGGAGGAAGTACCCCGAAAATCGGTGTGGGGGACTCCACTATCGCGATGTCGTCGCTGGCGGCGCGCTGGGATCGTTGCCGCTCAGGTGAGGATGACACTTGCTGGCGTCGTCCGGCTTTGTTAGCCTCCGCCCGTCAAACGCGCCCCGGGGTGTCCACGAGGGCCCGGGAAGGCGGTGTGGCCTGGGATGAGCGCGACGACTACTGCGGGACGTCTCCTCGTCGTCGGTGGCGTGTCGAGCGGCGTCGGCAAGACCACCGTCACGCTCGCACTGCTCGAGGCCCTTCGCCGGCGCGGGCTCACGGTCCAGGCCTTCAAGGTTGGGCCCGACTTCATCGATCCCGGGTTTCACGAGGTCGTGACGGGCCGCGGATCCTACAACCTCGACGGCTGGATGTGCGGGCGCGACCACGCGACCGCTACGGTAGCCCACTACGCCGGCGACGCCGACCTCGCGCTTGTCGAAGGGGTGATGGGGTGCTTCGACGGGCTCGACGGCCTCAGCGAGGATGGCTCGACCGCCCAGATGGCGAAGTGGCTGAATGCGCCGGTCGTCCTGGTGCTCGACGCGCAAGCGCAGGCGCGGAGCGCGGCCGCCGTCGTCTTCGGATTCGAGCAGTTCGATCCAGCTATGAAGCTGGCGGCGGTGATCGCCAACCGGGTCGGCGGTGAGACGCACGCGCGCTGGATCCGGGAAGCCGTCGCAGCGCGTTGCCGAGCCCGCGTCGTGGGCGCGATCCCGCACGACGAGCACGTGGCATTGGCCGAACGGCACCTCGGGCTGGTGTCAGCGGGCGAGGGCGGGTTGACGGTCGAGAAGCGGCAGCGCCTGGCCGATCTCATCGAGCGCACGGTCGATCTCGACGATTTACTGAGCCTCGCTGCGCCGTTGCCGGTGCCGGATCCAGCCGCCCCGAGCCCTGGTTTGCGCCGTTCGCCGCGGACCCGGATCGGCATCGCCCACGATGCAGCATTCTGCTTCTACTACCGGGACAACCTCGCGCTGCTCGAAGCTGCGGGTGCGGAGCTCGTTTACTGGAGCCCGCTCAAGGACACGGTTCTTCCAGCGGTCGACGGTCTCTACTTCGGCGGCGGCTATCCGGAGCTCTACGGGGCGACACTCGCGGCGAACAGGGCGATGCTGACCGCGGTGCGGTCGCTGGCGTCCGAAGGCCGGCCGATCTACGCGGAGTGCGGCGGGCTCATGTACCTGGCTGACGCGATCGAGGACCTCGACGGCGCGACCCACGGAATGGTCGGACTCCTGCCCGCGACGGTGCGCATGCGACCCCGCCGCCTGTCATTGGGCTATACGGAGGTCACGCTGTACGGGGAATCGCCACTGGGTCAGATGGGCGGCATCGCCCGCGGCCACGAATTCCACTATTCTTCGCTCGACCCCGTGCCTTCACGGATCCCGCGCGCCTACCGATTGCGCCGTCGCCAAGGCGAGGAGCGCGCCGAAGGCTATCTGATCGGCAACGCGCTGCTGAGCTACGTCCATCTGCATTTCGCCTCGAATCCCGGACTGGCGCGGAGCTTCGTGACGGCCTGCGCCGGCGATCGTGCGACGACCTGATGGGTTTGGCGATGCCTCGAGCGTCCGTTGTGATGATGTGTGGCTTGCCGGCGTCGGGGAAGACGACCACTGCCGGGCAGTTGCACTCGTACGCCGGCGGAGCGCTCATTCGCAGTTGCGATGTCTACGCGGATCTGGGCATCCGGTTGCCGGACTGGGTCGCGAGGACCCGGGGCTTCACGATCGACGTTGACGAATACGATCGTGTCCGTGACCGGGCGTACGAGGAGATCGCGTGCCGCCTCGAGCACCGCCTCCAGTCAACCGGCCTGGTGATCCTCGATGCCGTCTATGGTGAGCGCGCGAAGCGGAGCGCGGTTTGTTCGCTCTGTCGCTCGCACGGAGCCGATCTGACGCTGGTCCACTGCCGCTGCGACGACCCGAACGAGGTGGCGCGGCGATTCGCCCGGCGTCGCGGACGCGAGAACGTCCCGGAGCGCGAAGCAAGCGACCGGTCGGTCTTTCGAGACATCGAGCGCCGGTGGGAGGATCCTCACGCCGACGTGTCCATAGGAGGCGGGCCTGCGCCGATCATCACGGTCGATACGTCACGCGAGCCACGGATCATCGGCGTCTCCGCGCCCTCGTGGTTGGCGGATCGCCTGCGGGCGGTGTTCTCGAAGGCTATCGAGCGGGCTTGATCTTCTGTCGGTACAGGTCGACGGCCTCTCGGATCGTCCTCTCGGCATCCGCCGGTCCTCGCATATCCCCGACGCTCACGGCCTTGTGCTCGAGCACCTTGTAGTCGAGAAAGAACCGTTCGACCTCCACCAGGCGGTGAGGCGGCAGCTCCGAGATATCCCGGTAATGGGCGTATTCGGGGTCGTCCGCGTGGATCGCGATGATCTTGTCGTCGGGACCCTTGTCGTCGACCATCGTCATCACGCCGATCGCCTTCGCTCGCAGGATGCAGAGGGGGACGACCGGCTCCTGCCCGAGAACCAGGACGTCGAGAGGGTCGTTGTCGAGGCAATAGGTCTGCGGCAGAAAGCCGTAGTTCGCCGGGTAGTGAACCGCGCTGTACAGGACCCGATCGAGCCACAAGAGGCCCGTACGCTTGTCGAGCTCGTACTTCACCTTCGAGCCTTTCGGGATCTCGATGATGGCGCGAAAACCACTCTCGATTGCGTCACCGAGCTCGACGTCGTGCCAGGGGTGCATGGATCCGCTCCTCTCGTCTCGGGGAATCTCCCTACTCATCGTACCAGTCCGGAGTTGCCGCGGGGCTCCACCCCTTGCATCGAGTCGCCATTTATCCCAATCGGCATATGTTGAAATCAGGCACGCAGTCCGAACCGGGAGGAGATGGAAACGATGCGACGGATCGTCGTGTTCAACTGGCTCACGGCGGACGGGTACTTCGCCGGGCCCGACGGAAGCTTGCAACTTCTTCCCGGAGGAGGCTCCCGCAGAAACCGGCGAGGCTTTGAACCACTTCTTCTGCGTCAAGTCCTGACGGACTCTAGTCGGTCGACGGCGCGCTGCCGGGGCTCCGACGGTCAGTCGCGCATTGTAAATCCGAACAGCCGAGCGGCGTTCAACCCCAGCACCTTGGCCCGGCCGGCGTCGGAGAGATGGCCCATGGTGCGCTCGATCGCCTCGGCCGAGTGAGGCCACGTGCCCTCGTGGTGCGGGTAGTCGTTGCCCCACATGAAGTTGTCGACGAGGCCGGTGGTCTCGGCCAGTCCCAGCCCGGCCGGGTCCTCCTGGAACGATGCGAACCCGTGCTCGCGGAAATACTCGCTGGGCAGCTTCGCCAGCTTGGGACGGACCCAGAAGTGATGCTTCTTGTAAGCCTCGTCCATCGCGTCGAGCAGCCACGCCACCCAGCCGATGCCGGCTTCGATCGTCGCGAAGCGCAAGCGTGGGAAGCGCGAGAGCACGCCGGAGGCGCAGAGATTGGCCACCGGCTCGATCGTCGGCGAGAGCGAGTGCGAGACGTAGTTGATGACGGCGCCGCCGTTGCCGCGCGACGCGCGCGGGTCGCGGCCGGTCGACACGTGGAAGGTGATCGGCAGATTGGCGTCCTGGATCGCCGACCACAGCGGGTCGAACACCGGCAGGTTGTAGTTCGGATGGTCGACGTCGTGGGCGCCCCACACCGGCTTGCAGGGCAGGGTCAGCAGGCGGAAGCCGAGCTTCGCCACGCGCTGGACTTCGGCGATGGAACCCTCGAGATCAGCGGTGGCGATGGCCGCCGCCGGCGACATACGATGGTTGTAGCTTGCGAAGACCTCCCACGCCCATTCGTTGTAGACGCGGCACTGGGCCATGGCGAAGGCGCCGTCGGGCGTGGCCCACATCGACAGCCCCTTGTTGGGGAAGATCACCTCGGCGTCGATGCCGTCGCGATCCATGTCGCGCAGACGCTGCTCGGGCTCGGCGCCGGCCAGCTCCCTCAGGCGGTCCTCGCCCTCGAGCTCATCGGTGCGCAAGCGGTCCGGGCGGTGGCCCTCGGAGACCCGCCACTTCACTCCATTGGCGTCGACGATGACGCGCGGTATCCGCTCGCGATACTTGGCGTCGATCCGGATGGCCCACAGATCGGCCGGCTCGTTGGCGTGAGCGTCGGCGGAGACGATGAAATACTTCCGGGGATCGCCGACCCGCGCGCTGCGCGGCCAGCCGGCGTGGCCGGGAGTCTTCGTGCGCCAGACGTTGGGCTCGTTGATGGTCAGCTCACTCGTGCTCATCGCGTTGCTCTCCAGTGCACCAGTGTGAACGGCGGCGTCGCGTCGTCGTGGGCCTCGAACACGGCCTCGACCGGCGCATCGATCTGAACCGCCTGCATCGGATCGCCGAGAAGATTACCGATCATCCGCACGTTGCCGGCGTGCGGCAGCTCCACCAGCACGACCACGTACGGCGCGTGCCCGCGCAGGGCCGGATGCACGGGATGGTGCGCCCGCTCCCACGAGTAGATCTTGCCGCGAGGCTCGACCGCCGTCCATTCCAGGTCGAAGGCCAGGCAGTGATGACAGATCCATTCCGGGCCCCACTGCCAGCCGCGGCACGCCCGGCAGCGCTGGATGCGCAGCTCGCCGGCCCGTGTCCCTTCCCAGTACGGCGCGTCGAGCCCGTCGGGCTCATAGTAGGCCGGCGCGTTCACAGCACGTCCCCGGTGCCGATCAACATGCTCGAGACCGGCGTGACCATTGGGCCCGAGATGACCATGGCCACGCGCGCGCCGGGCACCGGGTTCGACGACTGGCCGCGCAGCTGGCGCACGGCTTCGATCTGCAGCTCGAGCCCGTGCATGTAGCACTCGGCCAGGTTCCCGCCGCTCGTGTTCAGCGGCAGCCGTCCACTCGGCGCGATCAGGTTGTCGAGCGTGAGGAACTCGTTGGCTTCGTCAGCCGTGAAGAAGTCGTGCTCGACCAGGCTCATGAGCACGCCGCCGGTGAAGTTCTCGTAGCTCTGCACGACCGAGACGTCCTTGGGCATCACCCCGGCCATCGCGTAGAGGTGCGGCGCGACCGTCGTGAAGGAGGACGACGCGTAGGTCGGCGCGTTGTGACCGCGCGCCGCGTTGCGGTACTCCGAGCCCTGGGCGACGCCGAGCAGGTAGGCCGGTCGCTGGCGCATGTCGCGCGCGCGCTCGGCCGAGACCAGGATCAGCGCGGCGGCGCCGTCGTTTTCCATGCAGCAGTCGAAGAGCCGGAACGGCTCGACGATCCATCGCGACTGATCGTAGGCGTCCGGAGTGAGTGGTCGCCCGTGCATCACGGCCCGCGGGTTGTTCTGCGCATGGTGATACGAGGCCAGCGCGATGGCGCGCTGGGCGCCGGGCCCGATGCCATGATCGCGCATGAAGCGCATCACCCTCATGGCGAAGCGCTGTGCCGGCGAGATCAGCCCGTAGGGGAACGTCAGCGCGGCTTCGCCGGAGGCGGTGGCCGCGGGCGGCGCGGCGCCGAACCGCTGGAACTGTCCCTGGGCCAGGGCCCGGAAGACGACGACGCAGTCGGCGTAGCCGGCGGCGATCGCCGCCGCCGCGTTGCCGACGGCCGCCGAGCCGCCGCCCCCGCCGCCGCCCCACTGCATGTTCGAGAACCGCAGCTCGGGAATGCCGAGCGCGGCGGCCAGGCGCGAGGGGTCGTTGCGGTCGTTGCTGTACGACGCGAAGCCGTCGATCGCCCTCGGATCGAGGCCGGCGTCGGCACAAGCTGCCAGGATCGCCTGCAGCGCCAGCTTGACCTCGGGCTCCGGAGCCTGCCCGTGCTTGTAATAAGCGGTCTCGCCGACGCCCACGATCGCCACCCGCCCGCGGATGCTTCGGGCGGACGGGCCAAGGCGTTCGGATTCGGGAACCACGTTGCGCATTGGGTTCGGTGAGCTATGGTAGCCGAACGCTCAGACGCGCACCAGCACTGGACGGCGGATCGCTTGCCTCAGTTCGACGTGCTGCTCGTCGGCCTGACGCGGCCTCCGCTGGTCTCGTAGTCCCGCACGGCTTTCTTCAAGTCCGAGTACTCCTCGCACGGGAAGAAGCAGAGCTTGTCGAGAACGGCGAGGTGCTCCTTCGCCTTGGGCAGATCACCGAGCACCAGGAAGGCTTCGCCGATGTACTCGTGGGCGCTCCGGTGCTTTGGATCGATGGCGAGAGCCTTCTCGTAAATCGCAATGGCCCTGACCGCGTCACCGCGCTGGCGAGTACTGTAAGCGAGCCAGTTGTAGGCGTTCGCATTCCGGTCATCCCGGGCGACCACGTCCTCGAAGCAGCGGATCGCCGTCGAATAGTCTCCGCGCTTGACGGCTTTCACGCCCTCGGCGTAGGTGGGATCCTCTTGCGCCGCCGGCGCGGTCGGCCTCGAGGGATCGGCCCCGACGGACCGCGCCGTCCCGAAGAGCGAACCCACCATCAGGAGTGCCACCGCGAGCCACATAGGCTGCCTTCTCAAATGATACTTCCGCCGCCGCCGGGGTCGTGTAATGCGGCCTTGCAGACAACAAATGCCCCGGAGGAGTTGTTCCCTCCCCCCCGGGGCAGCGGCTAGCGCGCGATCTTTCGTGCCGTCCCCTCGAACACGTTTCCCGAGTTGTTGGGATTGAGGTTGGTCTGGATCATCCAGATCCTCGCGCCCTTGAGCGGGATGAACAGGTTGAAGGCATTGCCACTGGAAAACGTGAGGGTGCCCAGGCACACGTCGTCGGGCGGGACGAGCTCCGCGACGGTATACGTCCCGGGCGCGCCGGGCGATGCGGAGGTGATGGCGCCGTTCACGCTCAACGTCACCGACGGGACCGTGACGGTGCCATCGCCGTTGAAGCGGATCAGCTCGACGATGGCCTTGGGGATCGCGGCCGCTCCCGGCGGGGTCACGAATCCGGTCGCCGAGAACACATAGAGGCCATCCAGCGTAGCCAGCGAGCAGCCGGGCTCGTGCCCCAAGGCCGGACTCCCTGCCGCGAGGATCAGCAGGATGACCAGCACCGCACCGGGAAGCCGAGAAAGGTACTTCGTCCGCATCGCGATCTCCTCTCCACATCTCGAGATAGCCGCTGACCCCGGCCGACCACCGGGTCGCGACAACGCCCGTTGACGCATTCGAGGTGCCAGACTAGACTGCCGAAATCTCGCGGGGTTACAGGGGCTGGAGCGACCGAATTCGCCGGATTGGGCGATCTTCGTCGCTCGCTGAGCAGGCGCCGCGCCGTCGCGGCAGAGGCAGGAGCGAATGACCACTCGCCTTGCGCTCGCCGAGCTGATCGGACGTAGCGCTGCGCTCGACAACCTGAGAACGCAGATGCGGCGGCTGGCTCAAAGCTCGGAGCGTGGCCGCTTGCCGTCCGTGCTGTTGCTCGGCGAGACCGGCACGGGAAAGGGACTCGTCGCGGGACTCCTCCACCGGACGGGGCGACGGGCCGCCGGGCCGTTCATCGACATCAACTGCGCCGCGATTCCCGAGACACTGCTCGAGGCGGAGCTGTTCGGGTTCGAGCGTGGAGCCTTCACCGACGCGCGGGTTGCCAAGCGAGGGCTGATCGAGGCCGCGCATCAGGGCACGCTCTTTCTCGACGAGATCGGCGAGCTTCCCGACGCCCTGCAGGTGAAGCTGCTGACGGCCATCGAGTCGCGCCAGGTGCGCCGACTCGGGAGCACACGCAGCGAGGCGGTCGACGTGTGGATCATCGCGGCCACCAGCCTCGATCTGGCGGCCGCGATGCGCGCCGGCCGATTCCGCCGCGAGCTCTACCACCGGCTCTCGACGGTGGTGGTCACGCTGCCTCCGTTGCGCGCGCGCGAAGGCGATGTCATCGAGCTGGCCGAGCACTTTCTCGCCCGGTCCGCCCTCGAGCACGGTGTCCCGGCGAAGCGGCTCGACGAGGGCGCGTACGCGGCACTGCGAGCCTACCCGTGGCCGGGGAATATTCGGGAGCTCGGCAATGTGCTCGAGCGCGTCACTTTGCTCGAGGACAGTCCGGTCATCACCGCGGCCATGCTGGCGCTCGACGGCCGCGCCGGCGGTAGAGAATCGGGGACCACCCTGGTAACCCCGCGGTCGGCCGAAGCCCTGCGCGCCGAGGAGCGGCAACAGCTCGTCGAGGCGCTCGATCGCTCGCGCGGCAACATCACGCGCGCCGCCGCCCACCTGGGAATCCATAGGAACACGCTGCGATACCGCCTGGCGAAGCACGAGCTGACCCCGCGCGCCCCGGCGTCCGACGGCGAGGGCGTCCAGCCGGTGACGCCCGGCGTCGTCACGACCTCGCCCGCCGCGCCGGCGGCGAAGGTGATTCGATGGGAGGAACGGCTGGTCGCCGTCCTCGGTGTCTCGATCGTCGCGGCGGTCGGCGCCACGTTCGACCTCGCCGCGATGATTGCGGATCTGATCCAGCTGGCGACGAGCTTTGGGGCTCGCATCGAGCAGTTCTCGCCGTCCGAGCTGGTGGCCGTCTTCGGGATCGACCCCATGGAGGACGCTGCCCGCCGCGCAGTGCTCGTCGCTCAGGCGATGCTCCAGGCTCTGCTGAGATCCGACGACAAGCGGCACGGGCGCTTCGCCGTCCACGTCGGCTCGTACTTGATCGCGCGCGCCGGCATCGTCACGGGCCTCGATGCGCATGCTCACCGCCAGGCGGCGGATGCCGTGAGCGATCTCCTGAAGCGGACCCGGCCGGACGAAATTCTCGTCGATCCGGCCGCCGCGCGGCTTCTCGAGCGCCACTTCGCTCTCGAGGCCGCGGACGACGGCCGGGCCGATCTGGCGCGGGTCGCTGGGCGGCAGCGCCGGGGCTTCGAGGTGGGCGGGCGGACGCTGAGCCCGTTCGTCGGACGCGCAGGCGATCTCGACTCCATTCACGCGCTGATGACGCGGGCGGAAAACGGCGAGGCGCAAATTCTGGGGCTCGTGGGTGAGCCGGGCGTGGGCAAGTCGCGTCTTCTCTTCGAGCTGATTCATTCCCGTCGCGTGGAGGGCTGGCTCATCCTCGAGACGCGGTCCTCGTCGTACGGCGCCGCGACGCGCGACTTGCCGGTGGTCGACCTCGCTCGGAGCTATTTTCGGATCAGCGATCGTGACACGGCGCGAGACATCCGGGAAAAGGTGACGGGGCGACTCCTCACCTTGGATCGCGCGCTGGAGCCGACGCTCCCGGCGCTCTTTGCCCTCCTCGAGCTCACGGTCGACAACCCGTCGTGGCAAGCGCTCGATCCCTCCCAACGACGCCGCCGCACGCTCGATGCGGTCAAGCGACTTCTGGAGCGTGAGGCGCGGATCAGGCCGCTGCTGATCGTGTTCGAGGACCTCCACTGGGTCGATCCCGAGACCCAGGCGTTTCTCGACACGCTCGTCGACAGCGTGGCTAGCGCGCGGCTCCTCCTCGTGGCCAGCTACAGGCCCGAGTATCGTCACACCTGGGCCGACAAGCCCAACTACACCCAGCTTCGACTCGATCCGCTGCCCCCGGAGAGCGCGGATGCGCTCCTCGGCGCCGTCCTCGGTCGCGATGCCTCGCTCGATCCGCTCAAGCAGCTCCTAATGGCCAGGACCGGACGCAACCCGCTCTTCATCGAGGAGAGCGTGCAGACCCTCGTCGAGACTCGCGGCCTGGCCGGCGATCGAGGTGCCTATCGGCTCACCCAATCGGTGGATGCTATCCAGGTGCCGGCCACGGTCCAGGCGATCCTCGCGTCACGCATCGATCGTCTGCCCGCCGAGGACAAGCGACTGCTCGAGATGGCGGCGGTCATCGGCTGGGCGGTTCCCCTCCCGCTGCTCCAGGCCATCGCGGAAGGTGACGACGCGCTGGCGGGGCGCCTGGGCCGCCTCCAGGCTGCGGAATTCCTCTACGAGACGAGCGCGGCGCCGGACATCGAGTACGCGTTCAAGCACGCCCTGACGCACGAGGTCGCGTACGGCAGCGTGCTCGGGGAGCGTCGTCGTGAGCTGCACGCGCGGATCTCGGCGGCGATCGAGCGGCTCCATGGCGATCGTCTCACCGAGCACCTGGAGCGTCTGGCCCATCACACGGCCAGGGGAGAGGTGTGGGACAAAGCCCTGACGTACTCACAGCAGGCCGCCGAGAAGGCCATGGCGCGCTCGGCCTACCGCGAAGCGGTCGGTCATTTCGAGCAGGCCTTCAATGCGCTGCGCCACCAGTCGCCGGAGCGTGACACGCGCGAGCTGGCCATCGATCTGCGACTGGGCCTTCGCTCGGCGCTGGTGCCGTTCGGCGAGCACGCGCGAATCCTGGCGACCCTGCACGAAGCCGAGGATCTCGCCGAGGCTCTCGGCGACCATCGTCGACTGGGGCAGGTATGTGTGTCTCTCTCGTACCATTGCTGCGCCAACGGGGCGTACGACGACGCCAAGGCCGCTGCCCGGCGCGCCCTCGCGCTCGCCACCCGCGATGGCGAAGGCGCGCTGCAGGCGCTGGCGAATCAGTACGTCGGTCTGGCCCATCAGGCGCAGGGTGACTTTCGCCGCGCCATCGAGTGCTTCGCGCAGACCGCGGCGTTCTTCGACGGGTCGCGCCGCTACGAGCGCTTCGGCCGGGTCATCCTGCCGGCGGTGAGCGTCCGGGCCGACCTCGCCGCCTGCCATGCCGAGCTCGGCACGTTCGCCGAAGGCCGTGCGATCGCGGGAGACGCGGTCGAGATCGCCGAGGCGGTCGGTCACCACACCAGCCTGATGATGGCCTATCGCGCGTTGGGGTTGCTGTTGCTCCGCCAGGGCGATGTCGGTGCGCTCAGCTTGCTCGAACGCGCCGTCACCATCTGCGAGGACGCCGAGCTGCCGGTCTATTTCCCCTGGATGGCGGCGACTCTCGGCGCGGCGTACACGCTCGCGGGGAGGGCGGACGACGCCGTGCCGCTGCTCACGCGCGCGATGCAGCAGACGACGACCACGGAGAGGGACGCGCTCAGTCGGCTCGGCCTCGCCGAGGCACAACTACTGGCGGGCCGACTGGAGAAAGCGGCGCCCCTGGCGGAGCGGACGCTCGCGCTCGCCACCGAGCACGACGAACGGGCCAATCAGGGCTATGCCTTGCGTCTTCTCGCAGAGATCGCCGCACAACGGCAGCCGCCGGAGTGGGAGGAAGCTCTGGCACGCTATCGGCAGGCGCAGGCGCTCTCGAGCGACATCGGAATGCGCCCGCTAGCTGCACATTGCCACCTCGGGCTCAGCCGGGTCTATCGACGCCTGGACCGATCCGCCGACGCGGAAATGCACCGGACGACCGCCATCACGATGTACCGCGAGATGAATATGCGCCTTTGGCTGGAACGGAGCGAGGAGCGCTGACTATCGACTGCTACTGCTCGGGCCGGGGAGGAACCTTGATCCACGCCTCGCTACACGTCGGGACGCTCGGGTAGTAGGCCTTGGTGCTCGGGCAGTAGTACCAATACGACTCGGGCTGGGCAGGACGCTCGACGTACACCGGTGGCTCTTGCACGAGCGGAGGCGGCGCGTAACCGTAGTAAGGCGGCGGGTAGTACCACCAGGGATCCCAGCAGCAGCCGGGGCCGATCACGACGACGCCGTGGCCCCGGAACCCACCGTGATGGAACCCGCGGTCCCACGCGAAGACCGGAACGGCAAGCGTCGCCACGATCAGAATCACGAGGAGCGAAACAGCGGCTGCTTTTCTCACTTCGCCCTCACTGTCCAACAGCTTAGACCCCAGGTTGCTGGGGTGTCAAATTAGCCTCGCCATGTGAAGCGGATCGAAACCGCGCACCGGTGGCGACCCCGGCGCGCGGCCTCGAGACGACGTTTGCACCTGGCTGCGACTGGGCGTTTCCAAGAGCCGGATCGCTCACGTTGTCGCGGCCGTTCTCCAGGTGACCAGCGAGACGGCGGAGAAAGCCTGGATCTGCATCAGTCACCACCGAGAGGTCGTACCAGCCGAAGCTCTTTGCGACTCCTCGATGTCGACCGACATCGTGACGCCACACTCCGGTAGCCGGTTCTTAACGGGGGATTGGCGCGCGTCGGTGGTCACACTGGTGGTCGTGGCTCGCCACGTGTGCATCGTGACCGAAACCTATCCGCCGGAGATCAACGGCGTCGCGTCCACGCTCGCGCAGCTCGCGTCGGGAATGCGCGAGCGCGGCCACACCGTCTCGCTCGTGCGCCCGCGTCAGCCGGCGGTCGATCTCTCGCGCAGAGCATCAGAGCCCAGGACCTTGCTCGTGGGCGGTATGCGGCTGCCCGGCTACAAAGGGCTGCGGATGGGATTTCCCGCCGGCGCCGCGCTTCGCACGGCGTGGAGCCGGAGTCGGCCCGACGCGGTCTACGTCGCGACCGAGGGGCTGCTGGGCTGGTCCGCGGTGCGCGCCGGTGCCGCGCTGGGAATCCCCGTGTACAGCGGGTTTCACACGAATTTCGACCGGTACATGCAGCACTATGGCGCGGGCTGGCTGCGACGCCCGATGGCCGCGTACCTCCGTCGATTTCACAACACGACCGCCGGCACGCTGGTGTCGACACCGCGCCTCTCCGCCGAGCTCGCGGCCGCCGGCTTCGAGCGCCTGGGCGTGCTCGGCCGCGGCGTCGACGGCGCGCGCTTCGATCCGGCTCGCCGCTCGGCGGCGTTGCGCGCGGAGTGGGGCGCGGCGCGCGGCGAGCTGGTCGTCCTCTATGTGGGGCGACTCGCACCGGAGAAGAACGTCGAGCTCGCGGTCACGGCGTACCGGGCGATGCAGCAGGTGCGCTGCGATCTTCGCCTCGTGGTGGTCGGTGACGGCCCTCTGGGCGCGGCGCTCGCGCGTTCGCATCCCGATCTGGTCTTCCGTGGCTTCCGGACGGGCGAGGACCTCGCCGCGCACTACGCCTCCGCCGATGTCTTTCTGTTTCCCAGCGAGACGGAGACGTTCGGCAACGTGACCCTGGAGGCGATGGCCAGCGGCCTCGCCGTCGTCGCCTACGACTACGCCGCGGCCCGGGTGCACATCGAGAACGGCGTGACGGGCGCGCTGGCACACCCGGGCGACGCGCGCGGCTTCGTCGACGCGGCGGTGGCGCTCGCGCGCAGCCCCGAGTCGCTGCCGGCCATGCGCCGGCGCGCGCGCGCCGCGATGGAGGCCGTCGACTGGTCGCGTGTGGTCGGGCGCTTCGAGCAGCTCCTGCTGGGGGATGCCGGTCGAGAGGAGGACGAACGTGGCGAACAACGTGCTCTGGGTGGTTCTAGGCCTGTGCCTCGCCGCCGCGGCCGTGATCGTGGCGAGGAAGCTCGTGACCTTCCTCTTCACGCTGCGCGCTCGAGCGCTGACGCCGATGCTGCGCGCCGTGTGCGACGAGGCCGGCGTGCCGCTGATCTTCGACGAGGTCTACACCGGCTTCCGGCTCGCCCCGGGAGGGGCGCAGGAATACTTCGGGGTGCGTGCCGACATGGTCGTGTACGGCA
>Ga0209377_1001682_pt1 | contig 14792 bp, 11 predicted proteins | sample GraSoiAngelo_141_FD_185898 | JGI IMG/M metagenome (GOLD analysis project Ga0209377, IMG submission 185898) | Grasslands soil microbial communities from the Angelo Coastal Reserve, California, USA - 14_0929_12_40cm (SPAdes) (version 2) | ecosystem: Environmental > Terrestrial > Soil > Grasslands ...
ACAGGGCGCTGCAAGACGGGTCGGCCCTCAAGGTCCAGGCCTATTTCGACAGAACCCGCCGGATCGTGCCGGGAACTTTCGGTGAGCTTCTCGACACGTACGATATTGATGCGCAGCACCGCTTCCAGTGGGGCACGCGTAACGAGATCGTCTGGGGCGGGGGCTACCGCCTGATGCACGACGCTGTCACCAATAGCGCAGTTCTTGCGTTTCTTCCCAATGTCAAGAGTCTGCAACTGATCAATGTCTTCCTCCAGGACAGCATCGCACTCCGCGAGCGCCTGCAACTGACGGTCGGAACGAAGCTCGAGAGCAACAGCTACACCGGATGGGAAGTCCAGCCCAGCGCTCGGCTTGCCTGGAAGGTGCGTGACGACACGCTCCTGTGGTCGGCCGTCTCGCGCGTGGTGCGGACGCCCTCGCGTGTGGATCGCGACTTTTTTGTTTTTGTTCCGACCTTCCAGATCGCCGGCGGGCCTGATTTCAAGTCGGAGAAACTGATCGCCTTTGAGATCGGGTACCGCGCGCAGCCTGTACCCCACGCGTCGCTCTCGATCTCCACGTTTTACAACGTGTATGACGACCTGCGCAGCATCGAGCTGGGACCGGGCGGTGCGATGCCGTTCACGCTCACCAACCAGATGGAAGGACACACCTACGGCGTGGAAACCTGGGGCAGTTACCGTGTGCTCGACTGGTGGCGGCTGAGCGCCGGTTATAACTATCTCAAGGAGAACCTGGGGTTCAAAGCCGGCAGCCGCGATACCAACATCGCCGCCCTCGGCAACGATCCGGCGCACCAGTTTTCGGCGCGCTCGGCCATGAATCTGGCGAATAACCTGGAATGGGATGCCGGGCTGCGCGTGATCGGCGCGTTGGGGTCTCCGGATGTCCCCAAGTATGTCACGCTGGACACGCGGCTCGGCTGGGCCTTCATGAAAGGCGTCGAGCTCTCGCTGATCGGATACAACCTGCTGGATCATGATCATCCGGAGTTCGGGGCGGCGGCGACTCGCAGCGAGTTGGCACGGGCCTTTTACGCAAGGATCGTATGGAGCTACTGACGACCGTGTTGAGACGTTACCTGTGTGTATGCCTCTGCCCGCTGCTTGCCCTGTGGGTTGTTTTCAGCGGTGGCTTGGTCGCCGGCGCAGAATCTCCGGCGCCGACGATGCATCAGGTGGAGGCTGCGTTCCTCTTCAACTTCGCCAAGTTCGTCACCTGGCCGGACGACGCATTCGAGCGCAGCGGGAGCGCTTTGATCATCGGCGTGCTCGGCGAGGACCCGTTCGGAGCCGTGCTCGAAGAGACCGTTCGCGGCAAAACCGTCATGGGCAAGAAACTGGCCGTCAAACGATTCGCGAGAGTCCAGGATGCGGTGAACAGCCACATTCTCTTTCTCAGCTCATCTGAGGAAAGCCAGTTGCTGCCCATGCTGAAGGCGCTTGAAAAGGCCACCGTCTTGACGGTCAGCGATATGGACGAATTTGCCGAACGCGGCGGGATGGTCGCGTTCACGGTGGAGGACCAGAAAGTGCGCTTCAACGTCAACGTGGAGGCCGTGGAGCGCGCGGGGCTGAAGATGGGATCACAGCTCCTGAAATTAGCCAGGATCGTCAGCGACAAGCCACGGACGGGAAAGTGAACCAGATGCGTTCCTTCCGAGATATTTCCATCCGGCGGAAATTCACGGTGATGAGCATTCTTGCGAGCGGCTCCGCCCTCCTGCTTGCCTGTGCCGCATTTCTTGCCTATGAGTTGTTCGCCTACCGGGATGCCATGATACGCTTCAACTCAATCCGGGCAGACATCATTGGGACCAATAGTGCCTCAGCGATTTTGTTCAACGACGAGAATGCCGCAGCCGAGACTCTGGCAGCGCTGAAGGCCGACCCGCACGTCATCGGCGCCGGGATATACACGCAGGGCAACAAACTATTCGCCACCTATGCGCGTGGTGAGGAGAAGGATACCGCCCCGCTTTCACTACGTTTCGCCGATCACCCAGCAGGCTACTGGTTTGAGGAGGACGGCCTGATACTGTTCCGGAAGATCATGTTGAAGGGGGAACCTATCGGCACGGTCTACATCCACTCCGACCTGAATGAAATGTATGCCCGCATCTGGCAGTACCTCGGCATCAGCATTGCCGTCTTGTTGGCCTCTTCATCAGTAGCGCTCGTCGTCTCGTCGAGGCTCCAACGAGGGATCACGCAACCGCTCTTTCACTTGGTGGAGACGGCCAAAACCGTTTCTAGTGAAAAGGACTATTCGGTCCGTGCCGTCACCGACAGCAAGGATGAGACGGGGGTTCTCGTGAACGCCTTCAATGAGATGCTCGCGCGGATTCAACAGCAAGCTGGAGCGCTCCAAAAGTCACGCGATGAGTTGGAACAACGGGTCATCGAGCGAACCGCTCAACTTGAAGCCTCCAACAAGGAGCTCGAAGCGTTTTCCTACTCCGTCTCCCACGACCTACGCGCGCCGTTGCGCCATATTGACGGGTTCTCGGACTTGCTTCAGGAGCACGTCGCTTCCACACTGGATGAGAAAGGGCGCCGGTATCTGAAGACAATTTCCGAATCGGCGAGGCGGATGGGCACCTTAATTGACGACTTACTCGCCTTTTCGCGGGTGGGAAGAGTCGAACTGCGACTGACGACAGTTGATCTCAATCAGGTCGTCAAGAGTGTGCTGGACGATCTGGCACACGACATACAGGGGCGGCGCATCGCCTGGATAATCGGCATGCTGCCCACTGTGCGCGGCGATCCGTCCATGCTGCGGCAGGTGCTGGTGAATCTGATAGCCAACGCTGTGAAATACACCCGCGCGCGCGAAGAAGCCCGGATCGAAATCGGCAGCGCCACCGGCAACCCCAATGAAAAGGAGATCGTGATCTTCGTTCGCGATAACGGCGCCGGCTTCGACATGCAGTACGTGAATAAGCTTTTCGGAGTGTTCCAGCGGCTCCACAGCGCGAGCGAGTTTGAGGGCACCGGCATCGGGCTGGCAAATGTCCAGCGCATTATTCATCGCCATGGAGGCCGGGTGTGGGCCGAAGGAGCCGTGGATGTCGGCGCAACCTTGTATTTCTCACTCCCTGCTCGCAAGGAGGCGAGCCATGATGGCTGAACTCAAGCGGATTCTACTGGCTGAAGACAACCCCCAGGATGTCGAACTGACTCTGACCGCGCTCGATGAGCACAATCTGGCCAATGAAGTGGTGGTCGTCAACGACGGCGCGGAAGCGTTGGATTATCTGTATCGCCGCGGAAAGTTTGCGATGCGTGCCGACAACGATCCCGCCGTCGTGCTGCTGGACCTGAAGATGCCCAAGGTGGATGGACTCGAGGTGCTGCGAACTATAAAAAAGGACGACAATTTAAAGACGATCCCACTGGTCATCCTCACCTCCTCGCGCGAGGAAAAGGACCTGGTGGAGAGTTACAAACTGGGCGTGAACGCCTACGTGGTGAAGCCGGTCAATTTCCAGCAGTTTATCGAGGCCGTCAAAGAGCTCGGCGCATTCTGGGCGGTCGTCAACGAGCCCCCGCCCGGGAGCGTACGAAAAGCAAAGAAATGACTCTCCATTCGGGATAATGGCATTCATGGAAAAGCCGGTGCGGATTCTTTACCTCGAGGACAATCCAACGGATGCGGAACTCGTTCGGGCACGACTGGCCGCTGAAGGTATAGACTGCGAGATCGTCTGTGTCCAAACCAGCACCGACTATGTTTCCGCTATAGACCAAGGCGGATGGGCTCTGATCATCTCCGACTTCACCCTCCCTGCTTACGATGGAATGTCTGCACTGGCTCTTGCACATACAAAACGTCCCGACACACCATTCATCTTTTTCTCGGGGACAGTCGGCGAGGAAGCAGCGATTGATGCGCTCAAGAAGGGCGCCTCTGATTATGTGTTGAAACCGCGGCCCGCCCGTTTGGTGTCCGCAGTAAAGCGAGCCTTGCGCGAAGCCGAGGAACGGGCGGAGCGCAAGAAGCTTGAGGAGCAGTTGCGGCAGGCACAGAAGATGGAAGCGATCGGGCAGCTCACCGGGGGCATCGCCCACGACTTTAACAACATGCTCACGGTCATCATAGGCTACAGCGAACTCATGCTACAAAGGCTCAAGGCCGACGACCCACTGCGGAGCGAGGTCGAGCAGGTCAAGGAGGCCGGGGTGCGGGCCTCCTTGCTGACCCGGCAACTCCTGGCGTTCAGCCGCAAGCAGGTGCTGCAACCCCGGGTGCTAGACCTCAATGCTGTCCTGACCAACATGGATCGGATGCTCCAACGGCTGATCGGCGAGGACATTGACCTGGTTACCGTGCCGGCGCCTGGGCTGGGTCGCGTACTCGCCGACCCGGGGCAGATCGAGCAGGTCATTATGAATCTGGCCGTCAATGCCCGCGACGCCATGCCCCAGGGCGGCAAGCTCACCATCGAGACCGCAAACGTTGAGCTGGACGAGGCCTACGCCCGCCAGCACGGTCCCGTCCAGCCGGGCCCCTACGTGATGCTGGCGGTGAGCGATACCGGCTGCGGCATGGACGCGGAGACGCAGGCACGCATCTTCGAGCCTTTTTTCACTACCAAGGAGGTGGGCAAAGGGACGGGGCTGGGGCTCTCCACTGTCTATGGCATCGTCAAGCAGAGCAGCGGGGACATCTGGGTGTACAGCGAACCCGGCCGCGGCACGACGTTCAAGATCTACCTGCCTTGGGTCGAAGGAGCAGTGGATACGGTCGAACCTGGCGTAGCCCCCGCCAGGGACGTCCGCGGCTCCGAGACTATCCTGCTCGTGGAGGACGATGTGGGAATCCGGAGACTGGTCCGTCAAGTCCTGGCGGAGAGGGGGTACTGGGTGCTGGAGGCGATCCACGGCACGCACGCCATTCAGATAAGCGAGCAGCACACGGTGCCGATCCACCTACTGGTGACCGACGTGGTCATGCCAGGGATGAGCGGGCGCGAGTTGGCGGAACATCTGAAGCCCTCGCGTCCCAACATGAAAGTCCTCTTTATGTCGGGCTACACCGACAAGGCCATTGTCCATCACGGGGAGCTCGACCCAGGCACGGCGTATCTGCAGAAGCCCTTCACTCCGGATGCGTTGGCGCGCAAGGTGCGCGAGGTGCTAGACTCGCCGCCTGGGCGGCAAGGAGTCTGAGCGTGGCGACGATTCTGGTGATAGACGACGAGCGGATGGTCTGTGACCTGCTGCGGGCCGTGTTCAGCCGCTATGGGCATGAAGTGCTCACGGCCTTCGATGGACGAAACGGCCTTGACTTGTTCGAACAGCACCGACCTCGTTTCACGCTGCTAGACCTCCGCATGCCCGGGATGAACGGCATCGAAGTGCTCACGCGCATTCGCGCCCTCGATCCAAGGGCCGCCGTGATCGTCTTGACGGGAGCAGGCAGTGCTGACTTGGAAAACCAGGCTCGACAGATGGGAGTCACTGATTTCCTCAGCAAAGGACTCTCGCTGGAAGCCCTGGTAGGGACGGTGGAGCGGGTCATGCAGCAGCCGGTCAAGCCTCCGGCGTCTCCATCGCAATCAACAGATGCCAAGAAAGCTCCGTCTCATTCGCAGAAAGCAGGTTCGATCCTGGTAGTGGATGACGAGCCGCCGATCAGGGAGTTGCTCAGGAAATACTTCTCCTCACGCGACTATCAGGTGCGGGTGGCTCCTGATGGCCAACAGGCGCTGGCCTTGGTCGACCAGAAGAGCCCCGATATCATCGTGCTGGACGTGCATATGCCGGGCATGAATGGGATCGAGGTCCTGAAAAGATTGCGGGCGAAGAACTACGCGGGTGGAGTGATCTTCCTGACGTCCAGCCAGGATGAGAGGTTGTTGCAAGAAGGCCTTGAGCTGGGATCTGTGGATATCCTCGGCAAGCCTGTTGATCTGGAGCGGCTGGAGTTGACGATCCAATTGGGGTGCATCCTTTCCACGCCCTGAAGCACTCGTAGGAAAGTTGCATGGCGACGATCCTGGTCGTGGATGATGAGCGGATGCTGTGCGACCTCCTGCAGGAAATGCTGCGGCAGCACGGCCACGAGGTCTTCACGGCTTACAGCGGCCAGGAGGCCATCGAGCTGCACCGGCAGCGACGGCCGCACTTCACGCTCCTGGACCTCCACCTGCCGGACATGAACGGCATCGAGGTGCTCACGCGGATACGTGAGAGCGATCCCAAGGCGGCCGTCATGATCCTGACCGGGGCGGCGTCCGACAACCTGGAGCGGCAGGCTCAGCAACTGGGAGTGACGGATTTCCTCATCAAGGGACTTTCGCCGGAAGCCCTGATGGGGGCTGTGACACGGGCGGTCCAGCCTCAAAGCCCACCCGCGGCGTGCGCGGATATGACTCCGGAAATGCACCGCGGCGACTCCATCCTGGTGGTGGATGACGAGCGACAGGTCTGCGGGATGCTCACCAAGTTCTTGACCTCTCGAGGCTATCGAGTCCAATCAGCACAGGACGGCCCGGCGGCCCTCGCGCTGGCCGAAAGTGAGCGGCCGCAGTTCATCGTCCTGGACATCAATATGCCGGGCATGAACGGGATCGAGGTGCTGCGCAAGTTGCGGGCCAGGCAGTACGCGGGCGGGGTCATGATGCTGACCGGCAGCCAGGACCAATCACTGCTGAAGGAGGCGCTGGACCTAGAGTCCGTAGATATCCTGGGAAAGCCCTTCGATCTCGAGCGGGTTGCGCTGGCGATCCAGGTGGGTCTCATTCTGACCAGGCGCTCGCGCGAAAGCGGGAGCGCCCCCAGCCCGCCACGCGCGCCCGCCCCGTAGAGCTAACTGCTCTAACCCCCCGCCAAACATGCGTAAAGTTTGCTCCTACATCGGGATTTCTGTATTATCCTAGGCTTACGCTGGGGGATCGTCTAGTGGTAGGACTGCGGACTTTGGATCCGCATACCCAGGTTCGAATCCTGGTCCCCCAGCCAACCCTCCTCGTACGTTCCTCGGCGTCCATGGCGTGGACGCGGCAGGAAGAGGGAGAAAACCGTGCCTAGAGAAGAGAGCCGCCAGCTGTACGCGTGGTTGCCGGTCATCATACTCGTGCTCGTACTGGTGACCTTGGCGGTAGGGGGTGTCGCCCTCCATTACGTCGAGCACTACCTGATTGCCGCGACCGGGGACAGCCTGGCCTTGGCAGCCGCCGACATCGCCGACAAATTGGACACTATCTTGTTTGAGCGGTACGCCGATACCCAGGTCCTTGCTCACTCACCTGTCTTCCGTACGCGCGACGTTAAGGCCATGACCCGGTACCTCAACCTCCATAAAGGAGTCTACGGCTATTATCTCTGGCTGGGCGTGACGGATGCTGGCGGCCGGATTGTGGCGGCCACGGACCCGGCAAGCGTGGGCCGGAACCAGAGCAAGCGCGGATGGTTCCGGGCAGTGCGGGAGCGGGGCGGCATCTACGTGGAGGACGCCGAACCTTCCGAGTATGGGGGCGGCGCCTTTGCGGTGACCTTTACGGCGCCGATCAAGGGATCCCGGGGGGAGTTCCTCGGCACCGTCTCGACGCGAGTGAGGATGACGGAGCTGGAGCAGGTCTTCGAGCGGACAGTTCGCGCATTCCAGGCCCAGAGAGGACCGGCCGGAAGGATTGAATGGCAGTTCATGAACCGCGACGGTGACCTGATCGTGGATTCGTTCCTGCGGCAGGAGGGCATGGTCAACCTGAAAGTCATGGGGCTTCCATCGGCTCTGTTTGTCGGCACGACGCAGCCAGGCTACGTTGAAGAGATGCATTTGCGACGGCATGTGCCCGTCGTCACGGGCTATGCCCAGACCGAACAGCGCGGAAACTTTTTAGGCCTGCATTGGGGGATCCTGATCCGCATGGACCGGAGCGACATCCTGGCGCCAATTCAGGCGGTCCTGTGGAAACTGGGTCTGGCGGGAGCCGCGGTGTTCGTGCCAATGGTCGGCTTCCTCCTGTGGATCACCACACGGTTGCGGGAAGAATGGGCGACCGCGCAGGAGGAGTCCTCCCGCGCGTCGGCGGCTGAGGCAGCGATGCGCCAGAGCGAGCAACGGTACAGGCACATCGTGGACCATGCCCACGACATCATTTACAGCGCCGATGCCGAGGGCCGATTCACCTTTTGCAATCCCACCGCGGTCCGCCTGCTGAAGTATTCCCCGGAAGAATTCCTCGGCCGGCGGTACCTGGAATTGATCCGCCCGGACTACCGGCAGGCTGCCGAACGATTTTACGGGCGGCAGTTCGTCAGGCAAACCCCAAGCACGTACTTTGAAATGCCCGTCCTGACCAGGGATGGGAGCGAAATGTGGATCGGCCAGAACGTGCAGGTCATCATCGAGGACGGCCGCGTCGAGGGCTTCCGTGCGGTGGCCCGCGACATCACCGAGCGCAAACACGCGGAGGCGGAGCGGCAGAAAGCCAAGGAAATGGCCGAAGCCGCGAACCGGGCCAAGTCCGAGTTTCTGGCCAATATGAGCCATGAGATTCGCACGCCGATGAATGCCATCATTGGCATGGCCGATCTGCTGTTGGAGAGCCCTCTGACGAAGGAGCAACAGGAATACGTGCGGATTTTCAGGCGAGCCGGCGATAATCTCCTGACTCTAGTCAACGATATTCTGGATTTGTCCAAAGTGGAGGCGCGCAGCCTGACGCTAGAGCACGTCGAATTTGATCTGGTTGAGCTCATCGAAAAGACCTCCGAGATGGTGGCCATGACCGCCCATGACAAAGGGCTTGAGCTGGCCTGCCAGGTCATGGCGGATGTGCCGCGCGATCTGGTCGGCGACCCACACCGCCTGCGGCAGATCCTCCTGAATCTGATGGGCAACGCGCTTAAGTTCACGATGTCCGGTGAGGTCGTCCTGCGGGTTGAGAACGACCCGGCGGCCCAACAACCTGGCGCGCTGCTGTTCTCCGTCTCCGACACCGGCATCGGCATTCCGGCGGACAAGCTGGACGTCATCTTCGAGAGTTTCACGCAGGCGGACTCCTCGACCACCCGCCAGTACGGGGGGACCGGCCTGGGCCTGACCATCTCCAAGCGACTGGTGGAGCTCATGGGCGGCCACATCTGGGTGGCCAGTACCGTTGGTCAAGGCAGCACGTTTTCCTTCACTGCGATGTTTCGGGTGCAAGAGAGCCCCAAGCCTCGCGCACTCGTCCCGCCGGCGGAATTACAAGGGATGAAGGCGCTGGTGGTGGATGACAGTGCCACCAACCGGCTGATCCTGAAGGAGCTCCTCACCGCATGGGACATGCAGGTGGCCGAGGCTCCCAACGGCAAGGAGGGGCTGGCGGAACTTATGCACGCCCAGGAGTCCGGCGATCCGTATCGCCTAGTGCTGCTCGACTGCCGCATGCCCGAGATGGATGGGTTCCAGGTCGCGGAGCGTCTTCGCGCCATCTCCAGCCTGGCCGGCGTCACCGTCATGATGCTCGCCTCCGACGCGCGTGTGGGCGACAAGGCACGGTCTCGAGAGCTGGGCGTGGCTGGGTATCTCGTGAAGCCGGTCAAGCGCGCTGAATTGTTCCAAGCCATCGCTGCCGCCGTGGGCAAGAGTCAAGTGTTTGCTCCTGGACCGGCGCAGGAAGCCGCGCCGGCACCGGGGAAGGATCAGCGTGCGTTGCGGATTCTCCTGGCGGAAGATTCTCCGGACAACCGGCTGCTCGTGCAGTCCTACCTCAAGCACACGCCCCATCACCTCGAACTGGCCGACAACGGCGCCATCGCGGTGGCGAAATTCAGGGCCCGCGGGTTCGACCTTGTCTTGATGGACATGCAGATGCCGGTTCTGGACGGATACGCCGCCACCAGAAAGATCAGGCAATGGGAGGAGGAGATCGGGCGTCCGCCGACGCCGATTATCGCGCTCACGGCGTTTGCCTTGCAGGAAGAAATCCGAAAGAGTCTCGACGCGGGATGCACGGCCCACCTGACCAAGCCGATTAAGAAGGCGACCCTGCTGAACGCGATCCAGGAATACACCATGAGCGTGACGAAATGACGACGAAAGGAGACATGCCCAGGGATGAAAGAATCCTCGTCCGTGTGGCCTCTGAGATCGCGGAGCTGATCCCCGGCTTCCTACAGAACCGGCGGAAGGACATTGCCGCGATGCTAGACGCCGTGCAGCGGGGCGATTTTGAGACGGTGCGGGTTCTGGGGCACAGCATGAAAGGGGCCGGCGGCGGTTATGGCTTCGACGCCATCACTGAGATCGGCGCCGCGCTCGAGCAGGCCGCGAAACAGGGCAATGCCGCCGAGGTTCGGGGTCGCGTGAATGAATTGTCTCGCTATCTGGATCGGGTGGAGGTGATCAGTGAGTAGCGCTTCGCCCAAGCCGCCATCCCGTCGGTCATTGAAAGCAGTCCGGGACGTCCGCCGCGTGCGCGATGAGGCGATCGCCTCGGCCGGTGTCGGCATTCTCATCACCGACCCGCGCCAGCCGGACAATCCCGTCATCTACGTCAACCCTGCATTCGAGCGCCTGACAGGGTATGGCGCCGCCGAAGCGCTCGGGCGCAACTGCCGCTTCCTGCAGGGGGCCGACACCGATCCGAGCGCGGTGGCCGAAATCCGCCAGGCGCTGAAAGAGGAACGCGGCCTGCGGATCGAGTTGCTGAACTACCGGAAGGACGGCCGCCCCTTCTGGAACGACTTGACGATCTCTCCGTTGCGGGACGCGAAGGGGCGGGTGACCCATTATGTGGGAATCATCAGCGACAGGACCGAGCGCAAGCGGGTCGAGCAGCACCTCCAGCAGGTGGAGAAGCTCGCCGCGTTGGGCACCCTTCTGGGCGGGGTCGCGCATGAACTGAACAACCCGCTCTTTATCATCAGCGGGTATACCCAACTGGCCAGGGAGAAGATCAACCAGGGTCGCTACGACGACCTCAAGGCCGATCTGGAGACGATCCGCGAGGCCGCCCAGCGGGCCTCGGCCACTGTCAACCGGTTTCTGGGAATCGCGCCGCACGCCGAAGCCCGCCGCGACCCCTGCCGTGTAGAGGATCCGGTCAAGCAGGCCCTCGACCTGATGTCCCATGACTTCGTCATGCGTCAGGTGACGTTACGAACCCGGTTCGACCCGGCGCTGCCCTCGATCCTGGCCGATTACCAGGACCTGTGCCAGGCGTTCCTGAACCTCTTCACCAATGCCAGCCGGGCGATGGCGGAGGCGCATGGGCGCGGCACGCTCTCTGTCAGCACCACCCTCGTCCAGGATCAGGGCAGGCCATGGGTGGAGGTCCGTGTCAGTGACGATGGGCCTGGGATCGCCCCAGAGCACCTGCCTCGGATCTTCGACCCGTTTTACACCACCAAGCCGTTGGGAAAACGGACCGGCCTGGGACTGACCATCAGCCACCGCATCGTCACGGAGCTTGGAGGCACCCTGACCTGCGAGAGCGTCGTGGGGCAGGGTGCGACCTTCATCGTTCGCCTGCCGATACCAGATGGCCCATCGAGCGTGTCACAGCAAGGAGAAGGGTAATGTCGACGATCCTAGTGGTGGACGATGAGCGCCTGATCTGCGATCTACTGCGTTCGGTGCTTGCCGGCCACGGCCACGAAGTCCTCATGGCCATGAACGGTCGCGACGGTCTCGAGTTGTTCAAGAAGCACCGCCCCCGTTTTACGCTGCTGGACCTCCGCATGCCGGAGATGAACGGCATCGAGGTGCTCAAGCAGATTCGTGCGATCGATCCGCAAGCCGCCGTGTTGATCCTGACGGCGTGGGGGTCGGATGCGTTGGAGCAGCAGGCCCGGCAACTGGGCGTCGTAGATTTTCTGAGCAAGGGGCTCTCGCTGGATGTCCTGGTCGATGCGATGGAGCGGACGCTCCAGCAAACGGCCCAAGCGGCCTCGCCCGCTCAAGCCGCTGCGCCCGGTGGAGCCCCGCGGGCGGCGCCGGTCGCCGCGGGCGATGGGGATTTCATCCTGGTGGTGGACGACGAGCCGCAGATCCGCGATCTGCTCAAGCGTTTCCTAACTCTGCGGGGGTATAAGGTCCGGGTGGCCTCCGACGGCCAGCAAGCGCTGACGATGGTGGAACAGGAGGCCCCCCAGCTGATCGTCCTCGACGTGTACATGCCGGGCATAAACGGTGTCGAAGTGCTGCGGCAGTTGCGGAGAAGGAAGTTTACCGGCGGGGTCATTCTGCTGACCGGCAGCCAGGACGACAAGTTGCTTCAGGAGGCGCTGGATCTGGGGTCTGTCGATGTCATGGGGAAGCCGGTGGACCTCGAGCGGCTGGCGCTGGCGATTCAGGTCGGCTGCATCCTGACCGAGCAGCAGGGCCTCGGATCGTGGAGCACGTGAACGTGGCGACCGACGCACGGGTGTTGATTGTGGACTCCGACGCCCACGGCGCGCAGGACCTCGCGCGCCTAGTTGAGCAGTACGGCTATCCTGCGCCCGAGGTTGCCTTGTCCGTGTGGAAGGCGATGGAAAGCGTGGAAGACTCGCTCCCCGACGTGGTGGTGTTCAGCCTGTATTACCCGAACGTGGACCCGCTCCTGTTCTGTCGCGCCCTCAAGCAAGCGCACCCCCTCCTGCCCATCATGGTGATCACCTCGTCCGGCGCTTCCTTGGGGGAAATCGAAACCCTGGGGGTCCTGGCCGGGGGCCTCGACGCCGTTTTGGAACGTCCGCTGGACGAGGCCCGATTTCTGGCCGCGCTGCAGGAGGTGCTCGCCAGGCGCAAGTTGCTGACCTCCTCTTCCATCAGGGACGTAGCGCAGACGATCTCAAACCGCGAGCCTTCCGTGGAACTGGCCGCGCGGACTATTCTCTTCACCGACGTGCGGGGCTCGACCCAACTGCTTGAGACAACGACCACCCAGCTGTTCTTCAAGGAGCTGAATTACAAGCTGACCCAGCAAGGCGCGGTGGTGCGGCAATTTTCGGGCGATGTGGTCAAGTTCACCGGCGACGGCTTGATGGCGTCGTTTCAGGGGTTCGAGCGGCTGACCCAGGCGTTCCGGTGCGCGTTGAAGATCCTGGAACTGGAAAAGGAGCACGCCTTCCAGCATCTACCCATGCCCTTCGGGCTGGGCCTGTGCGACGGGCTGGTGGTGTGCGGCTTCGTCGGCGAGGAAAAACAAGAGCGTCCCGACATCTTCGGCTGGCCGGTCCATTTGGCGTCGCGGCTGTGCGGGCACGCGCCCGCCGGGACCATCCTCATGAAGAAAAAGGACTTCGACCGGATTGATGCGAATGGGATTCCGCACACGCACGCCGGGTTTCTGGAGCTTCGGGGCATGAAGGAGCCCGTCGAATGCGTGCAGATATGCCTGCCCACCCCCACCGAGCCCCTGCACCATGGCTGAACGCATGAGCGACACCCGCTGGAAGGCCCTCTTCGAGACCGAGCCCGACGCCCTGCTGGTCGTGGCCGGCGACGGCGCGCTGCGAGAGGTCAATCCGGCCGGCCTGTTCCTGTTTGAAGCGGAACGGCCAGCGGAGGTGGTTGGCCGCACGCTGTCAGAGTTCCTTACGCCCTCGCACCGGGAGGGTTTCCGGAGCTACGTGAAGCGTGTGCGCGGGGGCCACAAGGGCTCGCTCGAAGTGGAGATGGCAGGGCTCAAGGGAGGAGCGCGGACGGTGATGGTGTGGGCGGTGCCGCTCGATAAGAAGCCCGGCAGTGGTGCGTCCCTTCTGGTGCTGGCGCGGGATGTCACTGAGCAGCGGGAGCTGGAGGCCGACCTGCGCGAGTCTCGGAAGATGGCGGCGGTCGGCCAGTTGGCCGCGTCGTTCGCGCACGATTTCAACAATCTGCTGAACGGCCTCATGGGGAGCCTGTGGCTGGTGGCGACAAAACTGGGTGCGGACCATCCAGCTGCCCCGCTGGTGGCGACGGCCGGGCAGGCGGGCCGAAAAGCCGCCGAGATAGTCCGGCAGTTGCTGGCCATCGGGCGGAAATCGAAGGGCGAGCTCTATCCCGTGGCCCTGCAGACCATCGCGGAGGAGGTGGTCCGGCGATTGCGCCGGACACTCGATCCTCGGATCGAAGTGGTGCTGGAGGCCGACCCGGATCTGGGGACCGTGCAGTCCCACCCCGGTCTGATCCGCACGATCCTACTGAATCTCTGCACCAACGCCCGCGATGCGATGCCGCAGGGGGGCAGGTTAACGGTCGAACTGAGGAATGTGAAGCGAGAGGACATCGGCGAGTGCGTCCGATTGACCGTCAGTGATACCGGGGTGGGGATGGATGCCGAGCTCTCGCGGCGCATCTTCGAGCCGTTCTTCACGACCAAGGAGGAAAGACGAGGGGTCGGCTTGGGCCTGACGGTGGTCCAGTCGCTCGTGAACCGTCTGGCGGGTACCATCACCATCGAGAGCGAGCCCGGACGGGGCTCCCGGTTTGTCATCGACGTGCCGCGCATGGTCGCGAAGGACGCGCCAGTGGAGCTGTCGCCGGCCGAGCCGCCCGCGCAGGCGGTGCCGTCCGGTACTGGCCAGGCCATTCTTGTGGTGGACGATGAGGAGATCCTCCGGGTGGTCGCGCGCGCGGCTTTGGAGCAGGCCGGCTTCGCGGTCCTGGAGGCCGAAGACAGCGCCAGTGCCCTGGAAGTCTTTCAGCGGGAGCGTGAGCGCATCGCGGTGGTCCTGCTGGATGTGAACATGCCGGGGCGCACGGGGGATGAGTTCTTTCAGGACCTGCGCGGGCTTGATCCGAACGTGTCGGTGATCTTTTGCAGCGGCTCGATCTCGGAAAAGAAAGGTGCGTTACTGATTCGGGCTGGCGCGAAGGCCTTTCTA
>Ga0209377_1001685_pt1 | contig 14771 bp, 14 predicted proteins | sample GraSoiAngelo_141_FD_185898 | JGI IMG/M metagenome (GOLD analysis project Ga0209377, IMG submission 185898) | Grasslands soil microbial communities from the Angelo Coastal Reserve, California, USA - 14_0929_12_40cm (SPAdes) (version 2) | ecosystem: Environmental > Terrestrial > Soil > Grasslands ...
GGAGAAGAATCCCCGTTTCTCTTGGGCTTCGGGATTCATCTCGGCTCTCCAGCGATGGTCGGGATTGATTCCGGGTTATTTAATCGGAGTTGGGTTGGCCTGTCGGAAATCAGAGGATTGTCGATGTTGAGTTTGCTCTCGCAGAAAGAGTTGTGATAGTGTTGCTGACCCGAGAGCGGCGGCAAACGCGAAGAGAATAACAGACTGGAGTCGTGTCGCGTCCGCAATCACTCCACCGATCAACGGCCCTAGGCCACCCCCGAGACTGATTGCCGACTCCAAGATTCCCAATCCTTTTCCTCTATCAGCGATCGACGTGTAGTCTGACATCAGTGCTGCTGCGGAGGCCTGGATCAATGGATAGATCGGGAGAGTCCACAAGATCGTCACTACAACGGTGTTATTGACAAAGTAAATCGTCGCAAAATAGATCGCATATCCCACAGCTCCCAAGAGGAACACCGGTTTCCTACCGATCCTATCATCCAAGGGACCGACGACCCGAAAAGCGATCGCCCCGAGGAGCGTTGTCGCGGTTGCCGCCAGTCCAGCCATCAACCGGGAACCGCTAAGGGAGTCCACCAAGTATATGGTGAAGAAACTGTTGAATGAGGAGGATGAAACGAGTGCGAGAATTGATACGCCGTAGAGAATTCCAATATTTCTTTGCTTGAGGAGACTCCAGTACCCCTCGGGGCGAATCACAGATTTCGCGATGGTAAGCCCTTGTTTGGTTAGGAAGGAAACGACCAGGATTCCTGAGTAGCCATAAAGAGCTCCGAGAATGTAAAGATAGATAGGGTCAAGGAATTGAAATAGTACTCCGCCGATTAGTGTTGCCGATGCATAGCCTACTGAGGCGGCTGTCCAGAATTCTCCGATAGCCCGCCCGTACTGCGTCGATGTCTCGGTCGCCAGTGCGGCAAAGATGGGAATGAAGCTTGAAGAGAACAGGCCCATCAGTGCAATCACGAACACGAACTGTGCAGGATCTTTCAGAAACGGGAAGAGAGAAAATCCAAGAGCTTGCACGAGGAACGATAGAACTAGAATTCTCGTCCCCTTTCCCGTGGAGTCCAGAATCCCTCCCCAGACCGGGGAGAGGACGATCGTCTCAACTGCCGGGATAAGTGAAACTAGAGAGATTAGTGAGAACGACGCTCCAAGGGAGCGCAGCTCGATTGGCAGAAAGGCCCAGATTATTCCGATCGGGCCGAACGCCAGAGCGGTTGATAGCTTAACAGCGATTCGCTGGTCCGTAACGACCCCTCCCACGAGATGGTGCAGAGGCGAACTAACAGGCTATTTTGAAGGTGTCGTCTGGATGAGACGCCTGATCTCTTCGCTTATCCTGCGACGCTCATTCTCATCCTTCGCCATCATCCATTCCAGCTTGAGCTTAAACACACGATCCTCAAGGCTAGCGTTCTCTTTCTGCACCGTGTCCACCATGCTTGTCGGCACCATCGCCCGGTATCAAGAACCGATTTGCTGATCGTGTGAATATAACAAGATCTGAACCTGCGACCGGGATGTTAAAGCCCGGCCAGTCCCCCGATTACAAAGCCGACGATTGCGAGGAGGCCGAAGGTCAGGTGGAGAATTATCGTGTTAGCGTTGGCGGGTATTATCGCGTGTGGATCTTTGTAATTGGCCCTCAGTATCCTGACTGCCTTCAGAGCAAACGGTAGACTGAACAATGCAATGAGTGTTGCGAAGCTTGTGATCGGGAAGGAGACAAAGACTTTCAGAACCGCATATAGGAGCAGTAGAAAGTATGACGTTGCCAATAGTCCGACGTAGACGGCGACAGACCTGAGGTAGCCTAGCCTCAAGACGAGAGTTTTCTTTCCAACGGCCTTGTCAGCGTCCATATCAGGGAACTCGTTGATCCACAAGACCGCCGCAATGAGCAATCCGACTGGAATAGACGCAAGTAGCGGAACCGTCGCGGATGCGAGGGATTTGGTTTGAACGTAGTAGGCGCCGAGGGTCATTACGGGTCCGAAATTGAGGCCGACGAGAAATTCTCCGACTCCTCGGTAGGCCAGTTTGAAGGGAGGGCCGACGTAGAAGTAAGTGGATATGACACCGATCAGTCCGAACCAGAACAGCTGGTAGAGTCCGAGCGCGAAGATGAGGTAGAATCCTATGAGGGATCCGAGGATCAGACAAGAGGTCGATACGATCAGATGAGTGGATGGCCGAATCCAGTCCGCTGTCAGTATTCGTCCGCCACCGGCGAACGGGTTCTGGTGTCGAACCTGGAGATCGTTTCCGCTCTTGAAGTCAAAATAGTCATTGAACATGTTACTAGCGATCTGGATCAAACTCGCACCCAGCAACGTCAGCAAGAACGTTGACCAGCTGAACACGTGCACTGTCTCCCAGGCGACAACGCCTCCCAGTATGACGGGCACGAAGGTCGCCTGCAAGAATGGGACCCGCATCGCCTTGAGCCACAATCCAATGAAAGGTGGCTTTTTCGCGTCGACGCTTGGGTTGGATGACATTGCAGGGTATCTCTCCATTTCGAAAACCCGCCCTCGCCGGAGATGATATAAGGCTAATTCCCGAGATTGGCGGGGTTCGGGGGCAAAAGGCTAAAGCGTGTTCGAGAGTCCACGATAGACTCCTAACGTCGTGAAGAATTTGGCCGAAAACTGGGACGTAGTAGTTGTTGGCGCCGGCATAGCGGGCTGTATGACAGCCGGCACGATCGCCCTCAAGGGCAAAGGCAACGTAAGCGTTCTCCTCATGGACCGAAACCCGCCCACAGAAGCGGGTAAGAAAACTGTTCTAGGCTGGGTCTGCGGCGACGCCGTTGGCGAGCATCACATCAAGTACATTCACGAACGCATCGGGACCACCTACGGCAAACCCGAGATGGAGAACCGGGTAACTGCGGTCTACGTGTACTCCCCCGACATGAAAGTAAGGGTCCCGTTCGAAGGGCCCGGATATGTTCTGGACCGGCCGAAGTTCGCAAAACGTCTACTCGACGATGCTTTGAAAGCGGGCGTTGAATTTCGTGGCAATGTCCAAGCAACAGAGTTGATTCAAGAGAACGGAACTATAGTCGGGTTGCATGGGCAAACAGTTGGACCCGGGGTAAACCGACCGTTCGAGATTCGCTCCAAACTTATCATAGATACCTCGGGAATGTCCACTAAGCTTCGCCGGAATCTTCCGATTCCCAGTCATATTGAGAAAGAGATCAACAAGGACGATGTAGAGCCAACAGCGCGTCTGAACGCGAAACTTAGAGATGGAGTCGAGGTGGAACCGTTCCATTGCGACATTTACCTCGACGCGGAGAAAGCGCCTGGAGGTTATCTCTGGCTCTTTCCAAAATCCGAAGACAAGGTCAACATTGGCCTAGGAATTCAGCAGAAGAGAAGTTCAAAGCCTCTCAGCGCGCTTTTGAAAGATTGGTTGGCGGCGGATGATCGATTCAAGGATATTCAGCCCCTGAGCGATGATAGCAACCTAACAGGGTCCTGGCAGGTCTCGGTTAGACACCAGAACGACTGTCTCGTGGCTAACGGATACATGATCTGTGGAGACGCAGCGTGGTTCCCTAACCCGATCAGTGCCGGCGGTATCGGCCCCGGACTGATAGGCGGAGTTATGGCTGGAGAAACGGCAGTCCGGGCCATCGAAGCAAACGACTTTAGCGAAAAACAACTATGGCAGTACAACCTAGACTTCGTCAATCACTACGGCAACAAAACGGCTGGTCTGGAAGTATTTCGGATGTACCTGCAGACACTGAACAATGACCAGATCAACTATGGAATGAGACACTTCCTCTCATCGGACGAGGCCACAGAGATCTCGCTGGGAGAAATGCCCCATCTCTCGGCTGGCAGGAAGATTGTCAAACTGTTCAGAGGTCTGGGGTCGTACAAGGCGTTCAGTGGACTTGTGTTCACGATGAGTAGGATGCGAGCCCTTAACGAGCTTTACCAGAACTATCCGAAGGATCCCGCGCAGTTCGACGCCTGGAAAGCAAATGTCGATTCGATCCTGGCTCAGGGCCGAGCCCGTTTCCACTGAACCGCGAACAGTAACATCGTCAATAAATAAGGGCTGGCGAACAGGCCCACTTAGACTCGATTGCCTTCTCCAGAAATCGGCTTATCCTTTGACTCAAGACCGCTAGACGATCAGGCACTTGTAATGAACATGCTATCGTCCGAGTCCGACGCGACCTATAGTTTCCAGGGAATGAAGAGAAGGCTCGGACTACATCAAGAGAAACTCACACGGATCCTCAAACGCCTCGAAGATGACAATCTCGTCTTGAAGACCGACGAGGGATACAAGGTCCTACACAATTCTAGAAAGACGACACGCCATCTAGACGAGGGAGAGCCTGTTATTCGAGGTCAGCTCCCTCCAGGAATCGACCCGGGTACTCTTACATCCAAACTCAAGGGCCGATGGTTCAAGAACTTCCGATGGCTAGGCTATTCCACCAGCGAATCAGGCCAATCGCTTTACTGGATCACCGAGGACGGACGATTCCAACTAGTTGTCCGGCTTGCTCCCGCGGAGATTCTTGTCTGGAGTCAACCTACAAACGATGTTGAGACGCACTCTTCAATTGGGGCGGGATACGAACTATTCGACAGAATCAGCCGTATCCTTCCCGAAACAGAAGACTACAGCTAGATCTGCGACCATTTTCGTTGACTGGATAACCTTGTCCCCAGTCAATATCCCGCACCCCTCGTATGGGTATAGGTGAAGAAACATGCGAAGAACCTCCATAGCAGTGCGGTTCAGTTCAGGAATCTTTCGACAGGATTGGCAGCCGATGGAGCGTCACCCCCGACCCTTGAAGCGTAGAAATCCCAACGAAATGGGCCAGACGCCAGACAGGGTGCTCAACGCACCTTCCCGTTCGTGACAAGTCGACACAGATTCCTCGACTGAGATCCCTCGACTTCTAGTCGATCCCGCCTTCAGTCTGAACTATCGTTTTCCTGTGATTTGGCTGAAAGGGCGATCCAGGCTGACACTCATCTGATCATATTGTTGAGAAAGAAAGTTTACACGGTGACTGCACTAGTATCCTGACAGAATCTGGTCCAATTGCCACTTCCCATGTCTGCTGTTCGTCCGGTTCTTCTCTATGACAATGATTGCGGAATCTGCACCCGATTCGCGCACGTCGCCAGTTCTCTCTCGAAAGGTTGGGTGGACACTGTCGGCTTATTTACCGAGAAAGGGATCAAGATAAAATCAGAGTTCTTCCGTCTCGATGATAGACCAGATGAGATGTTTTGGCTCCTGTTCGGGGATACGGGCTACGGCGGTAGAAGCGGACTACTCCCATTGGCCAGAGAGGTGATCAGGGGAAGAGTGCTTTGAGCGAGCGATCGGGGGAAAGCTGCCCTAAGCCTAGGAACGCGGTCCAGCGGGTCCTCGGGACCCTACGAAAGGGAAGAGTCGTCAAGAAAAAGAGAACCGAAGATTCTTCCTAGTTCAGTCGAAGACTCTTGTCAGCGTCATATCCCAGTGATCGTCCCCAAGCTTTGATGCTGTCCAGGATTTTTTTCGACCCGAACCAGCATAGAGTCGTGAAGATTGCTTTGAAGGCCGGGTTCAGCTTCATGAGCGTCGGGGGCATTGAGTGTAGCTCTAACACGGTATGTCTCCAGCTTCTGTAGATGACCCAGAACCTCGCCTCATCTATTGCTTCGTCGATGTTGAAGAAGCTCTTGTTCTTCAAAACACCCAGCGGGACAAAGCTGAGAGGCGTCACAGTGAAGTGGGCCCGGTTTCCGATCTCTTTTCGGAGCCCATGCTCCATCCGGTCGATCAACCGGACGGTCTCAATCGCATCGTCAGTGGTCTCTCCCGGTAATCCTACGATGAGGGTGTAGGCTGGGAACCAGTAGTTCTCGTTGAAGATTCGTGTGCCGTTGTAGATGACTTCTTGCCATTCGCTCGGGCTGAAGGGTTTCACCTTCAAGGGCATGTATTTGCGGATGAGCTCAGTGGAGCCTGTCTCTAGTCCTGACTGGATGCCGATGTACTTGTCATCCTTCGCACGGACTGTATCAGATATTTCCTTGATGAGCTCAGGATCGGCCGCCGCGGGCGCTGTCGTACCATGGGTCGGGTTAGCGTAAGTGATCCCGCCCTGGGTCATTACTGTCTTGAAGAGGTCGACCACTGCCTCGTGGTTGGGCATGAACCCGTTCTTGTCCTCGAGCTTGTAGAGGAAAATGTCCTCGCTGTGAATCCAGACGTTGGGGTTTCCAATCTTCCTGTTAACCGCGATCTCCCTCTCGATCTTGTCGGCGGGATAGTATTTTGCCGTGCGAAGGTTTGGTTCGCAGAACTGGCAGTTGCGGCCGCAGCCTCTCATGACCTCGACAAGGCCATGCGTTGAGGCTCCAACTATGTCCGGGATCTGTTCTAACTTCGGTCCGCGGGGAACGTGGATGAATTCTGGTGCACCGTTGAATTCTATGTCGTTGTAGATGTCTTGTATGACGTGGTCGCACTCTCCGATCACGGTATGGTTGACTCCAAGGGCCCTCGTCTGCTCGTCCTTGGTTTCCATCTGCCAAGCGCCTGAACCTCCAAGAACCAGCTTTGCCTTGGGAAACCGTTTCCTCGCTCGATTGACCTCGTAGACCAGTTCAAGGAATTTCCTCTTTGTATACGCAGTTAATTGGCCTCCGTCAGTGAACATCATGCTAACGGGTCCTAGTCCCAGCGGGTCCATAGTGGATATTCCGATTATCCGGGTGTCCTCGTTGACGAATTTGGATACGTGGTCAGGATGGGCGACCACTACCTCCTCGGGCTTGTAAGTCCTAAGGATCGAGGCTTCCAGCTTTCTAAGCCCATAGGGTGCCATCTGTGCGACGCCGTTGTTGTGTTTGACTTGGGGAGAGAGGAAGTCGAATACGATTCGGGGAACTTTCTCGGCAGGGGCACAGCTGAAGAACGGGAGCAGGGGTATCCCCCAGTACTCGCTCATCTGGGTTGCGTCTGCTGTGAGCACTATTCTAGCCATTCATCTATGCCTCAAACACACTTTGCTTTAGTTAGGATTAGGTCTCTCTTCCGACCGGTCTTCCCTAAAACAACCTGTTTTCGAGGTGCTATGTATTTTAAACTAGTGTTTCATGTCAACCGGAAAATCATCAATTGCTCTTGTTTGGATACCTTTCAGGGTAGAAAGCCATCCTTCTTTCCGATGAGACGCAATGTGAGGGGTTGCAACTCCTCCGGGACTGCGCAGAAAGTGGGTTATCCGCGAAAAAAAGTTTGTGAGTTCAGCAGATTCTCCGCAGAACTCTTTCAATGAAGATCCAGTACTTATCGCGTTCTTTGATCGGATCTCTTCGACACATGTAGGGTCCAGGGCCTGCCAAGTAGAAGGCTTGGAGAGCAAGGAGAATCAGACGGGTCCTCATCTCTCATACTGAGCGATGCCCATAAAAGAGACGATGCGTCCTTGACAAAATCATGCAAGCGACCACGAGTATCCAAGCAGGAATGCTCGCTCCTGAGTTCACCTCTCTCTTGACCACGGGGGATGTGGTGAAACTCAATGATTACAAGGGAAAGAAGGTTGTTCTCTACTTCTATCCGAAAGACGATACCCCTGGTTGTACCATCGAGGCCTGCGGCCTCAGAGATCAACACGAGAAGATTCGCGAGCTAGGAGCCGAAATCCTGGGCGTGAGCGTTGACAACGTCGTGTCCCATCAACACTTTACACAAAAGTTCAACCTCCCCTTCCAGCTGGTCGCGGATTCAGACAAGAGCATCACAAAGGCATACGGTGTGCTAAACGAGAAGTCAAACATGGCGAGACGAGTTACCTTCATCATCGATGAAAAGGGGATCGTCGAGAAAGTATTCGACCCCGTCAAGGCAGACGCCCACACTCAACAAGTAATCGAAGCCTTATCGCAATAGCCATTCGCGCCCTGCACTAGACTACTAGACCGAATTGGAACTCGTACCCCATACGAGTTTCACTGAGAATCCTGTAATGTAATTCTGTTAACGTTGATCGATACGCTACCTAGATCTTCAGTAGAGTGTCGTTCGGGAATAGAGTGTTCTGCTGTCCAAAACCTTGGTAAACTTTTCGGGGTATCGAGATGTCAGCGAGGTACAAATCGCCGACGTAAGGTAAGGCGCCTGGTGCAAGGAACCCGGTCTTTGGCAGTGCTAAGGTGAGGGTTGTGGTGGCTTTGATACACGGGTCGTAGGCCTCGCCGGTCGTCGCGTTCATTCCTGAGGGAAGGTCCAATCCCAGAATGGGGCGGCCGCTCGCGTTGGCGTCTTTGATTATCATCGCGATTCTGTCCCGAGGGTTGCCCTCAAGCCCGTATCCAATGAGACCATCGATCAGCAGCTCATAATCTCTCAAAGCGTACTCTGTTGATAGGATCGGGACTCCCATTTTTTCGAGAATGTGAAGTTGTTCAAGTGGTATATCCTTCATCTTGTCTTTGGTTGTGCCAACAATCACCTTGACATCAGCGCCCCAGTTAGCTAGGTGTCTCGCAGCGACCATTCCGTCGCCGCCGTTGTTGCCGCCTCCGACGAGGCAGGCAACGCGCTTTCCTATAGTTGTCCCTTGCAACATCCGCGCGGCCAATGTGGCTGTGGCTCTGCCCGCGTTCTCCATCAGCATGAGAACATCCACTTGGAACTCTCGAATTGTGACATCGTCTATCCTACGCATCTCTTCAGCTGTGACGTAGACGATTCCAGCTTTCTCTTGCACGCTCCCTCATCACCGCACTGAGCAGATATACTGAGTACCGTGAATGAGGAATATTCAAAACTTGGAAACGAGTGGAGCGATGGTGAGGTTGAGAATTGCACCTCCTTATTGACGACGTTCAGCTCTGGGATGGAACCGGCTCGACCGCGCAGTCCAAAATGTCCGTAGAGGTTCGTGATGGGAGAATCCATTGGATCGGCCCCGCGTCCCAGTGGCAGGGTAACCGGGCTACTGTTCGAGTCGTTGACGGCAGGGCTCGAACACTGATTCCCGGACTCATGGATTGTCATGTTCACTACAGCAGTCCAGGTGGGCCTGAATGGATCGCGCGATTTACCGATCCCCTTCCCGAAATCTCAATGTGTGCGATCGAACTCGCGGAGACCAGTTTACGAAGTGGGGTTACGACCGCACGAGACGTCGGCGCACCTCACGGGGTCAGCATCAGGCTCGTACGCGCGGCACGAGCGGGAGAGATTCGCGCTCCGAACATTCGTGCCGCAGGTACATGGATCGCCTACCGAGGCACATACGTTTCCTTCGCCAGCCAGTTCGGGGAAGCTGACGAACTACGAAACGCGATTAGGACAGAGATTGAGGCTAGAGCGGACTTGATCAAGGTCGCACTAGCAGGGTGGAACGAAGGTGCCCGCTCCCAGGACGCGCCGGATATTCCATTCGACAAGAAACTGCTCGCAGTAGCGGTCGAAGAAGCGCACAAGGCAGGTTTCAAGATCGCATGCCATGCCAACGACCCGACCAGCTGCCGAATAGCAGCACACGCTGGCGTGGATTCGCTCGAGCACGGGATGTTTCTCGAGGCAAATGATCTTGAAGCCATGGCGAAGAACAAGACGTACCTCGTCCCGACCATGTCAGTCTGGGACGCCATGCTCTACTACGCACGCGCAGTTGATTGGCCGGAGACCCGTAAGAAGCGGGCCGAGGATCTACGACAAGGGTCTCGTGCAGCGGTCACAGCGGCTATCAAGGTTGGTGTGAAGATAGCGCTAGGGACGGATGCCGGGGGCGGAGCGGCCCGTCACGGTCGAATAGCGAGAGAAGCTGAGCTGATGGTCGAATTCGGGATGGAGCCAGGCGGTGCGCTCATCGCCGCAACATCAAGCGCGGCAAGTCTAATCGGCGAAGGTGATCGCGGAACAATCGAGGAAGGAAAAATCGCTGACCTAGTCCTGCTTGACGCGAACCCTCTGGAGAATATTGGCGCACTGAGATTGATCGTGGCCGTGTTTCAAGAAGGACGGCGCGTAGCGTAGATCGCTTCCGACAAAGAACCCAACATGGCCGCCGTTTATCGCCTGCTCTCATCCATCTTTACAAAGAAGGTGCGACCACAGGTTTTTGGTGGACCGGGCGGGATTTGAACCCGCGACCTTCCGGTCTCTAGACCATATTCTGGTTTGCAAACCGGACGTTCTTCGGCCTGACACTTGACTCGTCAGCATACCAGGCTGAACTACCGGCCCACTCGGCCGAACCCGATATTCTACCCGGTTAAAGCCTTTGACGAAGCGACTTGCTCGAGCGAGGCATCAGAAGATCACGAATCAAAAATAGGCATGCTTTTCTCGACCCCCCGGGGGTGGTCGATTTTCCCGCGCCCCGCCCTTCACGAAAAACGCTCCAACATACTAGCCCTCTTCCATCAGTCAGCGTCAACCGGGCAATTTCAGAAATCATGGGGCCGCCGGCGGGATTTTCCCACCTGCTAGAGGTGTTTTGAACCCGCCCCGCAGGCTCCATTTGCCAGGGTCTTCCCTTGGGACCCTTCAGGCCTGTACGCTACCAAGCTACGCTACGGCGGCCACGCAGGAGACCGAGTCGCGGCGAGGAATATGTAAGTTTGCAGACTCCTCTCATCATGATTTTGCACTGGTTTAGGCAATGTTTTCTGTTTGCAGTGGAAGTCGGGTCTCAAATGTTACACGAATTCGTCCATTTTCCTTGAGCACGTCTCGGATTATTTCTATGAACGTAGCATTCCCTATAGTGAAAAAGGTCGGAGGCTGAACTGGCTCATAGAGAGATGAGCCTTAGAGTTCTGCAAAACCGCTATGAAATCCCTGACCATGTAACACTCACTCTAGATGTAGAAAATGGCAACTGCGAAAAATGAGCTTCTCCTGCTCAGGACCTTCAGGCTCGCCCTCCCTGCTGCTCTACTGGCCACCCTCCTTTGGACACTTGAATTCGGTGACTCCACGAGACAATGGATCTACAACGGACTTGGTGCAAATGCCAACAACATCGTGTTCATCATCGGACTAGTTCTCGTTGTAGGACTCTACTGGTTCATGGGCGTCTATGAGCGGAAGATCCTATACGAGAACCGGCATACAAGACCCGCGTTCTAACCAGCAGCAGAAACAAAACCCAACGCTTCCCTCTCTATCTTATTCTAGTCTCCAGATTCTTTTTGGAATGGTTCACGGAGCCAAAGCTATCTACCACGAGACCCGACCTGAAAGCGGGCTGGTAGAGCGCTGGTTTGAAGGTTGGAGTTCACGTCTCCATTTCAGGATCTATCGATCAGGCCGTTGACCGGGCCAAGGAAGAGGGCTGCGATGCATTCCAGGTGTTCACGCGGAACCCTCGCGGCTGGAAATTTGCCGAGCTAGATCCTGACGAGGTCAAGAGTTTCAAGGAAAAACTAGCCCAGTCCAATCTGGGACCAGTCGTCGATCACATGCCCTACCTTCCCAACCTATCATGTCCAGAAGACGAGCTCTACGAAAAATCCACGGCGACTCTCTTGGCAGAAGTGGACCGTTGCGGGACCCTCGGGATACCCTACCTGGTCTGCCATCTTGGCAGCCACTTGGGAATGGGGAGAGATGTCGGCTTGCAAAGAATCACTGACGCGCTGAACATGGCTGTCAAGCGCGTCAAGAAGGATCCATGGATACTGTTGGAGAATATGGCGGGACAGAGGAACAGTATGGGCTCTAGCTTTCCCGACATCCGAGAGATCATCGACGGAGTGAAAAAGAAGGAACGACTAGGAGTCTGCTTCGACACCTGTCTTCCTCCTGGTGCGTTGGTTTTCAGCAATGAGGTGCCGAGGCCAATTGAGGAGGTAAGCTCATTCGATACTGTTCTAAGCTCAGACGGACGACTTGACCGCGTCGTCAGTGTGTTGCAACGACAGTATTCCGGGAACCTCGTCTCAATCAAGCCGGAAGGATTGCCATGGACCCAGATGACCTCGGAGCATCCAGTTCTGTGTCTCCGACCAAACGGGTGGCGATACCTAGATTCGAAACCGTGGAGGGTCAGACTTGTCAGTGAACCTGCTTGGGTCTACGCTCAGGAGGTCAAGCCAGGTTATTTTGTAGTCATGCCCAAGCTCGCATCCAATGACACAACCCAAGTAGACTTTCATCGATACATGGGGGCAGCGACTCGACGGTTTCGCTTTCCCACGGTTCTGCCGCTCACGGATGCTTTTGCCGAACTATTGGGACTCTACTTGGCCGAAGGCTTCACTTTCATGGGGCGCAATGGTAGGGGCGACAATGGAAAAGTGTTCTTTGCATTTGGTCGGCACGAGAGCACCCTCATTAAGCGTGTCGAAAACCTCGTTGAAACGCTATTTTCCCTGAAGACTTGGATAGACGACAGCGGAACGGCAACGAAGGTATGCCTCAGCTCGAACATCTTGACCCGTTTCTTCAGGGATAACTTCGGGACCAAGGCCGTGACGAAGAGAATTCCACGCCTTATTCTGAGATCGTCTCCAGACCGCATCAAAGCTTTCCTTCAAGGCTATCTGCTGGGCGATGGGTGTGTCGACCGGCGAGGAGTACGCTACATTACCAGCTCAAAGACGGTCGCATACCAGTTGATACATCTCTTGGCGAAAATCGATGTTCGAGGAACTATCTCTCAGCATAGACCTACTCTGGGCGCGATCGGTGGCAGGATTCTAAGATCTCGAGGATGGTATACGGCCCACGTGGGGAGTCATGAAGCACGGAAACTCGGATTTGATCGTGAATTTCCCGGAGCAGCCCCGCGTCGAATCATAAGAGACTCGAGGCATTTCTACGTGCCAGTTAGAGAGGTGAGAGTTGAACCGTACCAAGGGACGGTCCACAATCTCACAACCGAAAATGGAACATTCACTACTCCTTTCGTAGTCACGCACAACTGTCACGCCTATGCGGCAGGGATGGACCTTCACACGGAGAAGGGGGTGGACCAGACTCTAGCTAGTTTCGACAAAGATGTTGGATTTGACAAGTTGAAAGTTGTACATATGAACGATTCCCGCGGTGGCCAAGGATCCGGACTTGATCGCCACGAGCATATCGGTATGGGCTACATCGGGGCGAAGGGGTTCAAGGCGATTCTACATCACGAGGCTATCAAGGATCTGCCCTGGATCTTGGAAACGCCGGAGGATGAACGGCGTGATGACAAGGGTAACTTGGCGACAGTTCGAAAGCTGGCAAAATGAAAATGCCAGTCGATCTACAATCACCTGGTGCGATTCACAGAATCATCCAAGATGCTGCGGGAGCGGTCGACAGGGCTAGAAAGGATGATCCCACTGCCTTGCAAGAGATTAGCGACTCGACCAACGGCGACCCATTCAGAGTCCTGATCGCGACCGTGCTATCTCATCGAACCAAGGATCCTGTTACAGCCCTCGCATCCTCAAGGCTCTTCGCCCGGTTCCCCAATGTCAAGAGCTTGGCCTCGGCAAATACAAGGACCGTCGCGCGACTTATCAAGCCTGTGGGATTTTACAATACGAAAGCACGGACTGTTAGAAAGATCTCTAAGATCTTGCTCGCCAAGTATGGCGGCAAGGTTCCTGAGAGTATGGAACAGTTGCTTGAGCTCCCTTCGGTTGGGCGTAAGACCGCTAACTGTGTCTTCGTCTACGGGTTCAAGACACCCGCGATTCCAGTCGATACTCACGTTCATCGGATCTTCAACAGGATTGGAGTGGTTGAGACGAAGACTCCCGAGGAGACTGAGAAAGAGCTAACCCGGATAGCGAATCGAAAGGATTGGTTGCCGTTGAACGAGGTCTTCGTAAGATTTGGCCAGCTTGTATGCAGACCCATCGGGCCACATTGCGGGGAGTGTCCGCTGAACGACAGGTGCAAGTATTACAAGACCGACTATCTTCCCCGCATCAAGAAAAAGCATCGACAAAACTAGAGGAGTTCTATTCTTCTATCGTTCATTCCAAATCGTCCTCAATCCGCTTGCCAGATCTCTTGGTTCTGTTATGCGATTGCCTGGACGGCGATTCTCGGGCTAGGAGAGATGTTTGTCGATTCCAGCTTCTCGACATCGAATGTCATATGGCAGAGCCCGCATGTGTGGTCATGGCCCACTGGGTCGTAGCACTTGTCAAGTCGCGCGCAAAAAGGACATTTCACCCGGTAGCTCGAATCATACGTTTTCATGGTCGTCTCTCCTACGTTTCATAGGATTGGCATAATCCAACTGTTTTGACCAGTTGTTCAGGGGAATTTACTGGCATGTTCAGCCATCTTGAATATCCCTAACGGCGACGGGAGGACTTGGGCGAGCTAACAACAGTCGAATTGTTGGAACGTAGGACCTTAGAGTAATCCTCCCCTTGCGGGGTCATCTACTGGCTCTCCAGCAGCCTGCCGGGGTTGAGACGGAACCTGTAAATAGCGACCACTCCAGTATAACATACGTCATAAAGAGAGCAAGACCATGGCTAACAAGAGTTACCTAGACCTAGATTACGCCAAGTACGACTTCAAGGATACTCAGAAGCCCGTCTTCAAGTCCGAGAAGGGACTCTCTCGCCAGACAGTCGAGCAAATTTCTGATATGAAGAAGGAGCCTGAATGGATGAAGAAATTCAGGCTACGAGCCTACGAGCATTTCATCCAGAGGCCCATGCCCACATGGGGTGGTAATCTCTCACATATCGACTTCAACGACATCTACTACTACCTAAAACCCACCGACAAGGTCGAGAAGAGCT